>Ga0209777_10009020_pt1 | contig 10809 bp, 5 predicted proteins | sample FrelakmetHBP12HB_FD_187147 | JGI IMG/M metagenome (GOLD analysis project Ga0209777, IMG submission 187147) | Freshwater lake sediment microbial communities from the University of Notre Dame, USA, for methane emissions studies -HBP12 HB (SPAdes)... | ecosystem: Environmental > Aquatic >... | reverse complement strand
AGAAAAACTCAACGAAGCAACCGAAATTGTATACAAAAAAGAATTCCATACCGGGATATTAAATGAGAAATGCGGCAAGTACGCTGGTATAAAAATCGCAGAAATCAAAGACACGGTAAAAAACGATTTAATACTAAAGAATCTTGCGATTCCAATGAAAGAATTCTCAGAAAAAGTAATCTGCAGATGCAAAGAAACAGTCGTCATTAAACAAATACCTGATCAATGGTTCATTAAATACAGTGACCCTGTTTTAACAAGAGAATCCAAAGACTATGCTGCAACCATGAATATTTACCCTCAGGAATATAAAGGTGAACTACCAAAAATCCTTGACTGGTTTGGCGACCGAGCAGCAATCAGAAGAGGCTCCTGGCTTGGAACTGAGTTTCCTTACAAGAAAGACTGGATAATCGAACCAATCTCAGATTCAACACTTTATCCAGCTTATTATATACTCTCTTCGTATGTGAATCAAAAGAAGATTTCAGCAAAAGATATGACCGATGAGTTCTTCGACTACGTGTTCCTCGGATTTGGGTCTCCACAACACAAAATCTGGCAGACCATTAAAGCAGATTTTGACTACTGGTACCCTGTTGATATTAATCTAGGTGGAAAAGAACATAAAACTGTTCACTTCCCGGTCTATATTATGAATCATGTTGCGATCATGCCAGAGCAGAAATGCCCACAAGGGATTTTTGTGCACTGGTGGGTGACACAAAAAGGAAAAGAAAAAATCAGTAAATCCAAAGGTGGCGCAGAACCCATTGTTGAAGCTGCCGTAACGTATGGTGTCGATGCAATGCGCCTCTATTACTTGCATATCGGGTCACCGTTTGTCGATATTGAATGGGACCCTGAAACCGTCCTTAAATACAAAAACCGAATCGTTAACATCTGGAAATTGATTAAACAAATTTCTGATATAAAGGAAAAGAAACAAGAGAATCTTGATAACTGGTTAAGAAGTAGCCTGCAACGACGGATACAGAATGTTCTTAATGCATTTGAGACCTTTGACCTGCGAGTTACATCCAATGAAATCTTTTTTGAATGCCAGAAAGATCTACAATGGTACCTGAAACGAAGGGGAGCAAACAAAAAATTACTTGATCAATTTGTTAGCACCTGGATTGTCCTAATGACACCAATCACACCACATCTTGCTGAAGAACTCTGGGCGACACAGGGACACAACCATTTTGTTTCTAATGAAAAATATCCAGAGTTCAACCCTAAGGAGATTTCTGAAAAGGACGAGGTAGGAGAATACCTCCTTACCAGGGTCATCGAAGATACCAACGAGATTCTCAAGGTCACAAAGATCACACCCAAAAAAATCTGTATCTACACGTCACCGGAATGGAAACAAAAAATTTTCAGTAAAACTTTACAGCTTGCTGCTGAAAATCAATTCAATGTTGGCCTGATGATAAAAGACACATTGACAGATCCATTGATGAAACCACTCGGTCAACAAGTGTCTCAATTTGTTTCAAAAATTGGCAGTGAGATAAAAATGCTCAGTGAAATAGATCGTAAACGATTCCTTATTCCCATTAACGAAAAAGACCATCTCCTCAACGCAAAATTATATCTCAACGAAGTGTTTAACTGCGAGGTGGAAATCTACAATGCCGACGATATAAAACTTTATGATCCGGCAAAGAAAATAAAATTTGCAATTCCCTTGCGACCAGCAATCTATATCGAATAAAGAGGATGGGTATGCCAAAGAAATTTGTTCGAATGTGTCCGAAATGCAACAGTACTGATACAAGACCAGATATGTCAGCAGATTCCTACTCCAAGGGTCTTTTAAATCAATGGCAATGTAACACCTGTGGTCATACCGGATTGTTTTTCCCTGAATTTACCCAAGAGGATCTAAAAAAGATAAGAGAAAAAAAATAAGGAAGAAATCTTTGTTACTTTTGTTTTCTCCATTTGATATAGATGACCGCACTGATTAATGAGAGGATAATCACAAGGCTGATCATGACCAGTGTGAGGGTTGTTGGGAACGAGGTGATGATTACAGGGAACACCTTAGATTCGACTTCATTGCCTGCGATATCGGTAACGTTGATCTTAAATTCGTAATAACCATCTCCTTCTGCAGCTGTATATTTCCATTCAAAAGGAGGAGATTCTAGTGTGTCTCCGTATACTGTCCAGTTGCTCCAATTCGATTTATCCTCAGAAAACCGATAGTACAACGAGACTTCTTTAATACCGCTACCATCTTGATCATTGACGAGTCCGGACACAGTAAAGTTATATGACCAACTCATTTCTGTTTTTAACGTAGGTATATCTATAGTTACGATCGGTGCGGACGTGTCTTTTCGGATGGGGATTGCCTGGTTACCACTGGTGATTAAAAGTGTATTTCCCAGTGTGTCATTGATCTTGAAATACAGGTAATAGACCTCACCTTCATTCATTTGATCCCAATATTCTTCTTTTAAACTCCAGGGCTTGTCATAGGTGCTCGCATTCACGTCGGTTGCAATGGTGGTCCATGAAGTTTCAGAACTCGGGCGATATTGAATAGTATCTAAACGGAAATCATCGGAAAAACTAACCGTAAACACGGTTTGTTCCTTGAACCAAAGTGTGTCCCCTAAGAATTTCGGTAGATCAGGGATCTTCCAATCATATAAAAACGAGACATCCCCTTTTGTCGGGAACTCTTCGACGTTACCTGCGTTATCAATGGCAACAGTGCAGATTTCAAAATATCCACCATGTTGGTTTGGGTTATTTGTGAAATTGAATTTCCAGTGTGGTGACTTTTGGGTGGAGTTTGCAAAATAGATCCAGTTCCCAGTGAAGTTGCCCGTTGATGAGTACCGATAGTATAGTTTCACTTGTTTTATTCCACTGGCATTAGTTCCGTTATCAAAGGACGAAGCGCTGATCCATATATACTGTGCGGATGCGTTATACCGCGATTTCATTGATTGTTTTATGACATAGGAACTTGGATTGGTGGTATCATGTTTTATATTGACGTATCTTGTTCCTGTGTTTCCCGCGAGGTCGTTAATGCTGAACGTGATGCTTTTTAGCGATGTAATATTATCATATTCAGGTATCGCAGAAAGATTTGCTGTAATATTTTGTAGCTGTGTCGTCCCATTTGTTCCGGTACATTGAGCCGAATAGGTGTTCGTATATGTTATATTATTGAGGACATATTGGAGGGTATATTGTGCTGAATTGACAAGCAATCCCGTTCCATTATCTTTAACTTCGATGCTGATCCGAGGAACAACGTTATTCAACCATCCTTTAACTGTTGGAGTAACCGAATTGATATATAGATATGGAGGGGTATAGTCTTTCATAAGGGTTATTCCCCAGCGGAGGAGACAGGGATTATTGGCGGAAATATTTGTAGTTGTGAAATCCGCGCGTAATCGAAGAGTTCGGGGAAGTGTTACGTCACTCATTGGTAGTAACGTCCTATTTTGTAAATTTCTTAGAACATTATTGTTTTCATCAAGGAGTTTAAATGTAATACCACTGATTGTTTGGTTATAGACTGTATATTCATAAAATTGATACCACCAAAGTGACTTAGGCAGTTTAATAGGAATGGATGTAATACTTCCCTTTATTTGTTGTGAGGGGGCCTTGTAGGTCCCAATGCTATACAAATCACCGTTTTCATCTGCAATAAAGAGTAATCCATTTGATACGATAGGTGAACCGAAGACTGGGGATCTCCCAAGATCAGGAGTCTGAAATGTATCAAAGCTCCATGCTTCTGCACCAGTTGCAGCGATTCGTGCGATTATTTTTTTGGAGGGTAAACCAAGATAGACTTTGCCATCTGCGTACACCGGGGAGGAGGTAAGACTATTCGGTGAAAAAAGATAGGATCTATTATATACTGAAGTAGCCCAAAGTTTTGAGCCATCTGACGCGTGCAAAGCAAAAAGCGCTCCATCTGGTGACGCGGTATAGAGGGTATTATTGAAGATAGCGGGTGTCGAATCCCCATTATTACTGTATAGTATATTCGAAGAACAAATTGTTTTATTCCAGAGTATTTTCCCATCTGTGAGATTCAATGCATACAACATTGTTGTTATCGATAAGGAATTAGTTATAGTAGCAGTGACATACACGGAGTTTTCATAAATAACTGGTGATGCGTATCCAATCGCACCGATTTTTTTACTCCATAGTTTCGAACCATTAAGAGAGAATGCAAACACACTATCGTTATCTGGGGAATTACATCCAGCGATAACAATGTTATGCGAAAGAGACACCGCAGGGGTTGAAAAACTCGGTGCTGAAAGTTTGTTCTGCCAGGTTTTATTATCATTTTGTAAATCAACTGCTAAAATTTTATTGTAGGTATATCTATTATTTTCATTAATGTAAATGCCATTATCCCCACCCCATGAGGTGATAAAGACTTTATCTCCCGCAATAACAGGAGAGGAGAAATAACAAATTGGAATATTATGATTAGAAAAATCATAGACCGGGGTTTTTGAAATATTATCTCTTGGAAGTGCATAGATATGGTTAATATGCCCACCGGTATCCATTTGACCTGTTGCCACAATAATATAATCATCAGTAACAGCAGGTGAATTTACGATATCATAATCAAAACTGTGGAATTTGGTACGCGTTTGAGTACTCCCACGGTTTACACCAGAGGGAAGCTCCATGTTATATTGATAAATGGTTCTCGCGTTCGATACGATATATACCTTTCCATTCCCGATTACAGGATTCCGGAATTGTCCTCCAACATATTCATTGCCATACCAATATAATGAATTTGTTGATGGACCGTCTCCTGGCGTTGCTCGGTTGTTTTCTGGGTTGAACCCAACCATAGGCCATTCGCCTTGTATTCTTGAGATATTCACGATATTGGTTCCGATATGGACTTGATTATTCACATCAATTCGATAAGAAGTATAAAATAAATCCTGCCATTGATTCGAATTTTGCCAGGTCATCGCCCAACTAAAGATTCGCGGGGAGATTAAGGGCGTATCTGTGGTAAGATTCGCTCGGATTTTTAATTGTTCAAAAGGTACTGCATTGAGATAAACCGGCGGATGGGAGAACCCATTTAAGTTATTCTCCTCAGGATTATCGGTAAAGTACTTATTCGGGACTAAATCGTAGCTATTAGAAGAATTTTCATATAGGATTTGGTATCTTATTGTCGCCCCGCCACTTTGATAATCATCCCATGTAAGTGTATCCCAATAGAATCCACTAACATAGGTCGAGATACTAATAGGATTAATCGGGTTCTTTGTCTCAGCAAATCCATATCCTACAGTATACCCTTGTTCACCAGTGGAGTACAGTCGTATATAATTAGTTGACAGATTACAAAGTCTTGATAAATAGATGTACTGAAGAGATGCTACAACACAGATGTCGATAGAGTTATTAGCATCCAATGCATATTTTAAATCACCCTGTGTAATCATATGAGAAAAAATAATATTATTTCCTTGAGATTTGTTTTCTCCCAGTTTCTGCCATGCTCCGTTGATGAATTTACTTGAATTCCAAAAATAATAATCAACAATTGCTTTATTTGTTGCTTTTCCATACCAAGAAACGATAATATTATCAATAGCATCTGCAGCATTATTCAGTTGAAATCGAAAGTGTTGGATGACAAATCTTTTTAGATAAGTAGTGGATCGAGTTGTAGACAACTGGTCAAATCCCTTTATATTATTGATATCATTTCCATCAAATATTATTTCATATGGAAGATGGGAAGTAGGTGAAAATGTTTTTCCTATTGGAATAAATAGAAGTGATTGATATGCATACGCGTAATGAGATAACGTATCAGCAAAATTATACGTGAAATGATTTGAACCTTTTTTTAACTCTATCATACCGTTTACGAGATTACAACCGGTAAGTTTGAGATTCGTTGAATCTGTAAAGGTATCTTCCCATACTCCATCGTCAGGATAGGTCTTTACAATTGCGACTACGTTGGGAATGATGAATCCTATCATTAAAAATATACTGACCCCACCGGTAATTGACAGGCTCATCGAACGCGTTATACACATATTTTATCTCCATATATAGATTTTTAATTGTTTATATTACTTTTGCATACTTAAATAGTAACGTGGATTATATTAACTAATCATCATTTATACTATATCCACACAATATTTTTATATATTAATTCCGAACAATTTTTTGATCGAGGTCATCCCAATTTGTTATCTCTTTCCTCCTTAAAAAGTTTATTAATTTCGTATCATAAAAAAAAACGATGGTTCATTACTGTAGAAATATCTGGATATCCATCACATTCGTTCCTGTAAGTCCGGTACGAAGTGTATCACCCAATCCTAAGAAAAAAACATTAGAGTTGTTCTGCTCCAAAAAACGAGAGGGATTCAGATTTTTTTTCAGTGCACGAGCCAGTGTAAAACCATCGGCGAGAGCACCAGCAGCATCGCTATTCCCATCAATCCCATCTGTCGCAAAGGATGCGACAACAAAATCATTGCCTGCAATCTCCTCCACACAGCTGAGTACTAATTCTTGGTTCCGTCCTCCAGTCCCACCATCCTGTACCGTCACGGTTGTTTCGCCGCTGGTGATAACAACAGTCTTTCTATGTATGAGACTCTTTATTACTCTGTTGGTTAAATATTTGCCAATAACCCGTGCGTCACCAGTGATTGACGTCGTAATCAGTTTTGTGTCATATCCAAGTTCTTTTGCTTTCTTTATAGCACCTTGGCATGCACGTTCATTATTTGCTATAATAAAGTTAAATACAGTCTCAAACACGGGATCATTTTTTTTGAGAGTCTCAGAAATACGCCCAGCAATACCTTCTATTATAACTGTTTTTACCGTTGTTGGAATATTCGTCCAAAGATTATATCGTTTAAGGATTTCTCTTGCATTAGAAAATGTAGTTGAATCAGGACACGTGGGACCAGACGCGATCGACGAGATCGGATCATGCACAATATCGGAGATAATAAGAGAAACGATAACTGCTTTTGTATATTGGACAAGCTGCCCACCTTTTACTAAGGAAAGATGTTTCCGAACTGTATTCAATTCATCAATACTTGCACCGGAACGTAACAGCAGATCGATCGTTTTTTGTAAATCATTGAGTGGAACACGAGGCTTACAGAACAATGCAGATCCACCACCAGAGATTAGCACGATCACACAGTCGTTCTCGCTACACTGGCATAAGAGATCAAGGATTTTTTGCGCGCCATGAATACTGGCTTCATTTGGAAGAGGGTGCCCTCCTGTAATAACCTCTATTGAATGATTTGTAATTTTTGCAGATGGATCATTTGTGATTACAACACCTTTTGTTACAGTCACTGCATCGCAGACAGCTTGTGCCATCCCCACGCTTGCCTTCCCAAAACCCACGACATACAGATGATCAAAAGAGGAAAGGTCAATGGTTTCCGATGCAAATACCAGCTGTGTGCCACAAAAGACATCTTTCACAACACGAGAGGGTTGTATTGCGTCAATTGCAGCAGTTAGCAGATCCAGGACATCCTTTCGTTTCTGCTGAAGCACTGGTGTTTGGCCATTCAAGACCAGATCATCATAATTCTTAAACAACATACATACAAAACAATCATTTCCCAAAATCAAGTTGTCGCATCAGATTTCGCCGCATCTTCCGATCGCTGGAAAAACCTTTCATCATCCGCTTGGTCATATTATAATATTTCAGCACCTCTTTGACGTCCTTATTCTCCATACCAGCACCCCTAGCGATCCGCTTTATCCGTGATGTCTGGATAAGCTCCGGGTTCTCCCTCTCTTCATTTGTCATTGAATCCATAATAATCCGGAATTTCTTCAGCTTATTCTGCGTCTCATCCATATCTACATTTTTCAATTTCCCAGACATGCCACCAGGAAGCATCTCTGCAATCTTCGACAACGGACCCATCCCAGAGATCATATTCATCTGTTCATACATGTCATTCAGATTGAACTTACCAGACATAAGTTTTCGCGCGGTTTTCTCTGCATCCTTTCCTTTTAGGCTTTCTTCAGCACGCTCCAGCAAGGATTTAATATCACCCATACCTAAGAGTCGTGAAATAAAACCAGAGGGATCAAACTTCTCAAAATCAGCGGAATGCTCACCAGTTCCCACAAACACGATCGGTGCACCAACCTCCGCAGCAGCACTCAACGCACCACCACCTTTGGCCGTCCCATCAATCTTCGTCAGAACAATACCGGTGATACCAATTGCATCATTGAAGGCTCTAGCCTGTGGACCAGCCTGCTGACCCATCGCTGCATCCATCACCAGAAGCTTCTCATCTGGTTTAATCGCCTTAAAAATATTCTTCATCTCAGAAATCAAATCAGCCTCAAGTTTATGACGTCCTGAGGTATCAACAATAATCACATCAGCGGTTCGTTTGAATTTATTAAGACCTTCCTTGATGACATTGACCGCATTTTTCTCGTTTTTATCTCCGTAGAACTGAACCTCGACTTGCTCGGAGATTTGCTTTAATTGTTCGTAGGCTGCTGGACGGTGAACATCACCAGCAATTAATGCGGGTCGAAGCCCTTTTCTTTTAAAATACGTAGCCAACTTGCCACAACTTGTAGTTTTCCCTTGACCGTACAACCCAACCATCATAATAACCTGCTTCCGAATCGCAAGCTCCCGGGATGCTCCTACAATCTGGACCAGCTCCTCGTAGACAATGTGAATAACATGCTCCCGGTTCGTCATCCCTGCAGGTGGTTTCTCCTCCAGCGCACGCTGCTCTATTTTCTTGGAAAGTTCCAGAACAAGTTTGACGTTCACATCTGATTGTAACAATGCTCGTTGGATGTCTCGTACAACTTCTTTTACAAGCTGTGCATCGACATGTACCGCGTTTGCAATTTTTTTTATTGTTCGCTTCAGCGAATCTCCAAGAATATCAAGAACCATAGGAATCTTAATTGCGACATAGAACAAGACAGATTAAAAAGGTATCGTCATTTGATTTTTTCCAAGACATCTTCCACAATTCTATAAACAATTATCGAGATTGAGTTTCTCAGGATGCTACAAAATGAATACCATGAAGAAACTTATTGGAATAGTAATTGTAAACTTCTTTCTTGTTACAAGTTTTAGTAGCATCATTGCAAGTGCAGGTCTTGAATTCAGCTACTATGAATTCAAACAACCATTGTCTAATCGTTTGACGGGTGAGCAATAGAAACAACAGTTAAAGAATAGACAACAACGAGACAGACCTGCGTGGACAAGTAGTTTTGTTGCTGAATAAATAGTTAGACATATAATTTGAGAGTAGGGATTAATCTGCTCAAATCTTTCACTTCAATGACGACATCAGCACACTTTACCACACAGGTATCCTCCGGATTAAATGCAATTCCAAGTCCGCAGGTCTCAAGCATGGGAATGTCAAAGCACGAATTCCCAACCGCCGCACATGCCTCCAAGGGAAGATGAAGTTTCTTCGCAAGAGCTTTGACGTTTTTATCCTTATGCATGAGTTCAACATGAAGGACACCTTCGCCAGTCAATCGTCCATCTTTACCAACTTTTACTTCATTTGCATACACATAATCAATCCCAAAGTCATGAGCAATCTTTTCTGCTAAAATGTCAAGACCAGCGCTTACAATTGCAGTGTGAATGCGGTGTTCCTTCAGAAATGAAATACATTCTTCTACACCTTTGATAAAAGGGATCGTATACAATATATCCTGAATGGTGTCCTTTTTCACTGATTTTCCATTCTTTTTCCAAAGAGAGACATCCCTTCTGATGAACTCCAAATAATCGATATCCCCCCGAAGATAGGTCATGATAGAACGTTCATTGGTTGTCCCAAAGTATTCATGAATGTATCGCCAGGAACTCACTGTATCAAGGAGAACACCATCCATATCAAAAAAAATGAGTTTGATGGTCCCTGTCTTTTTTCTCAAGAGTGGAGATGGTTCTTTGTGTGTACGGTAACATGGATAATTACAGGTCGATTTCATTCGGGGCAAATCATGCAACAGCCCCTATAAATACGTTTATCCTCATAGAAAAATCGACCGATTATGTCTTAACGAGTATTCAATAGACTTTAGCTCTTGTTCAGAAGAGTTAAATGTATGATAGCCTCATGAAAACACCCTGTTTATGAAAAATCTTGCAGTTGGCATCTGCATGTCACCGTTAGAATGCAAACCATTCCTGTCAACATTATCAATGAACACAATGGTTCATTTACATTTGAATCAGAAAAACCTTTCGTGTGCACCCCCGATGATAAGTTCCTACTGATAGTGACACCTGGGCTGCAGTAATCAGCCGGTATATACAGACCTTTCCCGTGAATTGGACCTCGCAAGCATGGGGTGATTCCTGGATTGATACCAAGGTCATACAATCCTAGGCGCTGTTTGGGGAGTCCAGTTTTCAGATTGGTGGATATTCCCAGTATAGTTTCTTTTTTCTCTCGAGAACGTAAGGAATAGTTTTAAAAAGGATATTCTCTTTACCTTCTGCCATGTCCTTACCATTAGATGTCCTAGAAAAAGCAGTGAACCAAAAATTACTACTTCTCTTAAAGGATGGAAGACACATCGAAGGCAAACTTTTAGGGTATGACGAGTATATGAACCTGGTGCTCGATGAGGTTGAAGAAACTAAGGAAGAAAACAAGCGCCGACTCGGGAGAATTATCCTGAGAGGTAGTAACGTTGTCAGTATTTCCTTTATATAATAGAAAAGCATATATA
>Ga0209777_10009019_pt1 | contig 10809 bp, 10 predicted proteins | sample FrelakmetHBP12HB_FD_187147 | JGI IMG/M metagenome (GOLD analysis project Ga0209777, IMG submission 187147) | Freshwater lake sediment microbial communities from the University of Notre Dame, USA, for methane emissions studies -HBP12 HB (SPAdes)... | ecosystem: Environmental > Aquatic >... | reverse complement strand
CAGCTCCTGCATGACAAAATCGCTGACAATCTCACGAGAAAGAGGTGACAGTAGTAGCCATACCGTCTCTACTCATTGACAGGAATATGTAATGAAAAAAAAACTGGCGGCGGGAATTATTCTCGGCGCTATTCTCGTCTATCTATCTATCAGGGGGATTCATTTCCAAGACGTCGCTCAAGGCTTCAAAACTATCAGGTATTGGTATGTGCTGCCTGTATTGATAATCATGTTTACCATGCAGGTCTTAAGATCCTTGCGCTGGGGTGTCATACTCAGTCCAATAGTCAAGGTTGATCAACTTTCTCTTTTCTCCGTCACAAGCGTAGGCTTCTTAGCCATTTTCGCGATCCCGGCACGCCTTGGTGAACTGGCACGTCCTTATCTAATCACGAAGAAATGTCATGTCCGGATGACCGCCGCCGTCGGCACTATCCTTGTGGAGCGGGTCTTTGATTGCCTGACAGTGTTGCTGATTTTCCTTCTTGCGTTATTCTTTACGCCCTTTCCCACATGGCTGATCAGATCCGGCATTATTTTATTTCTGATCATTCTGATCATTTTGGTCGGCATGATATTCATGATATTGAAAAGAGAGGTGTCTCTTAGAGCCCTGAATTCAACCTGCAGGAGACTACCCGAAAGATATACCCTGAAACTGAATCATTTGTTCCACCAGTTTATCGACGGATTCAAGATCATAACTGACCCCAAGCTCCTCTTCCATGTAATCTTCCTTTCCGTCGTTATATGGCTAATGGATGTGGTTGCGATATATTTCATGTTTTTAGCCTTCGGCTTTGCCCTGCCGCTTGCTGCTCCCTTTGTCGTGATGATTATACTTATGATCGGTATTAGCATACCTGCAGCGCCGGGTTTCGTAGGGAATTGGCACTATTCCTGTATAATGGGACTTTCCCTATTCGGAATTCCCAAGGCAGAAGCATTTACCTTCTCTGTTATGTTTCATGTTGTATGCGTGGGGATAGTCATCATTCTCGGATTGATGTTTTTGCCCTCAAACAAATTTTCTCTCTCCGATCTGAGCCGGCAGGAAAATTAACCTTCTATTGTTTCAGCGTATCGTCAAGACCGTATCTCTTGATTTTCCTGTGAAGATTGCTCCGCTCTAAACCAATGGCCTCCGCAGTCTTTGAGATATTTCCGTCAAACTCCTTCAGTTTCTTTATTATATATTCCTTTTCAAAATCCATTTTCGCCGACCTGAAAGAGTCTGTTGCAAACAAAGGAACGGCTGCATCAGGCATTTGAGGGCTTTCTTCCGTCAGCAGAGGAATGTCATTTGCCGTAATCTCGCTGTGGGGCACCATAATGACGAGCCGCTCAATAAAATTTTTCAACTCCCTCACATTGCCCGGCCAATCATGCTCTATAAGTTTGGTCAAGGCGTCATCGGCAATTGCCTTTCCCTCCTCATGTTCTTTCAGGCTGAATTCCTTTAGAAACCAGTTAGCCAATATAGGAACGTCCTCTTTCCGTTCCCTCAATGGAGGAACTCTCAGAGGTATGACGTTAAGCCTGTAGTAGAGATCCTGCCTGAATCTTCCCGCTTCCATCTCTAGTTCAAGATCCTTATTAGTGGCAGCAAGCACTCTCACATCCGTAGGTATGAAGGTGTTTCCCCCTACCCTCTCGAATTTCTTCTCCTGGAGAATTCTGAGAATCTTCGCCTGAGCCTTCAGGCTCATGTCCGCCACTTCATCGAGGAAGAGAGTCCCTTCATGAGCAAGATCAAATTTCCCCCTCTTTTTTTCAGTTGCACCTGTAAACGCACCTTTTTCATGGCCGAACAGTTCACTTTCTATCAGGTCCTCCGGAATAGCTGCGCAGTTTACTTCAACAAAAGGCTTATACGCCCTCTTACTCAGCCTGTGTATCGATCGGGCGACGAGTTCCTTTCCCGTACCATTTTCCCCCATGATTAAGATCCACGCATTCGTGGGCGCAACAATACTGATCATTTCTTTCAATTCGAGTATCGGTGCACTGTTACCCGTAAGTTCATAGTCCTGGCTGATCTTCTGCTTTAATAGTTTATTTTCTTCCTCCAAATTAATCAACTCAAACACATGATTAACGATTAGTATGACCTTTTCCATGGACAGGGGCTTTTCAAAAAAATCAAAGGCACCGAGCTTCGTAGCTTTGACCGCCGTTTCAATTGTTCCATGGCCGGATATCATTATAACCCTTATTTGAGGGTATTGTGATTTGATCATCTTAAGGGTCTCGATGCCATCAATGCCGGGAAGCCATATATCCAGGATAACAAGACTGGGCAGTTCTTCCTTGACGATTTTAAGGGCTTCTTCGCCAGACGCCGCTGTCAGGACTTCATATCCCTCGTCCGCCAGGATGGACCCCAGGGATTGGCATATACTTTTTTCATCATCTACAATCAGTACTGTTCTTTGCATAATTCAACAAAACCGTGTTTATCAATTTTACATAGGGCAAATTATTAATAACCTTTAGCCTGAATCACTGCCCTCCGGAATCGGCAATTCGAAAGCCACAATGGTCCCGTTGGGCACATTATCCCGGACGCTCACATGACCGTGGTGATCCGATATAATCGTGCTCACTATAGCGAGACCCAGCCCCGTGCCAGTTCTTTTGGTGGAAAAGTAGGGCTCAAACATCTTCGCCTTATAACTGTAAGGAACGCCATAGCCGTCGTCTGCTACCTCGACTTTGGCCTTCCTATGACTTTTATCAAAGGTAGTTCTGACCACAATATGACCATTATTTTTACTCACGGCGGCCACTGCATTATCCAGAAGATTAACCATGACGCGCTTAATCTGCTCTGAGTCGAGATTCAGTTTTGGCATATCCTGATCTTGCTGAAATTCAAAATTGATGTCTTTGTGAGCATCCTGAAAAAGAACAACGGAATCGCATATGACCTCATTGAGGTCGCTGAGAACAGGGTTGGTGACAGGAAGTTGAGCATAACGGGAAAAGGCATTGACCAGGTTTTTTAACACGTCAACCTGATCTATTATTGTCTTGGTGCATTCGTGAAAAATGGCACCGTCATCACCCAGCCTTTCAGCGTATTTCTTCTGCAATCGCTGGGCTGAGAGTTGGACAGGCGTCAATGGGTTCTTGATCTCGTGGGCCATTCTCCGGGCAACCTCCCTCCATGCTGCCGCTCTTTCGGCCTTACGTATCTGCGTGAGGTCTTCAAAGACTACCACCATGCCCATATAATTGCCGTCATCGTCGCTTATCAGCGTTATCGTCATCAACACCGTCAAGACCTTGCCTTTGAGCATCAACTCCAACTGTCTTTCTATGAAGTTTGTTCCGTTCTCTTTCAGTTCCTTGGACAATTCATCCACTACAGCCAGATGTTCGGCAATTAACACATCCTGGAATCGTCTGTTGAGGACTTTTTCCGTCTTTATGTCTAACATCCTTTCGGCGGCTTTGTTGATTATTGTGATGACGTCATTACGATCAATGGAGACAACACCGGCGGAGACGTTGCCGAGAACTGTTTCCATATATTTTCTTCGTTGCTCAAGATCTATGTTCGCCTGCTCCAGTCCTTCTTTACTTCTTTTTAGATCTTTTGTCATCTTATTGAAGGAATCTACGAGAATGCCTATTTCATCGTCCGCCACGATATCGATCTGATGGTCCAGTTCTCCACGGGCTACCTTATTCGTTGCTTCAGCGAGATCCTGTATTGGTACTGTGATGCCTTTGGCAAGATATAGTCCAAACCATGTGGCGGAAAAAATGACTAAAAATGTCACGATGAAAAGCGTAATAATATAGGTAAACTTTATGGGATTCTTCAGCAGCGTAATCTGTCCATACTGCTCGGACGTCTTAGAAATAATTCCCATTCTATTTACAAGTTCTTTGGGAATATGGTAATTGACTGCAACGACGCCGATGACCTCCCCCGGACTGACATAGGAATAGATTGGAGCCACGCCGCGAATCAAATCCCCAACCTCTGATGATTCCACAACGGACACTTCCTGACCCGTAAAAACGTCTTCGAGCATCTTGGGGCTGAGCGGCTTAGGCTCGATGTTGGGATTGTCGGGATCCCTTACGAGGAGGCCCCTTTTTTGGTTATTAAAATAAACCTCAAGCAACCCCAGCTTATAATTTTTTTGCCGCTGTTCAATTAAAGCTTTCAGATATTTTGCCCTCTCTTGATCATAGAGGCGATTTTTTGTGATGTCGGAACTGATCTGCCTGGCATAATATTTCGCTTGATCCGCAGACTGCCGGTAGTAGACGTGGGCAACCTCAACGGTCTTGGTCAATGCATCGCCGATTGTAATGTTAAACCAGTTCTCTATGCTATATGAAAAGACACTGATGGCAACTAAGAACAGTGTTACTGTAGGAATCAAAGATAAGCCGACAAACGCAGCCACGAGCTTAGTCCGGAGTTTTGATCCCAAGACGCCGCGCTTACTTTCGAAAACCAGCTTGACGACATTTCTGACTATTAGAAAAACGAGAAGGAGTATGAGAATTACGAGGATCAGAATGATATTGATATTTACTATCAGACCGAGGATGAGCACGTTGTTCGATATGGGAAGAATGGCTCCTGCGCGAGAGAGCTGAATTCCCAGCAAGCTCACCATGACAATGAGAAAGATAATGGCAATAATGATTATGCGTTCTCTCTTACGCCTTTTTAATTCCCGGTCATCTTTGATTAAATGGTCCCTAAACATGCCTATTAAATAATCCTCTGTCGATACCAATCAGTTTCAAAATCCCAGAGCGAAACGAAGAATAAGACATATTCCATATGCATGGGAAGTCGTATTTTATCCAGTTTTGCCTTGACCATGATGTAGTAAGAGCTGTTTTTCTGCAAATCTTTCAATGAAGCCATTACAATGCCATTCAATTCAGACATTGCCTTCTTGGCTGCCTCAAAATCTTCAAATTCTGATTGCTTATTTACTCCCGTTGAAGAGATATAAAAAACCTTCTTCACATTGTCATACTTAATTGTTTGTTTGACAATCACACTGGATATCTTTTCGTCGATCCAGTTCGGCCTCTCCTGATAGAGATCAAGCAAGAAAGTAAATGTCGTTGGTACGCCTGCGAGGATGGCTGACTCCATCCTCTTTGTATAACAATTAGTCACCTTCGCATAAACCATTACGTGATCGTCACTATCAGTAATGACAATATCAGCTATCCTCGCGTCCCGACGATATGAGCTCAGGGGAAAAACAAGAAAAAAATAACAGGCAAAAAATACGGCCAAGAAAAGAATTGGTTTACGCATACAAGCGCCCTGCGCCGACTTGGCCCATGATAGACGCACACAAATATTTTTTTACAGATTTGTCGGTCATTACTCAAAGTACATTGTTAAGCGGAGCATGCACCTCATGTTCCCTCTTCACCAAACTATAGATTTATTTACTGTTTTGATTATTTACACGGTATACTAAGAAACTGTGCTCTAAAAAGCAAGTGTAATTTAAGGAAGGATTAGTGGATAAAAGGCAGTAGGGATGCCTCACGCCACGGGCATTGGAGCATGTACTGTGTCGAGGATACTGAAAGACGGAATATTGAGAGACTTGAATTCTTCTTCACCGCCGTCTCCATCAATATGACTTACTATCTTCCAGCATTCTTTGTGAGCCATCACTTCCTTGAGGAGAATATTGTTTAACCGGTGTCCTGATTTGTAGGCTACAAAATGGCCGATGATCGGCATACCCAAAAGCGAAAGGTCGCCGATGGCATCAAGAATCTTATGCTTCACAAATTCATCGTGGCATCTCAAACCTTCTTTATTGATAACCCTCTGTTCATCCAGAACTACAGCATTCCGGAGAGATCCCCCGAGCGCCAGACCTTTTGCCTGAAGATATTCGACATCTCTTAAAAAACCAAAAGTCCGCGCTTGGCAGATATCCCTTTCGTAAGCGACATCGGAAAAAGTCATATCATAAGACTGCTGACGGATAAGGGGATGCTCAAAATCGATCCCGTAGGTAATCTTAAACTCCGGTGACGGTAGCAGCATAGCTGTGCCGTCTCCTTCAGAGACATAAATCCTCTTTCGAATCACCAGCAATCTCTTACATTTATTTTGTATCGTCGTGCCAACATCCTTTAAGAGGTTAACGAAAGGAAGGGCACTGCCATCCATGATGGGAATCTCAGGAGCATCCACTTCTACAACGGCATTATCGACGCCCATACCGCAAAGCGCAGACAGCAGATGTTCGACTGTTGATACCGTCGCCCCATTGAGACCTATAGTTGTAGCCAATATGGTCTCACGGACATTCTCAAAGTCCGCCTTTATTCTTACATCACCCGGTAAATCCTTGCGAATAAAGACAACGCCCTCATCGACTCCGGAAGGCCTTATTGTCATGCTGACTTTTCTTCCCGAGTGTAGGCCAATATTGCGGCAGTTAATTTCTTGTTTGATAGTTCTCTGCAGGTGCATGTTTCCGGTCGTCCAAACTAAAGATGCTTACTTAGTAGCAATTAATATACCAAAAAATATTGAATCAAGTAGGCGTATTCTATAACATATGTAACGAACTAAATATACATATTATTTGTTGATAAGCGGCTCATGATTGGGAAGAACGCATATCCATAATTGTGTGTTGTAAATGACACAGTATATACAAAACATTACAACAACGATGGCAACTGCAAAAGTCCGACAGTTCATCCTCAAATGGATCCCGAAAATTTTGCCGACTCCTCTTTGGATCCCCTCTTGGCAGGATAAAATCTATCCTTTTCACTATAGACGCACCCGCAATAGCGCTGTCTGTACATGCCCATTTCCTTAGAAATCATTATTCCTTGGAGCCAGCCCAGGCGAAAATCCTGATAGTAGAACATGACGTGATGCTCAATCGCCAGGCTTTCTCCAATTTCTTTAATCATCGCGTGATTCTGAAATTTGCTATAGAGCAGGGTCGTGGTAAATCCATCAAACCTTCCCTCCTTTGCTCTATAAACCGTGCGTTGTAAACGGTCATAATAACAATAACGACACCTGTCCTTTTCCCTGAACGCAATATTCCTGAGAAACCCCTCCAAATTATATTCTTCCTGGTACGTCAGACGCAGTCCACATTGATTGGAGTACTCCACGAGGGTGTCAAGTCGTTTTCTGTACTCCGTATAAGGATGGATATTGGGATTGTAGAATAGTCCGTGTATATCGTGTCCATCAGATCTTAACGTCTGAAACGGATACACGGTGCATGGCGCACAGCAGATGTGCATCAAGAGCTTCATGAAGTCTATCTTCCGGTATCGAGAGTCCAAATGCTTTGGACATTTTGCTTGCCATATTGTTTAGTATACGTGTCGAAATCTTCGCTTCTTCAGAATAGCCCCTTCTGTCCTTCTTCCATCCATTCCCGGCTGAAATGGTCGTACGCCGTTTTTGTAGCAACCCTTCCTCTCGCCGTCCTCTGTAGATAGCCTTCCTGCACCAGATATGGCTCATAGATGTCCTCAATCGTTGTTCTCTCCTCACCGATCGCGGCTGAGAGATTATCGATCCCCACAGGACCTCCATTAAACTTATCAATGAGTGTCAACAATATTTTTCTATCCATCTGATCAAAGCCCTTATGATCCACCTCGAACATTTCGAGCGCCGCAATGGCGACCTTACTGTCAATGAATCCTTCTCCTTTAACCTGGGCAAAATCCCTTACCCTCCTAAGCAGGCGATTTGCTATCCGTGGCGTCCCACGGGAGCGCTTTGCCAGTTCCGCTGCACCTTCAGAGTCGATAGTAATGGCTAATATCTCTGCCGACCGCTCTATTATAAAGGTAAGTTCCGAAGCGGTATAAAAATCAAGTCTAAAACTCATGCCGAATCTATCCCGCAAAGGTGATGTCAGCAATCCGGCCCTTGTTGTCGCCCCCACTAAAGTAAATCTGGGTATCTCGAGCTTCATTGAGCGCGCCGACGGCCCCTGGCCGATGAGAATATCGATATGGTAATCTTCCATGGCAGGATATAATATTTCTTCAACGACATGAGAGAGTCTGTGGATCTCATCAATAAACAGAATATCCTGATCATGCAGATTGGTCAGGATTGCCGCCAGGTCTCCCGGCCTTTCCACGACAGGCCCCGAGGTCACCTTGATATCAACCCCCATCTCTCTGGACATGATGTATGCAAGCGTAGTCTTCCCGAGACCGGGAGGTCCGTACAGGAGGACGTGATCAAGAACATCTTTTCTCTGTTTAGCCGCTTCAATAAAAATGGAAAGGTTGGCCTTGATCTTCTCCTGCCCGACATACTCCGCCAACCTTCTCGGACGCAAAGAACTTTCATATCCCATTTCGCCATTAAGGCTTGCGGGACTTATGAGAGGATTCTTCGAGTCCATCTTAAGATATCCTGTTTTTCAATATATACGTCTCCCACTGATGAAATTGCCCAAAACTTAACCGGCTAAAACCTTCAGGGTTTTCTTTAACAGCACGTCCAGAGTCAGATGTTGAGTAGATTCGCTGATGATCTTGTCCACCACTTCCCTGGCCCTATGACTCTTATAACCCAGATTGATAAGTGCTGACAGGGCATCATCTTGCATAGAGTCATATATCATTATATCACCATTGCCTTTGTAGATAACATCACATGCCCCCAGTTTCACCATTTTGTCTTTCAGCTCAAGGATCATTCTTTCCGCCGTTTTTTTGCCCACACCCGGTATAGACACCAACCGATTCAGATTTCCGTTAGATACTGCCTTTATCAGCTCTTCGGCAGAAATACCTGAAAGTATATTCATGGCGAGCCTTGGACCTATCCCGGAGACAGAAAGCATCAACTCAAACACTTCTTTCTCTCTTCCCGAACCAAACCCGAAAAGACTGATAGCATCAGGCCGTACATGTGTGTGTACATGGAGCGTCACAGGTTGGTTAGTCTCGGGAAGTGTATAGAAGGTTGTAAGAGGGACAAATATGCGGTATCCGATGCCATTGGCATCCACAATAACACTGCTCGTGGCCTTGTGAATCAATAATCCGTTTATCAGGGCAATCATCTTAAATTGATACCACTTTCAAAGAATTGACGTGACAGATCGCAATAGCCAGGGCATCGGCGGCATCTACAGGAGGGAGATCGGATAGATGCAATATGGCTTTGACCATATTTTGAATCTGGTTCTTCTCTGCCCTGCCGTATCCTACAACAGCCTTCTTGACTTCGAGAGGGGTATATTCATAAACGGGTATCCGTCTGTGTGAACCGGCAAGGATAACGACACCTCGCGTCTCTCCCTGTCTGATGAGGCTCTTTATATTCTTTCCGTAGAAAACATCTTCTACGACGATGGCATCGGGTGATGACTGATTAATAACCTCCAGTAAATTATCATATATCATTGACAGACAAGATGACAGGGGCAACCCTTTTGCCATCTTAATTTCTCCATGCATTACATGTTTAAGGCCGCTTTTTTGTTTTTCGATAACACCATAACCAGTTATGTGAATGCCTGGATCTATGCCCAAAACTCTCAATGCTCAGACCCGCTTAATAGACTAACTGAATTTTTCCATGATGTCGTCTGGTATGTCGAAATTTGCATATGCATGCTGCACGTCATCGTGATCTTCCATTTTTTCCATGAGTTTAAGCATCTGCACTGCCTTGTCCGCGTCCAGCCTCACCGTACTTTGAGGAATCTTGGTGACCTGCGCCTTCATATATTTGATTCCCCTATCATCAATGGCCTTTTTTATCTTTTCAAATAAAGCAGGATCCGTAATAACTTCAAATTCGTTTTCTTCTTCGCTGACATCTTCGGCGCCTGCATCAAGGGCGATTTCCATGAGAGTGTCTTCGCTGACGTTTTTTTTATCAAATAAAATGCTTCCCTTCTTTTCAAAAATCCAGGACACACATCCGTTCTCACCCAGGTTACCACCGTGTTTTGAAAAAATATGCCGGATTTCTGCAACAGTTCTGTTCTTGTTGTCAGTCATTGCCTCCACGAGAACAGCGGCGCCGCCAGGACCGTATCCCTCATATACAACTTCTTCGTAGCTGGTTGATCCGTCAGCTCCCCCGGCTCCTTTCTTAATGGCTCTGTCGATATTGTCCTTTGGCATATTCTCTTCTTTTGCTGCCATGATTGCCTGTCTCAACCGTGCATTGCCCTCTGGATCAGAACCGCCGAGCCTAGCTGCGAGCGTTATTTCCTTTATCAACTTGGTAAATATTTTCCCTCTCTTGGTATCTGCAGCGCCCTTTTTTCTCTTGATTGTATTCCATTTGGAATGACCCGACATGACACCATATCTCCCAGCGTAGATTTTTTTACCCGGTCGAGCTTACATAGCATAAGCGCCGATATATTGTAAAACAAAAAACCCCTCCATCTCTGAAGGGGTTCGATGTATTATATCCCGGCAGCTCCCTACTCTCCCACACAGTCGCCCATGCAGTACCATCGGCGCTAGAGAGCTTAACTTCCGTGTTCGGGATGGGAACGGGTGTGTCCTCTCCGCTATAGCCACCGAAATAATATCTTTATGTATGACAACAATTGCATATCATGAACGACCTGTTGAGATATTATTTATGAAACCATAAATATTATGGTCAAGCCGCACGGCCGATTAGTATCAGTAAGCTAAACACATTACTGTGCTTACACACCTGACCTATCAACCTCGTCGTCTACGAGGGGCCTTTAGTCCTGATGTCTCCATCAGGAGGGATATCTTATCTTGAGGTTGGCTTCCCGCTTAGATGCTTTCAGC
>Ga0209777_10009018_pt1 | contig 10810 bp, 9 predicted proteins | sample FrelakmetHBP12HB_FD_187147 | JGI IMG/M metagenome (GOLD analysis project Ga0209777, IMG submission 187147) | Freshwater lake sediment microbial communities from the University of Notre Dame, USA, for methane emissions studies -HBP12 HB (SPAdes)... | ecosystem: Environmental > Aquatic >... | reverse complement strand
ATATTACAATATGTATCAACTTGACAGTGCCATAACGGACCTGGACAGAGCTGTCAAAATGGATTCTAATTTAACTGAAGGGTATTATTACCTGGGCAAAAGCTATGAGGATAAGAAGATGTATCCTGAAGCAGCCTCGGCTTTTGAAAACTACCAGAGAAAATATACCAGTAGAAAAAATTTTGAGTGGACCATAAAGGATAGAGATTTCTTAGTGAACAACGGGAAGGTGCATTTTTATCAGGGAGATTCGCTGAACCTGGAGAAAACAGTTGAATCTCTTAACTTAGCAGTCAAATTGGACACGACCTACAGCGAATCTTATTCCTATCTGGGCTTAGCCTATTACCAGTTAAAAAAATATTCAGACGCCATCCCGGCCCTGAAAAAGAAAATCGAGCTGGATTCAACCAGCTTCAACAGCTATCTTAACCTGGCTTACTGTTACGTCAATCTGAAGCAGTTTAAAGATGCACTGGAGCCTCTCAAAAAAGTGGTGGAGTTAAAACCGGATTATCTACAGGCTCACCAGTACCTGGCTTATATTTATCTAAGCGAGCTTAAGGACTATGCCGCGGCTAAGGATGAGTATGAAAAGATTCTCCAGCTTAGTCCGCAGGACTGTCAGGCAAAGGGGAACTTAGGTTATGTTCTCCTCACCCTGAACAGGGCAGGCGAGGCGATAAGACCCCTTTCCGAAGCAGTTAGCTGTCAATCCAACGACGTCTCCTTCAATCTCTGGCTGGCACAGGCTTACGACATCACCAATCAATACGAGAAGGCTAAAGAAGCATATCGAAAAGTCTTAAGATTAGACCCTAAGAACAAACTGGCAAAGGACCGGCTTGATTTCCTGGAGTATAATTATTGATTCTAAGGTTTATTCAATCGAATATTAAGGAATAAATACTAAGTATCAATTGTAAATACAGAGGAGAAAGATGGTTGAAGAGAAAAAGGGCGAGAAAAGGGAAGATGACCTGCGCTATAAATATATAGGGTTCGACGTTTATTCTTCCAGTGCTAAGAAGTTCTGGAGAGATCCGGAAGAGGAGAAGAGATATTTAGAAGAGGTCAAAAAAAGAAAGGAAAAAGGGGAAAGGGAGGAGCGGGATCACAGCCTTATCGCTGTACCGGTTTTCTCTCCTGTGGAGAAATGGGTTTTGACGGTGAGTTCTGTTCTTATGATCTTATGTCTTTTTCTGCCCTGGTTTACTTTGAGCCGAGGGGAAAGCGTGATGCGCTATAATGTTTTGCAGTACCTGTTTAATTTCGGGACCCTGATGACTTATTCCGGTTTAGGCGGAGCTCTTCTGGGCGTTCTGGCGGTTATTTTTCCGATAGCGATGTTAGCATCTTTGCTCTTTGGAATACTCAATTTGCTTGCCCTATACAGCAAAACGAATTCGCAAGAAGGGTATCTTCGTAAGATCAAAAAAACTCTCAGGCTCAACTTCATCCCTCTATTTTTGTGGATTGTAGCCGTAATCATAGCGATAATCGGAGTAGCGGCTCCGCCGGCATCTGCTTTTGGTGTAAACCAGGTCAAAGATAATTTTGACGTGATAACTTTAGTGAGCATCTCCGGGTTTGGCTTGTGGATCAGCCTGGGATGCTGGATTTTGAACAGCGTGAAAGCTAATGACTTATAAGAGTATTAAGGAGGTTAGGATGAGATAGTCTCCAGGCGAAGAAAAAAGAACGAAATATTAACTCAATTTTTAAACTTTTTAAGGAGGTATTTGTATGAAGCAATCGATCTTTATAACCCTGGTCCTGATAGTCTCTATTGCTATCGGATTTCTTATTTGGGGATTGATGCTGCCGGATTATCTGAGATTGGGAGGGCCACTGGTGGGATTATTGATCGGTCTGTTAGTAATGCTCTTATCTTTTATCATAGAGAGGATGTTGACATTGAGGAGAGCGAGGGGAAAAGCTTCGGTCCAGTCGTTTTTCCGGAACGTGATAACCATGCTGGACAAAGGGGATTACGATGGAGCCATTGCAGCCTGTGACAAGCAGAGAGGCACAACCGCTAACGTCTTAAGAGCGGGCATTGAAAGGTACCAACAGTTGAAAGGAAATACTCCGCCGGAGAAACGCTTGAGCGAAACCCAGAGAGCAATTGAGGAAGCCAATGCCCTGGAGGTTCCACTACTGGAGAGGAACTTGATCGCCTTATCCACTATTGCTTCCATTGCCACCATGATAGGGTTATTAGGCACCACTATCGGAATGATAAGAGCCTTTAAGGCGACCTCAGAGAGGGTCGGTGGAGTGATCGATGCTATGAAGCTGGCTACTGGAATTTCTGAAGCTCTGGTGAATACGGCTGGAGGCTTGTTAACAGCCATCATCGGGATCGTATCCTATAATTTCTTCGTGAACAAAGTGGATGCTTTCAACTACACCATGGATGAGGCATCCTACGAAGTCTTGCAGCTTTTGAAGAGTAAGGAGGCTGAGAAGTAATGTTAAAGAGGATGAAGAGGAGAATAGGGGTTAAAATCGATATGACCCCTATGGTGGATATCGCCTTTCTGCTTTTGATCTTCTACATGTCCACAACCCAGTTCAAGCCTCCGGAAAAGAAATCAGTGGCTCTGCCAGCTTCCCATTCCCAAATCAAGCTGCCGGAAAAAGATATTTTGAACATAACCGTTACCAAAGACGACAGCATTGCCGTAGATTATGTGGATAGGAAACAGGTAGAGCTTCAGGGCAAAAAGGAGCAGGTTTTAGAAAGGATTTACGAGGACGTTAATCTGAACACCTTAGCTGGAACGATCCTTTCGATTCGTGCCAAATACCCTGCAATATTCGTGGTGATTAAGGCAGATCGGGAGGCACATTACGGGACGATCCAGGCATTGATGAATACCATGCGCGACAATCATATGCCCAGGTTCCAGTTAGTCACGGAGATAAAAGCAGGAAGTTAAATTTATTTTTAAGAGCCTTTTCGTTTAAGGAGTGAATTTTTATGGCAGCGGTTGACGTAGGAGGACCAAGTCCTCGAGGGAAAAAGACCGGAGGGCTTAGAAGGCCCAAGAAGAGATTAGGTGTACGCATAGATATGACCCCCATGGTGGATATAGCGTTTCTACTTTTGATCTTCTACATGGTGACCACGATCTTCAGTCTTCCCCAGGCAATGGAGATTAACCTTCCGCCGGAGGACCAGCCAGTGCCCATTGCCGAATCTAACCTTCTCACTTTGAGGGTAGATTCGGAAGGGAAGATGTATTGGAATATGGGAGTGGGAAAGCCTGAACTTATGCCCCCTGATTCTTTAAGGCCCATCCTTTTGAGAAAGAATCAGGAAAAGCCCAAGCTGGTGACCCTTATCAAGATCGACAAGGACGCCAAATATTACAAGATGATCGACATAGTGGACGAAGTACAATTAGTGGAAAAGCAGATGCAAGAGAAAAACCGTAACTTCAGTTACCGTTTCAGCTTTGCCCCTTTCACGGATGAAGATCAAGGGCTTATCACCGGTAAGCTTCAGCCGAAAGGAGGGAAGTAAAAAATGAGAGTCGCAACGCCTTATGGAGCATTTGAGCTTAAGAGGGTCTATCAGAGAAACTTTAGCATTGCAGTAATTATCTCTGCTCTGGTATACTTAGTCTTAATCGGTTCATTTATGCTTTTTTCTCGTATTACAGCTCAGAAGCCGGTAGCAAAAAGGTTAATAACTATCAGAACCCCTCTTGAGTTAGGAGCGCCCCCATCCCTGACCCAGAATGTGGCTAATCAGATAGCAGTAGCGGCGCCAGCCGCGGCTGCAGCGCCGTCAGTTGGAGTTCCTAAAGCGGTTCCGGATGAACAGGTCAAGGAAACAGTGACCCTGGCCAGCCAGGCTGAATTAGGGGTCTTGCAGAACCCCACTGTAGCTACTGAAACAGGCAAAGGTGAATCCTTATCTATCCAGATTCCGCAGGAAGAATACCTTCCCACTCCGGAGCAGTTTGTGCCTTATGATGAGGAGCCGGTCCCGATCAAGTGGGTAAAACCGACCTATCCGGAATTAGCCAGAAAGTCAGGCGTCGAGGGGAAAATATTCGTTCAGGCTCTGGTGGACAAAAATGGAAAAGTCAGGGATGCTAAGTGTATGAAAGAGAAAAGCGTGAACTCTGATATCTTCTGCGAGTCAGCAATAAAAGCAGCTTTCCAGAATGAGTACAAGCCGGCTATCAGTAATAAAACACCGGTTGCGGTCTGGGTACTGTACAAAGTTGACTTTAATTTGAAATAAGGTAGAGGGAATAATAGGAGGCTCTTTAATATAAAAGTTCATAAGGAGGACAAATCATCACAGAATTCCATCCGAAAGGAGGGATGAGAGATGAAAATTGCCATACCTTATGGAGCTTTCGAGCTCAAGAGAGCTTACCAAGTAAACCTGGGCATTGCCGTACTGATAGCCGGGATACTGAATATCTTGCTTGTGGCGTTTCTTATGTTTTTGACCCCTGCGAAATCTCAAAGGCCAGAACCAGAAGTAGGGCCACCAATCGACAATAAAGTGACACCACAACCGCCTCCCTCTGTCATAAAAGAACTAACCCCTCGGACCTTGCTGGAAACTGGACCTAAAGTTGGCCTGCCTTCTGCAGGAGTCCCTAAGGCGATTCCGGACAATCAAGTTAAGGGAACAGAGAACTTTGCAACTCGGGAAGATATGCAAAGGAGTCTGCAGAATCCAGACTTTGAGGGTGAAGGCGCCTACGGTGGGAGATCAGCAGGAATCCAGACGATTGAGGAACGCATTCCTCCCTCAGATACGTTCATTCCGTATGATGAAGCTCCGGTGATGGTCAAAGAGGTAAAACCAGACTATCCGGAATTGGCCAGGAGGTCAGGAGTAGAGGGAAGGGTCTATGTTCAGGCATGGATAGATAAACGCGGAAAGGTCAAAGAGGCGAAATGTCTGAGAGAAGGAAGCATAAATATGGACATCTTCTGCGAGTCTGCGATTCAAGCTGCCAAACAAAATGAGTATAAACCAGCTATCAGCAATAAGGTTCCGGTACCTTGCTGGGTTACGTATAAGGTCGATTTCGTTTTGAGGTAAGGGAGAGGAAACAGTAGCGGAATGTTCTAAAATACGGAAAATCAAAAAGGCAGTTTTCCTAAACTGCCTTTTTTTAGCAGGGGGATTTTTTTAGGGAGGAGAAATGCCAAAGTGTTTCAATTTTAAAACTTCAATTCTTTTGTCTGCTTCATTCCTTGTTTTCCTGCCAGCCAATCTTCTTGCCGGGGAAGAGAATGTTCTCCTGCCTCCTTTTGACCGGACAGTCAACCTGGCCTTATATTTCGTTCTGCTCTCTGCCATCTTAGGTTTAGCTTACGGGCTTTATTTAGCTTTCAAGGTGATAAAAAAGGATCAGGGTACACCTAAGATGATCGAGGTGGCAAAAGCAATCCAGGAAGGAGCAAAAGCCTCCCTTACCCGCCAGTTCAGGGTTTTATTTTTCTTCATCATACTTCTGACGATCGTATTATTTTTTGTCTATAAAAACATATACCTACTTCCTGACGGAACCCCGGACTGGAAAATGGTCTGGGGGATCGCGCTGGCTTTTTTAGCCGGCTCAACTCTATCAGCCATGACCGGGCTTATCGGTATGTCAGTTGCTGTTCGGGGAAACGTCAGAGTAGCCCATGCTGCTAGAACCTCTTTTAAAAACGCCTTAGAGACAGCCTTTCAATCAGGCACCGTTACAGGAATGTTCACCATCGGCATGGGTTTGGTCGGAGCTACAGTCATCTTTATGCTCTTCAAGGAAAAGGCTATGATGGTCCTGATCGGTTTCGGTTTCGGAGGAAGTCTGGTAGCCTTGTTTATGAGGGTAGGTGGAGGAATCTACACCAAGGCAGCAGACGTCGGAGCAGATCTGGTTGGAAAAATCGAAGCCGGTATTCCTGAGGACGATCCCAGGAATGCGGCAGTGATCGCGGATCTTGTAGGGGACAACGTGGGAGATTGTGCTGGAATGGCAGCAGACCTTTTCGAATCTTATGAAGTCACCTTAGTTGCCGCGATGATCCTGGGAGCCTCTTATGCGGTCTTTAACCCCACCCCCGCTGGCAAGGATCTGGCTTTAAAACTGATTGTCTTCCCGCTTCTGGTCAGGGCAGTTGGGGTATTCGCTTCCATCCTGGGCACCTGGAGAGTGAAAGGTAAGGATAAAAAGGATTTCAACCCGATGAGGCCTATCCAGAATGGATTTTTAATAGCTGCACTGTCGTCCACTATCGGATTGGGGTTGATAAACTATTTCTATATAAAGACCCCTTCTGGCGCTCCGGATATGAGGTTCTTCTGGGCGACTTTTTCCGGAATCGTGCTGGCAGTTTTGATCAGTTACCTCACAGAGTATTATACTGCAGTAGAATATAGTCCGGTAAAGGAGACTGCGCGTGCCACCAAGACCGGTGCAGCAACTACCATCTTAGCTGGGTTTTCTGAAGGGATGGAATCGACCGTTTTAGCCATCATCGTCATAGGCGCCGCGATATTGACTTCGAACCTGATCTTTGGCGGGGATTTAGCCTTAGCAGCCTACGGGATAGCTTTATGCGGAATGGGGATGCTCACTACCACCGGATTCATCGTCTCAATGGATTCTTATGGTCCAGTATCAGATAATGCCAACGGTATCTTCGAGATGTCAAAAGTTCTGGAGGAGGATAGAAATCCAGATGCCCATATGATAGTCAGTAAATTAGATGCAGTGGGAAACACCACCAAGGCTGTGACCAAAGGCTTTGCTATAGCCTCGGCTGTAGTAGCAGCAGTTTCTCTGTTCAGGTCTTATGGTTCGGACATGAACTTACTTGATCCGGCTTACAAATTTTTCGAAAGAGGCATTCAGATCAACCTGCCCAATGTATTCGTAGGCCTGTTGATCGGAGGAGCGATGCCTTTTCTCTTCAGCTCCTTAGCCATAAGAGCAGTGGGCAGGGCTGCTTTTCAAGTCGTGGAAGAAGTGAGGAGGCAGTTCAAAGAAATACCCGGACTGATGGAAGGAAAAAGCAAACCGGAATACTACAGATGCGTCAACATCTCCACAGTGGCAGCTCAAAAAGAGCTGATTACACCCGGGCTTCTGGCCATACTTTCACCCTTGATAGTTGGATTTCTACTGGGAGTGGATGGTTTGGGCGGGTTCTTAGCCGGAACCATCTTGACTGGTCAGCTCTTAGCAGTTATGCTTTCCAATGCAGGCGGGACCTGGGATAATGCAAAAAAGACGATCGAGGCAGGGTTGTACGGAGGCAAAGGTTCAGAAGCTCATAAGGCTAGCGTGATCGGGGATACGGTGGGCGATCCCTTTAAAGATACTGCCGGGCCCTCTCTTAACCCTCTGATCAAGGTGATGAATTTAGTTTCCATTCTTTTTCTGCCTTTGCTTATCGGAAAAAGTCAGCTTCCTCCCGGACTCAAAGCCCCTTTGGCCATTGTGGCTTTCATAGTGCTCCTGAGCGCGTTGTTGATCAGTAAAAGAAGAAAGTAAATTCTGCTCGTCGAGGATCTTATTATCCTCCACAATAATTCTAATTCCTGGCGGATGGTAACATCCGCCAGGAGCATTAAACTACTAGGCTACAAGCTGCTTTTGCCAAAATCCATTTTTTTTGCAAAACAATTTATGTAGAGACAGGGCTTGTCCCTGCTACTACCTCGACATACTATACCTCTTAGGTCATAATTTTAACTTCCTTTTTAGATTGATTTTTGCAACTTTTTTGGTTTTATTACGTTAAAATAGAGTGAATTGTCATTTTTTTAAATGGAGGTAAAATGGAAGAAGAATTAAAGCCCATCGAGACTCAAGAAGTGAGAATGGGATTTGTCAGTAGGATTTCCGGGATTTTTTTTGAGCCTAAGAAAGTCTTCAATTTTCTAAACTCTAAACCTTCCTGGTTTTTTGCGTTTCTCCTTATCCTTTTGATCGGGATAGTCATCGCAGAGATAACCCTGCCTCAGAATCTTCTACTGCAGAAGGAGATCGTCTCCCAAAGCCCAAAGATATCCTCTACCCCTGAGGTCCTGGACAAGATGACTGAGATCACAACTGGTAAAAGGATAAGCACAGTTATAAGTGAGATCATCAAGGTCTTTATTGGACTCATACTTTTAACTTCGTTCGTTTACTTTTTATGCAATATCATCCTGGGAGGTGATAGCAGTTATAAAAGGGTCTTATCAATTGTCACCTATACTTCCTTGGTGCCGACTTTGGGAGCAATCCTTAAAACCCCTTTGATTTTAGCCAAGAATTCAGCCAATGTCCAGACCAGTCTGGCTTTGCTGATGCCGGAAGGAGATTTCACCAAGATCAGATATATGCTCCTGGGCGCTCTGGAGATATTCTCTATCTGGCAGATAATCCTGATAGCCTTGGGAGTTACGGTAATATATAAGTTCTCCATGACCAAAGCCCTTGTCGCGACTTTTATCGGATGGGCGATCCTGGTTTTCGTAGGTGTGGGTTTGGGTGTGCTGGGGATGTCTGTTTCCGGGATACCGGTTACCTGGTAAAATTTTTAAAGGAGCCAAAATGAGTAAGAAAGTGGTTTTGCCGGTTTTTTTAGTAATCTTCTTCTGGTTTTTTTCAGCTTCAGCCCAGGAGATTCAGAAGAGAGTCCTTACTATTGACGATGCAGTGAACGTTGCGCTGAAAAATAGCTTTCCAGCACTATCCGCTCAGCAGAATTACCAGTCAGCCCGGTGGGAATATTTGGGCGGATTTTCCAATCTTCTCCCCTCACTGAGTGCTTCCTCAGGTTGGACCAGGAACAGCAAAGATAGATTAATCACCAGGCTGGGGCAGTTTGTCAGCGGACGTGACCAGTATAGTTTTAATCTCGGATTGGACCAGACCATTTTCAACGGAGGGGCAAACTTCGCTGGCTTTAATCTTAAGAGATATGGCAAAAAATCAGCCTGGGATGACCTGAAGCTGGCAGAGCAGTCAGTGGCTTTAAACGTTAAGCAGGGTTGCTACGATCTGCTAAAAGCTCAGATGTTATATGATGTACAGACGGATGCCGTAGGTGTTAGTCTCCAACAGCTAAAGATGGCAAAAGCCAGGTATGACCTGGGTGCCGCCTCGCTTTCTGATTATCTAAAAGCTAAAGTCCAATTAGGGAACGACAGTCTGACTTTAATCACCAACGAGAACAATGTGAAATTAGCTGAAGCCACCCTGAACAACCTGTTAGGTCTGGACGTCAACACTCCGCTGGAGATCAATGCGCGGCTTGAGTACACAGGATTTAATTACGATGTAGATCAGGAAACGAAAAAAGCTCTGGAGACCCATCCACAGATAGATAAAGCCAGGATGGGGCTAAACAAGTCCCGTTCCAGCCTAACTCTTGCCAGGAGTGCTAATTACCCCAGCTTATCTTTTTTCGGGGATTACTCCTGGGGTGATGTCACTTTCCCTAAATCAAGCAGCGAATGGAATGACTTTGCTTCCTGGGACATAGGCCTAAGAATCAGCTTGAGCATTTTTGATGGTTTCCTCACCACTGGCAATGTCAGAAGCGCCAAAGCCCAGGTCAGATTGAACAAGGACAATCTGGAACAGAATAAGAGAGATTTAGCCCTGGCAATCAAGCAAGCAGATCTTTCGGTAAAAGAAGCAGAACGAAAAATCCAGTTGACGGCTGATGCTTTGACGTCGGCTGAGGAGGACTTGAAACTAACCCAGGAGAAATATAACTTAGGTGCGGCCTCTATATTAGACCTTTTGAATGCCAATGTCTCATATAAAACCGCCAAAAATAACCAGGTGCAAGCCTTGTATGATTATAACTTAGCAGTTGCTCAATTCGAGAAGGCCACAGCCAGATGAGCAGCTCGAATCTTAGCAGGAGTAAGTAGTATGAAAAAAAGAAACAAAATCATAATCATTGTGGGAGTTTTAATCTTAGTGGTGGCGATAGTCCTTTTAAACCTGTTCCGCTCAGGTGAGAAAGTCTATACAGTAGAGGCTGACAAGGTCAAAAAAGGTGACATAGCCTCCATAGTCACAGGCAGCGGCAAAGTCCAGGCTAAAAAAGACGTAAAAATCGGTGCCACCGTTCCAGGACTGATAATAAGTCTTCCAGTGAAAGATGGAGACTTAGTTAAGAAAGGGCTGCTTTTAGTGCAAATTGACCCCTCAGAATACAAATCGGCTGTAGCTCAAGCTACAGCCCAGTTGAATTCAGCTAAAGCTAATTTTGAACAGGCAAAACTGCTCCACGAGAGACAGCAAAAGCTCTTTGAGAAGAGCCTCACCTCTAAGGAGCAGTATGATGCCTCTTTGACCCAGTATAATGTTGCTAAGGCGCAATATGATCAAAGTCAGGCATCGCTCAGACAAACTGAAGACCTTTTAGCCAAAACCACCATCACCGCTCCCATGGACGGTAAGATAACCGAGCTTTTAAAGAAAGAAGGGGAGATGGTGACCGGCGCCACTTATAATCCTACTGAGATCATGACCATCTCAGACCTGTCTGCATTCGAGGTGGAGGTAGAGGTGGACGAGACCGATATAGCGGAAACCAGACTAACCCAGGAAGCCAAAATTAAAATCGACGCTTTTCCGGATACCTCTTTTAAAGGTGAGGTCTCGGAGATAGGGAATACCGCTAAAGTCACAGGTTACGGAACCCAGGATCAGGTGGTCAATTTCTTAGTCAAGGTTCTGATCTTAGATGAGGTCAAAGGGATAAAGCCGGGAATGTCTGCTTCTGTGGATATTACCACTGCTTCCCATAAAGACGTTCTTAACATCCCGAT
>Ga0209777_10009017_pt1 | contig 10812 bp, 21 predicted proteins | sample FrelakmetHBP12HB_FD_187147 | JGI IMG/M metagenome (GOLD analysis project Ga0209777, IMG submission 187147) | Freshwater lake sediment microbial communities from the University of Notre Dame, USA, for methane emissions studies -HBP12 HB (SPAdes)... | ecosystem: Environmental > Aquatic >... | reverse complement strand
CGACCACCTGGCTTTGAGCATGCATACTGCTCTTGGTTTGTACGGTGTAAACCTTCAAGATTTTAGCTACAGGTTCTGATAGGGTCAATGTAGTTTTTGGCATTATACATTAACTTATAAGCTCTTAGCTTATATAGATTATGGTACTCAAAAATTTTAATACCAAAAGCTTTTTATTTAAAGACATCGTACTAGAGTTAGAAGCATAAACGGAGACTCAAAATATGATAAATGAAATTATAGATACGACAAAGGCCGATGCTAATGCCAAGGTGATCGCCGATATGGATATGGCACAAGCAAGTTTCATGGAGGCACGGGCAGAGATGAGGAAAGCTGAAAAGATGAAGATGGCTGATGCACTAAAATAGAAGTGATGAGATATGATGCATAAGGAAGAAAGGGAGGAATCTAAAATGGAAGGCATGATGAATTGCTGGGAGCATCTCCCCGAAGATAAGAAAAAGGCTTTGATGAAGGCAAAATTGGAAATGAAGATGAAGATGGTGCAGGCTAAACTGGATTTCTTGAAGGAAATGCAGAAGATCTTCGCATAAAGCACAGGATCATGGAGCTTCGAGCATATGGATGTTTCGAAGCTTTCTATTATCATTTTCAGAACTGCGACCAGAGATCATGACCTTTAGAGTCATTCAAAAATAATCCTGTTAGTTTTATGAAAATATGTTACCAAATACAACACTTATTTATACGTTGAATGTCGAAATAGGATCAAGGCAAAAGTCGTTGGATAGTGATTGACATCATTGAGGGGGTAGTGATTTCAATCATTATTGACTTTTGCCTCCCTAATTATCAATCCTTCAATGATATCAATTCTCCATGCTTGCCAATGGCCCTCTTAATCCTGCCTTCCCTGTCCAGCTCCTCGAGGATAGGATTTAGGAGTGCATATCTCATCGCCATATGCCTTCTCAATCTGCTCTTGGCGACCATATTGAGGGCCGAGCAGTTATGTATATGATTGACCCCCACAGCGGATTGGGCGAAAGGTTGTGCCTTGGGATACACAATAAGGGCAAAAGTCACAAGTCATCTTTCCAACAAATCCAAATCTACTCGCATGCCCATTGACTTCTGATTTGTAGCAATTATGGTACGATACCAACGCTAATCTTTTATTTTCGTATTGCATTCAAGATTATGATCGAAGTGCCAGAAAGGATATTGGTTATCAAAGGCGACATCACTCTGCAGAAGGTTGATGCCATAGTCAATGCCGCCAACAATTCTTTGCCGGGAGGCGGCGGAGTAGATGGGAGCATCCATCGAGCTGCTGGCCCGAGTCTCCTTGATGAATGCAAGAAACTGGGAGGATGCCCAACTGGAGAAGCTAGGATAACTGGTGGCTATAAACTCCCAGCCAAACGGATAATACATACAGTGGGGCCGATTTGGCGCGGTGGAAATAATGGCGAAGATGAGGTTCTCGCTAGGTGTTACAAAAGCTGCCTGCTCTTATAGATCAATATAGAATAAAGACGATCGCTTTTCCGTCTATTAGCACTGGAGCATTTGGATTTCCACTTGAGCGCGCATCAATGATTGCTTTGCGAGAGATAGATGCGTTTCTCGAGGGAAATACATTTTTAGAAGAGGTCTTCATAGTGTGCTTCAACGACATTTCCTACCAATGCTACCTGAAATCCTTGAAGAGCGGTGAGATGCATTAAATCAACCATTGATCATTACTACCTCACCGAGAGCGCGTTCCGCACTAACCCCTTTAAGAATTGCGTTGGGCCTGGATCAAATCAAAGATCAGCTGCTCATGACCACGCTATGGCATTGATGTATAGCGAATTTGACGGGTGTCCTTATGGCTTTCTGGTGCGCAGAAGTCTCGGTTGTGTAGGCCCATATGAAGCGGGGCTTTTCACTGGCTTCAGGAATGGAAATTGGCTGCGTGGTTAAGGACGCAAACGAGCGGAAGGTTGATCCTGAGAGAACCGTTATCGAAGTTCGATGCTGGATATTACAGAGGCTTGCTGGAGAAGGCTTGGGGGGTGCTGCGTTTGTGTTTTGCCAGTTAAGGCTCGAAGGTGGGTCAACGTAAGATACTGGTTTCTCTAATTCCAGAGTGTAATAAGTCGACAAGCTGTCCCCAGCGGTCAATTTGATAAGCAAGCATGAACATCATAATTGAATAGATTCGACTTTAATTTCCTCAAAAATCCAATTGGCTGTGTCACAGCATATCAAAAAGTACCATTAAATTGATTCTCAAATGTCATTATGATGACATAGCTCCAAAGGCTGTTCATGAAGCTGGCCAGAGTCAACCCTCGCATTCCATGCCCAGGGTGACAAGAAACATTAGAGATAAGGCTGCAATTTATCGTTGAAAGGGTGATATGGACCCCATCACAAATCCAAGCATTAATACGATCAGTCCTTGGATCATAGAATCAGTTTGCGTGCTTACATCAAACATTTTACCGGTAAAAGTTCAAGAGTTCAAGACGGCCTAATCTAGGAAATTGTTCATCTGAAGAGCCTATGCGGAAACGATATCTAGATCAAGGGACGAAGGCATCATTGGATCGCATTAGATCTCGATAGCGGAGATTCAAGTATGAATGAGGATAGCGGAAATTGGCAAGGGTACGAATGGACCGCACTCTCCGTCACTACAATAGGCACCCTTCTTGCTTCTATCCAGGGTTCTGCGCTGCTCATTGCACTACCTGAGATCTTGACCCATTTGCAGGCCGATTTCATAACCATAATGTGGGTGATCCTGAGCTTCATGCTCATCACAACGGCCCTTGTGCCTGTGGTTGGGCGTCTGGCTGACATGTTCGGACGCAAGAACCTGTACAATGGAGGTTTTGCCATCTTTACGCTGGGATCTCCTCTGTGCCCTATCTCAACCCCAGTTCCATGGCTGGGATCTTGTGCTTTATCGCATTGTCCAGGGCATTGGCGGAGCCCTGCTTTTCACAAATGGTGCAGCCATAGTTACAGATGCTTTCCGTAAAGGTAGGATTGGACTGGGCCTTGGCGTGAACCAGATCGCGTTAGCTGCTGGCTTCCTGCTTGGGCCGGTCATTGGCGGGATCTTGACTGCTATATCTTGGCAATGGGTTTTTCTGATCAACGTCCCTTTAGGCGTCTTTGGCACTATCTGGGGCCTTTTAAAGCTGCGAGAACCCGTCAGTTTGGCCGTAAACCAGCGCTTTGACTGGATGGGCAGCTTCACCTTTACAGTCGGCCTGGGATCCATATTGCTATCAGTCTCACTGATCGCCTTCCCACTAATTAGTATAAGCTACGTCTATGCTTTGTTTATTTGCGCTGTATTAGGATTGACTGCATTCTTTGTCGTAGAAAGGCGTATAAACCAACCCATGCTGGATTTCAAGCTCTTCCATGACAAGCTCTTTGCTCATTCCTGCGCAGCCAATGCCTTGAATGGCCTTGCAAAGGGTGCGGTGCTGTTTGTTCTGATTTTCTTCCTTCAGGGACCTTACGGCAAAGACCCGCTCTGGGCAGAATAATGATGGCCCCCTACGGAGCAGCCTTCATGGTGGTTGGACCAATTTCAGGTTACCTCTCAGATAGATACGGCTCAAGGGGGCTGGCTACTGCTGGGCTGTTAGTATCTGCTTTAGGATTAGTGGGTCTTAGCACAGTTGTTAGCACTACTTCATACTGGATTCTAGCTGTTTTCATGGCCCTGATGGGTGGTGGTTCAGGACTCTTCGCTTCTCCCAATATGAATGCTATCATGTCATCGGTTCAACCAGGCCAGAGGGGTATAGCGGCAGGCATCAACTCGATGCTAATGAACACCGGCCAGATGCTCAGTATAGCAATAGCCTTTCCTTTGGTACTCAGCCGCATACCCTTGGATATTATGTTCCATGTCTTTCTTTACGGCGGAGGAATGAGCGGCACGCCTCAGGCCCTATTGGATTTTGAGATGGGGACCCATGAGGCATTCTTAGTGTCCTTCGCTGTTACCCTGGTCGCTGCCGTAGTATCCTTCCACAGACCTTCTTTGAGCAAAGATCGCTAGCTCATCAGACTGTCCAGGCGATTCCAACTGATCCTCAAGGCAATTAAAGAGGTAATATTTCTTATCTTTTAAAACTCCAGGAAAAATGAATGTCTTAACCGTTTCGTTGAATATTCTGGATAGAAATAAGATTGATTTATCGCAACCCAAGATTTCATCGAACTATTTGGACAGGAAGCTTTGAGTTGTGAACTACTTTTTCCGCTACGCTGCCCATGAGGAACTTTTCCAACCTAGTCTTTCAATCGCCATTACTATCATATCTATCTTATCGTCTTCTGCAATCCTCAATATATCGCTGGAAGGATTCCCCTCAACAATCAGCCTTTCGCTTGTAACGCCGGACGCTCTTGCTAATTCGTTCACTTGAAGCGTAGCCTTTTCTCAAGCTTCCCAGATGCTTGCTGCTACATTATCGATTGTATCTGGGCTGACTCCTCCGAAGGGCGGAATAATACCTGCTGAAGACATATACTTGTCTATATCTGCAACGCAGACAATGATGACTTTTCCCTCCCGAGAGCTTGGCGAGTTCAATGCCAACTTTTGCCGCTTTCTCGCTATATTTCGACCCATCAGTTGCGATAAGAATACGCTCAAACATGATCTCATCATTGGTGTCTTAACGTGATAATTATTTTGATTGTTCAACCATAGATGGTTACAAGTTATCCGCAAATGAAGCAGAAGGGAGGAGAATGCTAGAGACAACGATTTAAGATGCCTAGGCGGTTTCAAACGTTTATTTGGCACTGCAGTGAAGGGTTGTCCTCGAAGAGTATGCAATGCCAGTATCCTTTAATCGCTAACCAAGCCTTGAAATAAGTTCAACATTATTGGTGATGAAAACGAAAGAAATGAGGCGTTTTAAAGATGAAGATTTTGGGGATAAATGGGAGCCTACGGCGCCAGGTAATGAAGCCCGCTCCTGGCGTAAGAAAATAAAGGTGCCCATTGGATGAAATAATAAGAGGTACAGTAACATGGAAGGCAAAATAGTTTATTTCGAAGATGGTGGGGCGGAAAACACTGAGGCAACGTTTAAGCTGGTTCAAGAGAGATTGAGACATAAGGATATCAAGAAAATAGTGCTCGCCTCCACCACTGGTGCTACAGCTAGAAAGGCCATGGATTTCTTCAAGGATCAAGAAGTCAAATTAATCGTAGTACCTCATCAGTTCGATTTCCATAGAGAAAAGAATGCATTTCCAACTGAACTGGTAAAAGCCCTGAGGGGTTCGGGACACGACGTACATTTTGGCACCATGCTTTTCCATACGGATGATTTTTATGGTTCAAATAGCGCAACCACAATGGCCAACCTCCTTCGATGCTTCTGTCAGGGAGTGAAGGTATGTTTTGAGATAGTCCTCATGGTTACTGATGCAGGCCTTGTGACAAGCGGCGAAAAAGTGATAGTAATAGCTGGGACTGGTCGAGGGTCAGATACCGCTTTAGGGATGCAGGCGGCTTCGACACAGCACCTCAGGAGACTAAGAGTCAATGAGATTATTTGCAAGCCTCTTAATCCGTTGAACATCGATGAGCTGCGAGAGAGGATGACTCGGAAAGAAAAGTGAGATTGATAAGAATATTGTTTCCATTAAACCAATAGTCTGAAGGAGAGACTATGCTTTGCAGGAGAATGAATAGAGTTGCATCTGAGTTATCGATCCTCGGATTAGGATGTATGCGCCTCCCGTTTAGGGAGGACGGCCGCATCGATGCGCAGAATGCTACAAAGATGCTTAGGTATGCCATCGACAATGGAGTGAATTATGTTGACACTGCCTATCCCTACCACAACGGTTTGGGCTCATGAGGCCATTCTGGGAAAAGCTCTATCCGCTCCGAGTCACTGAATTCCTAGACGATGCTTTAGCCGATGGCAGGATAAAGTATGCTGGATTCTCGTTCCACGATGATGTGGGACTGTTCAGGGAGATCGTTGATGCCTATGATTGGACCTTCTGCCAGATCCAGTATAACTTCATGGATGAACAATATCAGGCGGGAACCGAGGGGCTCGAGTATGCAGCTGAGAACGGGCTAGGGGTCGTAGTCATGGAACCTCTGCGAGGAGGCATGCTTACCAAGGAAATACCAGCTATTAGCGATATATGGAAAAGAGCTCCAGTCAAGCGAAGCCTTTCTGAATGGGCTTTGCGATGGGTTTGGAGCCATCCCGAAGTCTCAGTTGTCCTTTCTGGCATGTCAGAATATGAGCAGGTCATGCGGAACATTGCCCACGCTGATAAAGGACTTCCAAACTCGTTATCTCAGGAGGAACTTGACCACTTTGCGGAGGTTAAGGCAGAATACCAAAAGAGGATTAAGATTTAGTGCACAGGCTGCAAGTACTGCATGTCTTGTCCATCCAGCGTCAGCATTCCCGAATGCTTTGAGATGTACAATACCGCCTGTATATTTGACGCCCCTGAGGTAGCCAAAATCAATTACAATATCGCCCTTGGCGGCATGTTGACGGGAAAACCGGGATTTGCATCCCAATGCCAAGAGTGTGGCGAATGTAAGGAGAAATGCCCGCAGAAGATCCCGATCAGCGACCGGCTGAAAGAAGTTGCAGCATACTTCGGAAAATGGCATATCTCAGATTGACGGATAGATTTAGAGAGAAAATGTGGTGAAAAGAATGTCTAAGATTTTAGTCGTGTATCATTCCCAATCGGGAAACACCGAAAAGATGGCGAAAGCTTTTGCAGAGGGTGCCAAGAGCGTCTCGGGCACTGATGTTGTCCTTAAGAAGGCATTTGATGCAACCCTGGCAGACCTTTTGGGGTGCGATGCTATTGGTTTTGGATCGGCAGATTACTTCAGTTACATCGCAGGAGCGCTCAAGGATTTCTTCGATCGCACCTTCTATACATCCCAGGGCAAGGTGGCTGGGAAACCATACGCTGCATTCGCAACTGGAGGAAGAGGAGGGGAGACTGCACTTGCAGTGCTGGATCGTCTATGCGGTTCATTCAAACTCAAGAAAGCTGTCGATAGTGTGTCCGTTGCGGGAGCACCTTCCTCCGAGATCTTGATGGCTTGCAGCGAGGCCGGAAAGAAACTGGCGATTGCCGCCACAAAGTGCTGACACAAGCGGTCCCGGATATGTCGCTAAAGGGGGGAGACTAGGGCAGCATTCCTGATGAGATCCTCCAGGTACGTATCGATCCTGGCGAGCAAAGGAGTAAAGCAGCACACGGCCTCCTTGGCAGCATCGTTCCAGGGGGTGTATTCGCGCAGGGATGATACATGCAGAGCCATGAAGCTTAAATCATCGATTTTGTCGTAATCTATAATAGAAAAGAGGGAGATTTTTGATAAGAAACGATCAAGGACCAAAAAAACCACCATCCTAGATTTTCTCGATAAACTCCGAGGTCAGAAGATCTCAGTCACCATGGGGATCGGTATGTGGACAGGAAAAATCACTGCATTTGACGACCATTCTGTGGTGCTTGAAGACGCAGATGGTATGAATCTCCTAAAGATTGATGAAATCAACGCTATCGATTGGGTTCCCAAGCTGGAGATCGTAGCACAATAGATGTTATTCCTGGCCGAATTATATCAGCTATTTTTTCTCTGGCTTAGGGCTATCTTACGTCTTAGTCTTCGAATTCCGCATCAAATAATTTCAATTAGCTGAACCTTTGAGCCTTTTCTTGAGAATCATAAGTAAGAATGTAGTACCGAATTCGACAGGTTCTGACAATCTCTAGAAGGGTTGACTGACCTGCTAAGAGGAGGAGGGATCGAAATGAGACTAACGGTCCAGGAAGGAAAATATGTCGAAGCTAATTGATGATTGTGGGCCGGAGCTCATTATTTCAAATCCAGGAATGTAGATGCACTTTGTAAATTGGTTAGCAACACAGATCCTTTGGGCGTTATCTTGAAGAGTTTTCCTTCTTTCATTAACAATTCTCTATTAATCAGCCACTGGAGATAGACCTCAGCATTCTTGAAGTTTAGGTTGGCTTTGTACACAATTTCAGTCTTCTTAGCGCCATTTTTGCAAATGAAAAGCATGCTTCCAATAATCTCCAATCTATCACGCTTCACGGAAGTCCCTCCTTTCGATGACAAGACAGATAGCTCGAAAGCTCTAGTTCATGATTGAATATCAGCTGGTCCGAGATTTGCCATGTTGGGCACGAGATTGTTCTATCGATCTTTACCTTGGCTGTTGCGCCAAAGTTGTGGGTGGCTAGCTCGCAGATGCGGATGCCAGCGCAAACTAAAGGCCAGCAAGTATTGCACAATCTATTTCGTCATCATGCGCTGTTGATAGGTCTCAAGCTAATATATACGCATGAGAAATAATACTTCTATGTGCTAAGTAGAATTAGTGCTACAGTATCAGTAATTCGAATCCAGCATTCAGGAATTTTCCTATTGCCAAAGCCTCGGCCTTCTGCACTCAGTCTGGACTAATGGTGAACAACTGAGAATAGTTAAGCAAAAGATAAATAACCGTTCCGAAAAATTGCAGCTGGCACATTTCGTCTTACGTCTTTGATAATATTATAAATATTAGCATAATACAAAAATTGAGAAGAACTTGATGAAAATGTGGATTTCAATCATAGCCCCCGAAGGGGTCTATGCGGTTTTCGTTTTCCGTTCTAATTTTTCCCCATTAGTTATTCCTAAACAAGCCAAGAGATCTCCTCTGGACATCCAGTTTGCACCCAGGTTAGCTCCAGATTGCGAGACCCGAACTTCGCTGCATTGCCGATGCCTCCACTCGGTCGTTCATGTGACACATAGACGAATCGCTCCTACTACAACCCTGTTGAATAGCTGACCTTTCTAACAGTACCAGATAAGGTAACAGTATTGTTACTTAATATGGTGTATGTTTTTGCAGGTGTCTGGCCACTCAAGTCCAGAGATAGCGCGTAATGCTCCGTGCCGTTCACAGGAGTTAAAATCATCTTGAGCACATTTCCTGAATAGGAACCGTTGGCTGTCGCCTCTTGAGAGGCATTGTCTGATGTCACGTTGCCGCGACCTGAGACTAGCCTACCTGATTGAGAGAGGATCAGGTTGATGATCGCGCCGTTCGTCAGCTCAAGATGCCAACTACCAGTTAGGTTTTGTACCGACGCCACTGGCGTATCCAATGCATTTTCCATCACGTTTATAGCAGGGTCGACGCTCGCAAAGTTATCGTTTTGAGAATGCGCCATGAACACGAGACAGATAAGGCCCGCAATGACTGACTTCTATCTACTGTACTCCAATATTACCATTCCAGGACAACTGCAGCAGCACGCTTGGAGTATAATAGAACCTTTCGGACATATAGCTTCGTTACGCCCATTTTTTGCTAAGCTAAGAGATCTGCCGAAGGCAGTTGAGGAGGAGCTGACCCTCGCTATGAAGATCGCGGATAAGCTGACCGTTGACCTGGCTCACGCTGACGATTCCGATGAATCCGGTGACATCGCAGAGCCGAGCGCGCCAAACATGGACATGCCAGCACCTATCGTCTCTGCGACAAATATGGATATGCCAGCGCCAAATCACAAACCTCTAGGTAACCCATCCAAGATTCCCAACACTGCAGTCAGCAAGACTAATAACATGAATTCTAATCAGACTCAGGCTATAGAACCACAACAAGAGCCTGAGCCTATGAACATGAGCGGTAAATGGTCGACAATGTTCAATGATAGTACAGACAGATCACTGGTCTTGAACCTGTGGTCAGCGAGCGGAAACATAATCATGGGCTATGGCACCCTAATAGAGGCTGGTTCTGGCAATTCAGTAACATCCAGTGGATCTGCAAACGCCCAGGAACTCACATTGACGGCGAAGTTACCCGATTCCGACTACACAAAACAGAAAAACACAGAATACGATCTCGACCTGTTCATGATAAATAGTACGTTGTCAGGAACCTATGTCCTAAAGTCAGCCGGACAGTTTTTGGGCAAGGGAAATGCTACCGCGGTAGAGGGGTAGCAAATAATCTGATGATGGTTTGTAACCATTTTGCCCCAAGAAAGCTTCAAGGAACTAAGTCAGTTCTCTGATTAACCGCTCAAACTAGGAGCCATGCGCAGCCACTCCCGATTCTTTACCTCGGCCTGGATCTCGAAGGCCTCCTGCTGCATCTCATTGACGTATCTGGGGTGTCCCCCTTGCGGCGATGACCCCCCGGATCTTCATCTTGCTCGTGTTCAGCCTGCGCGAAGGTTTTGATGACCTTCGCATCCCCTAAATCGTCGTTTTTCATAGCCGTATCCAACATTACGCTTACCTTCGTTCTTGCCGCTTACATCGCCCTTCGGTTTAATTATTAATATATATTTTTATTATCTTCATATATCAGATCACACCATCCCGAAAGCAATTCTGACACATTTTTGGGTTACAACAACCGGAATCGTAATGGTTTGTGATCCGTCCTTTCTTGTTTGAATTCTCCGATCAAATCTCATATCTATCGCCTTTTTGGAGAGACGAACGCACGCCTCTTCACCGTAGGAAAAGCGTAAAAACAATGCCAAAAATCAAGTCTCTCTACCGTAGCATCCACGTAAATTCAGGGCTGTGCCATAGGCACCACGATAAGAAGTATAATGACCTAAAAAGGAAGGCTAACTGTTACAGACCAGAAGGAATGGCCGGGGCAGTCAATAGAGGGTGTAGGGGGTAAGACTAGACTGTCCCCCAGCCTAGCCAATAGATAGTAATAGTAGCTAAAAGGATCACGCCCGCGTTTCGCAAGTGTTCAAGGCCAC
>Ga0209777_10009016_pt1 | contig 10813 bp, 12 predicted proteins | sample FrelakmetHBP12HB_FD_187147 | JGI IMG/M metagenome (GOLD analysis project Ga0209777, IMG submission 187147) | Freshwater lake sediment microbial communities from the University of Notre Dame, USA, for methane emissions studies -HBP12 HB (SPAdes)... | ecosystem: Environmental > Aquatic >... | reverse complement strand
CCAATACTGCAGAGATGGCGCGATGGCCATCGCCAAGATGCTGGAGATAGTCGCGCTCAAGGGGAAGCTTTCGAAGGTCAACGATGAGATCCCGCAGTACTTCCAGATCAAGAGGAAGACGCCCTGTCCAGAGAACAAGAAGGAAGCCGTAATGGAGCAGCTCGCGCGAAATGCCAAGGGAAAGAAGGTGGACAGGACAGACGGGGTGAAGATATTCCTCAAGGAGGGCTGGGTCCTCGTGCGCCCATCGGGAACAGAACCGCTATTCCGCATATTCTCGGAATCAAGGACTTCGAAGAGCGCGGAGAAACTGGCGAATGACTATGTCAAACTGGTTCAGAAGCTAATCAAGAGATAATCTAGCCTTTCTTCTTGGAGGCTCGACTCTTCCACTTCACTGCCATGACTTCGCGCATCATCCTCGCCGCGAGAATCGATGTGTTGCCATTGTCGTAGGGCGGGCACACCTCCACGACATCGAACCCGACAAGGCGGTCTCCGAGCTTGTTGATGACATATCTCACGTCCCAAGGCGTTAGCCCAAAGGGCTCAGGGGTCCCAGTTCCTGGGGCATACGCAGGGTCTATCCCATCTATGTCCAAGGAGAGGTAGACTGGCATCCGCTTGAGTCTGGCGAGCATGCGGTCGAACACCTTCCCGACCCCTTGTTCATGGATCTCGAAAGCATCTGCGTACAACGCATCCTCAACCTTCTCATCGGAAGAGATTGACCTAACACCGAAAGCGAAAGCATTCCCTTTGCCCACGCTCTCGACTATCCTTTTGTGCGAGCACGCGTGACTGTTCTTCAATCCCTGATATTCATCGCGATAGTCCAGGTGCGCATCGATCGATATGCAAGATATCTCACCGAAGGCCTTGACGATCGGGGGCGTGATGGAGTGCTCCCCGCCAATGAACATGGGGAACTTCTTCGCCGACACAATGCGCCTGGCTTCTTCCTCGATGGACACGACCATCTCGTCGACCGTGCCCTCTTCATAGAGATCGCCTGCATCTTGAACGGCTATGTCCTGGAAGCTCACGCCGTGCTCGAAGTTTTCGCGCTCGAAGTTGAGCGACGCCTCCCTTACTACCGTCGGCGCGAACCTCGCTCCGGATCTGAATGTCGTGGTCTTGTCGAACGGCACGCCGACTACGACGAACTCAGCATCCTCAAAAGACGAGACCGCGTCAGCGAACCTGAGCATGCCGCGGATGGGCATTCTCACACCCTTGTGATCTTCTTCCTTTCCATGGTGATCATGTACAAGACGTCTGCACCGGGCCTTATGGTGTCCTTGACCTCGTCTGTGATGGGCAGGGAAAACATCTCATAGGTCTCGAGGTCCATCAGCTGTGCCTCGCTACCCTGGATCGACACCACCTGCGCCTGCCTCTTGTCGATCAAAGGCACGAGGACCTTGTGCTTGACCGGGTAGACCACGGATTTCTTGTTGGTATCGAATAGCCCCATCGCCTCTATCCTCGCCTTCGCTTCGCCGTGTTTCCCGGGCTTGGACATCGAAATGCTAATGATCTTGCAGGGCTCGTCGTCGATGACGATGTATCTGCCTTCCTTCAGCTCTCTGACTTCCACTTGCTCAGTTGCCATGCAAATCACTGCTGGAGACGGTAAATGACGGTCATTTAAAATACTTATGCGTCACCGCTTATGTCTGTTATGCGTCCTTGCTGGTTGGGGTCTCTTCCTTGGAGATGCATGATGATCTTTAATCTCAATCATCCTTCTCTCGAGCTGGCCCCTGAGTATCTCCGAGATGTCGTTATGAGAGTACACGTCAGCCCTAGCGGCAAGGCATATCTTGCCCGCCAAGGCCCTCGCGATCGGCCCACGCTGCCATGGTGGAGCGTTGTGCACGAGCGGATGAGCGAAAAGGATGCCATGCTTCGGCGGCCGGCTCCCCTCCCTTAGGTGCCGGAACATCGCCTTCTCGGCTCCGAGCAGCTGTACAGTACCCGAAGGAAGCATCGCCAACCTCTGGAGGCTCCCTGCCTGCGCGATCATCCTCGCGCCGATGAGCGACCCGGCGATAGAACTGACGTTAGGGGCGACCTGCTTCATCCGCTGATCGATATACTTCTCCAGCTTCTCCCGCGAAGATTGTGATTCTTTGAGCGCGCCAGCGAGCACGCGTACGGATTCCAGATCCTCCGTCGCGACTTCTGAGCCGATCGAATCCATTTTGAACTTGAACTGCGACAGCACCGAGTCCCTTGACCCATGTTCAACAATGGCTATCGCGTACGCATCGCCCCCCAGCACGTTCTCGAGCTCCGGGAAGTGCAGTCCGTACCACTCATGCAGCCGCTCCGAAAGCATGTTGTTCGTGAACACGAGGTCGCCGTAGGCGCGCACTGCCTGACCTAGATGGACATCCGGGCCAACGCTCGACTTGACCGCCCTCTTTGCGAAGACGATGGTCGCCTCTCGATACATATCGACGGTGAAGCCATACTTCTCGGGCTTGATGAATGAGGAATCGAACTTGACGACCTTCCCAAAGTCCCTCAAACGCCGGTCCACGACCTGATTCGCCGAACTCGCGAGTTCCTGTTCTTCTTTCAGGAATTCGCCTTTCTTCATCTGCTCTAGCCGGAGTGCGATCTCCTCAGGCTCCTTAGGGAACAGGGCGGCCTTCCTGACCTTGCCTTCGTCACATAGGAACGAGCCGAACCATTTGGTCACTAGAACTGGCATCTCGGCCTATATCCTGAACTTGGATAAAAAGCCTGTCGGGGAGCAAGTAGGGAGCAATCCCAGCTGACGGCGCCATGTACGAGATCAACTAGGTTCGCTCACTCAAGCGTTCACGCAGTGGACGCATTCTCATCCCGGTGCGAGAGTGTCGAACTTTCCAGGCTTGAAGATGCCCTTCTCGGTGATGAATCCCTTCGTGTACTTGGAAGGAGTCACGTCGAAACTGGGGTTGAGCGCTCTCGAACCCTTAGGCGCGATTCTGCAGTTGCCAACGTAGAGCACTTCGTCCTCGGACCGCTCCTCGATGATGATGTCTTTCCCGCTCTTCGTGAAGAAATCGAACGTGCTGACCGGTGCTGCGACATAGAACGGTACTCCGTTCTCCTTGGCAAGGACCGCTTTGGAGTATGTCCCTATCTTGTTCGCGAAGTCCCCGTTCCGAGCGATCCTATCCGCGCCGACGATTACGAGATCGACGGAATCCTTCATGAAATGCCCGGCGGCATTGTCGGGTATGATGGCGTGCTCGATGCCCTCGTTCAGAAGCTCCCACGCCGTGAGCCTAGCGCCTTGTAGCCTCGGCCTCGTTTCATCGACATAAATGAACATCTTCTTACCCTGGCGTTTGGCAATCCTCATCGGGGCCAGGGCGGTGCCAAGGTCAACTGTAGCGAGCGCTCCCGCGTTGCAGTGCGTCAGAATCCTGTCTCCATCCTTGATTAGCTTGGCCCCGTTCTCCCCGATCCTCCGGCACATCTCGACTATGCCGTCGGCATAGTCATCGGCCACCTTGACGAGGTCCTCATCGCATCTCGTGAGCATTAGATTCACCGCGTAGAAAAGGTCGTGCGCGGTCGGGCGGGTCGATCTTATGGTCTCAGCGGCCTTCTTCAAGTCTATTCCCTTCTGCCACGCAAGGGCCATCCCGTATGCGGCCGCCGCGCCGATCGAGGGGGCACCACGAACGGTCATATCGCTTATTGCTCGTGCCATCTCTTTGTAAGTCCTTATCGAGACCACTCTAAAATGGTCCGGTAGGATGCGCTGATCTATGGCCTTGACGACCCCGCGCTCCATCCAGATCGCTCTGTAATCCTTGGTCCCCTTCGAGGTTCTGACAAGCATCTTGATTCCCATGTATGAGCACTTGGCGAATAAAAGAATCGGCACAATCTGGCGCCAAAAGGCTATTAAACCGAGGTGGCATTCATCGGCCCAACGGAACGGGCCCATGGTCTAGCGGTTATGACGGCGCTCTCACACAGCGCAGATCGCCGGTTCAAATCCGGCTGGGCCCACTTTCGGTTCTTCAACGTTCATCCATGTACGGAGAGCTCAAATCGCATGCAATGGACCTCTTTCCTTCATGAGCTGATAGAAGGGACTGCCGGATTCTAACCCGTTCCACTCCTGGTCTCTAGATAGAAGAACGCTGGGCCGACCAATCCCATTCCAGCAAATATGAGGTACGTCCTGACGGACATGCCTGGGGTCATAAACACGAATGCGGACTGAAAAGATGCCAGGACTATGAACGAGGCAAATAGCGTCACTGACGCGACAGTCAGGTTGTTCGGAAGGGTGGGAGCTGTCGCCCGGCGATATGCCATCAAGGCAAGCACGCCTGCTGCGAATGCAATCACAGCTTGAACGATGACACTCGTCGCCGGTTCCCCGCCTCGCCCGAAATCGTTAGTGACAAACACGCCGACGTATGTATACACGGCCAGGACGGCTGCAACATACGCCATGGTCAAGGACGCTATCCACGCCGTGTGACCCACCCTTATGGATCTTCCATTGCCTCGTACCTTCTCAATCTTGGGGATTCGCAGCCGTTTGAGCCAGGCCTCAGCGTGAGATTCTCGAAGAAGCATGTACCAGACGAAGACGAGACCCACGATCAGAATGAGAGGCCCAACCCCACTAATCCGTCTGTGGAACACCATGTACCAAGCGCCGGTGGCGACGAATACGGAAGTGAAGAAGAACAAGGCGGTGCGTTCGGTGGATATCCATGGCCGCGATGGGCGCCTCACCGTCAGCGTCAGCAACCTATCATAGACCACGGATCCAGGGCGGCCCCGGGGAAAACCCACTGGCCACACAACACTCGCGGCCATGAGAATTACGGAAACCCAGGCAATCAAATAGCCGAAGTAAGGTACTATTGCCGCGTCGTGTTCGCGCGCATAGCTGAGCACCCACAGAAGAATGCCTGCCTGTCCGATTCCAGCCAAAGGCGTGATGACGGCCAATGGATACGTGAAGAGAAGTAAGAAGAAGAAAGCGTTCGAGTAGCCAACGTCACCACTGCTTTGATGGACATCCCAACCCGTAAAGAAAGAAACCAATGTGAGGAACGCCCCCATGATAGCCAGTACATTGACCCTCACCACGAGCCCTGCATTACGTGACCGCATGTAGGCAAACGCGAAGATAGATAGCCAAACTAGCAGAGGCGTCGATACTCCCAGCACGAACACAAAAAGCGATTCAACATAACTCGAGTTTACCACCTCCTGCTCGGGATATCGACAAGCCTCCAAGCACAAGTAAGTTGCGATTCTCCTCCCTCAATCAGATTGTCCTCTACTTGTTCGGATTGTCATTCGCCGGCACTATCGAACCGGATGGGACCGGGACGAGGGGCTGTCCCATTCCGCCGCAAACTAGATATCGGGTCATCAGAGCTTATTGGGGGAAGGTCGGTCAGCATGGAAGTCTTCGAAGCAATCAGAGAGAGGAAATCCGTAAGAGCTTATGATGAAAGACCAGTTCCAACCGACGTGCTGGAGAAGATACTGGAGGCCGGCAGGATCGCACCATCCGCCTCCAACGTCCAGCCGTGGCACTTCATCGTCGTGACGGACCCACAGAAGAGAGCCGCCTTATCCGGAGGGAAATACGCGAAGTTCCTCAAGACCACGCCAGTTGTGATCGCTGGCCTTGGGGACCGCGAGGCATCGCCGGAATGGCACGTGGTTGATGTGACTATCGCGATGGAGAACATGGTCCTGGGGGCCACGGCCGAGGGCCTGGGCACTTGCTGGATAGGAAGCTTCCACGAGAGCGAAGTGAAGGCCGCTCTGAGCATACCTGATAAGTGGGAAGTAGTAGCGATGCTCGCACTCGGCTATGAGAAGGAGAAGATGGACATCACGAAGGCGATCACGAAGCGCCTCCACAAGCGAAAGACCCTCAACGACATCACCAGCTACGAGTCTTTTGGCAAAACGAAGTCTGCATGAACGCTCCTCTCGAGACAGGCTATTAAGAACTTTCCGAATGGATGGTTCTGTCAAAAGTCGGATGTAAGGTCCTGGTGATGGACCGAGATCGGGTTCCCTGATACTACTTGTAATCGGAGAATCCTAGTGCTTCCGGCACCAAATCAATACCCAATGTGCAGCAGCAGAAAGTGCCTGACATGTGGGAGACTTGATTCCCGAATGGGCGCTCTGTTCGAGTGCGAATGCGGCTTGAATCTTGACAGAATTGTCAATGCCAGCATCGACCTGCTGCAGACAGCCTCCCCCAAGAGATTGGAGGTGGCAGGGGGTCTACGGTTCGACCCCGGCGCATTCCGGCATGACGCGATGATGATCCTATACGAGCCAGCGATGGCCGCACGGTCAGAGCCGAACGGAATGAGTGAGGAGACCGCGGTGGTGCCGCCGTGATTGGCCCACCACCCGACTCTTTACAGAACCCGAAGGGATTACGGTATGGACCGCCATTCCCCCATTAGGAACTGATCGGAATGGAAGCACGCTGTTTGAACTGTAGCCGGTGGGTGATTCCGCGCAGGCACAGCTACACGCCGATCCTAGTGAACCCGAATCACAGGTGATGGGCCAAGTGAAGGACTACAACGCTCCGACCAGAGAAGTCACGATGCCAGGACCGATAGACTACCAGGACGTGCCTCGAAAGATGAAGCTGGAGTACAATTTCCCGGCGGCAGGCAAGACCTATAAGATCCTGGACCAGGTCGGCGGGTTGCTGGCCCATTTCCAGAAGACGCAAATAGACCTGCCCACCCTCTTGACAGATGCCGCGAACATAATGGCGAAGCAGTTCTCATTGAAAGCGGTGGCTATCGGTCTGAGGGAAAGTGATGGCATCTACAGATACGAAGTTCTGGTCGGCTACAGGCCTGAGACGGAGGCTGTGACGAAGAAACTGGCATACACCCACGAGCAGTTCACGGATGCCACGATCTATAAGGGCTATATGATAAGCAGATACACGAAGCTGTTCCTGTCAGAGGACAACCCCTGGCTCGACAACGAGAGAGAAACCTACAACCTACCTTCGCTCCTCGGTATGACGAGAAGATCCCTGGATGATTACCTTGAAGGGGACTACCTCGACACGCACATCTTGGCGAAGAATGACGAGATCCTCGGATGGATTGAGCTCTCTGGCACTACAACCGGGAAGATGCCAGATATGCCTACGATCCGTTGGGTGGAGTTCATTGGACAGATAATTGGCGCGGCGGTGGCCTCCCAGCCCAAGGCAACCTGGCACAGGTCATAGTGTGCGCTTCAGGATCCGCTGCTTCGGGGCAGCACCTTGGGTCTGCAGCTGCAGAAGGAATTCTTCGATCTTCATCAAGCGGGCGTTGAGCCTCGCGACGTTGTCCCTGAGGTCCCCGATGGTGAAAACAAGATCGTCCACTATGCCGGTCTTCTCGTCCTTCGTCTCGGGGCTCGTGCCTGGCTCGTTGAATAGCTCGTGGACGATGAGGTCCATGGCCTTCGCCGCCTTCTCGAGTCCATCCAGGCGTAGCTCGAGGTCTGGAGGCAACTGAAGCGCGTGTGACCCTTTGCCAACGACCCCTTGAAGCTGCATGTGGATCGCGCCGAGGGACTTGTCGAAGTTCTCCAATCTAGTCTCAAGATCCTTCGGTAGACTGCCGTTCCCTTGGGCACCTGTGCTCTTGACCAAAGCCAAGCCCTTATCGATCTTCTTGTCGGAGGCTTGTAAGATGACCGCCAGGCCCTTGGAGATACGCTCGTCGATGTTCCTGTTGTACTCAGAGAGGGCCTTCGTGAGCGATTGCTCTATCTCCTGAAGCTTCTTGTCCTGCTCCTCCACCCGCCTTATGACGTCGGATAAATCACCTACATCCTGGGCCAGCTTCCGCAGCAGCTGCTTGTCCTTCGTGTCCGTGCTGATCGCTGTCGGGACGGCGGGACAGCTCTTGAGGGCGTCTACTATTGCCAGCATGTCCACCTCGGGGCCACAGGTTATGATAGCATCTCTGATAGGCTTGAGCTTCGCTAACCCCGCTTCTCCCATGCCAAGGGCACCCCTGTTCGATTGCTCGATCTGCCCGAGCCCATCGACTAACTTCTCGAGGTCGGTAACGGCTTTGGCGATGCTAGAGTCCTCGACTGACCGGATGTCCCTCACGGCATCGCGCTTGCCCCTCACGATGGCATCCGCCACCGTCATCCCCTCGTGCGAGTATACGGCTACAAGGTGCGTCACGCCTGACATCACCTTGCTCTCGACATACTCCCAGGTCCTGCTGCCCACTGCGACGTTCATCTTCTCTGCCTTGTCGAAGAGCAACGCGAGGCAGTTGTTGGGCATGATGCAGACTTCGATCTCGTAGAACTGGTTCCTCGCCAGCACTGGGAGACGATCCGGCCTCTCCGCCCTGACGGTGTTCAGATAGGCGCCCATGTACGATATGGCATAGTTCTCGAGCGTCTTCTTGGCCGGAACAGGGGAGGAGACCTTGGGGGAGTTTTCCATGGAACCGACTTGGTGTTATCCACTATCCCATATTGAGCTTTTGCATCCCCGGGCTCCGACGTCGAAGGGCACACTGGCCGGGTTTCTGGCCCCCCCGCAGCCTCCCAGGACCCGAGTCGGAAAGGATTATGTAGGCTCTTGACCAATCCGACCCGAGCCCCTTGCCTGATGGGCAATTCAGAACCGTCAAGGCATAATGTATCTGGTGAACATCTGAGCATCATTAAGTCAAAGCGCTTCATCAAGAAGGTCGCATTGGTCGGGGACTCTTCCGTCGGGAAGACCTCCCTCATCAGAAGATTCGTCATTGATGTCTTCGACGACAAGTATATCGCGACGATAGGCGCGAAGGTGAGCAAGAGGGACATAGAGTTCAAGTTGCCTGACAAGACAGTATACCTGACCCTGATGATGTGGGACATCCTCGGTCAGAAGGACTACAAGAAGATGCGCGTCCAGGGTCTGAGCGGTGCCCATGGAGTCATCATGGTCAGCGACCTTTCAAGACCTGATACGATCAAGTCAGCAGAGGATTTCTGGTTGCCAGAGATCACCGATACGTGCACTAATGTTCCGATCGTCCTGGTTGGCAACAAGAATGATGTGGCCTTGCCTGGCGCGGTAGAAGCATTGACCTCGATATCCACCAAGGCCGAGATGCCGGTCACACTCTGCAGCGCGAAGACCGGCGAGAACGTGGAAGCGTGCTTCAAGAAGATCGGCGAGCTCATGCTCGCCGGGGAGCTTGTCGAGAAGAAGCCTAACTTGGACATGTCCGCCGAGTCACTAGCCGCCGCAGTCGACGATGTGGTCAGTGATTTCTGCGAGCAGTATGGCGATACCTCCAAGGCAATGGAATTGGTCGAGAGGGAGTTCACGAAGGCGAAGGTCAACGTGAACGCCCCCACGAAGGAGTCCCTCCTAACGGCAATCGAGTATCTGTCGGACGTGGAGAGGGACGTCCACGGAAGGGACGTGTCCGAGGTGAACAAGCTCAGGCGCTGGAAGATGATCGACGAGGCACGCTGACCTCGTATCATACCGGTCGCGCGAATAATGGGTGGTCCAACGAAGAAACGGCAGCTGGAGATGGCACTTCAGAAGCTCAGGCCCTTGACATCAAGGTCACCAAGACTGGAGCAATACCCTACCCCTGCGGACATCGCTGCAGACCTCCTCTGGGAAGCCCTGGCCGCCGGGGACATTGAAGGGAAGGACGTGATCGACCTCGGATGCGGCAACGGCATCCTCGCCATCGGGGCGATGCTCCTAGGGGCCCGTCATGCGGTGGGTATCGACATCGACCCTGAGGCGATCAAGGTCGCCAAGCAGGCGGCCGCCGATACCGGTGTGGAAGTCGAGTTCTTGGAAGCTGATGTGTCCACGACCAAGGGTGCCTTCGACACCGCCCTGATGAACCCGCCCTTCGGAGCACAGACGAAACACGCGGATCGACCCTTCATCGAGAAGGCCCTCCAGGTGGCGCACAGGACATATTCGCTGCACAATGACGGCACGGAGGCCTTCATCGAGAAGATGGTGTCCTCCTTGGGAGGAGTATCGTTGCCAGTCAAAAGGTATAAATTCGAGATACCATATGCATTCGAATTCCACAGAAAGGCTACGGAAAGCGTTTCGGTAGTTCTTTTGAGGTTTGAGAGATAGGTGATTAAGCTGGCGCGGACTGGAAAGAAGGTTCTACCGGGTGACGAGGTCGCTATCGCCGAGGAGTACATGTCGGGCGAAGGGACCTACGAGATGGATGGAAAGATTTACGCGAGCGCGGTGGGCGAACTCGACCTTGATCCAAAGGAGAAACTCGTCAAGGTCATACTCGACAACCCCCCAGTGGTGCTATCTGAAGGGGACACTGTCATAGGCGAGGTCACGGACGCGAAGCCCGCAATGGCGATCATCAGCATAATGTCGCAAGAAGGGAACGAGAGGTCCGTTTCCAGCGAGACCCTTGCCTCGATCCACGTCTCGAAGCTATCTAGCTCCTACGTCGAGGATGCGGGGGACGTCATGCGCCCGGGCGATATCATCCGAGCGACCGTGATACAAGTGGAACCGTCGGTGCAGCTGTCGACCGCTGGACCCCATTTCGGCGTGATCAGGGCGCTCTGCGGCAGGTGCAGGAACCCCTTGGAGAAGCGTGGACACAGCCTCTATTGCGAGCGGGACGACATCACCGAGAACCGCAAGCTGGCCGACGACTACCGCGCCTTTGACAAAGAATAGTCAGGTGCAAAACGCTTTAAGCCAGTCCGTGCATGAGCGTAACACGTCGGGGGGACTTCATTGTCTGACAATGAAAAG
>Ga0209777_10009015_pt1 | contig 10813 bp, 9 predicted proteins | sample FrelakmetHBP12HB_FD_187147 | JGI IMG/M metagenome (GOLD analysis project Ga0209777, IMG submission 187147) | Freshwater lake sediment microbial communities from the University of Notre Dame, USA, for methane emissions studies -HBP12 HB (SPAdes)... | ecosystem: Environmental > Aquatic >... | reverse complement strand
GACGATTTGTTGTAATCTTCCATGGCTTTACCTCCCATGCCTACGTTACAACAAATCCTCAATGCTTATCAACATTGTTGATGCGCCAAAGGGGTGGGGCCTACGCCCCCACGCCCCACCACTGACAATGTCAGTGGTTTTGAGAGATAAATCAACTTATAGCAAGATTTGTATTTATAACACGACCTAATGAGGCATTTGCAGAAACTAAATACTCTGAGCAACAATTGAAGGTTATAGAAAATGCTTACAGAGCGAACCCAGAAAAAGCAAAAAAATCTATGACCATTAGAGCTGCTGAAGCCGACTTAATATTAAAACATAAAATAGGGAAATCTTATGAATCAGAAGATTAAAGAAATGCCACACATTGGAGTTTGTACGAGGTTATCACCATCAAGAATAAGCGGTGGCGGTGTTGGAGTTTTTGCGATTAAGAAGATTGGGAAGGATACGGATATCTTTTATGATGAATACGATAAAATGATATGGATAAATGTGAAAGAATTAGAATCGCTGCCAGCAGAAGTTCGCAAACTATATGACGATTTCAGAGCGTAACGAATGTATCTTTATTAGCATAATTTGATGATCGAAATTAAAGGACTGACAAAAACCTACGGAGACGTAAAGGCGGTGGACAACATAACCTTCTCCGTCAGTAAAGGAGAGGTATTTGGCCTTCTCGGCCCGAATGGTGCTGGCAAGACAACCACCATCAAGATGCTCACTGCCCTGAGCAGACCAGACTCGGGCAAATGCACAGTCAACGGTTTTGATGTCGCAGCAAACCCTTATGAAATAAAAAAGCACATCGGTGTAGTGCCCCAGGAAAACAATCTCGACCGGGAGCTTACGGCCTACGAAAACCTGCTCATCTACGGAATGCTGCACTGTGTGCAGGACAAAGAAAGGAAAATCCGTGAACACCTGAAGATGGTTGATTTGTCAGACAGAAGGGATTCACTTGTATCGGGGTTTTCCGGCGGCATGCAGAGAAGGCTCCTCCTGGCAAGGGCCCTCCTCCCGGAACCGGCCGTTCTCTTTCTTGACGAACCGTCCATCGGTCTGGACCCACAGATCAGGAGGCAGCTCTGGGATATCATCAGAAAGACCAGGATAGAAGGTCGGACCGTCGTCATTACCACGCACTATATCGAGGAGGCGGAGGCGTTGTGCGACAGGGTAGGCATTCTTGCAAAGGGAGCGCTGATAGCCCTCGATACCCCTCATCACCTCAAAAGCAGTGTGGGCGATTATATTGTCGAGTATATTGATGCAGAAGGAAAGCTCATACAGCACATCTGCAAGAGTCGCGGCGAGGCGCATGAAATTGCAAAACACCAGGCGAATAGCGTTACAGTGAGGAAGTCAAATCTGGAGGATGTATTCATAAAGCTTACGGGAGAGCGTATAGAATGATCACGCCCGCGTGGTATCCCATTTTCTTAAAGGAAATGCTTCATTTCAAACGGAGGCTCCTCAAACTCGGTTATATCTTTTCCGCCATGATCGTACCGATAATTTATCTTGTCGCCTTCGGATTTGGCCTCGGTAAAAGCGTCCGCATCGAAGGCGCCGATTATCTCACCTTTCTCCTCCCAGGACTTGTGGCCATGAGTTCCATGAACAATTCCTACACCTGGGTCTCTACGTCTTTGAATCTCAACAGGCTATATTTCAAGACATTCCAGATCTACGTACAGGCTCCCATCAGCCCTTCCTCGATCATGACCGGCGAGGTGCTGGCAGGCATGGCCAAGGGAATCTTTGCATCATCTTTAATCATCATCGTCGGTTTCATATCTTCACCGGATTTTTCACTCACCCCATGGTTTGTGATCGCCCTGCTTCTGAACTGCTTTCTCTTTGCCAATTTGGGCGTAATCGTCGGGATGGTTACGAAATCCCACGAAGACACGGCCACGTATTCCAATTTCTTTGTCATACCGATGGCTTTTTTCAGCGGCACGTTTTTCCCCGTGGATAAATTGCCCGTTTACTTTAAAGCGGTTATCTATGTGCTGCCCCTCACCCACGCGAGCATCCTTATAAGAAAGACATCCCTGGATACAGAAGGGCTGATTTCACTCTGTGTGATGATTGTCTATGCGTCGGTTTTCTTTCTTTACGGCTCCAAGCTGATTAAGGAGTACAGTGAGTGATCATACAGGCAACAGATGCGCCCCCCTCTTTTCCTTGACACTTTGTCGTGTTACGGCTATATGACTGTCAAGTCGCCTTTATAGGGCCTCCTGTGCCGGCAGCTTATGGCATTTTCGATCTGTTTTCCAATGGCACACGAGGATCATTCTGGAGGCAATTCGCGGCAGGGTCAAGATATAACTTAACTGAACGAAAAAAATTACGGAGTTGACTTATGAGATCATACGTCGTCTTTTCATCGATGGGGCCGGACCGTCCCGGTCTGGTGAGAGAAATCGCGGAATTTTTTTCGGCGCGGGGCATCAATATCGAGCGCTCGCGTGGCTGTGTGCTGGGAAATGAATTCGGCATGGTCATCCTGACGTCGGGTAACAGCGAAAATATCGAGGGTCTGATAAAAGACCTGGACAGTCTCCGCAAGAATACCGGGTTGGACATTTACATCCGGAAGACAAAGGCGCCTCTCCACAGGGAGGTCCTCCCGTCGATTGCGTACAAGCTCGTCGCCATATCCATTGACCGTCCGGGAATCATCCATCAAATCTGTAAAGTGCTTCACGAGAGGGGAATCAATATCGAAGAGATCTCGACCAATGTCGACCATGATCCTGCGACGGGCGCCAATGTCTTTCAAATGTTCTGTTATTTTTCCCTGCCGCCGGCCGTCAAGATTATCGACCTCAAGAACGCCATCACCCGCATCAGTGACGAGTACAATATCGATATACGGTTCGACGCGATGATCAACAAGTAGGTATGAAAAAAGTGAAGGCAAAACGTGCCGTCAAGTCCATGAGGCCGATCTTCGAAATCGCCGCATCCATCGGCTTGGCGGAAGATGATCTGGAATGTTATGGGCGTTACAAGGCCAAGGTCAGGATCGAGGCGATCAAGCGCGTCGAACGCAGGCCAAATACCTCCCTGATTCTCGTCTCCGCAATGACTCCTACCCCGGCGGGTGAGGGGAAAACTACCGTATCCATCGGCCTCGCGCAGGCCTTAGCAAAGCTGGGAAAGCAAACGATTGTCACCCTCCGCGAACCGTCCCTGGGACCCGTCTTCGGCGTCAAAGGGGGTGCTACTGGCGGAGGTCTCTCATGCGTGCTTCCTGCTGATGACATTAATCTTCACTTCACAAATGACTTTCCGGCGGTGGAGAGCGCCCACAATCTCCTGTCTGCCCTCGTTGACAACTCGGTATTCCATGGCAATCCCCTGAACATCGATCCCCGTAAGATTACCTGGCGTCGCGTGATGGACATGAACGATCGATCCCTCCGGGATATCGTCATCGGCCTGGGCGGTTCCACAAACGGCGTGCCACGCGAAAGCGGCTTCGATATCGTTCCTTCCAGTGAAATTATGGCCATCCTCTGCCTCTCGCAGTCTTATGCGGAATTGAAGGAGAAGATACGAAAGATCCTGGTAGGCTTTACCTACGACGATAAGCCGGTCATCACGAGGGACCTGAAGATCGAGGGGGCTGTCACATCCCTGTTGAAGCATGCCCTTCTTCCCAATTTGGTGCAGACCACAGAGGGTGTGCCGGCCATCGTGCACGGTGGGCCCTTTGCCAACATCGCCCAGGGAACAAACAGTATCATCGGCACAGACCTGGCGCTCCGTTTAGCCGATTATGTGGTGACCGAGGCGGGGTTCGGTTTTGACCTTGGCGCGGAAAAATACTTCGACATTGTGGCGCCGTACGGGAATTTCAATCCCCGCATTGTTGTCCTGGTGGCAACGATTCGCGCCCTGAAATATCATGCCGGTGTGCCGGCCGATTCTCTCAATGAGCCCAACCCGCGTGTGGCCGTCCTCGGAATGGCCAATCTGAGGAAACACTATGAAAACATCGATAAGTTCAACGTCCCCTGTATCATAGCTTTAAACCGTTTCTCCTCCGATACGGACGCAGAGATACAAGCCGTTGTCAGGGCTGCGGAAGATGAAGGGATGAATATCGCGCCTGTCGACATCTTCCGGCTTGGCGGCGAGGGAGGCATGGAACTCGCAGAGAAAGCGACGAATATTATCGCGAAAGCCTCCGGTACTTTCCGGTCCCTCTATAGATGGGATCAGCCGGTGGAAGACAAGATCTTCACCGTTGCGAGTAAGATCTACGGCGCTGTTTCCATCGATTACCAACCGCTTGCGAAGCGGAACCTCGACCTTATCAAGAAATTCGGCTTCGACAAGCTCCCGATATGCATTGCCAAGACGCAGCAGTCTCTTTCGGACAATCCCAGCCTTCTGGGACTGCCCAGCGACTTCATTGTAACTGTCCGGGAAATCAAAATCGCATCAGGCGCAGGCTTCCTTATCCCCATCACCGGTGAGATTCTGCGCATGCCGGGTCTCTCGAAATCGCCGGCGGCTTATCACATCGATATCGACGACGACGGGAATATAACAGGTATTACCGCCCCTGGAGATGCCTGACGTCCCTTGCTGATCTGAATCGATGGATGCCGAAGATCCGAAAATCTTGCCCGCAACACCAATGGAAATGCCTGCCGTTCCTGCTCCATACAGTGCCAAGATTGTTTTGACAGACATTGCCGGTTCTCCTATACTACCCCCAAAGGACTTATCATTATGAGAGCGCTTCGTCATATTGAGTGAGGGAATGAGGAGCAATTGTAGATGATCATTAAACCGAAGTTTCTGGCAACCGCCATCGGCAGCATGCCCTTTGATGATCCGGGGCGGGCTGTCGACCTGATCCTTTCCAAACTGTCCTCGGCTCCGCACTGGCCGCAGTTGCCTAGGCTGGGCTTGAATGAGCAAATGGAAATCCAGTTCTCCGAACATATGCCATGCGCCGTTATCGACCGGGAAAAGAACCGCCTCTACTTCGATACATCCAGTGATTATTGCGAAGTCTTCGCCCAATTCTACGAGAACTACCTTCTGGCCATGGACCCCGAAGAAGGAAGTGGCGACTGTGCGGCCGTAGCCATAAGCCCGGCCTTTTCCCAGGGGATTTACGCGCTGGAGGAGAAAATACGAAACCGGGACACACAACTGCCATTTGTAAAGTGTCAGGTTACAGGCCCGTGCAGCTTCGCCCTCACTGTCGTGGACGAGAAAAAGCGTGCGATCTATTATAATGAAGAATTCCGGGATATGATTGCCAAGACGCTGGCGATGATCTGCCGCTGGCAGGTCCGGATGTTCAAGCCATTTGCAGAGCAGGTGATATGCTTTATTGATGAGCCGGTTCTCTCGGCCTTTGGCAGTTCCACGTATGTGTCCGTCCGCCGTGATGATGTGATTAACTTGCTGAATGACATGGTCGATGCGGTGCATGCCGATGGGGGCATCGCAGGCATGCACTGCTGCGGCAATACGGAGTGGAGCATCCCCATCGATGCCGGTGTGGATATCATTAGCTTCGACGCCTTTCAGTACGGAGAGACAATCGCCATGTATGCCGCGGCCATCAATAATTTTCTCGTGAAAGGCGGTACCCTTGCCTGGGGAATCGTGCCCACCTCAACGCTCATCCGGGAACAGACCGTGGAGGGTCTTGCCCTTCGCCTCGAAGGCATGATGGATCACCTCGCTTTCAAGGGTGTCGAAAAAAGGCTCATCGCCGATCAAGCCCTCATAACGCCTTCCTGCGGCACGGGTTCACTGACGCCTGAAGAAGCGGAACTGGTATATGACAGGCTCGCGGCACTCTCCATTTTTATGAAAGAAAAATATGGATGAGACAGAGGTGTAACTATTGAAGCTTGCTATCTCCGGAAAAGGAGGCGCCGGTAAATCTACGCTGGCTGCCGCCCTGGTCCTCCTCATGGCCCGCCGTGGCCGGAAGGTCCTGGCGGTGGACGCCGACCCGGATGCCAATCTTGCGGCTGCTCTGGGGATCCCCGGCTCCGAACAGGAAAAGATCATCCCCATTTCCCGTCAGGCTGCCTTGATAGAGGAGCGGACGGGGGCGGAAGTCCGGCAGTATGGGCAGATCTTTAAACTCAACCCGGAGGTCTCCGACATTGCCGACAGTTTTGCATACCATCATCAAGGTTCGGCGCTCCTCGTCCTTGGCGCCGTTGACCGCGGAGGCGGTGGCTGCGCGTGCCCGGAAAATGTATTGATGCGAGCCCTGGTTACAGATCTCGTCTTATATAAGGATGACGCCCTGGTTATGGATATGGAGGCCGGTGTGGAGCATCTGGGCCGGGCCACGGCCAGCGGCGTGGACAGGATGATAATCGTCATCGAGCCGGGCCAGCGTGCCGTAGACAGCACCCGGCGCATTCTCCGCCTGGCCCATGATATCGGCCTGCAGGATATCCGGCTTGTGGCCAATAAAGTAATAGGACCGGAGGATGAGCGATTTATCCGGGATGCTTTTCCGGACAATAAATTTCTCGGCATTATTCCCTACCGGGAGGAATTCCGCCGCGCCGACCGGGACAGCCGCTCCGTGCTGGACGGTCTGTCAGGTGAGTTGCTTCGTTGTTTCGAAGATATCCTGAAGAACCTTGAGGCACCGTTATGATCAAGCTGATTGCTGTTGCAGGTAAAGGCGGTGTCGGGAAGACTACAGTGGCGGCGCTCCTGGTAATGCGCCTGCTTCAGCGGGGATGCCATCCGGTGCTGGCCGTAGATGCCGATCCAAATACCTGCCTTGACGCAGCCCTGGGGCTTAATGTGGTGAAAACCGTGGGCGGCGTCCGCGAGGACGCCCGGAAATTCACCCAGGAGCAGAAGATCCGGGGCATGGATAAGAAGCGTTTTCTGGAGCTTCGTATAGCCGAGAGCCTCGTGGAGAATGATGATTTCGATCTCATCGCCATGGGGCGCTCCGAGGGGCCGGGTTGTTACTGCTATGCCAATAATGTCATGAAAGCCGTTCTGAACGCGATGGTAAGCAGGTACCCCTGTGTGGTCCTGGATAACGAAGCAGGCCTGGAAAACCTCTCCAGACGCATCGTCAATAAGGTAAGTCTCCTCGTCATTGTTACCGATCCGAGTATCCGCGGCCTCGAGACTGTCAGGAGGCTCCATAAGCTATCCGGCGAGATGGAAATCGCCTATGACAAGCTGGCTATTGTCGTCAACCGCATCCGGCGTGACGGGTTGCCTGCCGGCGTGGATGAGCTCAGAGCAGCCACGGGTGCCGATCTCATCGTGGGCCTCCCGGAAGATGAAGATATCTTGACAATATCTGAAACAAACGGAAATCTGAGACATCTTTCATCGGACAATCCCGTCTTGACTGGAATGGACAGGATAATAGAAATTGCAAAATGAAAAAGGCAAAATGTTCAATGACCAAAAAAGTTAAAACACCCAGTGATCGCGTATGGGACGAAGCATCACTGGAAGCGCTCATCAAGGCGGAGCGGGACTGTGTAGACACCTGTTTCACACGCCTGGACGCCCAGCAGAGTCCCTGCCGGTTCGGAGCCGAAGGCCTCTGCTGCCGGATCTGCTACATGGGGCCATGCCGGATCACGAACAAGGCACCACGCGGCGTCTGCGGGGCCAATGCCGATACGATTGTGGCCCGCAATTTCCTCCGTGAGGTTGCCGGAGGAACGGCGGCGCATTCCGATCACGGCCGCCATCTCGTCCTACTTTTGAAACAGGCGGCGGAAGGAAGAATTGCCGATTACGTAATCCGGGACGAAAAAGCGCTCCGCCGCATAGCGAGAGGTTATGGCATAGAGGAAGCGGGAAGGACAAAAGAATCTGTTGCCCTAGAGCTTGCCGACCTGCTTTTGAAGGAATTCATGCTTCAGGAAGATACCCTGTCGACGCTGCGTCTCTCACCGGTCCGGCAGCAGGCTATCTGGCAGGGCCGGTCCGTGGCGCCCCTCGGCATTGACCGGATGGTCGTCGAATCTCTCCACCGCACCCACATGGGAGTGGACCACGATTACCGGAATATCCTACTTCAGGCGTTTCGCACGGCCCTTGCTGACGGCTGGGGCGGGTCGCGGATCGCCACGCAAATCTCGGATATCCTCTTCGGCACCCCCTCGCCGGTGCGGAGCGATGCCAACCTCGGCGTGCTCGGGAAAGATACGGTCAATATCGTCGTCCATGGTCATGAGCCGGAACTGCCGGAGATGCTTGCCATCGCATCCCGCGATCCCGCCATACAGGCCTACGCGAAAGAGACCGGCGCCGCAGGGATCACCCTGGCCGGCATCTGCTGCACCGCAAACGAGATACTCATGCGGCACGGCATCCCCGTGGCGGGAGGTTTCCTCCAGCAGGAACTCGCCCTCGTAACGGGCGCTGTGGAAATGATGCTTGTCGACGTGCAATGCTGCATGCCGAGCCTCCCCGATGTCGCCCGGAGCTATCATACGGAAATCATCTCCACGGCGGATATCGCCAAGACCGTCGGGACGACACATATCACGCTCAACCGGGATAACCCGCTCGCCACAGCAAAGGCCCTCATCCGCCGTGCCGTCGACAATTTCAAAAACCGCGATCCCAAGAAGGTTTCTATCCCGGACATCAAGAAGGCGCTGGTAGCGGGTTTCAGCGTGGACGCCATCAAGTACATGCTGGGCGGCCGTTTCCGTGCGTCTTTCCGGCCGCTCAACGACGCAGTCATCCAAGGAAGAATCATGGGCATCGTGGGTATCGTGGGCTGCAATAATCCCCGGACACGTGTGGACGCCTACATCAACACCCTGACACGGATACTGATCGGGCAAAACGTGCTCGTCCTCAAGACTGGCTGCGCTGCCATCGCTTCGGCGAAAGAGGGTATGCTCAGGCCGGAAGCGGCTCTGGAAGCGGCGGGCGCAGGACTGCGCGAGGTCTGCGAGGCGATCGGGATGCCGCCGGTCCTCCACATGGGAAGCTGCGTGGACAACTCCCGCATCCTGGAGGCTGGGACGGAAGTGGTTCTGGAGGGCGGCCTGGGAGACGACCTTTCTCAAATCCCCGTCGTGGGTGTGGCCCCCGAATGGATGAGTGAAAAAGCGGTAGCCATCGCCTGCTACTTCGTTGCTTCCGGCATCGACGTGGTCCTGGGACATCCCTTCCATATAGGCGGCTCCGATAATGTGACGCGCTTCCTCAATGAGGAGACGCAGAAGCTTTTCAACGCCTCCTTCCACGTCTGCGAAGACCCCAGCCTGGCGGCGGACATAGTGATCGATCTCCTCGATAAGAAACGCGAGCGCCTGGGAATCAACAGACAGGCCGAGCGGAAGCTCTACGATATGGAGGATCGGAGGAAGCTCGATGTCTAAGATCATCTGCGCGAGCGCCATCGACGGGGCTATGGACTGGATCGCCAGGGCGGAGGACCGCCTGGATCATGCCATCAGCAAAAGGGGCGAGACGTGGCCTGCGGCATTTCCGGGGACGGCCTATTTCCTCCCTGTTATCTATTCCTTCACCGGCGAAGCTGTACGTACACTCGGAGACCTCCGGCTGATCCTCCGCCAGGCTAAAGAACTGCTGCCACAGCGCCCTGCCGACGCGGTATGGCTTCCCTACCTGGGTGGCGCTCTGGATGCGGGTGTCGCGTCCCTATTCGCCTGTGAGATCATCGAGGCGTGCAAGTATGCCGTCGGACCCGATCCTGTGGATGGGATATGGCTGGGTGCGGCCAATGACGTCATCCTGCGTGAGAGGGGCATCGAATTCGTGGACGGCACGGCCCCCGGCTTCGCCGCCATTACCGGCGCGGCGCCGACCAATGAAATCGCAGTAGCTATCGCCCGGCAGCTTCAGGAGAAAAACCTCTATGTCTTTATGGCGGGCGGCACAGACGGCAGACAGTTTGCCGAACAGCTGGCCGAAGAAGGCGTCCAGTTGGGATGGCCTACGCGCCTGATTCCGTTTGGCCCGGACGTCTCCGCCCTGATCTATGCCTTGGGATTCGCCAACCGTGTGGCCCTCTCCTTCGGCGGCGTTCAGTCCGGCGATTACGAACGTAATCTTAAGTACAACAAGAACCGTATCTTTGCCTTTGTCCTTGCCCTGGGCGAGGTCACTCCCGACAAGTATGCTGTAGCTGCCGGGGCGATAAACTATGGCTTCCCCGTCATTGCAGACACGGACATTCCCGAGATTCTGCCTACAGGTGTCTGCACCTACGAGCATGTCGTCTCTTCCGTACCCTACGATATGATGGTGGAAAAGGCCCTGGAGGTACGGGGCTGCAAAATCAAGGTCACCAAAGTGCCTATTCCTGTGCCTTACGGGCCGGCCTTCGAAGGTGAACTGATCCGCAGGGCCGACGCCCATGTGGAGTTCGGCGGAAATCTGACCACCGCCTTTGAATTTGTGACCAGCGTAGATATGGATCAGATCAACGACGGCGAGATTGAAATCATCGGGCCCGATATAGACCAGGTCCAGCCCGGAAGCACGCTGCCGCTCGCCATCTGGGTGGACGTCGCGGGCCGGAAGATGCAGCCCGATTTTGAGCCTATCCTCGAAAGGCAGATCCACCACCTTGTTAACGGCGCCGAGGGCATCTGGCACATGGGTCAGCGGGATATTGTCTGGACACGCATCTCGAAGAGCGGCTTTGCACGCGGGTTGAGGCTTCGCCACTACGGCGAGATCATCCATGCAAAGTTCATCTCCGACTACCCGGCCATCGTGGACAAGGTGAAGGTGACGATTATTACGGATGCAGTGCAGGTGGAGCGGC
>Ga0209777_10009014_pt1 | contig 10814 bp, 7 predicted proteins | sample FrelakmetHBP12HB_FD_187147 | JGI IMG/M metagenome (GOLD analysis project Ga0209777, IMG submission 187147) | Freshwater lake sediment microbial communities from the University of Notre Dame, USA, for methane emissions studies -HBP12 HB (SPAdes)... | ecosystem: Environmental > Aquatic >... | reverse complement strand
CCGCAGCACCCTGGGAGAGGTCCGCACGGCGGATGCCCTGCTGGTGGTGGCTGATGCCGCCCATCCGGACCTGGAGGACCACCTCAAGGTGGTCGGTGCCACGCTCCGCGAGATCGGGTGCGAACCAGAGGGGGTCGAAGCCCAACCCCGGCTTTTAGTTTTGAATCAAGTCGACCGACTCCACCGGCCCCAGAGGCTGGATCTGAAAAAACGCCATCCCGGTGCCGTGCAGGCCAGCGCCACCCAGGGCACCGGGTTGGACGAGGTCCGCCTCTGGATGAGGGAACTGATTCCCGGGCCGCCCAGACCCAGGGAACTGGAGTCCTGGGAACTGCCGGAGCCGGCCACTTCCTACTGACGCCCTCCTTGGCTGGGGTTGCTGTCAATTGCCAGCGGGAAGTTCCTTCTGCACTCGCGGGATTCCGCCTCTCGGCTCCACCCACTTCGGATCTTCGAGTTTCCACCCACCGCCCAAGGCTTTATAGAGCTGCACCAGGGTCAGGAGGCGGGAGAGCCGGATCTGGGAGAGTGTGTTCTGGGCTGGGAAAAGCTGCTGTTGGGCCTCCAGCACTTCGATGTAGCTGGAGAGACCGGCGGCGTAGCGGTGGATCGACAGGCGCACCGCCTCCTGGTAGGCGGCCACGGCGCGGGCCTGCCGCTGCTCAACATCGGCAAGCTTCTCATAGGCGGAAAGGGCCGTGGAGACTTCCCCGAAGGCGTTGGTGACGGCAGCTTCGTAGTGCACCTTGGCCTGCTCCCACTGGGCGACTCTGGCCTCTTTCTGATATTTGAGCCGCAGTCCCTGCAGGGTCGGTCCCGTCAAGGAGGGGGCGATCAGCCACTCTTTCCCTGGTCCGAAAAGATTTGAAACCTGGGGTGCGAGGCCGCCTAGCAGGCCCGTAAGGCTGAGGGTGGGGAAGTAGCTGGCCACGGCCACGCCCACCGCTGCATTCGCCGCCACAAGATCTTGCTCGGCCACCTGGAGATCCGGGCGGCGCTCCAACAGCGTGGAAGGCAGACCCGCCGGAATGCGTGGGGGCAGCGCCTGTTCCGCCAGGTTCCCGCCGCGGGGAATGGGACCGGGGTTGCGTCCCACCAGGAAGGAGAGGAGGTTCTCCTGGGCCTGGATCTGGCGTTCGAGGTTGGGGATGTAGGCCGATGCCATGGCCAGGGCGGCCTCGGCCCTGGCGGTCTCCAACGCGGAGGCCGTGCCTCCCGCCAGACGCCGATTGAAGAGGTCGTAGGTCTCCTGGAAGGCAGCCACCGTAGACTTGGTGATCTCGAGCCGGGAGTCCAGTTCCCGCAGCTCGAAATAGGCCTGGGCCACCTGAGCCACCGTGGACAGATAGATCCCCCGGCGCTGCTCCTGGGCAGCCAGGTATTGGGCGCGGGCGGCCTCGTTCATCCGCCGGATCCGGCCCCACAGGTCCAACTCCCAGGAAAGAGCAGCGTGAGCATCGTAGTAGGCGCCGGTGATTCCACCGCCAGTGGTGTAGGAGGATTGACGGCCCCGCTCCCACATAGCCGAGGGGGTGATCTGGGGAAGCCAGTCGGAACGCTCGATTCCCGCCCGGGCGCGATACTCCTCCACGCGCCACACGGCGGTGCGCACGTCGTAGTTGTGTTCCAGGCCCTGGGTGACGAGGGATTTCAGGGCTTCGTCGCCAAACACTTCCCACCAGGGTTGGTCTGCGAAGGAGGCGACCTCGGCCTGGGACTGTCCGCGGAACCCGTCCATGACGGATACGGAAGGCCGCTTGTAGTTGGGCCCCAGGGCGCAGCCTGAGGCCAACAGCAGGACGAGGAGGGGAAGGATCGGTCTCCGCATCTCAGGGCTCATCCGCCACGCGGTCGATGTCTGCTTCGGTCAGAGACCCTTCAGGGGTACCGGCGAGCCGCTCCACCACCACGAACAGCACGGGAATGACGAAGATGGCAAGGAGGGTGGCCGCCAGCATCCCCACGATGACCACCGTTCCGAGGATCCGGCGGGCCACGGCGCCTGAGCCCGAGGCAGTCCACAAGGGCACGCAGCCCAGAATGAAGGCGAAGCTGGTCATGAGGATGGGCCGCAGGCGCAGCTTGGCCCCCTCCAGGGCCGCCTCAACCAAGCCCCGTCCCTTCTCCAACTCGTCCTTGGCGAACTCCACGATGAGGATGGCATTCTTCGCGGAGAGGCCCACAAGCATGACCAGGCCGATCTGGGCGAAGACGCCGAAGTCGAATTTCCGTAGCCAGAGTCCCAGGAATGCCCCGAAGATGGCGATGGGCACGGACAGGAGCACGGAGAAGGGCAGGGACCAGCTTTCGTACAGTGCCGCGAGGATCAGGAAGACGAACACGATGGAGAGGGCGAACAGCAGGCCGGTGGTGCCTTCCGCCTTCTTCTCCTGGTAGCTGAGGTCGGCCCAGTCGTAGCTCATGTCCTGGGGCAGCACCTCCTTCGCCACCTGCTCCAGGGCGGTCATGGCCTGGCCGGAGCTGTAGCCTGGCGCGGCGGAACCCAGCACCTGGGCGGCACGCATGAGGTTGAAGCGGTTGGTGTACTCGGGGCCGGTGAGGCGGCGGGGCGTGACCAGGGCGGAGAGGGGCAGCATGGTGCCTTCGGCATTGCGCACGTGGAAGCGGCCGATGTCGTCCACGCTCGTGCGCTCGTCCCCTTCTGCCTGGAGATAGACCCGCCACTGACGGCCGAAGCGGTTGAACTGGTTCAGGTACAGGCCCCCCAGGTAGGCCTGGAGGGTCTGGTAGACGTCGCCCACGGCCACGCCCTGCTTCAGGGCCTTGTCCCGGTCCACGTCCGCCAGGATCTGGGGCGTGCCGGTGTTGAAGAGGGACGTGACGCCGGTCAATTCCGGACGCTTGCGGGCGGCGGCGAGGAAGGTCTTCAGGTTCCTGTCCAGATACTCCGGATCGCCGCCGCTGCGGTCCTGTAGCCACAGGGAGAAACCGCTGGAGATGCCGAGACCCGGGATGGCGCTGGGGAGGAACCCGAAGACATTGGCCTCCGGGATCTCTCGGGCGAAGCGGGCATTGAGCCGCTTGAGGATCTCGCCAGCCTCCAGGCGCGGATCCTTCCGATCGTCCCAGGGCGTGAGGGTCACATACTGGAAACCGAAGTAGGGCGCGGAGACCCGGTTGAGCAGGCTGAAGCCCTCGACATTGACGACATAGCGGACGCCCTCGGTCTCCGTGAGGATCGCCTCGACTTTCTTGCCCACTTCATCTGTGCGCTGAAGGCTGGCAGCGGAGGGGAGCTGCAAGTTGAGGAAGAAGTAGCCGTAGTCTTCCGTGGGCACGAAGCTGCTGGGCAGCTGCTTGCCGAGCACGCCGTCCAGAAGTGCGAAGACCGCCAGGATCACCAGGGGGATGGCGGCCTTGCGGATGAGGCGGCTGGAAAAATGGACGTACCCGTGAGTCGTCTTGTGGAGGTAGACGTTGAAGAGCTTGAAGAACTGATGCATGCGGCCATACATCTGCTCCCTGGGTCTGAGGATGAGCGCCGACAGGGCCGGAGAGAGGGTCAGGGCGTTGAAGGCGGAGATGAGCACTGAGATGGCGATGGTGAGGGCGAACTGCTTGTTGAGGCGACCCTGGATGCCTCCCAGGAAGGCCACCGGCAGGAACACCGAGGAGAGGACCAGGGCGATGCCTACCACGGGGCCCGAGACCTCCTTCATCGCCTGGAACGTGGCATCCCGGGGCGTCATGCCTTGCTCGATGTGGTGCTCCACCGCCTCCACGACCACGATGGCGTCGTCCACCACGAGGCCGATGGCCAGCACCAGCCCGAACAGGGACAAGGTGTTGATGGAGAAGCCCAGCATGGGGAATACGGCAAAGGTCCCGATCAGGGAGACCGGCACCGCGATCATGGGGATGAGCGTGGCCCGCCAGTTCTGGAGGAAGACGTAGACCACAAAGATCACCAGGAGCATGGCTTCGGACAAGGTCCAGATGATCTCCTTGATTCCCTCGGTGACCGGGAGGGTGGTGTCCACCGCGACCGTGTGCTGGAGGTCGGCTGGGAAGCGCAGCTTGAGATGATCCATCTCCTTCTTGACCGCATCTCCCACCGCCAGGGAGTTGGATCCCGGAGTCTGGAAGATGGCGAGCATGCAGGAGGGCTGGCGGTTGAAGCGGCTGATCTGCTTGTAGGCCAGGGCGCCCAGTTCCACCCGGGCCACGTCGCCGAGGCGGACGACCGATCCATCGGGGTTGGCGCGGACTACGATCCGGGAGAAATCCTCCGGGGTCACCAGCCGACCCTGGGAGCGGACGGTGTAGGTCATCTCCTGGCCCTTGGGAGAGGGCTCCGCCCCGATCTGGCCAGAGGGGTTCACGGTGTTCTGCTGCTGGACGGCCCGGTTGATGTCCGGCACAGTGATGCCCAGCTTGGCCATCAGATCGGGTTTCACCCAGATCCGCATGGCATAGTCGCCGGCACCGAAGATGATGACCTGACCGACGCCGGGAACCCGGTAGAGGGGGTCGACGAGGTTGATGGTGGCGTAGTTGGCCAGGAACAGGGAGTTGTAAGAGTTCTTGGGAGAGTACAGGGCAATGAGGAGAAGGGCGGTCCCGGTGGATTTCCGGATGACCATGCCGTTCTGGTTCACTTCCGGTGGCAGGAAGGGCTGGGCCTGGGCGGCGCGATTCTGGGCGTTGACCTGGTCGAGGCTCACGTCGGTCTGGACGTCGAAGGTGACCGTCTCGCTCATGGTGCCGTCGTTGGCGTTGGTGGACTGCATGTACAGCATGTTGTCCACGCCGTTGAGCTGCTGCTCCAGCGGGGCGGCCACGGCCTGTTCGATGGTCACGGCGTCGGCGCCGGTGTAGCTGGTGGAGATCTGGATCTGCGGCGGGACGATCTCCGGGAACTGGGCCACCGGCAGGCCGCGCATGCACACCAGGCCCGCGATCAGCGTGATGATCGCGATGACCATGGCCACGATGGGGCGGTTGATGAAGAATTTGGTCACGGGCTACTTGCTGCCAACAGGCTGGGGGCTGGGCGTTGAGGAGGCAGGGGTGGCGTTCACCAGGAGGCCGGCGCTGACTTTCTGGGTTCCTTCGACCACGACCCGGTCTCCCGCCTTGAGGCCCTTCTCGATCACCTGGAGGGAGCCCATCCGCGACCCCACCGTGACAGGGCGGATGTCCACTTTGTTGTCAGGCCCCACCACGGCGACCTGGGGGTTTCCCTGGACTTCCCAGACAGCCCGCTGGGGGACCACAATGGCCCCTTTCTGCAGTCCGATGTCGGCCATCACTTTGGCGAACTGGCCAGGCCTGAGCAGGTGCTGGGGATTGGAGAAGAGCCCAGCCAGCATGATCGTGCCGGTCTTCACATCCATATTGCGGTCCGCGAGGAAGGTGTCGCCCTTCAGGGGGTAGGTGGAGCCGTTGGAAAGCACGAGCGTCAGCGACCCCTTGTCGCCTCCCTTGGCGGCCCAGTTCCGGGCCCAACCCATGTACTCCTGCTCGTTGGCGCTGAAGAAGACCTTGATGGGATCCACGGTGGAGACTGTGGTCATGACCCTTTGGCCATTCACCAGGTCCCCCACCTGCACTTTGGCAATGCCGGCGATGCCGTCGATGGGTGAGACGATCCGCGTCCACTGCAGGTTGAGCAGGGCCTTGTCGTAGGCGGCCTTGGAGGCGTCTACGTTGGCCTGGGCCTGCCTGAGCGAGGCCTGGGCGTTGTCCAACTCCTGTTGCGAGATAGCCTTCTCCGCCACGAGAGGCATGTAACGCTCCACATCAAGCCTGGCCTTGTCCAGGGCTGCCTGGTCGCGGGCCAGGGTGGCCCTGGCCTGATCAGCAACGGCCTTGAATTGTCGGGGGTCGATCTCGAACAGGAGATCTCCCTGACGAAGACTGGAGCCCTCCTTGTAGACCTGGCGCAGGAGGTAGCCCTCCACCTGGGGGCGGATTTCTGCGTTGACGTAGCCGTCCAGGGTTCCCACCCACTCATGCGAGAGGGGCACGTCCATCTGCACAGCCGGAAGAATTCCTACCTGGAGGGGCGGCGCGGGCGGACGCCCATTCCTCCCGCAGGATGCAAAAAGGGTTGTCATGACGATTAAGACCGGGATGCGCTTCGACAACATGGAACCTTCAATGATGGGAGGACGGAGACAGTTCCCCATAGTAAGCGACCCTTCCAAGCAACCCCATCACCCAATTCAACACATCTTTCTGAAGAAGTTGATGAGAACAAGAATGTCGCGGAGGTTCTGAGCACAAAGGGAGGTGAGGTACAGGCCGATGGCCAGGTTCGCTTCCGGAGCCTTCAGCTTGTCGAGGAGGAACAGGCATCCTCGTGCTGGGCGGCCTGCACCCAGCGATATTGTCGTGCTCAACCCGCCCCTAGGCCAGAAGGATGAAGACTGGATTCAGACCTGGTCAGGTACTTTCCCTCCGCGGGGCAGAAGTCCGACCGTTGCCGCCAGACCCACCGCCAGCAGGATGCGCAGGAAGAAGAAGTTCCGGCTCAGGCCATGGGCCTTGTTGTAGGCCACCCGGTTCGCATGGTCCGGGGCCAGAGATTCAATGGGGGCATTGATGCGCGCCCGGATCTCATGGACCTTGGGCGTGACAATGAAGGAACTGGCCAGGCACATGAGCAGGGCCACCAGCAGGCCCGCGCTCCAGAGGCGGATGGGGCCGATGAGGTCTTCCTCCACCTCGGCGACCCAGCGTCCGCCCCAGCTGAGTCCGGCGATGCCGAAAGCGAACCAGGCCGCCCAATCCAGCCGCTCGATGATCAACCCAGCAATGCGCCCGGCCACATCCCGGCTGGGCAGTTCCCTGAAGAAGACAGGGGCCATGAAAAGGCCGAAGCCGAGCGCAGCCCCGGCCCAGAGGAGCAGAAGGGCCTGGCTGAGTTGATCGAGACGGCGAAGGGTGATGGGGCTCATGTGGGCTATAGACTGTGGACTGAGGACTGAAGACTAGAAGACCGAAGACCGAAGACTGAAGACTGAAGACTGAAGACTGTCCCTACCATTCGTTGTACGGTATGCCGTTCTCTCCCTTTTCCGTGGATCCGCTACGTACCTTGAAGACTCCCAATTCAGCATCGGGGTTGTCCGGGTCCGGCGGTTCCAGCTCAGTCTGCCAGGTATCGCGGGACTGGGTCATGGGATCCCAGGGGATGTCCCGCAGGTAGCCCAGTTCCCGAAGGGGGCCGAGGCTGGAGGGGTACTTGCCCCGGTCGGCACGGTACTGTTCCAGAGAATGGTTGATCTGGAACAGGTTCTCTTTGAGCACGGCTTCCCGGGCCACCTTGGTCTTGTGCCGGTACCCCGCCAATCCCACTGTCGCAAGCAGGGCCAGGATGGTCATGACCACGACCAGTTCGATGAGCGTGAAGCCGCGCTTGCGGGAGAGCGTGTGGCGCATGGAACTACCTTAACGCAGACCAGAGTCCGGAGGCTGCCTCAGCCGAGCTAGCACGTCCAGGAGGATCCTCCCCCTTTTCGCTGGCCCTCTGTGTGCGGTCCTGGTCAAAATGAGGAAGTTGGATACGCTAATCCTTGGAGAAATGGATGCAAAGCGGACTGGTCTTCAACGTCCAGCGCTTCTCTCTCCAGGATGGTCCGGGCCTGAGAAGCACGGTTTTCATGAAGGGGTGTCCCCTGGCCTGCGCCTGGTGCCACAACCCCGAGAGCCGGGCTCCGCAGACTGAGTTCATCAGGCTGCGGCACCGCTGCATGGCCTGCGGGATCTGCAGCGACGAAGAACTCGCGGAACCCCTCGTACAAAACCGGGATGAGGAGGACGTGGAGGCCTGCCCCACGGGGGCGCTTCAGACCGTCGGGCAAGAAATGCGCTCTTCCCTGCTGGTGAAGACCCTCCTCCGGGATCGCATCTTCTTTGATGAATCTGGCGGGGGGGTGACGTTTTCCGGTGGAGAACCACTCATGCAGGCCCCATTCGTCATCGAGGCCATGCGGCTGCTCCGCGCCGAGGGCGTGCATACAGCCCTGGATACCTGCGGTTATGTGGGCTGGCAGGATCTGGCTGGAGCCGCCATCCACGCGTGCCTGGTACTATACGACTTGAAGCTGATGGACGAAACGCGCCACAAGGCGGCCACTGGGGTTTCCAACGCCATCATTCTGGAGAACCTCAAAGCTCTATCCGAAATCCATCCCAGCATCTGGATCCGCATACCCATCATTCCTGGCATCAACAACGATCTGGCCAATCTGGAGGCCACGGCGGAATTCCTGAAGCCCCTTTCTGGCATCCAGCAGGTGGACCTGCTTCCGTACCACCCGCTGGGAGAGTCGAAATCCGCCCGGGTGGGACTAACCTATAGGTTGCACGATACCCAGACCCCGACCATCGAGGATCTGGAGGCCCTGGTGTCAGTCTTTCGCGTCAAGGGCCTGAATACGACCGTAGGAGGCCGCCTATGAATGAACGCACCCAGAAATTGCGGCAGGAGAGCCTGGACGCGATCCCCTCCATCAGTTCTGAACGGGCGGAGATCACCACCGCCTTCTACAAGCAGCAGCAGGGGCGCCATAGCCTTCCAATGCTGCGGGCCCTGAACTTCCGCGCCATCTGCGAGCAGAAGACCCTCTGGATGGGCGAGGGTGAACTCATCGTGGGCGAACGCGGACCCCGGCCCAAGGCCGTGTCCACCTATCCCGAATTGACCTGCCACAGCGTCGAGGATCTGCGGATCCTGGATACCCGTGAGAAGACGCAATACAAGGTCGATCCGACCGTGATCGAGACGTACAAGCGGGAGATCATCCCCTTCTGGAAGGGCCGGTCCATGCGGGACCAGATGTTCCAGGAACTGCCCCAGGAGTGGATGGCTGCCTACGAGGCGGGGTGCTTCACGGAGTTCATGGAGCAGCGCGCCCCAGGCCACACCGTGGGAGACGGCAAGCTGTACCGGAAAGGCATGCTGGACTTCAAGGCGGACATTGCCTGTGCCGAGGCGATGCTCGATTTCGAGAAGGATCCCGAGGCTCTGGACAGACGGGAACAACTCAGGGCCATGGCCGTCGCCTGCGATGCGGTGATGCGGTTCGCAGAACGCCATGCGGAACTGGCAGAGGCGGAAGCCACCAAGGAGTCCGACCCCCTCCGTAAGCTGGAACTCCGGAAGATCGCGGATACCTGCCGCTGGGTTCCTGCCCATGCTCCCAGGGACTTCTACGAAGCCCTTCAGGCTTATTGGTTCTGTCATCTTGCCGTCATCACTGAGTTGAACGGCTGGGATGCCTACAGCCCAGGCCATCTGGACCAGCACCTCTGGCCCTTCTACCAGAAGGGGCTCGCCGAAGGTACTCTCACTCGGGACAGGGCGAAGGAACTACTGGAGTGCTTCTTCGTGAAGTTCAACAACCACACCGCACCCCCCAAGGTGGGCGTGACCGCCGCCGAGAGCGGCACCTATACGGACTTTGCCAACCTTAACCTGGCCGGTCTCCTTGCAGACGGGAGCGACGGCTCCAACGAGCTCACGCACCTCCTGCTGGACATCATCGACGAGATGCATCTGCTGCAGCCCAGCAGCAACATGCAGGTATCCCGCAGGACCCCGGACATCGTGCTGAAGCATGCACTGAAGGTCATCCGCAATGGATACGGTTTCCCGTCCCTCTTCAATGCCGATGCCGTGGTGGAAGAGCAGCTCCGCCAGGGCAAGACCCTTGAGGACGCCCGGGAGGGAGGCTGCTCCGGCTGCGTGGAGGTGGGCGCCTTCGGCAAGGAGGCCTACATCCTCACGGGCTACTTCAACCTGATGAAGATGCTGGAGCTGGCGCTGCACAACGGTTTCGACCTCCGGACGCAAAAGCAGATCGGGCCGAAGACTGGCGACCCCGCAGGGTTTAGCACCTACGAGGATCTCTTCACTGCCTTCGAAGCCCAGGTGCGCCACTTCCTGGACGTGAAGATCCGGGGCAACCAGATCATCGAGCGCCTTTACGCCACGCGCATGCCGCACACCTTTCTCTCCGTCATCACCGACGACTGCATCGCGAAAGGCATTGACTACAACGCTGGAGGCGCACGCTACAACAACAGCTTCATCCAGGCGGTGGGCATCGGCAGCATCGCGGACAGCCTTTCAGCCATGAAGGAAGTGGCCTTCGATGAGAAGGACGTACATCTGCCGACCTTCATCCAGATCCTGGATGCAAACTTCGATGGGCAGGAGGCCCTGCGCCGACGGCTGGTGAACAAAACCCACAAGTACGGCAACGACGACGACTATGCCGATGAATTGATGACGCGCACCTTCAAGATGCTGTTCCAGGCCATCGACGGGCGCCCCAACACCAAGGGTGGCGCCTACCGCCTTGAGATGTTGCCCACCACCTGCCATGTCTACTTCGGGCAGGTCTGCCTCGCCTCCCCCGATGGCCGCCTGAAGGGCGAGCCTCTGTCCGAAGGCATCAGCCCCGTGCAGGGTGCGGACCGCCAGGGTCCGACCGCCGTGCTCAAGTCCGCCGCGAAGATGGATCATGTGAAGACCGGCGGCACGCTGTTGAACATGAAGTTCACGCCGAGCCTGCTGGAAGGGGAAGGGGGCATCGACCACCTCCACAGCCTCGTGCGCTCCTACTTCAAATTGGATGGCCACCACATGCAGTTCAACGTGGTCACCGCTTCGAAGCTGCGAGAAGCCAAGGCCAGACCCGAACAGTACCGGGACCTCATCGTCCGCGTGGCGGGCTACAGCGACTACTTCTGCGACCTCTCGGAGGCTCTGCAGGATGAGATCATCCAGCGCACGGAGCATGCGCATTTCTAGGCAGAATCCACGTCTGTCTGCGAGATAG
>Ga0209777_10009013_pt1 | contig 10815 bp, 14 predicted proteins | sample FrelakmetHBP12HB_FD_187147 | JGI IMG/M metagenome (GOLD analysis project Ga0209777, IMG submission 187147) | Freshwater lake sediment microbial communities from the University of Notre Dame, USA, for methane emissions studies -HBP12 HB (SPAdes)... | ecosystem: Environmental > Aquatic >... | reverse complement strand
TTAAATTAATTCTTGCTCCTTTAGCAGGTGGAACTCAGACCTCCACTATTAATATTTTTGATTTAAAAGTTTTCGGAATAGGTAATCAAGTATCTGTAAATTCTACGGGAACATATACTTCCAGTGCTTACGATACAGGATATGCAAGTCCCAAGTGGGGACAATTTCAAGCATTAATTTCAACACAGTCTGATACTAATATACAATTTTGGTTAGAAACTTCTACAGTATCTAATTTTTCAGTACATTCAAGTTCCGTACAAGTATTTCCGGGTATTCAGATAAGCACAGGTATAAATGGAATAGGTGCATTACCTAATCAAAGGTATGTGCGTTGGAAAGCGTTACTCACAAGTCCTAATCAAGTTAATAATCCTATTATATATTCAGTTACCATAAATGCTTTAAAAAATTATGGTACTTATACTTCACCTATTTATAATGTCAGAAAAGTTACAAATTGGTGGATATTTAACGTTGACGATAATAATGATAATCAAAATTTGAATTATTTTATTCGGAGTGCTTCTACTTATGCAGGGATTAATTCTGCTATTTTTCAACCTATAAACAAAAATACAATAATAACAATATCCACTTCTAATATTTATGTTCAATGGAAATCTTCTTTTTCAACTACTGATGGATTGTCGAGTCCTATTTTAAATAGTGTCGGGATAGGTTGGTTTACGGGTAATAAAATAAATTCGGTTGCTTCTACGGTTTATAATAATAGATATTATCTGGCAGTTTCTACAAGTGACAACAATAATAATGTTATTTATGTTTTGGATAATAACAATATGTTTACTAAATATTATGGATTATATCCATCAAGTTTATTGGTTGATACTAACAACAATTTCTTTTATCTTTCTTCTTTGGATAATAATATATATCAAATGGAAACTGGCAGTAGCGATAACGGTAATTCTATCAATACTAACTGGATTAGTAAGGATTACGATTTTGGAGAACATAATGTACATTTTAACCAAGCAATAATAACAGGCAAAAGTAATGATGTTACTAAATCTATAAATTTTAATTATTCTCCCGGATTTACTGATAATTGGAAAACTGAACAAATTAATTTTTCAAGTGGAACATATTCAACTTTTATATTAAATATACCCAGAGATAGTGCTTATTATAGTTACAAATTCAAAATAAATTCAAATAATGCTAATTACAGTTATGATATACGGAAAATTATATTTTATTTTGATAGTGAAGATGAAATACAACCAGGAATAAAAAGATGAAACATTTAATTATATTATTATTATTGAGTTCAATTTGTTATTCTCAGGAAGTACCGTTTAGATTTACTAATCAACAAAGTATAACCAGTAATGCTTTAAATGAAGATTTTGATGATATTTATTATAGAAATTCTTTATTAGGGCAATCTTTAGAATCTTTACAAAATAAAGTAGATTCTATTCCCCAGTGGAATCAGAGAAGTGCAATTAATTCTTCATTTATAAAAACACAAAATGGTTATAATGGAAGCGGTAATGATTTGCAAAGTGTGATAAATGCTATAACAGGTAAACTTGATAGTGTATCAACAAGCACATGTACTACTGACTCAACAAAGGTATTAAAATCTGGAGATACAATGACAGGTAACTTGGCAATGAATGGTGCAAATATAACATTAACCGCAGGGAATACAGTTGATGGTAGGGATATTTCTATAGACGCATTGCATTTTACTAATTACTCCAATCCTCACCAAACAACCTTAAGTCAAGTTATTACTCAAGGAAATAGTTATTCTTCAATGACTATTTATGGAAACGGGGTTTCGTCAATAACAATTGGTGGAGATATGACAGCATTACATTTTTATGGAGATGGAACAGGATTATTAGGGGTTTCTCATCTTGGTGACAATCTCGGTAACCATATAGCAACCACTACACTAAATATGTCAGGTTATAACATTGTAAGTATAGGTTCAATGACTTCGGTATCAGGAAACATATCAGGTAAGCATTACGGAGATGGGTATAATTTATCAAATCTGGACGCAAATAAAATAATTAACGGGTTGTTAGGAACAAATTACGGTGGAACAAACAACAATTCTTATTCAAGCAATAAAGCGGTATATTACGACGGTACAAAATTAAATACAGAAACATTAATACCTATTAGTCAGGGTGGGACGGGTAATCCCACATACACTAACCAAGCATTAATAAAATACGATTCAGGTGGTAACGATTTCGTTAGTGGTTTACTTGAAACACAAATATCTACTTCTGGACATACACATAACCTTAACGATTTGAATGGAGTTTTAAGTCTTGCACACGGTGGAACTAACCAATCTTCCTACGGTACTTCTTACGGAGTATTATATTTAGATAACGGAACAATTTTCAATACTAATAGTGGATTACGTTTTTATAATGATTTTACTTCAAATAATTGGATATACAACGGACTTCATTTGACAGGTTGGAATGGAACATATAATAATTCCAATCGGTTAATTTTTGATAACGGAAGTCAAACATATAAGGAATACGAAATCTACGTAGCAACAGGTACGAGTTCTTATACTCAACCCAGCTTAATTATAAATGGATATACGGGAAGTACCGGGTTTATTGGAATAAACGTACTTAACCCACAAAGAACATTAGAACTTATTGATAAATCTTCATTGGATTCAACAGCTATAAGGTTAGACGATTACTTAAATACATCAAAATATTATGATTTACTTACAGGGGAAGATATATCGGGAAATTTTTGGCTTAATATCAATTCTACTGACAATAATCCTAATATATCTATTGCACCTGAACATATAGGAATAAACTCTCTTTACGGTAGCGACAATCTAACTGTTGGCGGAACTGCTTCAATTACTTCTTCTTTGAAGGTTGGTGGATATAACGTATTGACAACAAATTCTGGAACATTGTATACAAATACTTCTTTTGGTGGTGCTATTTCAGGTACTTATAATGCAACTACTTATAATCAACCTATTTCTACGGTAGCAGTTAATTCAATAGGAACTCCGCAAGTAAGTTCAATATCTGATACTAAAATATCAGGTACTGGTACTTTGGTAACAAGGTTGAATGCCGAACAATGGAATGGTAACAAATTGGTTTCTGTTTATGGATATGGTATAGTTTGTTCGGGTAGTGTTAGTCAAGTTAACGTAGACAATATATCAACTGGACTTACAACTGTTAATAATGTAATTGGTTGCTTACAAAGTTGTCCCAATAATAACACTGATATATTTTGTATATTCACAAAAGGAACAAATGCGGGAACTATAAGCATTTATTTATGCAGAACAAGTGGTAATTTTACTGCTGGTACGAATTATGTTAATTATATTGTTTTTGGTTATTAATAGTAAATTAAATTGGAAGTATTAAAAAGGAGAATAAAATGTCATATTATGATGATTATTTGAATGGTGTAATGAAAAATTTAGATGTTTTGTATAATCAAAAAAGACAAGATTTAGCTTCAAGTTTAGCTAATCGTGGTATCAATAGAAGTGGTATATCGCAACAAGCTTATCGTAATTTAGATACTGATTATATGAACCAAATGGGTCAACTTATTCCTCAGGTTAAAATGGAACAAGCCAATCAACAGCAAAGTCAATCTAATTGGGAAAAACAATTTAATGCTAATCAAGGAAATCAAATAATGCAAGGTTCACTTGAAAGTCAAAGGTTGGCAGATACAGAACAAAATAATGCTTTTCAACGTGCTTTGGCGGAACGTCAATTAAATTTACAAAATGCTCAATTTCAGGCACAACAGGAAGCTTACGGGAAACAACAATCAGATTGGTGGAAACCATTATTGGGCCAGGTGGCTGGTGGATTATTGGGTATGACAGGTGGTAGTCTTATTTCAAAATATTTACCACAATCTGACTATAGTAAAATGTTATCATCTAGTAGTAATAATATATCATCTGATTATTCAGGACAAGATTGGAGAGGAGGTAGTTCTTATGGTCAGTAATAATGATTTTTCTAATATTGCTAATGGTGTTCCAAAGTTATCACCCGAAATGTTTGGATATAATCCGGTTGCAGGGAATGAAGCTTTCGGTAATAGTTTAGTTAAAAGTTTGTTTGATACTATTCAACAAAGACAAAATCAGAACGAACAACTGAATCAGTTTATGTTACAACGGTTAATACCACAACAAATTAATCCCTTACAACAGGCACAAGCTTTATTGGATATTCAACGTACTAAAAATTTACAAAACCCACAACAACAAAATCAATATATTACCGGAGTTGATGAAGGTGGTAATGTTGTTAGATTAGATTTAGGTTCATTACCGAAAGGTTCAAGAAACCAAACTATAATCCCGGGAGTTAGTTTTAATCCCCAAACTGGCGAATCTACGCAAACATCAGCTTTTCCTAAAGGCGTAGGTCAAATTCTAATACCATCTCAAAATACACAAATACCTAATACACCCAATACCAAACCATCTGGTATTTTCAAATCAGTTTTAGGAGTTAAACAAACTACACAACCCTTAACCACTCAACAACAAGTTGATAAAAGTGTACAAGAAGATATTCAAAAGAAAAATGCAGAACAAAAACAAAGTTTGTCTGATTTGAATGATACTATAAATTTACTTGAAAAAAAGTTATCTGATATACCTGCGGGAACGGGTATTAAGGGTATGTTATCAGGATTAGGTATGAAAGGTATGGCAATTACACCCGGATTAAAACAATTAACTCCCAAAGTTACGGCTTACAATGATTTAACCAATGGATTACGAATGACTATCGTTCAATTATTAGGTGGTGCAAAGAGAGTGGCCGTTCCTGAATTGAATTATATTGCAAGTCTTATACCAAGTATTGATGATGTTGATGAAATGCGTAGTCAAAAATTACAAAATTTAAGAGATTATATTGGAATAAGAACTAATCCTGGTGGATTAAGTACAGATAAAATAAATACTATATTAAAAATACATCCTGATATTCCTGTTAATCAAATAATTCAAGATTATAAATCTGGGAAATTCCAATAGGAGCATATAATTATGGTAGAAAACAATTTACCTACAGGCGAAGAGTATTACACAAATTTAAAAAAACAAAACAAATTACCTACTGCTGAAGAGTATTATTCTAACCAAAAACTTAATAATACTCAAGTTCCGTCTAATCCCATTGCTTTTGGATTAGGTACTTTAGGTAATTTGCCAGGTAGTTTAGTTAACAATGTGTCAGGTATGATTACCGGTATTCCCAATGTAGTAAACAATTTACCTTATTTACTAAATCCTACTACTCCACAAGCTCAACAAATGGGTGATTCACTAATAAAGTATTTCCCTAATAAATATGGAACTTGGGATAAAATTAAAGAATCTGTATATAAAGACCCTGTTGGTATATTACAGGATTTATCAATGATTTTGGGTGGAGTTGGTGGGGTAGCATCAAAAGTAGGTGAAATGGGCGAAATAGGGGCATTAGGAAGCACAGGAAGGGCATTGGGAACAGTTAGTGAAGTTTCCAATCCGGTTAATTTAGCTATGAAAATGACAGGATCCGGTTTAAAACAAATAAATAAGATTACTGCCCCATTTGCTAATACGCTTGACCAAGATATAATAAATGCTGCACAACGTCAAAATGTACCATTAACAGCATCTATGCAAAGTAAAAGTCCTATTCCTACCATGTTTGAATCTTTATCTGCAAAAGGATATGCAGGAAGTAATAAAATGATGAATTTGTTAAATGAAAGTAATAAGGCATTAAATGATGTTGCTAATAATCTTATTAAATCAACAGGTAAAGATACAAGTAATGAACTAACCGGAAGTTTAGTTAATAGTGCTATTGATAAATCTACTAAAATTGCTAAAGATACTGAACAAAAATTATATAATGAATCTGTTATACCAAAAACACAAATCGTTTGGTCTGATAACAACGGTAAATTAATCCCAAGTAGTGATGTACCAACTAATATGTCACCACAAGAACAAATTTTATGGAATAATACACATAAACCAATAATAACTCAACAGGGGGTAACCGTCCAACCTCAAAATTCTTTACAATGGGCAACAGATGTTTTAGATAGAAAATTAAATGCTGGTTCTACTGCTAAAAGTGGAGATGTAAATTTCTGGAAAAATATTGTAAAAGATTTAGAAAATACCAATGACGCTTCAACTCTTAATAATATGAAAATTGAATTAAATAGACGTATTAGTAACTCTAATGATGTAATAGCATCAGGTAATAATTCTGAAATGCAAAAATTAGCATCCCTAATGAAACAGGATATTGATAATTCGTTAAAAATACAACGTCCTGACATTTATGATGCATTACAAAAAGCTAATCAAACATTTTCTCAAAATCGTGAAATGTTAAATAATCAATTAATTCAAAATGTTAAAAATTTATCTGACCAGGGTAAATATGATTTAATAGTTAAACAATCTATTACACCTAATCGTGGTATTGACCAAATACATAATTTATATCAAATAATAGGCCCGGAAGCTACCAAGCAAGTTCAAGCTACTTTTCTTGATAATATATTTACTGAAACAAGAAATCCTGCTACAGGAAATTTTACACCACAAGGATTACTTAATATAATTAAAAAATATACTCCTGAAAAATTACAAGCTATATTAACCCCTGCACAATACGAAACTTTATCAGATATGTCACAAATAGCAAAAGGAACGGGTAAATCTGCTAATATAATGGGTGGTTCTCAAACTATGTTTGGATTAAGAAATTTACGTTTACCGGGAGAGATTGCAGGTGCATTAATAAATCCTAAAATTGGAATTCCTGCGATTACTGCTGATATATTAGGCCAGGTATTACCTACTACAAAAATTGGACAAAAATATTTAGGTCAAGGTTTTAATTTACCAAAACAAATCGGACAGGGTTTGCAAAACGCTGCCCCACAATCAGGACAATATGCTAATATTGGTAACTTGGTAAATAGGTTATATGATTTAAATAATAATAAATAATTTTATTTAAAAATAATTTTCAATTTATTTTTATAAATTCTATTTAAAGTTTCTATTACTTGACAATGTTTACATTTTTTGTCTAATTTCAATGATTCATTAAGTTCAATTGTTTTAAATTCCAAAATACATTTTTCACATATTTTACTATTATTTTTCATTTTTTTATCCACCTTTTTACTGTTCTTGATGATACCGATAATTTTTTAGATATTTCTTTAAATAATTCTTCACTTTTATAATTAAAATCTTTAAATATATCATAATATGCTTTTGCTAATATTTTTTTATGTTTTTTAGTAAATATATTACATATTCTATCTTTTATATCATTTCTTGTTTGTTCGACATCATTTATTAGATTCATTTATCACTCCTTTATGGTAGTTTTGATTAACTTCATTTGTTGATTCCATTATTCCCCCTATATCGTGACTGCTGATATTTGATAATCCATTTATTCTTGTCACGTGAAGTGAAATGTATATCATAGTGGCATAAATGACACGCCATTATTATGTTATCCAATGTATCTTTACCACCACGTGACCTGTATAATATATGATGTATCTGTAAATATTTCGTGCTATTACATCTTATTCCATCTTTAATTATTTCACATCTATTTCCTGACCTTTGTTCTAATTGTTTGATTAATTTATTGTTCATTTCTTATCCACCACATATTTAAGTGTCCGGGCAATAGCGTCACCACACGAATTAGGATAATTCTTTCTTTCTTCTTTCGGCATTTCACCTTTCCACCGCTGACAAGCACTGCATATTATCCCGTCAAGTTGTTTTATCGCTTCTTCAACTAACCCGTGCCTTAATAATGCAGAAGTGAGTCTGGCCGTAGTATGCTGGGAAGCAGTACACCCACCTGACTTACTACCGGCAATGAACACTTCAATAGGTAACCCATCTTCACCATTATTAATTGTAACATATATCTTGCCACACGCCACCTGCAGTTTCTGGGTAATACCCTTTGTAACATTAGGTCTTTCTCTCTTTATACCTGTCATTTGTTCCCCCTCTCACATATATCACATTTCTTATCTTTACACTCGTACTTATCACCGTGTACTAAACTAATATTAATCCGTTTCTCATCATACCTACCGGTACTATAAAAACAGTCCGCTAAATAGTATAACATATCTATCAACTCACCCGGATTATCTTCATCAAACTTGTATACGACTTTCCCCTCATCATCAATGTCAACCATTGCACCATTAATAACCGGCTCAATCCTAATCATACTTCCCCCTTTTTATCATTTATGTTACATATGTAACTTATACTTTATTCAACCCTTTATGTAAACTTTACATTCAATAAGTATACAAAAATGTCTACTTTCTGTATTTAGACCATATTCGTGATTATACGAAAATGGTAAAATGTGTCCTGCCAGGACACTTATTGCAATTATAACAAATCCCTAATCTTAAACTCAGTATACACGCCTTCGCTTACTCTGTCCGCCATTTCTTCTTTAACCTTTTTAGGTATAACAGTCTTTGTATTCTTTTCTACATATAATTGTACGAAATGCACATATTCGTGTATCAATGCTTTAACTGTCTTTTCAATCGTATTATCTTTATTGATTTCAATTTTGTATACATCTTGATTTACTTGACTTATCCTGCCACATACTCTTTTATTTTTCAGTTTAGCTAATTTGACAAACTCTATCTTTATGGTATATGACGGTTTGAAATCAGATAATGATTTTTCTAACTGTTTGTTTAAGTCATACGTATTACACGGCTTATGACATTTACTGCAAACAAAACTTACTGTATGCACCTGCGGGAAAGTAATATCTCCGGGCTTCTTCCCCGAATCATTTACAAAATCTGTTAGCGTACTACCGAAATCCATTATTGCTTCAGCATTGCAACATTTACTTTTAAATAATTCAATTTCTACCATAAATATCTCCCTTATTTTCTACGACCTTTCTACGACCTTTTCTACGACCCTCTCTTGACTCTTGAAGTCACAATTTGTGATTTCAAATTATAATGTCACTACTTATTAACAAGTAATGACATTTTGTCACAGTGTCCCTTCCCAACCGCATATATGATAATTCGCCTTGTTTATGTCTATCAATCCTCTATCCATTTCACCATAGGCATATCCGTATGTACTCATTTTGCCTTTCCCGTTAAGTTTACCGTTCCGCCAATAGTCAAGACTATCTATCAATGCACCTGTTTCAATTACAGTTTTGCCGTCTATACTTATCTTACTCTGACTGTGCGTGTGGGCATTGTAGCATAAATTCCATTTCCTGTGTAAACGTGGGATTAAATATTGTATCACTGACCGTGACACTGCCCCTGCTACTACGCTATTATTTTCAAAATGCGTAAACACGCTATCACCTATCTGGAATATGTAACCCGGTACGTGTACTATTTTCGTTAAATCATTTTCAATAAACATTTCTTTATATGATTTCATAAGTTTCTTGAGTTCGTTACCTATTGACTTGTCACCGAAATTGTATTGTATGACTTTGTTCAACCTTGCTTCGTGATTGGTTGTCAGGAATATTATCTTATCATAAACTTTCTCTGCTTCTTTGAACACTTGCATTAACTTATTTATCTCGTCAGTGGGTAAACTCTCGTCAGTACTTGATAAGTGGAAACGAGAAAATAAGTCGAGATTCACACTATCTCCCAGACTTATCAATACTTTACTTCCCTTTAGTCTGCTGGTACTATTAATTAGTACGTTCAGTTCATTAAACTTCGTGTACGGTATATGTAACTCTACTACGTCAATATGTCCGGTATACCGAAGAAACTCCTGTTCTAACTTGATACGTTCAATTTTCTGAACTTCCCATCTTGACTGCATAGTTTCAATGTCAATCATTTTGATTCTCCTTTATTTTCTATTTGTTTATATCTCTTAAATGTTTCCGGCGAACAGTAATGTTTTGACCTGCCGTGTATAATATGATTTACCGAATAGTCTTGCAATATTGAAGATATAGTTGAACGTGGCATTCCTAATTCCCTTGACAATTCGGTTGTAGTATATGCCTTTCCATAATTCTTTTTTACAAAAGATACTATCTTATCTAAAGAATTGACAGGATATTTCTTGTTTATTATATCTATCATTTTAACCTCCTCAATATACTACGTAAAGTTTTAACAAGCGACCTTGCAAATTTATGGAATTCCCTGCTTTCTTTTATCAACCTTTCAACCTCTTTCTGTGTCATAGTTTATCCCCCTTTTGATAAACTCTGATACTGTTTCCATTCTGGGTCACAACTGTTCCAATACTTGTAATCAGCCCTGTGCTGATACAATCCATACTCAAACCCTGCGTAGAACAACAAAGACGTATAAATCAATACTGCAATAACAACAAACCAATTCACTCTCTTAATACGCTGGTAATCATTACAACAGTTCTGCCCTGCTATCTTACAGGTACGTATACAGTTCTTACAGATGTTTACTTTATACATTTATCCCCCTTAATTTCACCTTCCCAAATTATATCTGCTTTTTTGCCACTATGCAATCTCCACACCTTACCGTCGTAACTCGGCACTATCCCACGTTCCCATAATTTAATAGCACTTGAAAAATCGTATTTGTATTTAATGTCAAAAAATGTAGATATATAAGCCCTTACCGAAGCCCTTACCGAAGCCCTTACCGAAGACCCTACCGAATCCCCTACCGAAGACCATATCGAATCCCCTACCGAAGACCCTA
>Ga0209777_10009012_pt1 | contig 10817 bp, 10 predicted proteins | sample FrelakmetHBP12HB_FD_187147 | JGI IMG/M metagenome (GOLD analysis project Ga0209777, IMG submission 187147) | Freshwater lake sediment microbial communities from the University of Notre Dame, USA, for methane emissions studies -HBP12 HB (SPAdes)... | ecosystem: Environmental > Aquatic >... | reverse complement strand
TGGAGGATCCGCATGCCGGGGAACCCGAAGTGCTCCCGCAGGGCATTGACTTCCGGGGTGATGACACCGAGGTCCTCGGCGATGATCGGCAGCGTTCCCCGCTCCTTTTCCATTTCCTGGAACAGGCGGACCCCCGGCACCTTCACCCATTCGCCCCGCTCCGCGGTGCGCTGCCCCGCTGGAACTGACCAGCAGGCCTCGAACCCCCGGAAGTGATCGATCCTCACGAGATCGAAAAGCCGGCAGGCCGAGCGGATGCGCTGGATCCAGAAACGGAACCCTCGTCGGGCCATCGCATCCCAGTCGTACAGCGGGTTGCCCCAGAGCTGACCGGTGGCGGCAAAATAGTCCGGGGGCACGCCGGATACCGCGGTGGGCCTCCCATCGGCGTTGAGAAGAAAAAGCTCGCGGTTGGCCCAGACGTCGACGCTGTCAGGAGCCACGAAAATCGGCAGGTCGCCGATGATGCGAATGCCCTTGCTTGAAGCGGCCTCGTGCAGGGCATCCCACTGGCTGAAAAAGAAGAACTGGATGACCTGCTCTTCCTTCGCCTGCTGCGCCAGCTTCATTTTCCAGTGCGTCACAGCTTCCGGTCTTCTCAGGGCAATGTCTCGGTCCCAGGTGTCGTTCCAGGCGCCCGCCGGCATGCCGTTCTTGATGGCCATGAAAAACACATAGTCTTCCAGCCACCAGGATTCCTTCGCAATGAATGATTCGAAACTCCGCCGTTGTTCGCCTCCAACGGAGTCGAGAAACCGCGCAGCAGCCTTTCGAAGGAGCGGCGTTTTCCACTCAATCAGCGGTCCGAAATCGACCCGGTCCCTGGCAAACTCCGGAGCGCCGTCGAGGTCGCGCCGTTCCAGAGCACCCCATTCGACTAGCGTGTCCAGGCTGATGAGAAGAGGGTTGCCGGCGAAGGACGAGAAGCACGCATAGGGGGAGTCCCCGTACCCGGTGGGTCCAAGGGGCAGGACCTGCCACAGCGACTGGCCCGCGGAGACGAGGTAGTCAAGAAAGCGGTACGCCGCGCCGCCCAGCTCGCCGATGCCGTAGGGTCCGGGGAGGCTCGTGGGGTGCAAAAGAATGCCGCTGGCGCGGCCGGAGAGGACGTCGTCTGTCATCCTGCGCCCTCGGCTGCCCCCTACTTGATGGAGCCCGCGACCATCCCCTTGATGATGAACTTCTGGGCAAAGAGGAAGAAGATGACGATCGGGATCATCGCCATGAGGATGGCGGTGAGGATGAGGTCCCACTGCTTCACATAGGCCCCGGCGAAGTTGGAGACGGCAAGGGGGATGGTCATCACCCTGTTCCCCTTTCCGAGGATGAGGAGGGGGAGCAGGTAATCGTTCCAGATCCAGATGCCGTTCAGCACGAGGACGGTGGCGTGGATGGGCCTCAAGATGGGGAAGATGATCCGGTAGAAGGTCTGTGCGGGCCGGCAGCCGTCGATGGTCGCTGCCTCCTCCAGCTCCAGCGGGATGCTCTTGATGAAACCGTGGAAGAGGAAGATCGACTGCGATATGCCGAAGCCGATGTAGGCGAGGATGATTCCCGTGAAGGACCGCAGGAGCCTTACCCCGGTCAATGTGGTGATCTCCCGAAACCAGGTGAGCAGGGGGAACATGACGATCTGGAACGGGATGACCATCGCTGCGACGAAGGTGACGAAGATGCCCATCGAAAGCCTGGTCTTGGTCCGCACGAGGACCCAGGCCGCCTGCGAGGACAGGACGTTCAGGAGGACGAGCGAGGCAACGGTGATGATGACCGAGCTCAGGAACGAGGTGGAGTACTGCACGTTGACGCTGGTCCAGATGGTCACCACGTTCTGCAGGATTTTGCCCCACTGGGCGGGAAGAGTGAGCGGGTTCTGGGTGATCTCGAAGGGGGTCTTGGCCGAGTTCACCACGACGATGAAGAAAGGAAAGAGGAAGAGGATGAACAGAACGATGGCGAGGATCTCGGGGGCGAGCAGTCTTCCTGTGCGGCGCGTTTTCACAGCTCGATCTCCCTCTTCTTGTTGACCGAGACCTGGATGACCGAAACGATCACCAGCACGAGGAAAAAGACCACAGCTCGGGCCTGGCCGCCTGCCATGTCGTTCGACTTGAGACCCTGGTTGTAGATGTTCATGGCGAGGAGCTGGGTGCCATAGATCGGCTGTCCCATGAACATTGCCGAAGGTCCTCCGCCGGTCAGGGAGACGTTGACGTCGAACTGCTTGAACGAGTTCACCAGGGTGAGGAAAACCGTGATCGTGAACGCCTGCCGCGTCATCGGAAGGGTGATCGCGCGGAGCCGGCGGAAAGGCGAGGCGCCGTCGATCTGCGCAGCCTCGATGAGCTCCTGGGGGATGGTCTCGATGGCTGCCACGTAGATGACCATGATGTAGCCCGCGTATTGCCAGGTCCCCACGAGGACCAGGGCGAGCGTGGCGGTGGTGCTCTTCGCGAGCAGGAGATTCCCCGCGTCAGCCCAGGATGCGAACCCGATCATCGTCCCGATCGAGGGCACCGCGTTATTGAAAATGAACTGCCACACGTACCCGAGGATGAGGCCGCCGATGAGGTTGGGGATGAAGAAGCCCGCGCGGTACACGTTGCGTCCGGCGAGCTTCCGCGTCACGAGCATGGCAAGCCCGAAGGAAACGACGTTGATGAAGATCATGTTGAGCACGGTGTACACAACCGTCAGGATGAACGAGTAGGTGAAGCTCGGGTCCTTCAGGATGCCGGCGAAGTTCTTCAGGCCAATCCACTTGAGGCTGTCGCCTAGCCGGGCCGTGGCCGACCAGTTGGTGAAGGAGTAGTACGCGCCGAGAAAGAAGGGAATGACAATGACGACGAGGAAGGCCAGGAGGACGGGCGCGAGGAAGAGCCAGAAAATGGCGGGATGTTTCGCTTTCCGCATCGATCGCTCCTGCAGGTACTATAGACCCGCCCCACGCCAAGGGCCAGGGGGCGGGTCGGAAGAAAGCCGGCCGCGCGTGGGGCCGGCTCACGGATCGGGTCCTATTTCGCCAGGCCCTGGAAGGCTTTCGTCATGAGGTCGATGAACTGGGCCTTCGTGACGGCGCCGGTGGCAAACTGGTTGTAGATCGGCGCGAGCGTCTTGTTGCGGAAATCTTCAGAGAAGTAGTACTGGTTCCAGCTGTAGATCTTGCCCGCCGCGGCCCAGGCCTGCACGGACTTGGAGAGCTGGCCGGTCGGGTTGAGCTTGATGTTCGAGAAGGCCGGGATGGAGCCTGCATCCATGACCATGTACCTGTTCCCCGCATCCGTGAAGACGAGGTCGTTCAGAAACTTCTTCGCGGCCGGGACGTTTTTCGAGTTCTTGTTGACGCAATAGAAGGAAGGGGCTGCCGCGAAGATGCCGTCGGTGGCCCTGGCCATCGATCCGTGGGGAGCGAAGGCCATGAGGAAGGTGGCCTTGGCCTGGGCCATGTTGGGATCGGTCCAGTTGCCTTGGTGGAGGAAGGCGGCCTGGCCGGAAGCGAAGGCGCCGACCTGCGCGTCGTAGTTGCCCGTGGTGAGGACGGCCTTGTCGGCGTACTTGAAGATCAGCTCCACCCAGTCGGCGTATTCGGACAGGCGTTTGGCGTCGACCTTGCCGGCCAGGAGGGCGTTCACCACGGACAGGTCGCCGTAGGGAAGGCCGTTCGAGAGCAGGGAGTTGAAGTTGTGGTGCGCGGTGACCCAGCCCATGTCGAGGGAAGCAGCCATTGAGACCACGGACTTCAGGCCGAGCGCGGCCTTCTGGGCGTCGATCTTCGCGAAGGCTGCCTTGTAGCCTGCGTAGTTGACGAGTGTCTTGGGATCCACCCCGGCCTTCTTGAGGATGTCGGCGTTGTAGGCCATGCCCCAGCCCTCGACGGCGACGGGGTAGCCGTAGACCTTGCCTTCATACTTGAACGCGACTGACGTGTTCTTGACCCAGCGTTCGCCGGAGAGGTCGAGGACGAGGTCTGCCCACTCCTTGTAGTTCTCCAGGCCGTTGATGGCGAAGATGTCGGGCATGTCACCGGCGGCAAGGTCGGCCTTCAGCTGGCTGTCGAGGTCCATGCCGGTGCCGCCGCCCACGGACTTGATCGTGACGGGAACGTTGTTCGTCTTGGACCACGCGGCCGCGTACGCCTTGAGGGCCGCGTCGATCTCAGGCTTGTTCTGCGACAGGGTGATGCCCTGGGCGAAAACCGCGGCGCTGACCAGCAGTGCCGCGAGGATCAGGAATAGTTTCTTCATGGAAACCTCCGTTCGGGAAACTTGGTGGATATCATCCCCCTCACCGAGGGGGAAGTGAAGACAATCGTACTCTCCCCAATATGGGGAGACAAGGACGGTCCGGCGCGCGCGGGGCCGCGGCGGCCTTTCATGTCGTGTCCCTTTCAACAACGCGCACGTCCAGGTGCACGCGCTGGAGCGGCCGGTCCGGCTCCCGGATACGGTCCATGAGAAGCTGGGCCGCCAACCGGCCGGATTCCTCCAGCGACTGGCTGACGGTGCTCAGGTCCAGGAAGCCCGCCGCCTCGATGTCGTCGAATCCCATGACCGCGAGCGAGTGCGGAACCGCGATGCCACGCTGCCGTGCCGCCTTCAGGACGCCGATTGCCTGGAGGTCCGACATTGCGAATATGGCGCGGGGGGGCTCCGGCAGGTCCAGCAGCTCACCGGCCATCCGGCACCCGTCGTCGGCGCTGACCTGGCCTGTCCTGATAAGCTCGGGGGCCAGCGGATGGCCCGAGGCCTCGAGGGCTTCCCGGTAGCCGGCAAGACGCATGGCGCTTGGCTGCAGTGAAAAGGGGAGGGAGGTCTGCTCTCCGATGAAGGCGCAGGGTACGTAGCCCTTTTCCACGAAGGACTGTGCCGCGAGGCGCCCGCCCAGCACGTTGTCCGCCTCGACGCTCGTGAACTGGGCACTCGCCGACTCGATCATCACGGCGTGGAGGTTGGACTGGAGAAGGCGGCGGGAGTCCCCGTCACCGATGTGCATCGACATGATGATCAGGCCGTCGAACCTCCGCAGCAAAGAAACCGAGTGCAGGTATTCGGCAAGCTGCTCGGGAGAGTCGACCGCGCAGACCACCATCTCGCAGTGCTCCTGCCGGAGAACCGCGGTTATGCCCCGGAGGCGCTGCACGAAGGAGGGCGCGGGGAAGAAAGGCGTCAGGACGCCGATGCGCCGGATGCTCCGGTGCGCCCGCGACCCCGCCTGCCCGCGCGGGAAATAGCCGAGCTGGTCCATCGAGGCGCTGATGCGCCGTGCAGTTTCTGCGTTCACCTTGTCCGGGGAGTTGAGGAAGCGCGACACGGTGGCGATGCTGACCCCGGCGTGGGTAGCCACGCCGTAGATCGTTGACGGACCGCTGCGCTGCGTGGTATTCCTTCCTGATGAAAGTACTTTCATGAAAGTTTTTTCATCAGGACTATGCAGTATTTTCCGGCGCCTGTCAATCGTTTTCTCGAGAGAGGAACCAGGGAATGAAGGGTGATGTCGTCGTCGTGGAAGAACGTCACCGGCACGCCGCAGGGGCGATCGTGCCGAAGATAATGGAAAAAATCAGGACGAAGCCATCCCGGTACGTCATAACGGTTGCCGGTGAATCCGGCAGCGGCAAGTCCGAGACCGGCAGGGCCATTGCCGACGAGCTGGCGCGGCTCGGGGTCCGGTCCGTCATACTGGGGCAGGACGATTACTTCGTCCTGCCGCCGAAGGCGAATGACGCGAGGAGGCGGGCAGACCCCGAATGGCTGGGACCCCACGTCGAGGTGAGGCTCGACCTGATGGAAGGGAACGTGCGTGACGCGGTTGCCGGCGCGGCCGAACTGACCAAGCCGCTCATCGACTATGACCAGAACTCCGTGGAAGAAGAACGGATCAGCCTGGCGGGAATCAGGGTCATCATCGCCGAAGGGACGTACACCTCGCTGCTCAAGCACGTGAACACCAGGATCTTCATCGCCAGGAGCCGCCGGGACACCCTGGTGCACAGGCAGAGGAGAAAGAGGGGCAACGAGGCGGGGGACCCGTTCGTCGAGCAGGTCCTGGAGACCGAGCACAAGATCATCGCGGGGCACAGGCAACTGGCGGACTTCATCATCACGAAGGACGACCATGTGCTCACCGTAGAGTAGCGCACGAGGTGCACCCATGGCGCCCAGGAACCTGGTCCAGCTCATCACATACCCGGACTCGCTCGGGGGAAGCCTCGAGGGGCTCGACCGTGTCCTCCGGGAGCATTTTCCCGGCACTTTCCCGGGCGGGATTCACATCCTGCCGCCCTTTCCTTCTTCCGGTGACAGGGGCTTCGCCCCCCTGACCTACATGGAGATAGACCCGAGGTTCGGGAGCTGGGAGGATATCAGGCGCATCGGGGAGGGCTCCGCGGTCATGCTGGACCTCATGGTGAATCACATTTCCCGGCAGAGCCCGTGGTTCCAGGACTTTCTGAAGATCGGCCGCCGCTCGAAATATGCGGACCTGTTCATCACCATGGACAAGATGTGGCCCGGCGGGAACCCCTCCGACGAGGACCTGTCCCCGATATTCCTGCGCAGGCCGTCCCCCTTTTCCCGTTTCACCATACAGGAGACCGGCAGGGAAGAAACGGTCTGGACCACCTTCGGGAAGCAGGACCCGTCGGAACAGATTGACTTGGACTGGACCTCTGGGATATTCCGCGGCCTCCTGGAGCAGTTCATGGCCAACTTCAGCGCGAACAACGTGAAGATGGTGCGGCTGGACGCTGTCGGCTACGTGATCAAGAAGGTCGGGACGAGCTGTTTTTTCGTCGAGCCGGAGATCTATCACTTCCTGCAGTGGATCAGAGAGCTGGCCGACTCTCACGGAATCGTGCTGCTTCCCGAGGTGCACGCGCGCCACGCGACCCAGCTCAGCTTGTCCGAGCACGGGTACTGGATCTATGATTTCATCCTGCCGTTCACCGTTCTCGAGGCCCTGGTGAAACGGAGTGGCAGGAAGCTGAAGCGCTACCTGGCCACCCGTCCCCATCGGCAATTCACCATGCTGGACTGCCACGACGGAATACCGGTCAAGCCGGACCTGGATGGCCTGTACGACAGCGAGGAGGCGAAGGAGGTGGTGCGGACGTGCGTCGAGCGCGGCGCGAATCTCAGCCGCGTCCTGTCCCCGAAGCACAGGGACCCGGACGGCTTCGACGTCCACCAGGTCCGCTGCTCCTACTATTCCGTTCTGAACTCTGACGATGACGCATACCTTTCGGCCCGGGCCATCCAGTTTTTCGCCCCTGGCATCCCCCAGGTCTACTACGCGGGGCTGCTGGCGGGAGAGAATGACGTGGAGGCAGTCGAACGGACCGGGGAGGGCCGCGAAATCAACCGGCATAATTTTTCCATGGAGGAAATCGAGGCACGGGTCGAGACGGATGTTGTCCAGAGACTCGTGATGCTCATCCGGTTCAGGAACGAGCATCCCGCCTTCAACGGCGAGTTCCAGGTGCTGGATACGGAAGAGAGTGTCATCCGGCTCCGCTGGCGGAAAGGGGAGAAGACATGCACCCTGACGGTGGACCTGGAGACCAGCCGGTCCGAGATCGAGCACTCCGATGCCTCCGGGCGGGTGCGTGTCTTCAGGATCTAGTCAGCCCCCGAATTGACTTTCCTCTTCACCCCGTGTATCTACTTTCTCACCATGTCCGAGGAGTGCATCCGCATAGACGGCCTTCACGTCCAGCGGGAAGGAGTCGAAATCCTGCGCGGGCTCTCCCTCATGGTGGCCTGCGGTGATCGATTGATCGTCGCCGGACCCAATGGCGCCGGAAAAACCACGTTGATGAAAGCAATCCTCGGCATGGTGCGGGCAAGTGCGGGGCGCATCCTCGTCCTGGGCCAGCCGGTGGGTTCGCGGGAATGGTCGCGCGGCCGCCGCCGCATCGGGTACGTGAACCAGGAATCGGTGCACGTGGATTTCCCCGTTTCGGGCCGGGAAGTCGTGGAAATCGGCACGTGCAGCCTCCGCCTGGGCAGGGCCGAAAAACGGCGGCGGATCGAGGATGCAATGGCCGCGGTGGGCTGCTCCCACCTCCAGGGGCGGATGTACGCGCGGCTCTCCGGCGGGGAGAAACAGAAGCTCTCCCTGGCCCGGTGTCTCTGCCAGGACCCCCAGCTCCTCCTCCTTGACGAGCCGACCTCCTCTCTCGACCCGCGCTCCCGCTCGGAGCTGATGGACCTGCTGCGCGTGCTCAATGAGCGGCGCCGGCTGACCATGGTCATGGTCTCGCATGACGCGCAGGTGCTCTCCGAGCCGGAATGGAAGATCGAGCACATGGAGGCGGGCGCCTTCGCCTGAATGCCCAGGTGAACATCATCCAGGCTTTCGCCTACCCCCCGATCTTTCGCGGATTCATCGCTCTCGTGCTCGCCGGGTGTTTTTTCCCGCTCGCCGGGGTGTTCATCCTCCGCCTCAACCTTGTGACTCTGCGCTTCACCCTGATGCACGCGGCCCTCCTGGGCGCGGCCATCGGCCTGGCACTCCACATCGACCCGCTCCTTGCCGGGCTCGTTCTGGACCTGGTGGCCATTGCCGCGATTGCCCGCGTGGCGAGGGAGTCCGGCCTCGCACTGGGCTACGTGTCCACGTTTTTCATGGTGCTGACGATCGGCCTGGCATTCGCGGTGATCTACAAGGCGGGCGTTCCGGCCAAGGACGCCTTCGGAATCCTCTGGGGGAGCATCTATTCCCTGACGCGCATCGATCTTGCCCTCATTGGCCTGTACTCCGTGGCGATCGTGCTCTTCGTCACCCTGCTGTTCCCGCGGGTGAGCGCCGTGCTCTTCCACCGGGAGATCGCCTGGGCATCAGGTGTGCACGAGGCAGCCCTCACCACCGTCATCCTCGTGTTCGTCGGCGTGAGCGTCGCGCTTCTCATGCAGCTCATCGGGGCTCTGCTGCTCGATTCGATCCTGCTGCTGCCGGCCATCATCGCCTCATTCACCGCGCGCAGCACCAGGGGGTTTTTTCTGCAGGCCTGCATCATCGGGGCATTCTGCAGCGTTGCAGGATTTTTCACGTCCTTCGCTCTCGACGTGCCCGCCAGCTCGGCGGTGACCGTCATTGCCGCCTGTCTCCTGGGCGCGGGACTCATCTACAGGCGATTTTCAAGGAGGGTTGCATGAACACGTTCCTTCGGGGCTGCTGTGCGGCAGCCCTGGTTGTCATGGGGGCGGCGGCCCCGTTGTCCGCCCAAGAGAACCACACGCGCGTCGTGGCAACCAACTCCTGGACGGCGGCATTTGCCGCAGCGGCGGGTGCCACCGACATCACGACGATCGCCCCGTCGGATCTGCGTCATCCGGCGGAGTACGAGCTGAAGCCGTCGGACGTCGCGGCGCTGAAGAACGCCGACGTGATCGTCTTTACGGGCTTCGAGGTAATGGCAAAGAAGCTCGCGGATGCGGCCGGCAGCCAGGCCATCAGGATGCTGCAGATCGGCGCCGACTACTCACTGCCGACCATGCGCTCCTCGATCCTGGCCATCGCCGATGCGCTGGGCACGGGGCCGAAGGCAAAGGAGGGCGTGGCGGCCCTGGAAGCTTTCATGTCGTCGTGGAAGGCGGAGCTGGCGGCAGCGGGGCTCGGCGGCGCGCCCGTGGTCGTGCATGTTTTCCAGCAGCCCCTCATGGCGGAGCTGGGCTTCTCCATGGAAGGCATGTTCGGCCCGGGTCCGCTGGAGGCGGCGCAGATCGCACGGCTCTCTCCCACAAGGGCGCGATTCATCGTGGACAACTGGCACAACGAGGCAGGAGCGCCCCTGCGCGAAACCATGAAGACGTCGCGGTACGTGTCACTGATCAACTTCCCCGGGCCCGACGGGACGAAGGGCCTCCTGGATGTGCTGGCGGACAACCGAGCACGGCTGAAAACGGCAGCAGGTTATTAGGACGCACCGCGCCCTTCAGTCCCGCTTCCACGGCATGCGCAGGCACTCCTCGGTGCGGTAGAGGCGGAAATCCGCATCGCCGTTCACGAGAAACGTCTTGACGGTGCTGTCTGCAAGATATGCACGGGCCCTTGCAAGAGTGCGCCCCGTGCGCGAGACGTCGTCAACAAGAAGGACCTTCCGGCCGGCAAACGGCGGGGGCCCCTCATCGAGCAGCCGGGCATCCGCGAAGCGCGGCTTGTTCTCGTGATCGCGGTAGTTGATGTGCACGACACCCATCGGCACTCCCCACTCCTGCTGCAGGAGCGCTGCGGGAAGGATCCCGCCCTGGGCGATGGCGACGATCGCCTCGAAGCGCTCACCTTCCATCTCTGCCAGAACCCTGTCGAGCTCTGCGTAGAACTCCGTCCAGTCGATTGATTGCGTGTACACCATGTCTCGCTCTAATGTATGGCGGCGGGCTCGCTCGATCAAGAATGCCCGGCAGGAGGATCCATGGCAGCCGCGGACAGGGAACGTGCGCTCCTGATCGTCGACGTGCAGAACGACTTCTGCCCCGGGGGAAGCCTCGCGGTGGAATCCGGGGACGAGGTGGTGACCGTCATCAACCGCATCCTGCCCGGCTTTTCGCGCGTCATTGCCACGCAGGACTGGCACCCGCCGGACCACGTCTCCTTTGCCAGCAGCCATCCGGGACGAAAGCCGCTGGATGTTGTGGAGGCCGGGGGCATCGAGCAGGTGCTCTGGCCCGATCATTGCGTCCGCGCCTCTCTTGGCGCCGAACTTCATCCACGGCTGGAGACGGGACGGATCGGGCTGCTCCTCCGCAAGGGCATGAACAGGGATCTCGATTCCTACTCTGCATTTTTCGAAAACGATCATCGCACCGACACCGGGC
>Ga0209777_10009011_pt1 | contig 10818 bp, 9 predicted proteins | sample FrelakmetHBP12HB_FD_187147 | JGI IMG/M metagenome (GOLD analysis project Ga0209777, IMG submission 187147) | Freshwater lake sediment microbial communities from the University of Notre Dame, USA, for methane emissions studies -HBP12 HB (SPAdes)... | ecosystem: Environmental > Aquatic >... | reverse complement strand
TTCGTCTAAATAGCTGTATTGTATCTGGCAAAACTCCCAGGGGTATGCATCAACGATTTGCTTGAAATCATTGCCAAGTCCGTGAAATGAAAAACCGGCATTGACGATACGCCCGTCTGCTTTTGCCTGGTTAATAAAATCGATCACACCGTGTCCTTCGAGCGTGTCCCACAGGGTGCGGTCCAGGGAATGAATCAGGTAATAGTCGATATGGTCAATATCCAGCTTTTTCAGCTGGGCCGCAAGAAAGCGGTCCATGTCCTCACGGCTATTTATCATCCATGACGGCAGTTTGGTGGCGACTTTGACACGGTCGCGGTACCAATCCTTCAGCGCCTTGCCAAGAACAATTTCGCTCTGCCCGCTGTGGTACGGCCAGGCAGTGTCAACGTAATTGACGCCGCTGTCAATGGCGTGCCGTATCTGGCGGATCGCCCGTTCTTCATCGATTCTTTCACCCTGCATGGGCAGGCGCATGCACCCGAATCCGAGTATCGAAAGCATATCATTGTTTTTTGGCATCTTGCGGTAGAGCACAGTGTTTCTCCTTTGCGTTATGGCTTAATCAGTGGTCGCGGTGGTGTTGAACCAACGCTTATAATAGGGGTAATATGCTGGAGTGCAAAAGTCAACGCACCCTTTTGGAGTAGCAATGATCGGCGGAAAGAACAGGTTTGGTCAAACAGAGAATATCGGGGTCAGATATAATTCAACTAATTCAACAACGTCCCCTTATTTACCTTATTTACCTTAAGTGCATTTCACCTCGGAGTAATTTTAGATATTCTAATAGAATATTATCTACTACAGCAGCTGTTTGTTCAGCCATTTTTATCCTCAAGATATGGACAAATTATACGCAACCACCTACGATCTACTTCACACTGCCATCTATGTCGAAGAACCGCAATTCCCCTGTAGGGTCGACCCCATTTTTTCTCTTGTATTCAATATCTCTAGTATCTTTTCCTTCGTCATCTTATTTCTGCTCCTTCTGTTCCGCTGCTGCCAACGCGCCGACAAGCGGCGCGTCCGCGTTGAGCGCAGGGTTGGATGTCGCTATGTGGGCAAGAACATACTTACGAAGTAGCGCAGCGAGCTCATGGGTAGGTAATCCATTTTCAGAAAACGCTTCACCGTGAAGGATTGAGTCACGCAGCTGCTTTAGCTGGCCGAACTTCTTGACGTCCTCCTGCATTTCGTTATCAGGGGCGCCCGGAAACAGCACTGCTGCCACAGCAACGAACTTATCTGTAAGCCTGTACTTGTCCTTCATAACACCTTTGATGCGCTCCAAGAATCTCTCGCGCAAAGTGGGCTGACCAGCGTTTGTCAACGGTGAAAGAAAGGCATGTTCGTAGGCCTTGAATGCCTTTGCGATCAATATTTCTAAGGCAGCCCAGCCAGAGAGGAATGCCTTAAGTCGGTCTATTCCATAGTCGGCCATCTGTGAAAAGAGCCGTTCCACGGATTCCATGTCGTTCGCTTTGTGCAACATAGCGTATCGCACAGATATCTGTTCAGCTCCCTCAGCCGACAGATTGGTGGAGGCGGTCAATTCCCCGGACATTGAGAAGCCAATGCTGTAAATGATCTTGCCTGTTTCATTTGTTAAGTAGACACCATCGCCAAGCGCGGCAAATTTTGATGGGATCTCACTTTCGAAAGCTAATGCCAACTTCATCGCCTCAATCTCGCCCTGGTGAATCCGCGCCACTGCCCGTTTATTCACAGCATCGAATGTAACGACAAAACCCTGTTGCTCCCGCGATGGCTCCTTTATCTCGGCGTCAATTTCGCCATTGGCCTCGAAGACCAAGACTGCCTGTGATCCGACTTTCTTAGCCCGTTCGGTCTTTATTTCTGCAATCTCAGCTTCAAGCGCAACAGGGAAATCGGCGGTATTGCCCTGGCCTATAAGACCTTTCATCATCAAACGGCTGACAGCAGATCCTCGGTCGATGTCGGCGAGCAGGATGTCGGGGTTGTTTGTCAGCACAAATCGACAGTGTTCAGATCGGTAGAGCTCAATCGGTTGCACATCCTTTAACAGGTTGATTCCCCCTACCACTGACCATGCGGCTTTGTAGATGTAATTCATCAGAATATCAATGCCCAATATTTGTAGTACAGAAACTGCCGAAGGCAGTCCGTTGGAACGACTGGTAAGGTATATTAGTTTAGGCCTGCGAGGATTTGTAGCCAATCGAGCGTGGCAGTACGAACCCAAGCGATATCATCCTTGTTATTGTATATACTGTAAGCAGAAAAAGAAATGATCTTGCCGCGTACCAGAGCAACCGTAGTATCAGTATTAGGGGACGTTGTTGAATTAGTTGACTTATTTATATTGGGCTATGCTCCGTTTCAACCTTTGTTATTATTTTGCTGACGGCATTTGCCAGCTCGCTGAGCTTATCCTAATTCAGGACATCACCTATATCTTAAATCGGGCTTGAGGGGATTTCGGTGCCGGGAGAAAAAGCGATAGGTAAATATTCATGTGCGTTATGAGCGGGCAAGCCCCCTCCGTTTGCTTGTGAAAACTTCATATCCCTGAAGGATGAGATTGTCAAGGCGATATTATTTTCCAGCTACTGTTTTTCATTAGCAGGCTGAGTTCCAGATTTATAAAATCCTTCCTGAACTCCCTTTGCAAAAGGAGGGAATTGTTCTGTGCTGTTCTGTGTTTTCTGTGGCGCTGTTATAGGGCAGAGTAAGAGTCTTGAATTATCAGCTATGCTGCACTTCAATTTATTTTGCGTCCTGTTGCCAGCAGGTTTTTTTGTGATCAGAAACTGATTGCTTATACGAATGATTTTATTTACTATCATAAATCCGGGGACACCATACTAGTTTTGACTAATTAGGGACTACAATTGCCTTTATTGTAAATTGGCCTTGAGGGGGATTTCGGTGCCGGGAGAAAAAGCGGCAGGTACATATTCGGGTGCGTTATGTGAAAAATAGGGACAGCGCCCGTTATTTACAATAACTAAAAGGTCAAATTTGGCTTAAGGGGGATTTCGGTGCCAGGAGAAAAGAGGTCGGTAAATATTCGGTAGCGTTATGAGCGGGCAAGCCCCTCTTTTGCTTGTGAAAACTTCATATCGCTGGAGGATGAGATTGTCAAGACGATATTTATTTTAAAGACCTGTTTGCACTAGCAGGCCTTTTTTTATTTTTAGTAGGCAAGGGGATAAATAAAAAGTGGCCCAAGTATCCCGTTGGCCGAGGAGCGAAGCGCCGCGTTGGTGTGCAAGCAGTTGTTAGGCGGCTTTTCGTATTATTACCAAATACCTGGAATAAGGCGATATCGAGTTTTTAGTTTGTAATCCGAATATCCTTCAAGTTCTTTTGTAAGTACTCTTTCCTCACTTATGATCCTTGCGATGAAAATTGGAATTATGCTTATCGCTGGAATAATTGCCCAATATGAACCTAATGCCAACGGAGATGCGACATACATCAATAATGCTCCCATATACATAGGATGTCGAACTAATCGATACGGCCCGCTTTGAATTACTTTTTGTCCTTTTTCGACTTCAATAACGCGAGATGCAAATTGATTTTCTTTTAATACAAGAAAAAATAATATATAGCCACTCAATACAAATATTTCAGCTGCTACAATAATGGGAACAGGAACATTTGACCAACCAAAACGTTTGTCAATTCCCGGAAGAATGAATGCCAATAGAGATGGAATAAAGGAGAGTTTAATTATTAATTCTTGCTCAGCTTCCTTTTCCTTTAATTTCATTCTACGCGCCAATAATTCCGGGGATTTCTTTAGAAGGTAAAACATAACTATCGATATTGGAATTAGCAAGATCGCAAGATAAAGCCATGCTTCCCAATAAGCAAATGTTCCCGCGGGAAGAAATAATATTAATAATGCAGCGGGAATACCGACGATTAGTCTACTGCCTACCAGCTTTATCAACTCTGATTGAGATAATTGAGTGTTTTCCTTCATCATATGGAAAATAAAGTAATTAAGCTTGAGGGGATTTCGGTGCCGGGAGAAAAAGCGGGGTACATATTCGGGTGCATGTGGAGCGGGCAAGCCCCCATCCTTTTGCTTGTGAAAAACTTCTTATCGCTGGAGGACGGGATTGTCAAGGCGATATTTATTTTAAAGGTCATGCTTAACCGTACAATGGCCTCCCTTTCCAAAAGGTTTTTCCACGCAGCGTGCTGATCATTGAATTCATGGCGATGATGAAGAAAAGGACGACCTGTACCGGATATGTGCAGATCATCCGCAGCGAATAACCGAAGTTTTTATAGACCAGGAAAAAAGAGATGCTGGTCAGCAGTACGGCGGTGACGGCATACATTAAAGCATCCGCTGGAACAGGCATGCCACATATAAACAGGGACAGGCAGGCAAGCAGCACAAAGGGCGGCATGCTGTAGATTGCGGCAAACAAAAGCAGCCCGATTGTAAAAAAGGGGACCGCAATAATAGTCGGATATTTATAGGAGGCAATCCGGAACAGGTTTTTTGAAAAGCCGGCAAAAATATCATGCATGGAAGTATACATGCGGCAGGAAATGCTCCCGGCCCCGTTAATTACAAGAGCCTGGAAGCCGGCACGGCTGATATTGCCGGCCAGGGTCAGATCATCAAAAACATTGCCGCAGATTGCGGCATGGCCGCCGATTCTGTCATAAGCCTCGCGCCGAAACAGCATGTATGCACCATGAGCATAGGATAGGGCACTGAGCTTTTTATTCTGCATCAGCGCAAAAGGGAATATCGCATAAATCATGCAGGTGAGAAGCGGCTGTATCAGTTTTTCCGCCAGGGAGATCGAGGTCAAAAAAATTATTGCCGTCAGAAAATCGGCATGTTCCTGAAGGAGCCCGGCAACAGCATTCCGCAGGGATTGCGGTGCATGCTGCGTATCGGCATCGATAAACAGCAAAAGCTCGCCGCGGGCATGTCCGTAGCCCTGGTGGCATGCCCAGTTCTTGCCAAGCCACCCCGCAGGAAGTGCCGGGGGTTCGAGCACAACAAGCGCCGGATGCTCCTGTTTCAATTGTGCCAGGATCTCGCCGGTCCGGTCTTCCGAATGGTCATTGACGACAATAATCTCAAAACGTGAATAGTCCTGCTGCAGAAGGGAGCTGATACATGCATGTATGTTTCTTTCTTCGTTGCGGGCCGGCACAATAACAGACACGAATGGTGATTCTTTGCCGCCGGGATAACTGGAAAGCTTCTTGACCGTAAAGAGATTTATGACGGTCATGGACAGGGTGAACAGCGCCCCGGCCAGACACAGGTATAGAATTATCAGAAGCACCTCTGCTCCTCTTCGTTAATGTGTTGCAGCCGTATGAACGATAGAGTCCTCAGCTGCTACCTTCATATTCATGACGCATGAGATTGTCAAGGCGATATTTATTTTAAAGGCCTGCTTGCAATAGCAGGCCTTTTTATGTATGTAGACCTTAATCATATTTACATGTGCTATATTCTTTCCTGTAAGCAATGCTATCACTATAAACGCAGCATGAAGGAGGGATTGATATGAATTCAATCGCTCGTCTAACCCGTTTTATAACTATTGATATCTGGCGGATACGCATTGACAGCCTTACTCTGTCAAAGGCGCTCATCGTTAAGCCGCTGCGAGTAGTGGTTCTGGCTGTGCGCGGCTTTGACGAGAACAAATGCTCTTTAAAAGCTTCAGCGCTCACGTTTTATACGCTTATGTCAATAGTGCCGGTGGTTGCTCTTGCTTTCGGCATTGCCAAGGGTTTCGGGTTTGAAGAAAAACTTCAGCAGCAACTCCTGGAAAAACTCCAGGGCCAGGAAGAGGTGCTCAGGAGAATTATCGAATTTTCCCAAAAGCTGCTTGAAAACACAAAAGGGGGACTGGTAGCCGGTGTCGGTATTGTGGTTCTGTTCTGGACAGTCATCAAGCTGCTGGGAAATATTGAAGCTTTATTTAATGAAATCTGGGGGATAGAAAAATCACGAACCCTTGCCCGCAAGTTCAGCGACTATCTTTCAGCAATGCTGCTTTGTCCGCTTCTTTTTATAATCGCGGGGAGCTTGAATGTCGCCATTGCGGGGAAAGTTTCTCTTGCGGCCCGGCAGATTGATCTTATAGGAACGGCTGCTCCTGTTATCCTCCTCGGCCTCAAACTTTTACCCTATGTTTTTATCTGGCTGCTGTTTACCTTTGTCTATGTTTTCATGCCCAACACAAAAGTTAAAATAAGCTCCGGGCTCGTCGGCGGCATAGTCGCCGGCACCCTGTATCAGGTGGTGCAGTGGGCGTATATAAAATTCCAGATCGGCATTGCCGCAAACAACGCTATTTACGGAGGATTCGCGGCATTGCCGCTGTTTTTAATCTGGCTCCAGATGAGCTGGCTTATTTTGCTGTTTGGTGCAGAAATATCATTTGCCCATCAGAATGCCAGAAGCCATGAATTTGAGCCTGACTGCCTGCGCGCAAGCTATTCCTTTAGAGAACTGCTGGCGCTGCGCATAACACAGTTGCTGGTGCATAACTTTCAGCAGGGCAGAGCGCCGCTGACAGCTGATGATATTGTGGCGCGGATTGAAACTCCGGTGCGACTTGTCCAGCAGGTTCTTGATAATCTGTCTGCCTGCGGCATCATAAGTGAAATTTTGGATACAAACACTAAGACCAGCGCCTATCAGCCGGCAAAAAACATCGACCTGCTGACCATCGCGTCTGTCACCGAAGCGCTGAAGCAGCACGGCATGGATACCATCCCCCTGCAGCAATCACCAGAGCTTGATGCGATTATCAAGAATATGCAGCACCTGAAAGAGGAAATCGGACGGTCTTCACATAATGTCCCGCTGAAAGATATCCGCATATAACCTATCATGGAAACAGAAGTGCAGTTATCCGGTGCCTCAGGAAGGTACTGAATCAAATAGAAAAGGCCTGCTGGTATCAGCAGGCCTTTTTACGGTTTAGCAGTCTGTTGAAAAACACCCATCTGCAGCGTTGCGCTCGTCCTTCGTCATTGCGGCGTACCATGAAGTACGCCTCATTCCTCAGGATTTCGCGCGCCTTGCATCTGAATGTTTTTGACCAGCCGGTGAAAAAGCAATTTTTCAACAACCTGTTAGAGGTCCCCCGCTCAATCGCTGCCGGCAGGGCCGCTCAGAATCTGATGGAACCATTTCCAGCACTCCCCGGCGGCATAGGGCGCATAGAGCGCATGGTTTATCGTAACCGTCTGTAACGTATTGATGAGAAACGTGGGCTTGATGGTCAGCAGCGAGACATTAGAGGCGCCCAGCACATCATGGAAGTAGGCGTAGGCGCGGGTCGAATTTTCATACATGACGCAGTCGTCGGTTGTTCCGTGGATAAGCAGCGTGGGTGAGACCGGCTTCCATGTCGGCCCTTCGGGCAGCTCGATGAGATCATTCTGTTTCAATGCTGCGTGCAGCGGTCCCTGTCTGGCCGTGAGCTGGTCCTGTACGGCAGAAAGCATGCACTGCTTGACGATCGACGGCATGGCCTTGTTGACCAGCGTAGAGTCATGGTAGCCGTCGATAAGCGGTACTACCGTGGTGTCATACGGAGCTGCAATGTAATCGCCTGGTGAAGCATAGATATTATAGGTCGTGTTCATGGTCACCAGCATATAGGGTACAAAATAGGGCACGCGATAGGGCTGGTCCGCCAGGAGCCGGTCCAGCATGACAGAGGACAGGGAATACGGCCCGTCCATCGGTGCCGACGCCGTGACCTCGGCGATGCCGTAGCGGGCGCCGTCCTGCTCGAGTTCGCGCTGCAGAGCCATGGTGGCGTACCCGCCTTCCGAGTAGCCGGCGAGGAACGTGCGTCCGTCAAGGATGACACGGTTCCATATTTTTTTATCCGCATACGCCTGTTTGAGGAGCTGTTGTACCGCGGGCAGCATGTCCGCGTCACATTTGGCGATCGGCTCCCACTGGCAGTACGGGTGGTAGAGGCTGTCGCCGTAGAGGAGCCCTGCCTGGCCAAGACCGGTGTGATCGGGTATTGCGGCAACATAGCCGTCTGCCGCGCTGAAGGTGACGGCAAATGCCATTTCGCTGCCGTCGGCAAGTGTCGGCGCCTCTTTCTTGGTGAGCATGGTCCCATGCTGGAAGCTCAGCAGCGGCGCGGAGGTCCTTCCGCCTGGAACCGCCACAACACCTGATGCCAGTATGGGATTACCATTCCAGTCGATGGTCGTATAATTGATCGAGAACAGCGTCAAGTTCCATGAATACGCCTGCTGCGACATCTTCGAGTTGTCGTACAGGAGCGCTCCGGCAGCCCGCTTGATAAGCCGCATGATGCCGCTGCCGGACTCAAATGTGTTCAGCAGATAGGCATGCGCCTCGGTTGCTTTGATGCTGTCCCTGAAGCTGTAGGATACCAGGGTGCCCCGGCTGTTTGCCGCAGTGCCCGCGGCTGCATTGAGGTTGGTGACGCAATAGCCGTTCAAAGTCTCAATGAGTATTCGCGGTTCAACCATGCCGGTGATTAAGCGCGGCAGCCGGATATGCAGGCTGCTTTCGCCGGTTGTGACGTTCATGGGGAATCTGGCCGTGATGTGATCAAAGGTATCATCAAACCCGTATGCGGCAGTGTCGACGCTGCACCTGCGTTTGAAGTCCAGACCGCCGGGCCTGATTTTGTAGACCAGCCAGACATTCGGCGCCTTGCTGAAGAACAGGCCACTGAGCGTAATAGCGTTGCCGGATGCGGCAGGCAGCGCAGCAGTTTCCACCGTATTCACCACCGGCGACAGGATGTCGAAGCAGTAGTCCAGAACCGTTGGGTCGTCCGCTCCCTGAGGTTTCATATAGAGGACATACGAGCCGGCCTCGACCTTCCCCTCGACGCGTAATCGAACGAGCCCGGCATCCATGGAGACCGGCGCGAGCCGGAATTGTTTACTGCCGTCCTGAAGCCAGTAGATCGCATTCCCGGCAGTTCCCTGCAGCGCTGCGGGAAGTGAAACCTCGGCCACCATGCCGTCACACAATGGTTCCCCTGCCCATCCATCGGTTTGAAGCGTTCCAAAAGTGCAAGCTAACAGGAATACTGCCACTAAGCTCGATAATGACGCCCATTTATAATGCTTCATGATACCATCTTTCGTTTCTGTTTACTCCGCAGTTTAGTAACTGTTTTCGGATATAGCTCGCGGGAGATTAAGATACAAATGTGCTCAGGCAATGAGCAATCAGGCATGATTGTTATGCTTTGTTATATTACAGCATTTTGTGGTAAAACGGTACTGGGAAAATTCCCGGGATGGTACCAACTCAACATACTGCTTTTTTAAGTTATGATTGTACTGGTTGGCAGCGGTGAATATCTTCCGGCAATGGAGCCGGTGGATCGCTATCTTATAGGCCAACTCAGCAGGCCGCCCCGCGTGGTCTGCCTGCCGACTGCCGCCGGCAGGGAAGGAAGCGAGCGCATTGCCTACTGGGCACGCCTGGGCGCCGAGCATTTTACCCGTCTGGAAGCAGTGGTAGAATCACTGCCGGTGATTGATAAGGAGAGCGCCAATGACGCTCTCCTGGCTGATGCAATTGCCGCGGCTAATTTTGTCTATTTGTCCGGCGGTAAGCCGGACTATTTGTATAACACTTTGGAAGGCAGTTTAGCCTGGGAAGCGATTCTGGCGGTTTTAGCGGATGGCGGAATACTGGCCGGGTGCAGCGCCGGAGCAATGATACTGGGCGAAAAGTTTTACGGGTTCCCCGGCTGGAAGCAGGGCTTTAATTTTCTGCCGGGTTTGACCGTGATCCCCCATTTTGATGAGATACCTATGAGCATCATAAAACCGCTGCATATCATGACGCGAAACAAGCTCACCATGCTCGGCGTAGAGGGCAACACTGCTTTAGTGCAATGCGGAAATCAGTACGAAGTGGCGGGCAGCGGCGGGATACATGTCTGGAACAAACACGGCAAGACCCGCTACACCTGCGGCCCGCTGCCACCTGCGGTATTGGGGACGGGATAACGCACGGTGATGGCAATAAAGGTAAATCGAGGAACACGTTGCCTTTTTATATTGAAATAGGACCGGGTAATTAGACGGCTTACCAAACAGATTAATTAGGCTGTTGAAAAACACTCATCTGCTGCGTTGCGCTCATCCCTCATCATTGCAGCGTACCGCGAAGTACGCCTCATTCCTCGTGATTTCGCGCGCCTTGCATCTGAATGTTTTTGACCAGCCTTAAAAAATTTTTTCAACAACCGGTTATTTTTTATATTCATATTCCAAATTCATTGACACATCAGGAGAATTTCCATATACTTACTCATCTTAAACCTTCGCTTATACAAATATAGCATATTGGAGAGATATAATGTCAGGCCATTCTAAGTGGAGTACTATCAAGCGTAAAAAGGGTGCCATCGATGCAAAACGGGGAAGAATTTTTACCCGGCTCATTAAAGAAATAACCATTGCCGCGCGCATCGGCGGGGGCGACCAGAATGGGAACCCGCGTCTCCGGACGGCTGTTTTAGCTGCCAAAGCTGATAACATGCCCAAGGATAACATTGACAGGGCAATAAAGAAGGGCACCGGCGAGCTTGAAGGGTTTACTATTGAAGAATATACCTATGAAGGCTATGGCCCTGGTGGCGTAGCGATTATGGTAGAAGTAATGACCGATAATAAGAACAGGGCTACCGCGGAATTGCGGCATGCTTTCACCAAACACAATGGCAATATGGGCGAGGCAGGATGCGTCGCGTGGATGTTCCAGAAGAAGGGCGTGATCCAGTATGACCAGAGTGCTGTAGA
>Ga0209777_10009010_pt1 | contig 10818 bp, 7 predicted proteins | sample FrelakmetHBP12HB_FD_187147 | JGI IMG/M metagenome (GOLD analysis project Ga0209777, IMG submission 187147) | Freshwater lake sediment microbial communities from the University of Notre Dame, USA, for methane emissions studies -HBP12 HB (SPAdes)... | ecosystem: Environmental > Aquatic >... | reverse complement strand
ATACCGTTAAAGTATAAGGGCCTCACATACACCGAAGCATGGATATCCGAAGCTCAGGAGAGGATGGTCCTGGCGGTAGCTCCCGCCAATATAGACGAACTAATATCGGTATTCGAGAAAGAGAATGTCGAGGTGACGGTTATAGGCAGATTTACCGGCACCAGGCATCTAAAGCTCTTTTACCATAGAGAATGCGTCGCAGACCTGGATGTGGAGTTCCTGCACAACGGCGGGCCTGACCTTGTTAGACTTGCGGTATGGGAAAAGCCTCAGCATAAAGAGCCGGTCCGGAGGGATAAAAAAGATTTCACTCCGGATCTTCTCTCGCTTCTTTCAAATCCCAACATAGCGTCCAAAGAGTGGATAATAAGGCAATATGACCATGAGGTACAGGGCGGAAGCGTCTTAAAACCCCTTCAGGGCATAAATAACGACGGCCCCGGCGACGCTTCCATAACAAGGCCGGTGCTATCTTCAAATAAAGGCATAATATTAGCCTGCGGCATAAATCCTGATTTCGGCAAGATCGATCCGTATTGGATGGCGGCAAGCGTAATAGACGAGGCGCTGCGCGGAATAGTATCCGTAGGAGGAGATATAGATAAATGCGCGATACTCGACAACTTCTGCTGGGGGAATACGGATAAGCCCGACAGATTAGGCGCTCTGGTAAGGGCGTCTCTGGCATGTTACGATATAGCTAAAGCATACTCTGTGCCTTTCATATCGGGTAAAGACAGCCTTAACAATGAATATTCTACCGGAAGAGAGACGATATCCATACCGCCGACGCTTCTGATATCGGCAATATCCGTAATGGACGATGTCTCGAAAGCGGTATCGATGGATGCCAAAAGAAACGGCGACCCAGTCTACTTAGTCGGACTTACTAAAGATGAGTTAGGGGGTTCACAATATTATAAGATGCTTAAAATGACCGGAAATAGCGTTCCAAAAGTCGACGCTATTTACGGAAGACGCCTTATGCTCTCACTCACTCGCGCTATTCATGCGGGCTCCGTGGCGGCGTGCCACGATTGTTCGGAAGGCGGCATAGCGGTGGCGCTGGCAGAGATGGCATTCTCAGGAGGATTTGGCATGGAGATCAACCTAGGGCCAAACTATTTAAGAGATGAGGCTCTATTATTCTCTGAAAGCAATACCAGGTTCGTTGTTGAAGTCCATGACGAGAAGAGATTTTTAAACTCCATGAAAGGCTTGCCGGTCCGTAAGCTCGGGAATATCCGCGGCGGCAAATCCTTCAAGATATCCGGCAGGGATAAAAGATTGATAGTAAATACAACCGTAGATAAATTAAAGGCGGCCTGGCAGGCGCCATTCAAGAGCTTGTAAAGAGCTATCAGCTATCAGTCGTCAGCCCTGCCTGCCGGCAGGCAGGTATCAGCAGCTGATGGCTGAAAGCTGAAAGCTAAAAGCTAAACATGGTAAAAGTGCTCGTATTACGCACGGCAGGCACGAACTGCGACAAAGAGACGGCATTCGCTTTTGAAGAGGCCGGCGCCTCCGCGGAACTCGTTCACATAAACCGCTTATCTTCGGGAGAGTCGGAGCTTTCCGATTACCAGATACTCGCTATCCCGGGAGGCTTCAGCTACGGCGATGATATAGCCAGCGGCAAGATCCTCGCCAATGAGCTGAAATACAAAATAGAGAAAGATATGCGCGACTTCATCCGCGACGGGAAGCTTATAATAGGTATATGCAATGGATTCCAGATACTTGTAAAGTCCGGGCTTCTGCCGAACCTTTCGGGCGAGGAAGCGGTGGAAGCCACATTGACTCTCAACGATTCCGCGAAATTCGAAGATCGCTGGATATACCTTAAAAAGTCAAAAGGAAAAAGTAAAAAGGAAAAATGTGTATGGACACAAGGTATAAAAGATATTATTTATCTGCCGGTCGCGCATGGCGAAGGAAAGTTCATACCTAAAGATAAAAATATACTGGCACAGCTCAGGAAAGAAGGCATGGTAGTATTTGAGTATGTGGATGAGAATGGAAAGAAGAAGGGTTTTCCTTTTAACCCGAACGGTTCTGTGGAAAATATCGCCGGCATATGCGATAAGACGGGCAGGGTATTCGGCCTGATGCCGCATCCGGAGAGGCACATCAGTTTTCTGCAGCATCCCAGATGGACGAGGGAGAATAACAGGGGAAGGGGTGATGGTTTCGCCATATTCAAGAGCGGCGTGGATTTTGCAAGAAAACATTTGTAGTTTTCGTACTTATAGGGTATATTAATTGTAGTTAAGGAGAGGTCCTTCTCCCGCCACGACTTGTGATAGCCTTGAGGCGGAATCAGGATCAAATTTGTTTCACAAATTTGGAGGATTTGCGAATGAAGATAGTGTCTATAGCGAATCAGAAGGGCGGTTGCGGTAAAACTACCACGGCAATAAATCTATCGAGCGCCATAGCGCGCCTCGGAAAGAAAGTTTTACTTATAGACCTCGATCCCCAGGCACACGCGACATTCGGCCTCGGGTTGTCCAATGCGCCGACAGACAAATCCATATATAATGTTCTTACCGATAATAATGAAAAAAGGCGCGACATCGCTAACTGCATAATCAGCGTATCCGAAAATCTGGACATGATCCCTTCGAATATACTTTTAAGCACGCTGGAACAGGAGCTGAAAGACACCGAGGGCGCGGTATCGAAATTATTTGGATCGATAGATGCAGGCAAGCTGAATTACGAGTATACCATAATCGACTGCCCGCCAAGCCTGGGATTCCTGACATTTAACGCGCTGAGAGCTGCCGGGATCGTCATAGTGCCGGTAGATATGGGCGCTTTCTCTCTGATGGGCGTAGGAAAACTGCTCGGCATGATAGAGCTGATAAAGGTTAAGATAAACCATTCTCCTCAGGTAAGAGCCCTGGCCACCCTTTACGACAGAAGGCTTAAATATTCCGAAACGATGCTGAACGAAATAAAGACATTCTTCAAGGACCAGCTTTTCGAAACTATAATAAGGCTTAATGTCACGCTTAGAAAATCCGTAGCGCAAGGCATGTCGGTATTGCAGTTTGACATTAAATCCAACGGCGCGCACGACCACATCGCTCTTGCCCAGGAGGTCGTAAGAATGGAGGGGGCGGAAGAGTTCAAACAGGCCCTGGAAGAGGTCGCCTTTAAACAGGAAGAAGTGGTTTTGCCGGCCTCGCCACGCATACCGGCAATACAACCGGCGGCTGAGCCGGTAGACAGGTGCGCCATATTTTCTATAAACGCGCCCAAGGCAAAAGAGGTATACGTAGTAGGTGACTTTAACCACTGGAAGATCAATGAGGCCAGCCGCCTGGCTAAGCTTGATGACGGAAGCTGGCAGAAGAAGCTGGCTCTCACGCCCGGGAAGTACAGGTATAAATTCGTTGTGGATGGCGAATGGATCCTGGACTCGCAGAACGCGGAAAAAGAGCAGAACCCGTTCGGCAGCTATGACTCGGTAAAAAAGCTTTAACCAGATGCCCTACCTTAAGCAGGACTTCATAAAAGAAGACCCGTGGCGCATATTCCGCATAATGAGCGAGTTCGTAGACGGCTTTGAAGAGCTTTCGAATATAAAGAAAGCCGTTTCGATATTCGGCTCGGCAAAGAACAGTAAATCTACCAGTAAATACTATAATGTAGCCGAGGAGACCGCTTATTTACTCGCCAAAAACGGCTACTCTGTGATAACAGGCGCCGGCGGCGGCATCATGGAGGCCGGGAATAAGGGCGCTAAGAGAGCCGGCGGCGATTCGGTCGGGCTGAATATCCTTATACCTATAGTGCAGCATCCGAATAAGTATGTCACGAGGCTGTTGGACTTCAAATACTTCTTCTGCAGGAAGGTGATGTTCGCCAAATACTCAAAAGCGTTCGTAGTATTCCCGGGCGGTTTTGGAACGCTGGACGAGCTTTTTGAAGCCATGACCCTGGTACAGACAAAACGCGTGGACCCCTTTCCGGTGATATTGGTGGGCAAAGAGTACTGGAAAGGGCTGATATCATGGATAAAGAATACTCTTATTCCGGAGGGGACGATAGACGAGGTGGATCTGAAGCTATTTTCCGTTGTAGATACTCCGAAAGAGGTAATGGCCACCATAAGCAAGTTCTACAGAACATAAACCCCGCCTTAAAAGTACCTACAAAAGAGCACAAAAAAAGGATGGCAACAGCTCATTGTAGGTAACTTGTACCTTTAAACCCGAGAACGGGCTAATATGCTGTTGTCATCCAATAATAAGTATACACTAATTTAGGCAAAAAGGCAAGATAAGATGGCATCAAATTACGATTGTATAGTTATAGGAGCGGGGCACGCCGGCTGCGAGGCAAGCCTGGCCTCGGCAAGGCTGGGCTGTAAGACGCTTCTGTTAACAATGAATGCCGACACGATAGGCCATATGTCCTGCAACCCCGCGATAGGCGGCCTGGCTAAAGGGCAGCTTGTAAAGGAGCTGGATGCCCTGGGCGGGGAGATGGCCAGGGTCACGGACGCCACCGCTATACAGTTCAGGCTCCTAAATACTCGAAAAGGGCCCGCAGTCAGGTCTACCAGGGCGCAGGTAGACCGACATGCATACCGCCTATTCATGAAATCTATAATTGAAAGCCAGCCGGATCTCGATGTCAAACAGGCCCTTGCCGAAGATATACTTATAAAAGACGGCGCTTTAATCGGGATAAAGACCTCGTTGGGCGAAACCCTATATTGTAAAGCGCTTATAGTGACCCCCGGCACATTCCTAAACGGCCTGATGCATATAGGATTGGAGCATTTCGACGGCGGCAGGCTTGGGGAGGTGCCTTCCAAAAAACTATCTATCTCGCTTAAAAACCTTGGCCTGAATATGGGTAGGCTTAAAACCGGGACCTGCGCCCGCCTTGACGGCAGGACCATAAATTTCGATAAACTTATAATGCAAAAAGGTGATACGGATATAAGGCCGTTCTCGTTCCAAACCAAAAGAATGATAAAAGACCAGCTGCCTTGCTACATAACATACACCAACGCCAGGACCCATGAGATAATAAGATCGAACCTCGACAGGTCACCGCTCTTCACCGGAAAGATAAAGGGAACCGGCGTACGATATTGCCCGTCCATAGAGGATAAGATATACAGATTCCCTGCCCGCGACAGGCACCATATATTTATTGAACCGGAAGGCCTCAACACTAATGAATACTATCCGAACGGCATATCCACAAGTTTGCCTATCGACGTCCAGGAGAAAATAGTCCGTTCTATAGAAGGGCTGGAGAATGCTGTAATAGTGAGGCCCGGCTATGGTATAGAGTATGACTACGTAGACCCAACCCAGCTCCTGCCTACACTCGAAACAAAAATTATCCCGGGGCTCTACCTGGCGGGCCAGATAAACGGCACTACCGGATATGAAGAAGCCGCCGCACTCGGTCTTATGGCCGGAATAAACGCCTCTTTGAAAATAAAAGGCAAAGACCCGCTAATATTGGACCGCTCACAGGCCTATATAGGCGTCCTCATCGATGATCTTGTAACAAAGGGAACGAGCGAGCCTTACAGGATGTTCACTTCACGCGTGGAATACCGTCTTATATTGCGCGAAGATAATGCCGACTTACGGCTTACGCATATCGGATATAAAATAGGCCTGGTCAATAAAGATATATACGATGCTGTGATGAAAAAGAAAGATAATATCAAAAATGAGATAGAGAGGCTTAAAGGCGGGCGTTTAGAAAAGATGCTCAGGCGTCCGGGCACATCATATGCGGACCTTACCACCATTCCCACGCCGGGGGTGGGAATTTCCCACCCCCGGCGTGGGAATCCGATTCTTTCAGCTGATGAAATAAATGAGGTAGAGATAGAGATCAAGTATGAGGGATTTATCAAGAGGCAGTTAACCGATGTCGGCAGGTTCGATAAGCTGGAGAGGATAAGAGTGCCGGAAGATATAGACTACAAAGTCATCAACGGCCTTTCGAGCGAGATAAAGGAGAAGCTCTCCAATATAAGGCCGTTTAATCTCGGCCAGGCATCACGCATCTCGGGCGTCACCCCGGCGGCGATATCTGTACTTATGATATACATCGAGAAAGAAAGAAGGGGGAAACATGGTCACCAAGACACCACGTCACCAGGTCACAAGTAAAGCTCTTACATGTGACTTTGTGACATGGTGACCTTATCACATGATCCTCTATAACGACTATCTAAAAGCCAAATACGGGTGCAAGGTATACAGGATCGCTCTCGACGCGGGATTCTCCTGCCCTAATATAAAGAGCGGCGGATGCATATACTGTAACAGTAAAGGCTCGCGAGCCTTTTATACAGATCCTGCGCTTTCTATCCAAAAACAGATCGAAACAAGGATGGAATATCTGAAAAAATCAAAAGGTGCCGAAAAATTTATAGCCTATTTCCAGGCGCACACAAATACGTACGCTCCGGCGAATAGATTAAAGGCAGCATATGATCAGGCAGATGGGTTTGACGGCATAGTGGGGCTCTCTATAGGCACCCGGCCGGACACCATAGACCGCGAAAAACTAAAACTGATAGCCTCATACAAGGAGAGATACGAGGTCTGGGTGGAATACGGCCTGCAATCGGCCAATGATAGAACTTTAAAATCAATAAACCGCGGCCATACATTCGATGATTTTTCCAACGCCGTCAGGCTGACTAAAGGGTCCGGTATCCTCGTATGCGCGCACGTTATTCTGGGCCTGCCCGGAGAGACAAAAGAAGATATGATGGCTACCGCAAAGAAATTGGCAAAGCTTAAGATAGAAGGGATAAAGATGCATCTATTACATATCCTGAAAGGAAGCCAATTGGAAAGATCATATATGGAAGGCAAGATAACGCTGCTTGAACAGGACGAATATGTAGAGCTGGCGCGTGAATTCCTGAGCAATCTCCCTCCCGATATAATTGTCCAAAGGCTAACAGGGCAGGGAAGTAGAGGCGATCACATCGCGCCGCTCTGGGCGCTAGATAAGTCAGCAACGATAAGAAAGATATTGATGGCGAACGACAAATAAAATTAAAAAATTTTGAACTTTACACTGTAATTTTGCACTTTGATATTTGATCTTTAATTTTATCTGTTATTATATTTTAGTCCCGTCCTTTATAGTTGCATTCTTCGGTATGACCACTATGCCGTCTCTTATAAAATAACCATCGCCGTCGTAGTTCTTCAGATCGTTCAAATTCTTTATCACTACATTTCTGCCGATCCTCGCGTTCTTATCGATAATGGCATTCTCTATAATAGCGCCGTCGCCTATGCCTATCCTTATGAGGCCCTTTGGAGTGAAGGAATCTTCGTAATAATCGGCCCCCATCAGGATAGACTTCGATATCTTACAGCCCTTTCCCGTGATACTCCTTAAGCCCACGGTGGAATTCTTGATCTCGCCGGAGCCGATTATACTGCCTTCGCTTATGAGCGAATTCTCGACACGGCAATCCGCTATTCTGGCGGACGTCAAGAAGCGCGGCCGGGTGAATACGCGCCCTTTATAAAGAAACGACATGTGCGGCTTGGACGCGGCGATGTCAAGATTGGCCTCATAGAATGTGCTTATGGTGCCTATGTCTTTCCAGTAGCCGTTGAATATGAAGCCAAATCCTTTAAACTTCTTAATGGAATGGGGTATGACTTCGCGCCCGAAATCTATATCATTCCCATCCAAAGCTGTTTTAAGAACGCTCGCCTTGAAGAGATATACGCCCATGGACGCCAGGTAAGGACATTTAGGATCATGCCTCGACTTAAGGTCCTTAAGCTCGGAAGGCGTAGACGGTTTCTCCTTGAATTTTATTGCCCGTCCGGTCTCTCCGAGCTTCAGTATGCCGAGCTCTTTGACTTCTTCATGGCACGCCGGAACTACCGAAACGGTAAAATCGGCATTCTTGCTTCTGTGAAAATTGATCAGCTCCCGGTAATCCATCTCATAAATATGATCGCCGGAAAGTATAAGGACCTCCTGATCGTCCTCTTTCAGATTAAGGTGAGAGATATTCTTGCGGACAGCGTCTGCGGTTCCCTGGAACCAGTTTGCGCCCTGTAGGGTCTGTTCGGCGGCGAGAATCCTGACGAACGCCCGGGAAAAGTAGTCAAATCTGTACGTGCTGTTGATGTGGTTGTTTAGAGATTCCGAGTTGAATTGGGTCAAAACATAGATATTTTTGATATCGGAATGAAGGCAATTGCTTATCGGTATGTCGATAAGGCGGTATTTCCCCCCTATCGGAACAGCCGGTTTGGACCTGTACATAGTAAGAGGGAAGAGCCTCTTGCCCTGCCCGCCGCCCAAGATCAACGCCACTATATTCTTCACTGCCGCCGCCTCCTTATTAATTAAGTAATTCCTTTTGACCAGCTGTTATTATATAATACTAATGTTCTATCCGCAACAGGTTTACTATACACATGATCCGGAGAATTGCGCCCGTGGCAAAAGAGAAGATACTGATAGTCGAAGACGAGAAGAATATAGCAAAACTGATCCGGTATAACCTGGAGAGGTCGGACTATGACTGCACTACGGCAAAATCCGGCGAAGATGCCGTATCGATCATTAAAAAACAAGCCTTCGACCTTATGATACTTGACATAATGCTGCCCGGCATAGACGGGCTCGAGGTCTGCCGTAAAATAAAAGAGGATCCGGGCCTTAAAAATATCCCGATCATCATACTGACTGCCAAAGGCGAAGAGGTCGACAGGGTCGTGGGCCTGGAGCTCGGAGCGGATGATTACATTGTAAAGCCATTCAGCCCGCGGGAACTCATTCTGCGCATAAAGGCAATATTAAAGAGAGGTAAGGCCCTTGGCGCAAAAAAAGATCTCATAACCATAGGCGACATATCCGTAGACATCCCAAAACATAAGGTCATGGTTAAGAACAAGGATATCGAGCTTACCAGGATGGAATTCAAGCTGCTCGTTACTCTGATGGAAAGAAGCGGCAGGCTCCAGGATAGAGATCGACTGTTGAATGATGTATGGAATATCGATTCCATGATAAGCACAAGAACCATAGATACGCATATAAAGAAATTGAGAGAGAAGCTCGGCAGGTCAGGCAGGATGATCGAAACCGTCAGGGGGATGGGTTACAAATTTAAGGAAGATGATGAAGATTAAGCTCTCCTGGAAACTGACTTCTATATTCTGTCTTATAATATTTTCCGTCCTATCCGTAGTATACTTCTACATAAGCTGCCATTTAAGGGACTATCTGGAGCAGCGCATACAATATAACCTAAAAAGAGACCTCCTTTTAAATAAGGACCTGCTGGAAAATGAGCTCAAAGATAATATAGATTCTTCCGATACGCCCACATTGGCAAAACGGATAGGCGGATCTTTGGGTGTAAGGGCAACCATCATAAATGCCGCCGGCATTGTTAAGGGCGATTCCGAAATTGACGATAAAGATCTTGGCAATATCGAAAATCATATTACAAGGCCGGAGATCCAGGACGCTATAAAATACGGCTTCGGGGAGAGCAGGCGGTTCAGCACAACTAAAAGAACTGATATGCTCTACATGGCAGCCCCGCTGAAGGGAGAGAAGATGCTCGGGTTCCTGCGGCTGGCCATACCGCTTTCGGAAATAGGGCTGGTAGAATCGGAGATCCAAAAAATAGTCGCTGCGGCGCTCTCCTTAGGCATCATGCTGACCATCGCGCTCGGAATGATCATATCAATAATGATATCAAAACCGTTATCCGAAATGTCTTCTATAGCGAAGAAGATGGCAAAAGGCGATTTTTCGAAGAAAGCTTATTCGAGGTCCAATGACGAGGTCGGGGACCTAGCGATATCGCTGAATTTTATGGCTGAAGAGATAAAGAGTAAAATTGAGAAGGTCTCTTATGAGGAGGCAAAGCTTGACGCGGTTATATCGAGCATGTTCGAGGGGATAATGCTGACAGACGAAAAAGGCCATATTTTAATGCTCAACCCCTCTCTAAGAAAACTTTTTTTGGTAGACTCGCCGCCGGAAGGGAAGAAGCCAATAGAGGTATTACGCAATAACGGCATACAGGATATGGTGGATAATATAATAAGAGGCCGGCAGAGCATGACAAGGGAGGATAAATTCCCGTATCTGTCCGAAGAAAGGACTATCCTTATAAATGGCGCGCCAGTAATAAAAGAGGCGGCAATGCATGGCGTGATACTGGTATTTCATGATATAACCGAGATAAGGCGGTTGGAAAGGATCCGGCAGGACTTTGTAGCGAATGTGTCGCATGAACTGCGCACACCCTTATCAAATATAAGAGGATATGCTGAAACCCTCCTCGATGGAGCTATCAGCGACGAAGCCAATTCCAGGGAATTTACCCAGATCATATACCGCGAGAGCGAACGCCTCTCAAGTATTATAGACGATCTCCTGGATATAGCAAAGATAGAGTCCGGCAAGATGAATATGGTATTCATGCCTATTGAATTAAAGACAGTCGTAAAAAAAGCTGTCGATGTTTTGAAAAATTCCGCTGCCGGCAAATCTATAAACGTACAGCTGCATATTCCCGATACTCTGCCCAGGATCAAAGCCGACGAAGGACGTCTTACGCAAGCTATGCTCAACTTGCTTGATAATGCGATCAAATACACCCCCGAAGACGGCTCTGTCGATATATACGCGGCAAAGAAGGACGCTTATATTTCGATAGAAGTCACCGATACGGGCATAGGCATACCGGAGCAGGACCAGCCCAGAATATTCGAACGTTTCTATCGCGTCGATAAGGCGCGGTCTAGAGAGCTGGGCGGCACG
>Ga0209777_10009009_pt1 | contig 10818 bp, 10 predicted proteins | sample FrelakmetHBP12HB_FD_187147 | JGI IMG/M metagenome (GOLD analysis project Ga0209777, IMG submission 187147) | Freshwater lake sediment microbial communities from the University of Notre Dame, USA, for methane emissions studies -HBP12 HB (SPAdes)... | ecosystem: Environmental > Aquatic >... | reverse complement strand
GAGACGAGGACACCAGGCTATACGCCCTCGATTCTCTCGGGAAGCTTAAGGACCGCGCCCAGTCCGCCGTGCCTGACCTCACAAACTCCCTGGCCGTAGCCACGAACGTCAACGACCACTACTCACTCTTGAACGCCCTCAGGGAGATTGACCCGAAACAAGCCGCCAGGTTCGACCCGCCCCGGCCTGCCGGCATGGGTGTATCGCCGCCGGAAGAATCCCCTGGCTCTGAATGAAACGCCACTCCCGCAACGCTTTGGTGCTTTGCGCGCTCGCCGCGAGCGCCTTCGCCGTTCTGCTCCTTTGGAATAATTCCAGAGTGGGCAGGGTGCTCGATAGCTACCGCGGCGTCCCCGTTTACGACAACGGCCTGCTTTACTTTCGCAGCTACGGCAAGCACTACAGCCAGAACGGCTACTACTATGGCCAGAAATGGCAGTGTGTGGAGTTCATCAAACGCTTCTTCTACGACGCCAAAGGACACAAAATGCCGGACGTCATGGGCCACGCAAAGAGCTTCTTTGATGACACCCTTTCGGACGGCGCGTTAAATCCGCGCCGCGGCCTCATTCAATATCGCAACGGCTCCGCCGAAAAACCACGCCCGGACGACCTGTTGGTGTTCACGGACACAAAGTACGGACACGTCGGCATCGTGACGGATACCGGAGACGCCAGCGTCGCAATCATCCAACAGAACATCCTCTTTCACACCCGCCAGCGCCTCTCGCTCGTTGTCAGCAACGGCCACTACTTCGTCACAACGCCCCGAAGACCCGCCGGCTGGTTGCGGAAACAACACTAATCACTGGTTACTGATTACTGATTACCAATCACCGATCACGGCAGGAACGCCCCTTCCATGTTGCAACGGCCAGGGCTTCCTCGCCCGCCTCGGAGCAGATTCCCGCGCCTGCGACAGGACTGACCGTGCTCGCCTTGCCGCTCTTTCTCCCGTTATAGCGCGAACCCATCCCGGTAGGGCGGGTTCACAAACTTGTCCGCCTCGGGGCAATTGGGAAACTTCATGTTCGCGGCGTCCCATTCGAGCTTCTGGTTCATGCGGATGGCGATATTGCCCAGCAGCACCACTTCGGCCAGGTGTGCGGCGTGATCCGCGAAGTTTGACCCGGCCGGTTTGCCGCCCCGGCAGGCGTCAAGCCATTCCTGCCAATGCCCGGGAGACCGCGCGAGCTTCTGCGGCGCCCGACCGAACTCCGCCCATTTCTTGTCCGGGATCAGGCGGTCGCGCAGCATGATGCCTTTGTCGCCGACATACATCGTGCCATCGTTCTCGGCGAACGGTCGGTCCGGGTCGAGTTCCTCGGGCCGGGGCGGGCGCATGCCGCCGTCGTACCAGAAGATGCTCAACGGCCCGTGGGTTGCGCTGGCGGCAAACTTGTAATGCGTGATCGAGGCCAGCGGGGCCGTCTCGTTGCTGATTTCCTTGGGGCGCTGCCAGTTGGTGGAGCAGGCCTCGACGCTGACCGGGTCGCCAATCTTCATGGCCTTGAAGATGCCGGAGAGCTCATGGCAGCCGATGTCGCCGAGCACGCCGGTGCCGAAATCCCACCAGCCGCGCCAGGCGAAGGGGTGATAGCAGGGGTGGTAAGGCCGCGTGGGTGCGGGGCCGATCCAGAGGTCCCACTCGAGGTGCGCCGGGCAGGGCGGGGTCTCCTTGGGCCGCGCAACGCCGCGCGGGGAGATGTCCGGGTTGCGGTTGGACCACGCATGCACCTCCTTGAGCGTGCCGATGGCGCCCGCCCAGATCAGCTCGGCCACGCGGCGGGGCTCTTCACCGGCTTGCCCGAAATTGCCCATCTGGGTGGCCACCTTGGTCTCGCGGGCGATCTTACCGATCATGCGCGCCTCGTAAACACTGTGGGTGAGCGGCTTCTGGCAGTGCACGTGCTTGCCGAGCTTCATGGCCATAGCGGTGGCAACGGCATGCACGTGGTCCGGGGTGGCGATGGTCACTGCGTCAATGTCCTTCTGCGTCTCGAGCATCTTGCGGAAATCGGTGTAGAGCTTGGCGCCCGGGTATTTCTTGGCGTTTTCGGCCAGGTGGTTGCGATCGGGATCACAAAGGGCGACAATGTTCTCGCCGGCCTGCGCGCAGGAGTCAACGTCGCCAGAGCCCATGCCGCCGAGACCGATGCTCGCGATGTTGAGTTGTTGCGACGGCGGGGTTTGGCCCTGCCCCAGCACGTGACGGGGGATCAGGGTGATCGCGGTCGTGGCAACGGAAGCCGTTTTCAGGAAGCTCCGGCGAGAGGAAGAGACTTTGTTCATGGTGTGATCTTTCTTTGCGAGTTAGGATTCATCTGGAGCGATCTTATGCCTGTGGGTCCAAAGGTCAAACTCAGTTATCGAGAAACCCGGCGGCATGGCTGAGGCGGGGCGGAGTCGCCCATTGAGGCAGGTGTCAAGGGTAAGAAAGGTGCCGTTCCCAATTCTTCTGTGATCGGGGTTGACTCGCCGCTGCCGAGGAACTTGTTTGCAATGCACTACTCGAGGCCAACACCTGGGAATTTGGCTTTTTGCGCTCCCGCTTGTACTTGGCGCTGGGCGGGTGAAGCACCGTGCTTAGCTCGGGCGGCCATTATCGTTGGATGGGGGTTGATTCCTGGAAGCGAAGCCTTTGGCCGGGAGCAACCGCCATCGTCGCGATGCCTCGCTCATCGAGCTTCAGTTCTTGCCAATGCCCCCGCTCAGTTCGCTGCACGGCAATGGTTGGCCAGGGACTCAGCACACGGAGCTTCGCCTTTGCCGTCGGGGTCACCACAAACGGCTGAACAGATCCGCGGCTCAGGGAAGCCGAAACCAAGAATCCGCCTTGAGCACGCAAGTCCGCAAAGCGAGCCTCCCGGTCCCTGGGCCAGGCCGGAAAGAGGCGGATGATGTCACCGACGCTCTGGAGCAACATCTCGGAAATCACCATCGTCGCCGCGAATTGCTCGGTGTAATGCCCAAAGTCATTGAAGTCGTGGTGCGGTTTCCAGCGATTTAAGGTCAACGTTCCATTGGGCCGCAGGCGCGTGGCGATCTCTTCCCTGATCCACGGATAGCTGTCCGGCAGGCTCAGGCGAGCGCGCGCCACCGCCAGCATGACCATGGAGTTGTTCCCATTCCACTTGATTCCGGCCAACGTCCGGGCGAACAGTTCTTTCTCTCGTTCGGGCGACCACCAGGTGACGACGTCGCAAGGAAAGACCGGGGTGATGGGAACGGCGATGTTGTATTCGATGGGCGGGGCGTCGGCGACATCGACGACGATGGGCGGAGCAGTCCAGGAGACCGGGTAATCCGGCATGCGCCGGAGGCACCGATCGAAACGCTCCACAAGCTGAGAATCGCGTCGCAAGGTTTTGGCGCCTTCGATGGCCGCCTCAAAGATGAAACGGAAAAAACCGATGTCGAACGCGGAATTCCGGTTCCGCTGCAACTGGTAAGTCCATCCCCAATGTTCGGGTGAAACCGTGGGCGCCAGAACGATTTTGGAGGTATCCTTGGGGTCCGCTGAGCATGAATCCATGAAATCCGCGTAAAACCGGGCCACATCCCGGACAATGGGATAGGCTGTGGATTCCAGAAAGGCGCGATCGGGGTCGTATTTGTAACGCCACCAGACGTTCTGCACACTGAAGCCTGTCACGCCCAGGGTGTAACTCCAGGTGTGGTAGAAATGCTGTCGCCGCTTGTTGCTCCGACATTGGGCGGGGTCAAGGTTGTCGTGGCCATAGAGATTGTGGGGGAAACAGGCCCCGTTGCAGTCGTAAACTTCCCGCGCTAGCCAGCGGGCGCGCGGCATATACTCGGAAATCAGTCGGATATACGGCTCGGCCAGCTCGGGATGATTGCAGTTGAAGCTGCTGAAAAACGTTTGTTCCGCGTTGTAATTCATGGTGTAACTGCCGTGCCAGGCGGCGGCGTTATCGACCAGTCCGGCAAAGAGGCCGACTGCCGTCACCCCCGGTTTGCTGACGCAGCGCAGAAAGTAGAGATTGCGATACCAAGCATCGCGCAAAAGCGAATCATCCAAGTTCACGCCGCTTGCCGACCAAAACTCCTGCCAAATTGCTTCGTGGCGCTTCACGCGGCTATCCGAACGGGTCTCCAGGGTGGAACGGACCAGTTGGAGAGCGTCCGCTAACGGCTGCGGCGAATCAAAGGAAGTCACCACGGCCACCACTTTGGAGGGGCCGCGCTCTGCGAGCGCCACGGCATACCGCATGCCCGGCCAATCGACGTCTCGTGGAAACTCCTGGAGCAGCCACCGGATCCCGTTCGTCGTTCCGCACTGTGCCGCCGGAATCGATTTATTAACCACCGGCTCCAGGGACGCCGAGGCGGGGCTTTCAATCCAAAACACGTTGCGATCGGCCAAGGCCCGGACCACGGCACCGGGGCAACCATCCTTGGAGCCCTCGACCTCTAAAACGGCCCGGCGGAGGTCCAGGCGCGTCGGACAGTTTCCGGTTTCCGCCGAGGTCGGAAACTCCAAGGGGAGATTTCCATTCGGTCGTTCCAGGCGGAGGGAATGAAAACGGTTTTGCGCCCGTTGACCGTCTTTGGTCCAGGTGTAAAGGACAATGGTGGTTATCCTCGCTTTGGGGGGTAAATTGAAGACCCGCTCCTCCGGTGACTGCGGAGTGTCGATCCAACCGCTGCCGAACACCACCGAGTTGCCGGGACCTAGCACATCGACGTAGTACCGGGCGTTGGCCGTGCCGGAAACCTGAACTCTGAGTCGAGCGTCTGGGTCCGTCGAATATTCCAGGCCACCGTAAGCGAATCCGTTTGAGGCCCCCTGCCGTCCGGCAATACTCATCACCCCGCAGGCACCGTCGCGAACGAACGCGTTGTGTTCGCCTTCGGCGCGATGAAGTCGCCAGTGGGGCTGCAGGGGACGATCCCCCAGCCGGATCACCCCGCAAGACAGGGGGCAGGGATACGGCTTGTCCCAACTATTGGGACCATTGTAGGGGCTGCCATCGGGATTTAGATAACCGCCCCCGTAGGCCCCCGTCTTCAACCAATCACCTTGCGCAAGCTCTCGGATTTTCCGGATTGGCAGCAACGGGGGATCCTGCGAGGTGTCGAATCGAGCGTCCCAGACGTCGTTTTTCGACAACCGCAAGAGCAGATTTCCGCTATCGGAGTAAACCAAAGCGTTGATGTCCCCGTTGCCGATGATGCAGGAGCGATCCAGCAAGTCATCACAACGGTCTTGCACGATGGCGGCCGAGTCCAATGCCTGCGGGAAGGGAACGGCCGCCTGGATGGAGACGGAGCAAAGGACGAAGGCCAGGGAGGAAATGGACGCAGGTGTAGCGAACCATTCATTGCCGGGGCATTTTGGGCTCATCATGTTCCCTTGTTGATTTATTGGTGGTTACCGAGTTGCGTGTGAGACCTGCAAGTGCGACTTCGAGCATAGAACGGATCAACCTGGCCTCCTGGCACGCAGATTGGCGACTCGCTCTGTGAGCCGCGGGTGGGTGGCCAAATAATCGCCCGCGATGCCGACGATCTGCGCTGAGGACCGTTGATCGAGTTTCTCCAGCAGGCGCTCCGCTGCGAATGCGTCGCCGCCAGCGGTTCTGACCAGAGCCTCTGCGAAGACATCCGCCTCCAATTCGTCGTCTTTGGAGAAGGCACCGCCCAGCAATTGCCGTCCCGCTTTGCTCAGCCAGGCGCTGGCGGCGTGCTTGCCGGAGGATTGGCGCAGCAGCAGAGAAAGCGCGGCGTCTTTGACGATCCGATCCAGGGTGTGCCGCCGCACGATATGCGCCATCTCATGGCCGAGCACGAAGGCGATCTCGTCCCGCTGCCACTGGCACATTTCCAACAACGGCCAACTCACGAAAATAGGTCCGCCCGGCAGGGCAAGCGCATTCGGCTCCCGCTCGGCCGTGACCCGGACAATGAAGGGGAGCTTCTTCTCCTTCACGTTCCCCGCCAGCCAGCGCCCAATTTGTGCCGCAAATCTGGTGGCCTCATTCTCCTCGACCAGGGGGACTCGTTCCAGCAAAGCCGCCGCCAGGTCGCGGCCCAGACGTATTTCGGCCCGCAAGGAGTCTTCCTCCGATCCGCCCATGAGGTCGAAAGCGTTCTTGGCCTGCGCGGCTTTCTGGCCGACGGCGTATCCAATCGCTTCAAAAAGTGTTTTTGCCACGGCACATCTCCTGGTGACCTACTGGACTGCTCCGGCCAGTTTGAAACATCCGGGGATGACGGCAGACCCTTCAATCGCTTTCAAATCCATGCCCATCATCGTTGCACCCGACCTCACCGTGGAGCAAGCCGCTTTTCCGGCGATGTGTTTGCCAACTCTAAATCGCCTGTTGTGGCTTGGTTGGAGACCATCGCAGCGATAGTGATAATCGCGTTCCCTGCAACGATCTCGACCTCGTCTTTGAACAACGGGAAATAGTTTTGGAATCGCATAACTCGTCAACGCCAATCAGTTCTGAACCGCTGCCTCGCTCCACTCCCTCAAAGCCCCAATTGCAGCAATCCGGGTTTTGAGGGCCCAACCACATTCCCAAAACCTCGGCGGCAGGATTTCCAACTCTTTCAATGCCTGGTCTGCCTCACCCAATTTCAGCCAGTATTCCGCCGCTTTGATCTGGAGTGAATCTTGTATGGTGAGGGTTTTTCCTTTCACAGACTGAGCGGCGCCAGGAATGAATTGATCATTCGGTACCAGGATTTCGACCGTCCGCATGAATCGTTGTTTCTTGTTCATGCGCAGGAATGTGGAGGGGAGGGTTGGACTCTTGTGGAGTAACCCTAAAAGAGTTGTGGTGAGGGGAGGGCTGATTGTGAAGACGTGGCGGTTGAGAGCGAAGACAAGGCCCATTCAAATGCTCAAACGTCTCAGGGCTCTCTTCTAACTACAGAGGTGGGACTTGGGTGTGCGGGGGCAAACGAAATGGCTGACATGAACATCTGCAACTAACTTCCGTCAACTACCTGCGCCCATGTCAGCCGCATTAACATCGCCCAGATTTGCAGGATGTCAAATTCGCCTGACGATTGTCTCCAGACGAACCGGCACCTCGATGCTCATCCAGAATGAGCTTCGCTAAGAGACAGGGACAATCTCAATCTTCGCGACCTGCACCGCCGGCAGCGCGCCCTGGACCAACGCTTCCTCCCCCGCGTAATACAGCGCCTCTGCCACCCACTCGTGGCGATCACTCGCACCAAAGCTCGCCCCAAGTCCAGTCTCCTTATGCAGCGCAAGTGCCTCCCTTACTTTCGACAGCACCTCGCGTCGATTTGAATCTGTTACGCCAAGGTGTTATGCCAGCGTGGTGGTGAACGGGACTGTGAGTGAAAAAGGCCTGATTATATTGGTTCTTATTGAGGTGGTGCCCGCGACAGGACTTGAACCTGTATCCCGTTAGGGACTAGAACCTGAATCTAGCCGTAACTGCGAATTCGCTGGCAAAATGATTTATTGGTTACTTTGTGGTTGACTTGTGATTGCCCATCTGCGTTAATTGGCGCGAGATACAGCGAAGAAACGTGAGGCAAAGCATATGGGTCAAAAACATAGAGTCGGTCATCTGTTTCGGCGAGGCAACAACTTTTACGTCCGGTGGACGGTCGAGGGCAAGGTGTTCTCCAAGGCTCTCCGTGATGAGCACGACGATCCTATTACCACGAAGCGCGACGCAGAGGAGGCGCGGCGCAAATTGATGGCACCATTCGCTGTCGCCAGTCAGGCTGAGGCGCTGGAGTCCATCGTGGGCAAGCTGGCCGGGCGCAAGGCGGACCTGGCGCGGATTGAGAACTTGAAGCACCCGCCGCTCGCCCTGGCGCAGGCTTGGGCAGAGTTCATCACCAGCCCCAGCCGGCCCGATACCGGGCCGCAAACGCTCGTGATCTACGAATACCAGTTCAAGAAGTTCGTGAAGTGGATGGAAGACGAGCATCCAAACTTACTGACAATGCGGGAAGTAAGCCGGGAGGTCGCCGAGGAATACGCCACCGAACTGAGCCGGAAGAACCCGAGCCCGAACACTTACAACAAGCATCTCAACGTCCTGACGATGGTGTTCCGGGTGCTGGAGGAGAAGGCCAAGCTAACGGCCAATCCCTGGGAGCGGATCCAGCGCAGGCGCCTGACGCCGCACAGCCGGCGCGAGCTAACGGTCGAGGAGCTGAAGAAGGTCTGCCAGGGGGCCAAAGGGGAATTCCGGCTGCTGTTTGCGGTCGGAGTCTATACGGGCCTTCGCGCTGGGGATTGCGCGACGCTGCGATGGGGCGAGGTGGACCTGGTGCGCGGAATCATCCGCCGGGTGCCGAATAAGACGGCGCGGAGGAACTCGAAGCCGGTGATTGTGCCGATTCATCCGGTGCTGCGCGGCATGCTGCTGGAGACGCCGCCAGAGGAACGCGGTGATTACGTTCTGCCGAAGACAGCCGACGCCTACCTGAACCACCGGCACGAGTTGGTCAGGAAGATCCAGGAGCACTATTCAAAGTGCGGCATCAAGGTGCATAAGCCTGGCACCGGCACGGAGAAGCAACGGGCAGTGGTCGAGGTCGGGTTTCATTCGCTGCGGCATACGTTCGTGTCGTTGTGCCGGGAAAGCAATGCGCCGCTGGCGGTGGTGGAGGCGATTGTCGGGCACAGCAGTCCGGCGATGACTCGGCATTATACGCACGTTGGGGACCTGGCCGCTGGCCAGGCGGTGGCGGCGCTGCCCTGGGTGATGGGTGAAGCCGCGCCGGTGCCCGCCGACGGCGGGAAGGACGTGGGGGCGTTAGCGCGGAAGATGCGGGGTATCTGGGAAGCCGTAACTGCCAAGAGCTGGAAGGAGAAGAAGGCCGAAGGGCTGGGTTTGGTGACCGCGATCGAAGCGGCCCTTTGCGAGATGGCTCGCGCAGAGCGGGCGAGCGGTGGCTACTGACACCGACTGCTACTCGTGGGACGGCGGAGGGTGGATGGTTGATACGACGGTTATGGGCACGCCGTATGCGCAACTGATCTTCTGCAGGTGGGGAATGGCGTCGGGACCGGCGTCGGTGATGATCCGGCGGTTTCTGTGTTTGCCGGGGAGGCTCAGGAGCGTGCGCCACGAAATGTTTACGGCCGGCGAGCCTACCACGATGAGCCGTGCTCCCGCGATCGACCCAGCGGCGGCGGTCAGGCGCGCGAAGACCGCGTTTGTCCAACAGAGGTCGAAGATGTCCCGGGGATGAATCCCGGCCCGCCACAGCAGCAGGTTAAAGGCGAAGAGAACGGGTGAGTACTTGGTGGTTACCAAGAGCGTCGGCACTTTCCGTACGAGAGCGAGTTCGGTCGCGAGTTTCGCCAGCACCACGGCGTTGGTGACCTCGGGGGACGTGCAGAATGCGACAGCTTCGAGGTGTTGCAACACCAGCGCCTCAGGTGGAGTGGCGCGCGGCGGGGCCAAGCGGGCGGGGCCACGGGACGAGTAAACGTAGGTTAACTCGATGAGGTTGATGGCCTGAATGGTTAGCTCTTTAATTGGGCGCGGGGTGGTCATTCTGGCAGTTGGGTGCGGATGGCCGTCAGCCGCGCCTTCGGCCGAGAAGGAGCCGGGCGGTTCCCGCCACGGTTGTCTTCAGGGCGTCGTAAAGAGCGTGAGCGAACAGGCGGGAGAGGAGGCGGCTTTTGAAGGCGCAGCGGATGACGCAGAGCACGACGGCGAGCAACGCGCCCAGCGGATGGACGTTGGCGAGCCACAGGATGGCTAGAACCGGCGCCACGAATCGGAGAAAGAACTTCATGGCGTGGTGGCCTGTTTTGCCGGCTCGGTGGTGTTTTCGTGGTTCGGGATGGGCACGCACTCAAAGGGCGGGCCCTTCACCAGGAGAGGTTCCCGGGCTCCCGTGGCTGCCAGTTGGGCAAACTTGCTCCCCAGAAGTTCGTCTATTAGATAGCGGTCGGGCCGCACGCCGAAGCCGTGGGTTCGGGTTGCTTCCAGGATGCTTACGACGACCGCCGGTTCAATCCGTTTGACGGCCAGGCCGTACTCACGGGCGAGGTCGGCGACCGCCAGTGTGACGATTTCGGCACGCGCTTCGGGGGCCAGGGCACCGAAGACCAGGAATTTGGCCACACGGCCAATGATTTCAGGCGAGATGCCGGCCGCCTTCAGCCGCCGACGACACACTTCGTCCTCAATGTCTGCCTGACCGAGGGCGCCGCGTTGGTCCAATTCCTTGATGATGCCGGTGGCTTCCAGGTTGCTGGTGAAGATGATGAGTGCGGGGCGGCAGTCGATCTCGCGGGTGCCGTTGGACTTGGCCGCCGTTGACAGTCTGCCCGCGTCCATCATGCCCATGAGGGCGCGCAATATTGACGGGTGCGCCTTCTCGATTTCGTCAAAGAGGACGACGGTCTTAGGGTTGGCGCGCAGCGCGTCAGCGAGCTGCGACCCTTCTCCGAACCCGATGTAGCCCTGTGGGGCTCCGGTCAACTGGCTGATGCGGTTGCCCTCCTGGTACTCGGCCATATCAAGCCGAACGAAGCCACAGTGAGCATGATCGTCGCCCATTTCGCTCAGCACCTGGGCCAAGCTCTGGGCGGTGTGGGTTTTTCCCACGCCAGTCTCGCCGACGGCGAAGAAGACGGCGGGGCGCATGGGGTTGACTTTCGCGAGGTGGCGGCAGGTTTGGCTCACCAGGGTGTGCAATGCCGCATCCTGCCCGCGCACGCGGCGGACCAAACGGGTGAGAACCTCGGACTCGTCCAGGTAAGCGGCGCGTTTTGGGTTGAGGCTGGCGCTGACGGCTTCAAAGTCCGTCAGGGGCCCGGCGGCCGCAGGGGCTGGC
>Ga0209777_10009008_pt1 | contig 10818 bp, 8 predicted proteins | sample FrelakmetHBP12HB_FD_187147 | JGI IMG/M metagenome (GOLD analysis project Ga0209777, IMG submission 187147) | Freshwater lake sediment microbial communities from the University of Notre Dame, USA, for methane emissions studies -HBP12 HB (SPAdes)... | ecosystem: Environmental > Aquatic >... | reverse complement strand
GCCCACGGCCGCCGGCAGCGGCAAGGCCCGCCTGCGCGCGGGTGAGGGCTACACGCCGGTCGTGCCGGCGACTTCGCTCGCCAATCGCACAATCACATTCCCAAATCTGGATGCGTCCTCGCCCGACCTCCTGGACCTGGAAGGCGAGTTGACGCTCAAGTCCGCGCCGGACTTCCTTTATCCGGACGAAACTGCCCACATCCATTTGGAGGCCCTGCTCAGCCCCCCGCCGGCCATCATCCCAAAGGAAAGACAGGAGACACTGCTGCTGCCTCCGCCTCCCCGGCCCATGGGGCAGTTCCGCTTGCAGTGCTGGCTGTCCGATTCCAAAACAGGCAAATGCGTGGCACAGGACGACCTGGAATCCACGCCTTTGGACAAGCTGCGGTGCCGGCGGCGCGTAAGCATCGAAGCCAGCCAACTGGAAGCGGGCGCCAGGTCCGGCTCCACGCGCGTCGTGGTGCGCCTTACCGTCGGCGGGGCTGAAGTGGAGACGCTCGCTTTGCGCCTGCTGCACGCCCAGGCAACCTGGCCGGGCACACTCAGAGCAGGTCCGGATTGCCTGCTCCTCAGCCCGGAGACGGACGGCAAAGCGGACCCGGCGGCGCAGCCTGAGCAGGTCATCATGCTGGTGCCGAAGGAGAGCGAGTCGGAGTACCGCAAGTTCTTTCTGGTCAAGCGGCTGGAACGGAAAGCCGAATGGAAAGAGGCGCTTTTTGTCGGCGACCCTCTGGTTGAAGGGGTGACCCCCAAGCCCAACACAGGAGAGCTGTTCGGCGTGGCCCAGGTCCTCGCCGCGGCGCTGCCCGGCATCACCTGGAAAGGGGTGTGCACTCCCGGACCGCACCGCTACCTGCCGGTTTTCCGCATGATTGCGGATGTGGAGGCCTATGAACGGGCGCAACCCGGGGGCAAACTGCCTGCGCTGGCCGTGCTCTGCCTTGGCGGTGGCGACGTGTCCCGGCAAACCCCGCTCTACACGTTCGAGCGCGCCCTGAACGTGCTCATCGCCCGGCTCCGCCTTGCGGGCGCCAAGCGGATTGTCGCCGTGAGCGTGATCCCGGAGCCAACGCGGGAAAGGCAATGTGAGCCGTACCACAATCGCGTGGCGGAAGTGATGCGCCAACACCACATCGAATGCGTGGACATCTTCAACACCTGGCTGCGGGAAGGCCACTGGAGCGGCTATTACAAGCTCGAGGGCGCCGGCGACACGCCCCTTTATGGCCCCGTGCCCAACGCTCAGGCGCGCGAGGCCATCGCCAAGCTGATAAAGAACCAGCTATAGTGGTTCGGTTGTTCGCGGGCGGCTATCATGATTCTCCATTCCCGGGGACTTGCAAAGTGCAAACCAGTTGGCTATTCTAAAGTTAGGTGTGGGCCATAAGGCTCGTGGTTCTCGCGGAGGGTTCTTCTGATTGGGCAACCGGCCACCTCGGATCAGCCCGGTTGGCCCTGATACTGCCGTAAAAGGAGTGCATATAAGCGGCTCGAATGGCGTGGAGATTAGTTTGAGGGGCGGTGACCGGCAAATCAGGTTCAGGTGCGTTTTCTCAGGTACACCTGATTGCGAATTTGCGGCAGCCGTAGGGGAAGTCAGGCGATGGCTTTTGGGCGACGATAACCGCGTGAGGGTGTTACGGACGGCCCAAAGGGCGACATCGTACCTGAAACAGGGCTCGGAAAGTGACCGTGCGGCATCTGGCGGCACCCGCGCACTTGAGGTAACTCTGGAACGATTGGGGAAACAGCAATGATTGAGGAATTCCTTAGAGAAAAGAGGCTGGGGCCGATTCAGATGGGGATGTCAGAGGATGAAGTGCGTTCACACTTGGGCGAGCCCCTGGATACGGGTCTTTCAGCAAAGCAAGACCGAGGGCTCTGGAAGTACGACTGCCTGCAACTGGCGTTCACCCAGGGGCGCCTTCATGGCATTTACATATATTCCCCTGAAGAAGGCGAACTGCATCTGCCCCGCCCGCTGGACCCTCAAGACTTCAAGACCGTTGTGAAGCGTGAGACCTTTCTTGACTACGTGAAAGAGCGGGGAATTCCTTATTCGGAGGCACGAGGTGCCGGCTCTGAAGAACACTTTGCCATCCGTGTAGGTGCAGGCGTCATTGCTACCTTCGATGACACTGGTTCGTTACGATCTCTCCAGTGTTCAGGCGTCAAGAAGAGGGAGGCAAGATGTGCTAAGTGCCTGAAACCATACGGGCTAGACGATATTGTGAAGCGTTGCGCGGAGTGCGACGAGTATTTCCATTTGGACTGCTGGCCGGAAAGCACGGCAAAGTGCCCCAAATGTGAAAAGACTGTCATACCCGGAAAATCGGTGTTTCTGCGAGGCGCCATCTATCGAACTATCACGCCGGCCTCAAGGATTCGGTCGAAAGTTGGGACGGAGTAGAACCGTCCCCGCTGGTCGGCAGACAAATGCGGCCTTGTCCCACGATCCTCCACGATCGCCGGTGTCATTTGGGCACGGCGACCCCAATGATCCAGGGGTTGGTGCGGTCAGCCCTGTCGGGAAAGAATATCTCGTATACAAGTTGTGAGACTTTGGGGTTAGTGCGCAGGCGTTCGATTATCTGCTGCTGCGCGTGACCACAGAGGAAGAGGCAAGGGTGTTCATACTTGAGGCCGCTAACAATCCACGCAGGCCCCAACCCGCCGGCTGCCTTGAGCTCGACTTTGAAATCATCTTTCAAAAGAAGGTCGGGGCCTTTGTTTTGGAACTTAACAAATCTATCCCCCAGCGCAGCCGCTGCCTCAATCTTGAGCCATCCCTCAATCCCACAGGCCGGGACATTCTTAAGACACACCAGAGAGTCGGCCCTAGACTTAACTCTCTGGGCAACTGGCCGGAATACGTCCTTGATAATATCCACAGCTTCTCCTCACCCCGGTTTCGGGGCCGTGCATGAATTGTTTCACGCACGGCCCCATAATTCCCTACAACTTCTGGCAACTGACAGCGGACAAGTGACAATGGTCTGTTCACCCGTTCTTCTTCTCGAAGTCGCGCATAAAGTTCACCAGGGCCTCAACCGCCGCCTTGGGCACGGCGTTGTAGATGCTGGCGCGCAAGCCGCCGACCGAGCGGTGGCCTTTCAGCCCGTCCAAACCAGCCTTGGTGGCTTCCTTCGCGAACTGCTCCTCAAGCGCCTCGCTGCCCAGCCGCCAGGTCACGTTCATGCCGGAACGGCTTTCCTTGTGCGCGCAGGGCTTCCAGTAGGCGGATCCGTCCAGCGTCTTGTACAGCAGCGCCGCCTTCTCCTCGTTGAGCGCCTGAAGCTTCGCCAGCCCGCCGAGCGACTCAACCCATTCGGTGACCAGCTTGATCAGGTAAATTCCCCAGGTGTTCGGAGTATTGTAAAGGCTCGGCTCAGCCATGTGCGTCTTGTACTTCAGCATGCTGTTCAGATTGCCCGGCGCGCGCTCCGCCAGGTCCTTGCGGATGAGCACCAGCACGACGCCGGAGGGGCCCAGGTTCTTCTGCGCCCCGGCGTAGATCAGGCCGAACTGCTGCACCTCGAAAGCGTGGCTCAGGATGTCGCTGGACATGTCGGCGACCAGCGGCGCTTGCGTCTTCGGGAAGGCCTTGTACTGGACGCCGCCGATCGTCTCGTTCGAGGTGATGTGGACATAGGCGGCGTTGGGCGTCAGTTTCAGTTCACCCTCCGCCGGGATGCGCATGTACTTCTCGTTCTTGCCGTCCCAGGCGAGGTTGACGTTGCCCACGAACTTGGCTTCCTTGACGGCCTTCTCGGCCCAGGCGCCGGTGTGGACGTAGTCCGCGGTCTGGCCTGCGCCAAGCAGGTTCAAAGGCACCATCGCAAACTGCAGGCTGGCGCCGCCCTGAAGGAAAAGCACCTCGTATTCGGCGGGGACGTTCAGCGCCTTGCGCACGCCGGACTCGGCGTCCTTCAGCACCGCGTTGAAGGTCTTGCTGCGGTGGGACATCTCCATGATTGACATGCCGGAGCCGCCGTAGTCCAGCATTTCGGCTTTCGCCTTCTCCAGCACCGGCAGCGGCAGGGCGGCGGGCCCCGCACCAAAGTTGAACACACGAGCCATGATAGAACCCTCACAGAAACATGTTACCAGCGCAATTTTAGCGTTTTGCTCCTGAACCATCAGGCCGCAGCGGTGGCGCGAATTTTGTACGTTATCTGCCGCGGGAAGACAACGCCACATTTGGGGCTACACGAAGTCTTCCTTGGCCAGGACCGGTTCCCGCTCTCTGCCGATGCTGATCAGCAGGCCCAGGCAGATGAACCCGCTGATGATTGAACTGCCGCCGTACGAGACGAACGGGAACGGCAAACCGGTCGTGGGCATTAGCCCCAGCGCCACGCTGGCATTGATCAACACCTGCGTGCACAGGACTGTGACGCAGCCCACCGCAATCAAGCGGCCCGCTGGCTCGCGCGTGCGCGAGGCGATGCCCAGCCCGCTCAAGGCCGCCAGCAAAACCAGCACCAGCAGCAGCGCGGCGAGGATGAAGCCGCCTTCTTCCGCCACCACGGCGAAGATGAAGTCCGTGTGCCTCTCCGGCAAAAAATTGAGGCCCTGTTGGTCGGACTGGCCCCAGCCTTTGCCCCAGAGACCGCCGTAACCTATGGCGGTTTCCGAACGCAACAACTGCCACGCTTCGCTAAGCCGGTACTCCTCCGGGTTCAGCCAGGCCAGGATGCGGCGCTGCTGGTAGTCCCTCAGCACCGCTTCCCACATCCACAACATCCCCGCGCAGCCTGCCAGGACCGTCAAAACCAAGTGCCACAGACGTGCTCCCGCGACGAACAACATCACGAAGACCACCGGCGCATAAACCAAGGCCGTGCCCAAGGCGGGCTGCTTGAGAATCAACAGCATCGGCACGAACGCCAGCACGAGCGGCACGGCCAGGCCCGCCAGCTTCCTGTAGCTGTCGCGGTACATCAGGTAATGCGCCAGCGTGAGGATGAGGATGGGCTTCATGAGTTCCGATGGCTCCAGCTTGAAGAAATACAGGTTGTACCAACTCCGCGCGCCGTTCACCGGGCGTGTGGCCAGGACGCCGCAGAGCAGCAGCAGGCCGAGCAGATAAAACAGCGGAGCGTGGCGCAGAATGGCCAGGTAGTGGATGCGCTGCAAGACCGCCAGGACCACAATCCCCAGGCACACAAAAAGGGCCTGCCGCGCCAGGAAGCCGGCGCAGCCGCTTGTCTGCGGCAGTCCGCGCACCGCGCTGGCGATGAAACACATGCCGATCAGCGTGGTCAGCATAATGCAGCCCAGCAGGAAAAAATCCACCCGGCGCATTCTCTGGAAGATGCTCGCGGTGGCCAAGCAACTGGTTGTCACGCTCGTGCCCATCGCCTGCCGCTCCCTAGTCACCCTTGCGCGGACTTCCCGTCCGCAAATCGAAAATCCAAAATCTAAAATCCAAAATCCACGTTACCGCTCCTCACCGGCGGCCACGTTGTGGTTCTCGCTCGGACCGCCCGGGTTCTTGACGGGCGCGGCGCGCGTGCCGTAGACTTCGCGCAGCATCCTGTAGGCCAGAGGCGCGGCCACGGCGCCTCCGTGTCCGGCCTCCTCCAGCAGCACCGCGAAGGCCACCTGAGGATTGTCCGTGGGCGCGTAGCCCACGAACCAGGCGTGCGGCTCTGCTCCTTTGCGGTGTTCTGCCGTGCTGGTCTTGCCGGCCACGCGGATCGGCAACTCCGGCCCTTGCTCATGGAAAGGGCTGTAGGCCGTGCCGCGTTCTCCAGGCCGGCCCACGTTGACGACCTCTTCCAGGCCCTGCCGCACAATGGCCAGATTGGCTTGCGAAACCCCCAGGGGGCGCAGCGGCGGGGCCGCGCCGTCCAGCCACAGCCGCGGCGTGACCACGTACCCGCCGTTGGCGGCGGCAGCCATCAACACCGCGGCTTGAAGGACGGTGGCGCTGAACTGCCCTTGCCCGATCGCCAGGAGGTAATCGTTGCCTTTGGTCCAGGTGCGCGCGCCGGGATTGTGGGGGTAGGCCTGGTTGCGCCAGGCGCGGTCCGGGAAAATCCCCGCTGCCTCGCCGGGCAATTCTATCCCCGTGCGCCGTCCAAAAACCTGCCGCCCGAAGGGACTCAGGTTCTCCACGCCAACGCGCGCGCCAATCTGCATGAAGGCCACGTTGCAGGAACGGCGGATCGCCTGGACCAGGTTCACTGTGCCGTGAGCGCGGCTGTCGTCGCAATGAAACTTCTGCCCCCCTTCCAGGATGTAACCGGGGCACTCGAACGTCTCGCTCGTGCTCACCAATCCCTTTTCCAGGGCCACCGCGGCAATGAGCGTTTTCATCACTGAGCCTAGCGGATACTGCGCGGCAATGGCGCGGTTCAGCAACGGCTTGCGAGGGTCGCTTAGCAGCGCGCGCAGCCTCTCCTCGCGCCCCGGACCGTCGCGCGGCGGCGAGAACAGGTTGGGGTCGAAGTCCGGCCAACTCGCCATGGCCAGCACGTCGCCGCCGGCCACATCCAGGACCATGATGGCCCCCAGCTTGTCCTGGCTTTTCAAGGCGTTCTCCGCCGCGCGTTGCCAGGACAGCGAGAGCGTGAGCGCCACGGCGTCGCCTTCGCGCGGCTGGGAATGGCAGCGGAAGCCCAGCTCATCGTCCGCCTCGTCCAGCGAGTCCCGCCACTTCATGCCGCTCTTGCCGCGCAACTTCTCATTCAGGACGCGCTCGATGCCCAATTCTCCGATGGCCCTGTCAGGCAGCGCGTTGTGCGCCACCGATGCCGGCAGGCCCACTCCCAGCCAGATCAGCTCCGGCTCCGCAAGCTGTATGCGCGGCGGCCGTTCGCTCCAGCGCAACGGTTCCGCCAACCCCAGCCCGGCCACCGTTTCCCTGTCGGCTGGCCGCAGGGCGCTCAGGCGGCCGTAGAGCTCGCTCAAGCTGCGGATATCCCGCGGATCCGCGCGCAAAATCCGCTCCAAGCGCGCGGCCCTCTCGTCGCTGATATCGTCGCGCAAATGCTCCCAGTAACGCGCCCGCGCCGCGGCGTTCTCCACCAGCACGCCTTCGTGCCGCAGGGCCTCCTCCTCGGCGGGAGAGAGCTCGCCCAGCGCGCCCAGCGCAAAGCACGCCAGGCTGCCGTGCGGATAGACCCGGCGCGTAGAGAGCGTGCAGACCAGCCCCGGGAACGGCGGCGCGGAGTTCGGGGACTGACACCAATTTCCGGCTGTTTGGAAATTGGCTGTCTGTCCCCGAAAGCCGCCGAAGAGCCGCGCGCTGTCGCGGAAAACGTCCTCGTGGACAGCGCGCAGGCTCAACCACGTCTTTTCGTCCACGCCACTCACGATGCGCAACGGCGTCCGCGCCGCCGCCCAGCCGCGCGCGACGCAGCGCAGCGCCTTATACAATCCCGTGGCCACTTCCTCTTCCGTGCGGTTCAACGTGCGCGCCAGGCCCTTGACGAAAGGTTCCTCGCGAAGCCGGGTGACGAGTTTCTCAAACTCGGCATCGCATTCCTGGCGCAGGCGGGCCCGCGCCTGTGCGGGTTCTTCCTCTCCGCGTTGCAGCGCCGGCCTCCCGCCTGCTCCATTGGCCTCCTGCGGCCCGCGGCATTTCGCGGGCAGCGCGATGAGGGCCGCGACGTCCACATAGCCAAGCTTCAGACGATCAGCGCGCACTGAGATGTCGTAGAAGGGCTGGTCTTCCGCGAGGATTCCCCCGTGGCGGTCGAGGATGTGGCCGCGCAGCGCGGGCACCATTTGTTCGGTGGCCCGGTCCCGCGTGGCCAGCTTATGGTACTTTTCGTAGCGCACGATCTGCAACAGCGCCAACCGGCTCAGCACCACCGCGAAGGCCAAGCCCAGCAGCACCGACAGAATTCCTATCCGCGTCTTGAACATCTCAACCCCAAGTCTTCACCACAGAGAAAAGACTTTAGATTTTCGATTCTCGATTGCATCGCGCGCGAAGTTCAGATCGAAAATCGAAAATCCAAAATCCCCGTCAGGCCCTCAACACCTTCCCCTTGCGCGCGGCCGCGAGACGTTCATCCGCGGCCCAGCGTTCGCGGACAGGCAGGGAGAAAAGGTTCAACCGGTACATCAGCCTCCCGCACACCCAGGCGCAGAGCAGGCCCCACACGCAGGCGCCCAGCACGAGGGTCAGCAAGGTAAGCCAAGCCTGCCCCCAGAGCACCTCCAGGCCGCACAAGCGGCCGAGCAGAATGTAGAGCAGATGTGTCAGGAATGTCCCGGCGATCCCACCGACCCAAGCGGCCAGAAGATCGCCGCGCGTCAGTTCACGCCACGCCACCCACAGAACCAGCCTAGCGGAGAGCAGGCTGCAAAGTGTCAGCAGCCCGAAGCGCGCCGAGCCGAACAGGTCGGCCTGCAAGCCCAAGGCGAAAACACAGGCCAGCCCGAACTCGCGCGGCCCAAAGGCCAGCGCAGCCATGCCCAGAAGGACGCCCACGTCCGGGCGGATCGCCGCGGGCACAAAGGCCGGGAAAACCGCCAACTGCAGCACCACAGCCCCAGCCACCAGCAGCATCAGTCCGAACGCATAGCGCAGCTTCATGTTCACTCCACCTTTACCTACTATCTACTACCTACCACCTACTGTCTTTCGCCCCTCCGGCATCACTGGCCACGGCACTTCAGGCATCGTGGCTGTGATGATGTACACGCATTCGACAGCGTTCTCATTGCATGCGGGACGCACCGCAAGCTCCCACTGGACATCGCCATTTTTCTTCGTCCCCACCACCACGCCCAGCCACAAGCCTGGCGGGAATGAGCCGTCGTAACCGCTTGTCACCACGACCTCGCCGGCTTTGACATTGATATCGCGCCCTACCACCGCCATGCGGCACAAGCGCTCCCCTTCCTCGCCCGCGTAAGGCTGAGGCCCGCCCTGCAAAACGCCCTCGACGCGCGACCCGACCAGCCGCGCCGCCACGCTCATGCCCCTGTGCGTCAGCAGCGCCATGCAGGAAACATGCGGGGCCACGGAGATGATCCGTCCCACCACTGCGCCGCGATGCAGCACGCCGGAGTGCAGTTTGATCCCGTCCGCTGCGCCGCGATCCAGGGCCAGGACAGGCTCTTGCCAGAGCACTTTCCGCGCAATCACGTCCGCGCCCAATCCTGCCGGCGTGGCCAAGGGGTGCCGCTGGCCGTCTTTCTCAGCCAGAATTAACGGAGAAGGCGCGGGCAAGGCGCTGCGCAAGAGTCCGTTTTCGTAGAGCAGCCTGACGAGTTCCGCGCGCAGAGCGTCTTCCGCGGCGTGATTTTCAGGCGGCGCGCCGGGCGGAGGCGCAGGCATTGCCGTAACTGGAACGGCGATCAGTGCCGCTTGCGGTTGAGTGTTCCTTCCCGCCGCGCCAGAAAGACGCAGCAGAGGACTGAGCGCCGAGAGCGAACGCGCCCGCAGGGACTCGACGTGTACTCCCGGCACCATGAACAGCAGCAGTGCCAGCAGCACCAATCCTGGAAACAAGACGTGCGACCGCACGTAATCGCGGCGCATTATGCCATCCTTAAGTTCTCGCAGGGTGGCCGAAGGCTATGAGAAGCCCTGCCTTGAGCGCTCCACCCCGTGTGACACCCCCCCAACTCAAGTTGTCTTTTGGTCGTCCGCTGGAAGCTCAAATCCAGCATTCTTTTATCGGCAAAACGGAGCCTAAAGCTGAGGACAAAAAGCCCCGGCAGGACATCCGAAAACAGGCCGGCATTTTAGCGCCGGGGGGGCGTTACTTGGATGGTAGCTTGTAGATGGTAGGTTGCATGCTGCGCGCGGTTGAGATCCCGGCTTTTTCCGCCTCTGGTTCCCGGCTTTAGGCTTTAGACTTTGGGCTTTGGGTGCGCACGGCGGGGAGGCAAAGCCTAATGCCCAAGGCCTCTTTCTGTCTCGATCTCCCTTTTCCCCCAGCCATCCGGCACCAGGCTCCAGACTCCAGGCCACTCACGTTCTCCAGGGAGTTAGCTGAATGGGGCTTGCGCTTGATTTGGTGCCAATGCCTGCGGAGAGTGGCAGCACCCCGCTTCGTGAGAGCCCCATGATGAAGAAGACGTTCGCAATCTTGGCAAACTCCGTGCGCAAGGGGTGCCGCTGTATCGCCGGACGGGAATTGCTCCAACCGGCAGGCCAATCGTCCTGGGGGCCCTGGATTCGCCCGGTCTCGCAGCAAGGTGAAGGCGAAATCAGCGACCAGGAAAGCGCCTGCTCCGACGGGACTCAACCCGCTGTCCTTGACGTTGTCGAAGTCTCTCTGGCGGCCAAACAGGCGCATCCGTATCAACCGGAGAACTACCTCCTGGCCCTCTCATCCCCCTGGCGCAAACTCGGCGTCCTTGACCCGGAAAGGCTGCCGGCCCTCGAGGAGCAGCCGGCTCATCTCTGGTTCCAGAGGGGCGAAAGACGCACGGACCGCATCCATTCAAGCCGCGCGCGCCACTCGCTGCTTCCCTTCCAGACGCTTTATTTGATTCGTCCCGCCAGTCTGCGTTTCCGCATCTGGGAAGCCAATGACGAGTATCACGATCACCCTCACAAACATCGCCGCGCCATCTTCATTTACAACGGCGTTGAGTACGACCTGCCAATCACTGACCCCACCATGGACGCCCGCTACTTCCGCCCCTTCCCAGCCCTGGAACAGCCGGCGCGTGTAATCCTGCCCAAGAATCCTCAGCGCTGCCGCATTGTGGCCAGCCTTGCGGCGCCGTTCAAAGACGGGTATCATTACAAAGTCGCGGCAACGATTTTGGAGTGCTGAAGAGTGACGACCATCTATACCATCGGCCATTCGAGCCACACTCCGGAGGCCTTTCGGCGCTGCT
>Ga0209777_10009007_pt1 | contig 10819 bp, 7 predicted proteins | sample FrelakmetHBP12HB_FD_187147 | JGI IMG/M metagenome (GOLD analysis project Ga0209777, IMG submission 187147) | Freshwater lake sediment microbial communities from the University of Notre Dame, USA, for methane emissions studies -HBP12 HB (SPAdes)... | ecosystem: Environmental > Aquatic >... | reverse complement strand
GACGCACTCAGGGACCAGAACGAGGACTTACGCAAGGCAGCTACCCAGGAGCTGGAGCGGATCGCCGATGCCCGTGCGGTGAAGCCACTCATCGCTGCGCTCAAGGATCAGAACTATTACGTGTACAAGGCAGCTGCTGGAGTTCTTGTGAAGATCGGCGCTCCAGCAGTAGAACCACTCATCGTTTTACTCAAGGATCAGAATGATGTTGTGCGCTCTGTCGCTGCTGAGGCGCTGGGGAAGATCGGCGATGCCCGCGCCGTGGAGCCACTCACCACCGCTATCAAGAAGGAACAGAATGAGTACAGGCGCGGTGAAACTATTAGGGCTTTGGACGATCTAAAGCGTAAAACTGCCGAGGCGCTTGTCAATCCTAAAGATGGACACACTGTGGAGCCACTCATCGCCGCACTCAAGGATCAAAACGAGTACGTCCGCTGTAACGCTGCCGAAGCGCTAGGGATAACTGGCGATGCCCGTGCGGTAGAGCCACTCATCGCAGCACTCAAGGATCAGGATTATAGAGTGCGTGCGAACTCTGCCAAGGCGCTGGGACATATCGGCGATGCCCGCGCGGTGGAGCCCCTCACCACCGCGCTAAAGGATCAGGATAAGCATGTGCGTGACGTAGTTGACAAGGCTTTGGACGATCTAAAGCGTAAAACTGCCGAGGCGCGGGTCAAAGCACTGGTCGATCTCAAGGGTGGCCTCAATGTGGAGCAGCTCATCGCCGCACTCAAGCATCAAAACGAATACGTGCGCCGTAACGCTGCCGAGGCATTGGGCGATTTAAAGGATGTCCGTGCAGTAGAACCCCTCATCACCGCACTCAAGGATCATGACAAGAACGTACCCGGGCGTGCTGTTGTGGCTCTAGGAAAGATTGGTGATTCACGCATGGTGGAGCCGCTTATCACCGTAATAAAAGATAATAATCTTAGTGACTGGACACGCCGTAGCGCCGCCACGGTGCTGATTGGTCTGTATAGAACTGCTCAACTCGACGAAACAGCCAAAAAGCTTATTCTTGCCCATCGAAGTGAAATCGAGCGGCCACATGCAGATATCCAATATCCCGGTAATGATTGTAGTGGAGCCGAACACATTGATGATGCTGCGATAGACTTCCCTTTGTGAGGTCATCCACTGGTCATAAATCCATAAGGAGAATTGCCATGGGACTCTTTGGACCGCCCAATATCGAGAAGATGAAAGCAAACCACGACGTAAATGGTCTCATCAAAGCATTGGCCTACCAATCGGATTCGAAAGTGCGTAGGGATGCCGCCAGTGCTTTAGGTGAGGTAAAGGATGCCATTACGGTTGAGCCGCTCATCGCAGCCCTCAAGGATAGAGAGTACATTGTACGGCAATCCGCTGTCAATGCATTGGGGAAGCTCAAGGATGCCCGTGCTGTTGAGCCGCTCATCGCCGTACTAAAGGATAGAGACTTCAATGTACGGCAATCCGCTGCCATTGCATTGGGGAAGCTCAAGGATGCCCGTGCTGTTGAACCGCTCATCATTGCACTCAATGACACAATGGTAACGGATGAAGCGATCCTCGCCCTGGGAGAGATTGGTGCTCCAGCCGTGGATATGCTGCGGAGGATGGGTGACTCTTTCCCAATTGCTGAGTTTATTCACGCGCTAAAGGGGAAGAGCACAGCAGCCGCTGTAATGTTGGGTAACATTGGCAATGCCCGGGCAGTGGAGCCACTTATCGCTGCCCTTACAAAAGCGGATGGTGAATTCATGAAAGCGATTTACGCTGCCCTGGGCAATCTTGGGGGCAGGAAGGCGGAGCAGGAACTTATTGATCGGCTCAAGTGGGAAAGTTGGTCTGGTAATGCGTTAGTAGCGGATGCACTGGAAAAAACCGGTTGGCAGCCCGGACGGGATGAAAATGGGGCGCGCTATTGGATCTACAAAAGAGTTTGGGAAAAGTGTGTGGAAATCGGTGCTCCAGCAGTGGAACCGCTTGCCCACTTCATTGAAGATTGCCATTTTGATGAAAAAAACCCTAAAGGCCCCATCTGGGCGCTGGGCGAAATCGGCGAGCCAGGGATCAAGCGACTCCTTGTTTTGCTTGATGGTAAATATCACAGGGAGGCTGCGGATGCACTGGGTAAAACTGGTTGGCAGCCCGGGCGGGATGAAAATGGGGCGCGCTATTGGATAGCAAAAGGGGTCTGGGAAAAGTGTGTGGAAATCGGCGCTCCTGCCATTAAGCCTCTCATCGATAAGATCAAAATCAACGAGGCAGCAAATGCGCTGGTTAAGATTGGCATGCCAGCAGTGGAACCGCTTATTGATGCACTCAAGGGCACCAACCAGGCGACGTGCTCAAGGGCAGCCAAGGCTTTGGGCGAGATCGGGGATGCTCGTGCCGTCGAGCCGCTCATTGCTGTAATCCATGAGAGTTATGGGGTCAATATAGACGTGGAAAACCAGGCAGCTACCCAGGCTTTGGTCAAGATTGGAATTCCAGCCGTGAAACCGCTTCTTACCGCACTTATGGATCCAGAGGAGGTCGTAAGATGGTATGTTGCTGAAGCGCTGATCGGTCTTTATCAAGCAGGACAACTTGATGCAACAAGTAAGAATCTTATTCTTGATCATCGGGGTGAAATATCTGCACCCCAGCATCTTGACATTGGTTCAGAAAATTGCGGTGCAGGCCACTTAGACCACGTGGCTGTAGAATTTCCTTTGTGAGTTCAAGTACTAAAAGCCTTTTTCAATTCGTAAGGAGTCTTGTCATGCAGTTCTTCAAACCCAATATTGAGAAGATGAAAGCCAAACGGGATATCGATGGCCTGATCAAAGCGCTGGGCTATGAAAAGGATTCTCAAGTGCGTAGTGAGGCAGCCTTGGCATTGGGGGAGATTCGAGACCGTGCCGCAGTCGAGCCGCTGATCGCCGCCCTCAAGGTTAATGGCACGAAATTAGCAGCCAAGGCGCTGGGAGAATTGAAAGATGCCCGCGCGGTGGAGCCGCTCATCGTAGCACTCCAAGAATGGGACTCCTTTTCTTCATGGTGGGCTGCTGAAGCACTCGGAAAGATCGGTGATGCCCGTGCTGTGGAGCCGCTCATCGCAGCGCTCAAGGATAGCAACGAGTATAACCGTACACAAATTGCCGCGGCACTGGATAATATTGGCGCTCCGGCTGTGCAGCCGCTCATTGCCAAACTCAAGCATGGTGACGAGAATGAACGCAAGGTAGCCGCCAAGGCGCTTGTAAAGATCGGTGCCGCTTCGATGGAGATTGGCGCTCCGAATGTGCAGCTGCTCATTGTTACACTCAAGCATGGTGACATGAATGAGCGCAAAGCAGCCGCCAAGGCGCTTGTAAAGATTGGCGCCGCTGCGGTGGAGCCGCTCATCACTAACCTCAAGGATGAGGACACGTCCATGCGCAGACAAGTTGTTGAGGCATTGGCGCAGATCGGCGACCTCCGCGCAGTGGAGCCGCTGATAGGAGCGCTCAAGGATAGCGACGAGGGTGAGCGCTACCGGGTTGCCAGTGCACTGGACAAGATTGGCTGGCAACCGGGCAAGAATGAAGCTGGTATAGCTTATTGGATTGCTAAAAACAACTGGGAGGAATGTGTCAGGGTCGGTACACCAGCCGTGGAGCCGCTCATCGCCGTCCTTAAAAATGGGACTAGGAGCTTGGAAGCCGCCGATGCGCTAGGAAAGATTGGTGATGCTCGCGCGGTAGAACCTCTCATCGCAGCGCTCAAGTATGAGAAGAACAATAGTTATGACCGCAGGGCTGTCGTTGAGGCGCTGGGAAAGATCGGTGCGCCCGCGGTCGAAGCGCTCATTGCTGTGATCAAAGATAAGGAGATCAAGGATAAAGAGTCGATCCATAAGTACGCGGCTGAGGCGCTGGAAAGTGACGGCTGGAAACCGGGCAATGATGAGACCGGTGCAGCTTTTTGGGTGGCAAAACAGAACTGGGAGGAATGCGTCCGAATAGGCATTCCAGCCATTGAACCACTCATCAATGCCTTGCGCAGCTACCAAGGGGTGGGGATAGAACTCTACGAAAAGGTTGTGGAGGCACTGGTAAAGATTGGAACTCCTGCGGTGGGACCGCTTGTTGCCGGCATGGGTATTGGTCATATTTCGGACACCCTCCTAGAGCAGGCGCTGAAAAAGATCGGCCCTGCGGCAGTGGAACCGCTTTTTGATGCACTCAAGGACCCCAATCAGTCGAAGTGCTCAATGGCAGCCGAAACTTTGGGCAGGATCGGCGATCTCCGTGCGGTAATGCCGCTCATTCTACTCCTCAAGGAAGGGGGAGGCGCAGGCTGCAGCGCCGCCGAGGCGTTGGGCAAGATCGGCGACCTGCGAGCGGTGGAGCCGCTCCTTTCAGCCCTCAAGACCGATGTACAGTATAGCGCCACCGAGGCGTTAGCTCATATGTACAGGGGAGGCAAGCTGGATGAACGATCCAAGTCGCTTATCCTTTCCCATCAAAGGGAACTTAGGCGGCCACATCAGGATTACATATTTACTGGGGGCCATTGTCCAGACCACACTGATATTGCTCCTTCAGAACTGATATTGTGAGGGTATCGCCTTTCATAAGGAGACAGGTATGTCACTCTTTGGACCACCCAATGTCGAAAAGATGAAAGCCAGGCGCAATATTTTCGGTCTTACTATGGCGCTGTTTTATCAAAAGGACAGGCAAGTGCGTACGGATGCTGCCAGGGCTTTGGGCGATCTGAAGGATGTTCGCGCGGTGCACGCGCTCATTGACGCTATCATAGCGGCACACAAAAACCGCGACTTTACGGATAAGCGGGAAGTTGGGGAGGCACTGGAAAAGATCGGCACTCCAGCAGTGGAGAAACTCATTGACGCACTCAAGAAAAGGAGAGCTCCTGTTGTTGAGGTGTTGGGCAATATCGGGGATGCCCGCGCGGTGGAGCCCCTCATTGCTGCACTCAAGAATGGGAGCGCCCCTGCTGCTGAGGCGTTGGGAAAGATCGGGGATATACGCGCGGTGGAGCCCCTCATCGCTGCCCTCAAGAATGGGAGCACGGACGTTTGCAAGACTGCCGCTGGGGCCTTGGGTAAGTTAAAGGATATCCGCGCGGTGGAGCCGCTTGTCGCTGCCCTCAAAAATAGCGAAAGCATGATACGTCAGGCAGCGGCTCAAGCGCTGGGTGATCTGAACGATGCCTGCGTTGTGGAGCCGCTCATTGCTGCGCTCAAGGACCCCAACCAGGCGGCGCGCTCAGCGGCAGCCGAGGCGTTGGGCAGGATCGGCGACCTGCGAGCGGTGGAACCGCTCATTTCTGCCGTCAAGACCGATGTGCAGGATAGCGCCACCAAGGCGTTGGCTGGCATGTACAGGGGAGGCAAGCTGGATGATCGATCCAAGTCGCTTATCCTTTCCCTCCAAAGTAAACTGAGGCGGCCACATGAAGACTACATATCTACTGGGGGAAATTGTCCAGACCACACTGATATTCCATCTTTCGAATTGATATTGTGAGGGTATCCGCTTTCATATTGGACTCGGAGACAAAGGCTAAGATTCTCAGGTATGAAGACACCCATGCCTTTTTTCACAACGATAAGACCATTGGTCCGATAGAATGTGGCGCCCATACCGATCTTCCAGGGGTCATACTGAATTATGAATGGGAAACCTTATATCGCACTCACAGGTGGACCGGGAGGGGGCAAGACGACCATCATCAATGAGTTGTCGCATGATCCTGCCTGGGCAGGGCGATTCATTGCCTTGCCAGAGGCCATCTCTTTGATGCCTGGGCAAGGCATATCCCCGCGTGAAAAACTGTTCCAACGTGTGATGGTTCAGATGCAATTTACCCAGGAAGATGGGATTAGACTCGCCTTTGGGCAAGAAGACGCACGATTGGTCTTATGCCATCGCGGCAGCCTGGACCCGCTGGCCTATTGGCTGGATCGTGGTTGGTCGGAAGAGGAGTTCTTCATATTTACCGGGACAGTCCGGGAGCAGCATTACCGGCGCTATGTGGCTGTCATCCATATGGTAACGGCTGCGGCGGGGGCTGAAGATGCGTACCAGCGGTGGCCGAAAGCTCATCGCCCGGAGACCATCGATGATGCCATCCGCCTGGATGGATTGCTTCAACAAGTATGGGGCGGACATCCACATTACTTTCGGATTGATAATGAAGGCCGTGATTGGCCTACCAAGGCGCAAAGGGCACGGGAGATCTTATCCGAGTTTTTTGGCTATATTTGAACCGAGTATTTTGGGGAGTGATTCTTTCGCAACCTTCTTTTCCGGGTTGACTACTTGGTCATCACTTGCCGATCATGTTTGGTGATGTAAAAGACATCGTTATTCCTCCTGATACGCAGTTGTAATACTATTGGAATTCAAATCGGTGATTATGAATATCAAGAATAAATTCCCACTCGTGAATTCGATTTCTGCTATAAACTAAATATAGAATCCTGAGTGTGTCAATTAAAAATCCAACACCCAGAGGACTCTACAATTTTTTTCAGTTTCGTATGCCCCTATATATGGCGAAATTGGCCGATAATGCGGCTAAAAAGCCATTTGTGTGGCGAGAGGGGGTCGAACCCACACGGTGTCACCACCGGCGGATATTAAGTCTGCAGCGTCTGTCAATCCCGCCACTGCCCTATTCTCTCAACAGGGCCGAGAGGGTGTGGGGCGGGGGGAATTGTCTACTTCTTTTTTTTTTCCAATATGGTGCGAAAATCTATGAAGAGTCTCCCGGGGTTTTTCCCTGGGGTGAGGTATAGACCGGTCTGACTCCAAGGTTCTTTCTTTCGGGATGGTTCCGTGCATGCAGGGAGGGGACCCGTATGAAACGAACCTTCAATTTATCTTCGGCGCCCTTGATCACCAGCCTGGTATTATCAGTGCTGCCAGGCTGCAGTTATAATCCCGGCAGCGTGACAAACCCCGGGGCAAATCCTGCAGCCACTGCGGAGCAGGCACCTGGACGAGTGCCAGCATCCTGCAGCAGGCGGCGCAGGCAACCGCCAGGGGCAGCCAGGGTTTGAGGATGTTGCGGATCAGTTTCATGGTTTCCCCTTCCTCCATTCGTAGGAGGGGGCATCACTTGTTACACTGCGGGTAATCCGGCTCTTCTTTCAACGATAAGCCGATTGGCGATCCGCCTGGACCACTGAAGGGCATCTTAATGGAAACGTCTGGCCCGGATCCAGAGCCTGTGCCGGTCCCTGTTTGCCCTTGAATTTGCAACACGGGGACATCCTTGGTGCCTACGATCTCCAGAGAACCATTGGACTGGACGTTGACACTTGCGTTGATGGGAGCACCGGAAACGACCACTTCAAGGTCGAGTGAACCTGAGAAATTCCCCTGACTGCCTTGCTCCACCTGACCGGTGTAGTCTCCACTGCCAGTCAATTGGACACCCTCGCTTGACCCGTTCATGGTCAGGCTCATCGTCCATTTTCCATACAGCCCGTCACAGTTATACCCCGAAAGAGTGGTTTCAATTCCTTCCGCAGTCGTTTTGCGCGTGAAGGTCATCGGGACCACCTGGTGATATTCGACCGGCATGACCCCATAAACCTTCATTGGGAACCATTTATCATACCAGCCCTTCAGAGGCGCTATGAGAGCAGCCGGAATATTTCCAGCCCCTGCTTCGATCCAGGTCATCGGGCCCGGGAAACCGTTATCACGGTATAGCTCAGCTTTCATGGTAATGTGCCCTTTTTTAATCGGGGCGGTTTTCCAGGCCTCATCTTTTTCAGTAGACATTTTCAGCTTGATTTTTGCCTCATGATTGCCGTCCAAACTTGAAGTCCAGCCGCCGGATATTCCCTCTTCCATCACGGTTGCATGGGTTGGGGTTCCCGCAATCGGAACCCAGTGGATTTTGGCATCGTTGAGCGTCTGCTCATCGGGCAGGTCCATGCCAAGGCTTTTCATACAGTCGCCAAACCAGGCTGGCCAGGAGGGATTCAACTCTACTTTGACCTTGAAATAGGCGTAAACATCCTCCGGCTGGTCATGGCGATAATGGGCCGGGTTGGGGTCCGGGGTGATCGTGATCTGCCAGGCATTATTGGAAGCAATGGCGGAAATGAGCGACATGGCCCAACCCAGTCCTTTGGCTCCCCATTTCATGCCTTTGCCAAGCGCGCCACCCAATCCCTTGGTGATATCATTCCATGCATCCCCGAGAAGATCTCCGGAGATATCTCCGGTCTTTTCGTTGATGCCTCCGGAAATCCAATCTCCCATGGTTTTAAGTGCGTCCTGGTACAGGGTGCACATGTTGCTGCGAGCTGGCGCAGCCAGGTGCCCTCCCGCACTGGTGGCTGCCAGACTGGGTGGAACCGTTGCTCCATTCCGCACATGGGCGCCAAAAAATAATGCCCAATCCAGGTAGGAAAATTGCAGATCCACAGCATCGTAGCCGGTATAGGTAATATCGATAGCGACAGGTTTATCCAGGGCGCTTTCTTTCAGGTAAGACGGGACAAATACCTGCCAGTTGCCTGGTTCGGCCGTTCCAGCTTTGGTGATCCAGTCTGACAGGAGCTGCTCCATCAGATCATCACTGATGGGTAGATCGCCAACTTTGGTATCTATATCTTCGAGCGCCTGGTCCATCTCTCCCAGGGAGGTACCTCCCTGGTTGAATGTATCAACCGCCAGCCCATAAGCCTGGAAGTCGAACAGGCGCAGGTCTGAGGCGGGTCCGGCAGGCGGCATGATCAGCTTACCGTTGGCATCGTACACCGGGATACCCCCCCAGGCCAGGATCTGGACAACCACAGGATACGCCTCTGCAATCGTGGTGGCTGCGACCAATTGGTCTGCCAGCTCCTTGGCAGCTTTGTTGGCGTCGCCAGTGGGAGCTGGAAAGCTCAGGGCTGGTAAGGTTACACCGGTGCCAGGCGCGTGGGTGGGTTGTTGGCCGGTGACGCTTGATGGACCGCCTGGCTGTTGAGGAGTGGTTGAGTTGGCGGATTGGCTTGCCGGGACCTGGCTAACCAGGTTACAGGCCTGGTTTATCAGGACTAGTGCGGCAATAATTCGAAAGATAAATGGTTTCTTTGTCATATTTTATTCTCCTGCAATACCTTATGGCCCGATCACGGGATGGAGCATTGTCCAGGTCTTTCCGTTATTCACGGTTTTGACCAGGGCAATATTGCCCTGATCGTCAAGTACATACGCCCAGCCGAGGTCCATGGTCACAAAGCTGAACTGCCCGTCCCAGCCGACCTGCTGGATGAATTTCCAGGTCTGACCACCATCGCTGGTTTTGTAGATCTTCCGGCCTAAAGCCAGCCCGTTCTGGGTCGAGGAGAAGTAGAATCCCTCGCCAAGGCTGTAATCTGCTGGCAATGGATAAGTTTGCCAAGTGGTGCCACCGTCACTGGTGGAATAGGCATAATCCTTTTCGATTTTGAAGGTGGCAGTATCGAGGCACTTCATTGCAAGGATCACCGACTGTGCTGAAAAAGCATTCGGCGAGAAGCTGCTGCACGCATGGGAGTCGTACAGGTTGGGTGCATCAACCGGCGCTGGCAGGTCAATCCGTGTCCAGGTCACCCCGCTATCCGTGGTGCGGAAGATATGCGGGGTGGGATCGACCCCCTGCGCATCCCGGGTCAACCAGCCTGTTTGGGGGTCCACAAAGACCATCCCGGTTTTCGAAAAGGACTGAATATCGATATCCGTGTATGGGTCCAGGATATCGGCCCAGGTAGCGCCTCCGTCAGTGGTCATGAAGAGTGCCACGTAGGCGTGCATCATGCCTGAGCCGAGATAAACCATCAGCCAGCCGTGATGGGGATCCACAAAGTTCAAATAATAGGGGCTGAAGGCCTCACCGGAAACGACACTTGTATCGATCGCACTGTAGGCCCACGTGCCGCCACCGTCATTTGTTTTCCAGACCTGGATGTACGGCGGCATGCCGCCGGCCTCCGGGGGTGGACCATATGCCACCCAGGCCGTAGTCGCATTCAGAAAATAACCCAGGGCTTGTATCGAGGCGCCTGCACCCGGATCAGGCTGGGGCGGGGTGACATCCCGCCAGGTCTGGCCGCCATCCTGTGTGCTGAAAACGTGGTCGGAGGCCTTGTCCAGGCCGCCGATGCCCCACCCCTGGTTCACGTCGACCATGTGAATGGACATGATGTCGATCTTTTGCCCTGAGGCAAAGTGAGCCAGTGCCGGGCCTGCCAGGGTGGGAGTTAATGAAATGGGTTCCGCAGGGGCAGGCGGTGTATCGGTGTCAGCGTGCGTGGGTGCTGCCGAGGGGTGCAAGGTGGGGGTGAAGCTGGGAGGCAGCGTCGCCGATGGTTGTGCTTGAGTCGGTGAGGAGACTGTCGTAGTGGCAGGGATATTCACGTGCGCTCCCGGAAAGCTGCATGAAAATAAAAACAGGCATAGTACTGCCAACTTTGAAACAAAAAATAATCTGGATTTCATTCATCACCGCCTGAACCGAATCAATTATCCGAATTCCTTCGCGACCCGATCCCGAGTAAATAATAGATGAACGGCCGCGCCAATTACGCCTCACCTGTTCACTGGCTGCCCAGCCAGGCTACATCTCGCACCTGGGCGCTTATATGGGTGACCAGCGTCAGGTCCTTATAGTAGGCGTCGAAAGTGGTGCGGTAAAGGCTGGAGCTGCCGTCGCTTTCCGGCGCAAAGAAAATAAAATTATTCTCCGGATCACTGATGGGGAATTGGGCCCCCTTGTTGAAGATCTGGCCGATCTCGATCCCCGGGCCGGAGATCCAGGCACCCGGCTGGTTTGGATCCTCGCT
>Ga0209777_10009006_pt1 | contig 10819 bp, 19 predicted proteins | sample FrelakmetHBP12HB_FD_187147 | JGI IMG/M metagenome (GOLD analysis project Ga0209777, IMG submission 187147) | Freshwater lake sediment microbial communities from the University of Notre Dame, USA, for methane emissions studies -HBP12 HB (SPAdes)... | ecosystem: Environmental > Aquatic >... | reverse complement strand
TCAAAAAAGCAAGGAAAAATCCAGATAAATTCGGGTCCGCTAAAAAAACCTATGCACTCAGCAAAGATTTAAAAGACTTGCGGTTATCAAGCAAAGGCCATCTCTGGAGATTCCACAGCTTGGAATTTACTATCACCCCCTTCTATCTTTTCCCCAGATATGAAAGAATCCGCAAGGAAAGAGGCGGCTGGTTTGTCCATAAGGATTGGCAAGTCAAGCTCAATGAGAAAACCATCTCTATGAAGCTTAGGAGAGGCTTTGACTTTGTGAGTGAAGACAAGCTGGAGAGCATAGGCTTGGCAGAGGCAAGCTTGACAAGGAGCCTCTATTATCTCTCAAATCAGTTTGGCTTTGAATATCAGAAAGAGGGCCGAATTGCCATAAGGCTGGATAAGCAGCACTTGGCAAATACCAATAGCCCTCTGGCCAAAGCCCGGAAGGGCCAATATCTCCAGGTCAAGGGCATAGATGGCAAGGTCTGGCTCCTTGTGGATTGGTCCCCAGGATCCCAGGGAGAACACGAATTTATCCACTCTGGAAGATTTCTTGAGGATAGCAGAATCATAACAGAATTCTTTCAGGATTTGAGAGAGAATCCGGAATTTAAGCCTTCTTTTCTGGGCCATCTCTTGATGGCCAATACCAAGCAGATGGGAGAATTTGGAGAACAGCTCAAGCTCCACCTTGAGGTATTGGACCGGATAGGGAAAGGCATTGATGAGCTTGTCCTTGTGGTTGGCAAGCTCAAGAAGAAGCCTTGAGTTATGTGAGCCTATATACCTTCACTTGACAAAATTTATAAATAGGGAAGCTTTTCTCCTGGCTATCGGACTATCTTCTCAAAAAGCGGTGATTTCCTAAAAGCAAGGGGGGGAAGGTTGAGGCTCACTCCCTTTTCCTTCCCCTTCAAAATCACAAGGGGCAAAACAATGTTATCGCAGAAATTAGAAGCAAGATTAAAGATAGTGAGAAGATTATTGAGAGAAGATAGAATTTCTTCAAATATGGCCGGGATTCTGGATATATTATGCTGTTTATATACAACCTTGGAAGAAAATCCAAATCTTAATATTGATAGCTTCTTGCTGGAGCTGGAGAATGTCAAGCTTCAAAGATAAGATTCCCTTCAAATCCACTCTTTTGGAAGAAGAAAGAAACCGGGATATATTCACCATCAGCCTAAACAAGGCAGAGAGGGCCCTTCTTGAGGCTTGCAAGCCCCTAATTCAGCAAGAGAGGAATAGCACAGCCCTTAAGGATTTGGCCCTCATAGGGGCTTCTGTTGTGTTGCACGACCAAAAAAGCCGGGTCTTTTTGAAGCTTCTAATCAAAAACCTATATAATAACAAAAGATTGGGGATTCCACTCAAGGAGCCAGATGAGCCAGATTCCCCGCAAAAGTAATACAGATTTTTGGGGTTTTGCAACACAAAATAGTTTAGGCCCTTGGGAATGTGAAAAAGGAGCTGGGAAACTCTTGAGGATTACGGAATAAAGATAAAGATATATAAATCATAAAGCCCAAAGATGATGGCACTACACTTAAAGAATAGGATATGTATGTGGTCACATCATCAATTAAGATGGTGTCCCACTTGTAAGCATATCATAGAATTGGAGAATAATTTGAAAAGCAAAGGAGATGACTGAGAATGACTAAACCGAACCATTGGGATTGTGAATCCTGCGAATATTGGGATGATGTTAATGGCTGTTGGGCAGATTGCACTCAATATTGCGGAAAAGAAGATAGTGAGGATGATGATATAGGGGATGACCAACCAGACTTTTATGAATGGAAAGAGCAGAAGGATAAGGAAATCATAAAGCCCAAAGTTATAGAAAGCAAAGGAGATGACTGATGACACATACAAAGAATGAATACAAGAAGGTTGTTAATAATTTAGATTATAAGTCTCTTAAGAAAGAATATGACGATTTGAACCTCAGTATATCTAAAGCCAGAGTAATTATATTGGAAGAGAGGAGAGAATTTGATTGAGCAAAAGCTTTATGCAAGGGGACCCTATGACCGCTTTAATTATTCTGAGCAATGGATAAGGCTATCTGAGGGTTGCCCCAATGGTTGCGAGTATTGCAGAGAGACAAAAGAATGCGGCAAGGAGCCAATCTATTTTGAGATTCCTTCAATAATAAGGACCAAAGTCAAGATTCTTGATATGAATTTGCTCTATAAACCAAGAGCCCTTGAGATAATAAAAGCTCTTGGGGAAAAAAGAGCATTCAATAAAGTTGTGCATTATGAGCTTGTGTGCGGGATTGATTTTAGATACCTAACCCCAGAGCTGGCCCAAGCACTCAAGAAAAGCCGCTTTGACAATATAAGGTTTGCTTGGGATTGGGGCCTTGATTTACAATTTAAAATCAAGGATTGCATAAATATTTTATCCCTTGCTGGATTCAGAAAGAGCGAGATTTCTTGTTTTGTTATCTGTAATTGGAGAATATCTTATCAAGATTGTTTGCGGAAGCTGGATCTTCTCAAGGTCTGGGGAGTGAAAATAAATGATTGTTGGTTTGACAATCAATTGAGCCCCCATATAAAGCCGCTCTTCTGGAGCCCAGAAGAAATAAAAGATTTCAGAAGCAAGGCCCGCAAACATAATCAATTAGTGAGGTTTGGGATTGATCCAGAATTGAAAAGAGATCCCAGATTCCGAAAGGATCCTTTGAAGCTTTGAATTCCCTTCTAGCTATAAATAGCCACAAAAAAGGTGAATCAAGGCCCCCAAATCAAGATATGCAAGATTAATATTTATAAGAGGCCACTATTGCCACTTTTGAATGGTCAATTACTCTCTGGCATTCCTTCTCAATATGCCCTCTTGATGCTTCCCGCTTGCCCTATTCCTAACAGCCTTAAGCGAGCAATCCAGAATCCCGGCTATTTTGCTATGTGGCACTCTGGCCTTGATGAGCTTATCCATCACGGCATAATCTATTGACCTATTGGGCTTCTTCCGTTCTGCCATCTTCCTATATTTATCAAGAATGCTCTCCTTCTCCTTGAGATATGCTTCTCTTGGCACAGCATAGAAGGCGGGCTTGTGGCCCTCTCCATAGGCTGAGCCCGCTTCCATAAGATAAGGGGAAGGCGGCTGGATCCATTTAAGGGGCTGGGCCTTCTTAAATCTCTTATATTGGAGATATTCTGCCACATAGTCGTGATTCTGGAATTTTGGCCACAGCCTCATATTCCCCTTTATGGTGGTGGGTTTGCCATTGATGGGCTTCCTGGATTCCCAGCAATCAATCACAAAATTGGTCATCTCAAGGAATATCCCATCAACATTGAGCGGGTCAGGAATGCAAAGAAGCACAAGAAGGTTTCTCTGCCTCATCTGGGTTATAAGCTCAGCCATCAATCTGCCTTCCTTTGTCATTGCCCCCCTTGAGAAAAAGAGTGAGATTCCCTCATCTCCAATAATGGTTTCTTTCCTGGAATTCAAGACCGCCTTTATGAATTGCTCTTTATTGAATGCCACTTTTGACATTTCCAAGAGCCCTTGATTGACAATAAAGGCAATCTCCTGGGCCCTTACACTCTTGCCACAGCCCACCTTTCCCACAATGAGCCCAAGGAGCTGGGTGTCCTCAGTATTGATTTTCTCTCTGATTCTCTCACAGAATTTCAATAGCTTTTGTGAGATGGGAAAAGGAAGATTGCTCATAGATTCTCCAAGTTGTCCTCTGAGATTGTTTTCATATCAAGGCCAGCTCTATGCCAGATGTCCCTTAAGCTTTGCTCAAAATCCATCAAGCCATCATATAGCTTTTGCCTAATCTGGATATTATTCCCAAGGATAATATAGGCTGTGGCCAGCCCTTCCTTAAGGTCAATAATTGTTTTCTTGTGCTGGGTCCTTTCTTCTTCTGTCATCTGTGTGGATAGCTCAGAATATTGGGCAATGAGATAATTAAGCCAATTGTAGATGTCAAGCTTGATTCTGCAAGAGCTTATCCTATACCAAAGAAGATTTATCCTTTGGAGATAGCCCAGAGAATCATTATAAGCATTCTTGCTCCTTGATTGCCCCCCTGAAAAATCCATATCCCAATCTGAGCCCCGCCTCTATTTAATCTTTTTGCAAAAAATATATAAACTTGGGGCCCCAGAAAGGATCCTATGGATAAAAAGGCTAAAAAGAATGTTGCAAGCCTTGTGCTGGAATGGGTCATAATTCTGGCCTTGCTGGGAGCATTAATCCCCATAGCAAGAAGCGGAATTGTGGCAATCCAGGCCAATGCGTCAGTTGCAGAGGTCGGGGCCTATGGCCTTGTCTTGCTCCTGGTCGCCTTTGGTGTTGTGTTTGCAATAGGCAAGGAATTGGGATTGATCCATACCGGAAAAGATGGATAAGTCCTCAAATCCGGGTTATATCCAGCGAGAGAAACCCGGTATATTTTTTTAAGGGAGAGGCACAATGAAAAAGGAATTATTCTGGGTCTTTGTGATATGCCTTCTCTTGATAATGCCCTCTGTCTTTGCGGCAAGGGTGGATCTCACAGCAAATAATCTCACAGCAATTGATTATGGCCCATCTGGGAATTATGGCAATCATTGGTCTGCGGATAATGGCTTTGATGAGACAAAGATGGTGGATCTCAATTGGAATACCTGGAGCTATCCAATTGGCTTCTATACCGCTTATCTTTTTCTCAATTATTCCCTCTCAAATGTTGATATTTATACCGGAAATCTGACCTTCAAGGCCGGGGGTGTTGTCTATAATCAAGCAATTCCCTCTGAATGCCTAAATTGGGGCACTCTCCAGCTTGAATTCAGCTTGGGCTCCTTTGCCTTCAATGCCTATTGCAATAACAATTTCAATTCCTGGGTCAATTTCAAGAGCATAAGTGGAATGGGTGAAAATTCCTTCTATGAGCAAGCTGTCAATCTCACCACTTCTGATATTGGGCCTTGCCCGCCCCCGGCTGTCTATCCGGTCCTTCTCAATGATTCCTTTGACTACTATGGCACTCTCAATCATTGCAATTGGAATCCCCTTCCCTATGGGCTGGAGCTGACCCCGGAAAATAATCAATTTTGCTATGATGGGAGCCAGGGCTCAATACTCTATTATCAGGATTTCTTCTCCACCACCCAGCAAAGAATTATCTCATCAGAATTTGACCTGAATGTCTCCTGGATTGGTGTCAATTCTGGCTATGCTGAAAAGAGGCTGGCTTGGAATAATCTTCACGACAATGGGGGCGGAAGCTTCACCATTATGGACACAATACCCGGCTGGGATCTTGTTTGGTATGCTGATGGCTCTGTGGAAGGAAGGAATCTTCACAGCCATATCTATGCCTATCTTCCTGATCCTGAGACAAATGGAAGCTTTTATTATCAGGAGATTTGCCAGGATTGCTTCACCCTTGGGGAGATGACCCATTATAAGATAATGGACTTCAATCACTTGGCTTCCGGCTATACCTATCTTGATGCCTCAGATAATCTCATTCACAATATCCCGCCCAATTCTGTGGTCCTCTATGTCAATAACAATGGAGCTGGCTATCTTATGCCTTCTCTGGGCAAGACCTATCCCTCTGCCGATTTATGGGTCCCAGAGGGGGTTTCTTGGTCCTTGGCCCAGAATAAGGTTTGTATTGATAATGAGCTTGATTATGCGGGCTATCCCACTTCACCGGAAGCGGTCCCGGTCAATAATGGCACAAGGCAAATAAGGCAATCTTGCTCCCAGAATTCGGATTGCATAACCCAATTCTGCCAGCTTGGGATATGTGAGGCCAAGGGCTTCAATGAGGCTTGCTCCAATGATGTGGAATGCCTCTCCAAGAAATGCTCTGGCGGGAAATGTGATAAGCCCTCATTCTGGCAGATCATAGATTCCGCAAAGACAGACCTATTCGGGAATGATGAGATTTCAAATAATGCGGTGGCTCTCCTCATCTCCTTTGTGGTCTTTGTCATAATCTTTGGGCTTTCTATTTATCTTGGCCAGATGGGGACCGGGCTCATTGTGGGCGGTGGGGCTTTCATAGCCTTGTGTATATTCTTCACAATTGCCGGGTGGCTCTCTCCCTTTATCCTATTTGGGGAGATCCTCATAATTGCGGCTGTGGTATTCTTGGCTTGGCTGTCAGGGTCCAGAGGCAGTTAAATGGTCAATGCCAAGCTTGTCTTAGGCTTTGGCCTTTATTGGGCTATTTGCTTTTTATTCTATGTCTTTGCCCACCCTTACATAGCTGGATTCACCTTTCACTCTGGGAATAGCATTGTCTTAATCTCCAATGACGCCACAATGCTGGGGCCAATAAACATAGAGCCAGGTGGATTCCTTGGGAGCCTATGGAGCTTCATAAAGCTGGCCTTCCAGGGCTTGCTTTTTGCATTCTTTGGAATGGGATTACCTATAAGCACTCCTCTTTGGGCCCAGATGGTCATAAGCACTTGGCAATTTATTGTCTTTATGATGGGAGTTGTCTTGATTCTGGGGGTGATTCCGGGTGAGGGCTAAATCAATCTTTCTCTTGATTTTTGTCTTGCTGATGGTCTTTGCTTCTGTGAGGGCCAGCGATTACATAATAACAGATTGCACAGACCTTCAAAATATGCAGATTGACCCGGCTGGCAATTATGCTCTTGCAAGTGATATTGATTGCTCAGACACAATTAATTGGAATGCCGGAGCTGGCTTTTTGCCTATTGAAAATTTCTCTGGGGTCCTTGATGGCCAGGGCCACAAAATCAGCAATCTCTTTATTTATCGCCCTGATGAGAGCAGTATAGGGCTTCTCTCTGAACATAATTATTCACCTGACAGCTCAGTTGTCAAGAATCTGGCCCTTGTCAATGTCAATATCACTTGCAATATTTATTGCGGGGCAATTGCCGGGTGGAATGAGGGGCTAATCACCCAATCCTATGCGACAGGAAGCATAAAAGGAGTTTTCACCGCACATATTGGCGGCCTTGTGGGTGTGAATCAGGGAATTGTCAATAATTCTTGGGCCAATGTTTCCCTATGTGGCTATTACTTCAAGGGCGGGATTATCTCAGATAACATAAACCTTATTGAGAATTCCTACGCCTTGCCCACTTTTGGAGATGCGGGGGTCTGTGATAATGGGAATGATAGGGCCGGGATTTGTGCCGGGGCACAAGGGCCGGGTGTTGCTGTGGGCTCTTATTATGCGGCTGATGTGGGCGGGGCCACAAGGTCGTGGTGTGGGTCCCCTTGGACCGGGGATATGGCCAGCAATTCCACAGAGATGCAGAAGAAAAGCACTTTCAAGAATTGGGATTTCAATAATACTTGGCAGATTTGCACAAGAGCGGATCCTCATTCTTATCCCACTCTAAGGGTCTTTGGGGAATGTTGCAAGGCTTCTTGGCTCTGCCAGGAATTCACAGCTTGCGGGCAATATCACCAAGATTGTCTTTTTGTGAGAGATACCAATTGCGGCTATGTCTATGATCCGGCTCTTGATGGGGATATGGCCCAATTTGGCCGAAATTGCTCAATAAATGCCGCCACTCCTGATATTTCTCTCCAGCATTTTGACTTGAGATATGGGGGAAATCTGGCTCTCTTTGCTATGATCCTTTTCCTATGGCTTGCTTGCCTTGTGATTTATTTCTTCACCAAAAATATGGGTGTGGGCGGGGGAGCAATCTTGCTCTCAATATTCCTTTTTATACTTACTTTCAGACAAATATCTTGGGTTTTTGCCTTGCTTTTCCCGGTCATCTCAATAATGGCCATTATTTTTTTGAATAGAGAGGATTAAATAGGGGGTGGTTTTTTGATCAATATATCTGCAAATAACTCTATTGTGCATTTCTTGAATGCCACGAAGATAAATGGGAGCTTCAATGCCTCTCTATTGCCAGGGGCCCAAGTTGCGGAAGCCGCCAAGAAAGGCTTTTTTGATAATATGCTTTTTGGGGTCCATATCGGGGTGTGGTTTCTTCTCTTTGGGACCATCATTGTGATTATGGGAATTGTCCTCTTTTTCTTGAGGGAGAGACTTAAGGAATATTATTACAAGTGGAGATGGCCGGAAAGGGTCATCAAGATTTGCATTCACTATTCACCATCAAGATTTTATAAGACCTTCTGGAGATTGATTCCACCAAGGGGCCAATTTGAGATCAGGGGCCAGATATACCGCTATGATGCGGATAAGGTCATCAAGGAAGAAGATTATCTGGCAGAGGAGCGGGGAGAGGATTATTTCATCAAGGCCAATGGGAAGGAGTATAAGATTGACCTTAATAAAGTGATTGGCAAGAAGGGCGGCTGGCCAGAGCTTCATTATCCATATAATTGCCCGGAAGCCTTTGATTATGCCACTTACAAGACAGATGGCTTCAATATATCTGGCTCCAAGATAAATGACTTGGTGAAATCAGACCTTTGGGAGAAGGCCCTCAATCTCTCTGGCCAGAATGCTCTCATTGCTGTATGTATTGTCTTGGGAGTGATAAATCTTTTTCTCTCAATCTTGATAGTCTCAAAAGTGATGGGGGTCTTGAAATGAGAGAAGATAAGCTGTTTGCGGGGCTGGGGATTGGAGCCTTCCTGATTGGCTTTTTTCTTTGCTTCTTGATTGTCAAGAGCAATGTTTTGGTGGGTTTTTCCCTGATGCTGGCTTTTATCTCAGAAATATGGATTTGTGCCAGCCTTGAGGTCAGGATTGAGCAGTTGAGGGATAATCCAAGGGGGAAGAAGAATGAGCATTGATGTAAAGGTATTATGTCATTGCCTCTCAGATGAGGATTTGGAAAAGATAGGATCAAAAGCTCTTGCGGAGCTGAATAGGAGAACATACAAGAGGGCCAGAGATGCGGAAGAAAAAAGAAAAGCCACAAAAGACCAAGGAATTTGAAAAGGAGTTTCCGGTCCCTTTGCCGCCCCTTCCCCCGGCTCCAGCAAAGCCGGAGCCAGCTCTGGGCCTTCCAATAATGGCCTTGCCGGAAGAAGCTTCCCATTCAGCAAGAGGCTTTGAAAAGGGATTCCCCAGCCCTGAGATGTTTAGGCAAGGCTTCTATGATCAGGGAATCAAGCATTTATTTGACAAGGAGAAAATAGAGATGATTGGGCGAATGAGCCCTGATCTTGTGCAAATCATAAGAAGATTGAGGATTATTGCCAATACTTATAAAATCAAGGAATGGCAAGATACCATAGAGGATTTTATAGCAATTGGCCTCTCAGAGAGCGGGAAAAGCAGAGATGAGACTTTAAAGATGGTGGGAGCTATGACAAAGAGCAAGCAAAAGAGCAAAACTGACAAGGGAGAGGAGATTGAGCCAAGAGAAAGCGAAGAATCCCTTTAAAAGATTCTTCCAGGACTTGAAGATTATGTTTCTTGCTTATCCTCTCAAGAATATCTCAGATGCGAAAGATATAATAAGGCAATCTTCCAATATGACAGAAAAGCTGATTGAGGATTTGAAATGCCCTGCCACAAAAGAAAAAGGAGATGAGAAAAGATGTTTTGGAACAGAAAAGCCGCCGCTCAATTGATTAAAAGACAGACCTTGATATTTGGGTCAAGGCTTGAGCCGCCTCTGAGGAAGCTTGAGCAGAATTCAAAGAAAACAATTGAGGAATGCAATAAAAACCAAATCCTCAGAATTTGCGATATGATGCTTGAGCAAGTCTTGAGCAATTACCCGGTGGAATACCTGGAGTTTTGTGTGAGAAGGACCTTAAATAAGGTCATTGGAGAAAAGAAAATCCTTAAGCGAATCATAGAGGGGGAGAAGAAGAATGATGGAAGGAGTATTGTTTCTGAGCCTTCTCTTGGGGGAAATAATACTCAAGAGAGCCGGGGCCAGCTATGAGATTAAGCTTTTTTATGGGGTCCTTTGCCTTCTCATCAATTTATTTCTGATGGAGAGCTTTAGAAATGAGCCGCAAGCCAAGGAAGAAGCAGAAAAGGACCATATTTAAAGAGCATATCAGAGAGGGGGAAGAAGATTTCCATTGCGATAAGCCCATTTAATTTTAATAACTCCAATTTCTCAAGGATTGAGATTGAGATGTGCCGTGAGAATTCACTCATCAATCTTAATTGCATTCACAAATATTTTTGTCCTCAATTCCCACAGATTGCGATTAGGGCCGGAATTGGCCTCATTCTCTTTTATCTCATTGTCTCCTGGCTTCATTGGTGGCTATTCCAGAGAGGCGGGCTCCAGAAGATCTTTAAACCAAAGAGAAAGGACTTCTTTATTGACCTTAAGATAGCCTATTTTTGGCTTCCCCTTGATGGCTCAAGGGACCGAACAAAAAACTTCTGGAGCCTTTTTCTCACAAATCTCCTTATCCACCTTCTCCTTTTCTATGTGGTTTGGATTGTAGTCATATCCCTTTTTGGATAGATTTTTATATATGAAAATTCACAATTCTATTTGGGGTCAGGGCTTGAGGGAGAATCCCCTCTGGGGATTGCCCCAATCTCTCTTGAGCCCCCACCCCCCTATTTCATATGGAGAAGGAAAAGGATAAATAGAGGCTTGCTTTCTTAAAGAAAAATCCGCTAAGGGTCTTAGCGGATTCATATATGGGGGCTGTATTATGGAAGATAAAATAATCTCTGAGATTCTGAGGCTCTATGTTGAGGAGAGATTGACCCAAGCTCAGATAGCTTATCGTCTTGATATTCCCCAAAGGACCATATCGGACCAAATCAAAAAAGCAAGGAAAAATCCAGATAAATTCGGGTCCGCTAAAAAAACCTATGCACTCAGCAAAGATTTAAAAGACTTGCGGTTATCAAGCAAAGGCCATCTCTGGAGATTCCACAGCTTGGAATT
>Ga0209777_10009004_pt1 | contig 10820 bp, 10 predicted proteins | sample FrelakmetHBP12HB_FD_187147 | JGI IMG/M metagenome (GOLD analysis project Ga0209777, IMG submission 187147) | Freshwater lake sediment microbial communities from the University of Notre Dame, USA, for methane emissions studies -HBP12 HB (SPAdes)... | ecosystem: Environmental > Aquatic >... | reverse complement strand
GGCTGAAAAGGCGGTAAAGAAGGTTAAAAAGGTTAAGAAGGTCAAGAAAGTAAAGAAAGCCGCTCCTAAAGAAGAAGCTCCTGCGGCTCCGGCGGAAAAGAAATAATCTTTTTCCCTTTTGATCGAATAAAAAGGTGGAATTGGATCTCAATTCCACCTTTTTTTTTATAGCCCATTGAATTCCTCCCCTTTCGCATATTAATCCCTTGAAAACCAAAATGAACCTGTGCTAAGAGTGGAGAAAATTATTTTTCCCACTGCACGAACGATATTTTCATAACGACATCTGGAAGGCGGGAGATGAAAATGAATTTTAAAGAATTGACCCCAAAAGAACTCCGAAGGATTTGCGATCCCGATGACCTGGGCTTTGAGACGACCGAGGAGTTGGCTGTCGGTCCTGACAAGGTGATTTCCCAAGAACGGGCCGTCCGGGCCATCCTTTTTGGCGTTGGTATGGACGGGCTGGATTATAATATCTATGTAGCCGGGCCGCCCAAGGCCGGGATGACTTATATCACCCGGACCCTGATCGAGGAAATTGCCCGGGGTAAAAACCCTCCACCCGACTGGTGTTATATCCATAATTTCAAAGAACCCGATTGTCCCAAGACGTTATCTCTGCCCAGCGGGAAAGGAACAGAATTAAAAAAGGATATCGAAGAACTGATCGGTGATTTGCAGCGAGATGTTCCCGAAGTGTTTGAAAGTGATGATTATGCCCAAAGAAAAGATGAACTTTTAAAAAAGTTTAATGCTGAACGTACAGAAATCCTTACAGCTTTGGAAGAAAAAGCCCTGGGGCAAGGATTTATTTTAAATGTCAGTCAGGTGGGTATGGTCATTATGCCGGCCAAAGACGGTCAACCCATGGATGAAGAGACCTTGAAATCCCTGAACGATGAGGACAAAAAACAACTGAGAGAAAAAAGTGAAGTTCTCCAGGTGGAAATGAACCAAGTGGTTCGAATAATCAAGAATAAGGAAAAAGACCTGCGAAAAAAAATAAAAGATCTAGACAAAAGAGTTGCCCTGTTTTCGGTCGGCCATTTGATCGAAGAACTCCAGGAAAAATATCAAGAATTCCCCCAGGTGCTCAAGCATTTAAAAGATATCAAGGATGATATCATCCGAAACATAGATGATTTCAAAGCCAAGCCGGCGCCTCCCGGCCCGTTCCCCATGCCGAACCTGGAACCTTCTTTGACTCGTTATGAAGTCAATGTTTTAATCGATCATACCGAAACCAAAGGTACTCCTGTAGTCTTTGAGACCAACCCGACCTACCCCAATCTTTTCGGAACCATCGAAAAACAGGCCCAGTTCGGGGCCTTGGTTACCGATTTCAGCATGATCCGGCCGGGCTCTTTGCATCGGGCCAATGGAGGATTTCTGATTATCAGGGCCCTGGATCTCCTGCGATGGTATTTTTCCTGGGAAGGCTTGAAGCGGTCCCTGAAAAACAAACAGATCCTGATTGAGGATTTGGGAGAACAATTGGGTATGTTCAGTACCAAAACCCTCAAGCCGGAACCCATTCCCCTCCAGGTCAAGATTCTGTTGATCGGGGAACCTTATATCTATCACCTCCTTTATATGTGGGATCAGGATTTCCCAAAAATGTTCAAGGTGAAGGCCGAATTGGACGATCAGATGGACCTTGAGGAGGCTCCTTTAAAAGAATATATCCAGTATATCGCCCGTTGTTGCCGGGAAAAAAAGTTGTTACCTTTGCACAAAAGCGGGGCGGCCCGGTTGATTGAATACAGCTCGGAACTTACCGGTCGAAACTTTAAGCTCTCTTTACAACTACCCGAGATCAATGATTTGATGCAGGAAGCCCATTATTGGGCAACCAAAGAGCAAAGTCCTTTGATTCGGGCCGAACATATCGAAAAGGCCGTGGAAGAAAAAATCTTCCGTTCCAATTTATACGAAGAGAAGTTGCAGGAGATGATTACCCTGGGGGACATCAAGGTGGAAACCGATGGATACCGAGTAGGACAGATCAATGGACTTTCCGTGTATCCGATGGGGGATTATCAATTCGGCCGGCCTTCACGAATAACCGCCAATTGTTCTTTGGGCAAAGACGGGGTAGTGGATATCGACCGGGAATCCAAATTGAGCGGAAATATCCATACCAAAGGAGTGATGATTTTAAGCGGCTATTTAAAAGGGAAATATGCCCTCGATAAGCCGCTTAGCTTATCGGCCAGCATCGCCTTCGAACAAAGCTATGGGATGGTGGACGGGGACAGCGCTTCCGGGGCCGAATTAATGGCCTTGCTTTCCTCCTTGGCGCAACTTCCTATTTTTCAAGGGATTGCCGTTACAGGTTCAGTCAGCCAGAAAGGGGAAATTCAGCCCATTGGCGGGGTCAATGAAAAGATTGAAGGATTCTTTGAAGTCTGCCGGGAAAAAGGTCTTACCGGGAAACAAGGGGTCATGATCCCAGAGGCCAACGTCAAAGACTTGATGCTGAAAACGAAGGTAGTGGAAGCGGTTCGAGAAGGACGGTTTCATGTCTTTCCCATCAGCCACATTGAACAGGGGCTGGAAATATTAACCGGGAAAAAGGTCGGGAAAAAGAAAAGGGACGCGACTTATCCCAGGAACACCATAAATTTCAGGGTTGAAGAACGGCTTAATAAACTAAATGAAATTTCAAGAGAGACGGCCGGAAAAGAGCGAACAAACGAGCAGGAAAAAAAGGTCGCCTCTCTTTAAAAACCTCTTCCTTTCTTTTTAGAGATTAGAAAATTCAAGGGCTCAATTTCTAACCTGATACCACTGAATCCGTTGTAAATTCCTGACCCGTGGAGTCCCCGGCGGCATATTATTGGGATCCATGTTGTAAGACCAGGAACGATTCGGGGCCGAATATACAGGGGAACCATTGACCCACTTGCCTGTAGCCCTCTGGCTTTGCCATAAGCAGGTGAGGGACCCTCCATAGGTTAAAGTCTTGCCGCTCCAATTCTCCAGGAACCTGGGAAAATTTTCCAGACCTCCGCTATATTGGGTTCCTGTTGTCGGGTCAATGGTCTCGACGTTTCCGGTCATGATGGCCGCGTTGACCGTGGTACTATTGGCGGTCCTGTAGCTTAAATCATCATGTTGGGATTTACTGTTGGTATCGGTTGTAGAAGTCCAATTGGTGGACAATATTGTCACTGCATCTGAAGCCAAGGCCACCGGCACGGGTTCGTTGGTATGCGGGTTAAGGGTGGTATTAAAATTTCCCTGAATATATAACGGATTATCCGTGGCTACCATAAGACCATAAGGCAGGGACGTGGTGTTGTAAAGGTTTGCACCATCAGTCAATCTCACTGCACTGAGGTCGGTCCCCGGTGTTTTGGACACATAGAGAAGTCCCGGATCACCTCCGGTCGGGGGGTCGTTTAAGGCATTATAGGCCGCCGGGCAATTTTGCAGCTTGGTCAGATTGATCTGGGTGGTGGAAACAGTTTTTCCTTCCCTTCGGTCATAAAAACTGGCTGTGTTTGTACTAACGGGATTATTCGAACCACAACTGTTCAGATTGATAACCTGATTGTTTTTATTATAAGCAGTACCGTCAATAATTTTCAAGCCTGACTTGCTTTCCAGCCGGTAGGATTCCGTCCCCCGTTCGATCATATCATGGGGATCACTTCCCTGGGGGATGGGCAGGGTCAATTGCTCCACGCCCTGGTTTTGACTTTGCAGGGTTACGTCGCCGGAAAAAGTTTCTCCATGATATGTCCCGGGCTGATAAATAGAAATAGTACCGCCAGCAGTCATCGTTTGCTGTACGTTAAGGGTTGCATGGGTTCCCAACTTGATGTTGGCATTAGAATGGATCCGGCCGTTGAAGGTCATAGTGGGTCCGGGAAAAATCTCCAATAAATTCTGATAAAAGACCCCGAACTGGAATAAGGGAATCAACTGATCTTCCACCAGACGCACCAAAGAAGCCTTGGCCCGCCCGTTATTTTCCTTGGCCGTTGTAGTAATGGTAAAGCTTTGGCACCAGGCCGTTAACCCATTATAAGTTCCGGTGGCATTTTTTGTTTGTTGACTATTGGTGACTAGTGCAACGGGAGAGGTCTCCTGAAGAGTGTAGTTCGGGATTGAAGGAGGTGAAATACTGCTGTTTATTGTGCTTATCGGAGGACTCCAGGCCAAACTGGTAGCTAAGAAATTTTTCAGTTGGGCAGCTTCATATTCGGAAGCGCCTTCGGCGGCCTGAAAGGCCTGTTTGGCGGTAATATCGTTACCGGCTATGAGAGTCTCAATGTTGGAAATCTTCAAGGCGGCCCCCCCGATCAATAAAAGCACCACCAGGATGATCAAGGCGACAAGCAGGGCACTTCCTTTCTTGTTGTGAAAAACAAAAGAAGAATTTTTTTTGTCCATTTTTCTTTTCCTTTTGAAGCTTATAAATTTCGGATTCTAATGGTACTGGTAAGCAGTCTCCTTCGATAATGATCGCTGGAACCGGCTGCATGGTCCCTGATCAGCGGCCGCTGGCCGGTGAATTGGAAGTCTTGATCATTGGAACGGGCCAATATATTTAGCTGTACATCGGTTACGGATGTCTGGTTCACCGGACTCGGATTATCCACCCAGGTCCCTAAAGGGGTGGAGGTGCCTTGATAGGCCAATTGCAGGTCTTCAATATTGTTGACCACATCCTGCCAGGCTCCGCCGTCCGTCTGACTTTGCAGGACATTGTTGGCCACCTGGTAGCTTACCTGTCTTAACTTGTAGATGTGACTTCCTGCTGCGAACCCGCCGGAAGGGAAAATATTGGGGTTAACGGAGGTATATTGTAAGATTAAGGCCCCGGTGTTGATCCCAGTCACCTGGAGGCAGGAGGCATTCTGGCCGTCGGAGATGACCACACTATTCCCTACGGCAAAGCCGTTTACATTGGAAACAACCAGAGAAATCCCTGAATTGGAATTGGCCATGGCATTGTCAAGAGAGACGGTGACGTTGGGATGGGAGGGGTCCGGATTGACCCCGTATCGAATGGTGAGGCTGTCCGGACCGGTACTGCTGTTGGTGGGGGTCACTGCATAGATGGTACCCCCGGCCGAAGTATAATTTCCACTCATGGAGAAACCGAAACCGGCCAATCGGAGATCGGCTGCAAGGACATTCATAGCCATTCTAACATTCTGCTGCATCTCTGCGGTTAGATTCTGGTTTACATAGGATTTGTTCTGAAGGATAAATAGGCTGTAGACCGCTGAAACGACTAATCCACCTACAAGAATGGCGACCAGCATTTCAATCAGAGAAAAGCCCGAACTTTTATGGGTTGAAATTGGTTTCATAGGTATAGTTACATGAGATTGAAAAAAACTTTCTGCGTCAAAATTTTCCCTGCTACTCTATGATGACAAAATTCAAAGGTTACCGGAAGCTATAATCGTTTGCAGTTGCACCTGTTTCCCCTTCCAGCTCACTGTCACGGTGACCCTTTTCATGTTGTTCGCCGGTGTATTGTTTTCAACGACCCAGGACCTGGTGTAAATACCGGAAGTGTCGCTTAAGGGGGGTGTCTCGATATTGGCATAAGGGCGTGTCCGCAGTAATTCCATCTGGTCCTGGGCCAGGGTGATGGCCGTCGTTCGCTGGTTGGCCGTGGAATTGGTTATCATGGTCGTGATCTGCATTTGGGCCACGGCTAATAGACCGATTAACAGGAGAGCCATTCCAATAAGTACCTCGACCATGGTATAGCCGTGCTCCCCTTTTCTCGTCGTTTTTCTTTTTTCGATATCTGTCATTGACGGAACTCGTTTAAAGTTTATTCATTTTAATGGACCCGCTTGACGATATTATGACTTGGATAACCTTGCCGATACTGTTTTGCAAGGAAACCGTCCCGCTGTGATCACAATTCCCTTGAGAATAAAAAGTTATTGTAGTGCCAAATGAAGGGGTTGCAAAAGTAACTTCACCGGAATACGTATTTGCGATGTTTATCGTCTTAATGGTCGGTTCGGTACCGTTTTGGATCCCATTATTAACATTATTAACATTAATGGTTCCGTTTACATCTCCGTTATCGCTGAAAGCCGAATAGGTTTGGTTGCCGGTATTGAAGGTCAGAACGCTGTTGGCATTTTGGCTAATAGCGGTCATCCTGGCTAATTGCATAACTGAGGCCATTTCATTTGCCGCACTTTTAAGCCGGTAAGACTTCATCATTACGGCCATATTGGGCACGGCGATAGCACTGATGATCACGATAATCCCGATAACAATCAGAACTTCTAAGAGAGAAAAACCTTTTTGGGAGAAGAAATAAAGATGATTGGCACTCCGCCGCTGAATAAAAGGAATGGGGAGAAATATTGAACGGATAACCTTTTTATTATTTATAATCTGTTCCATAACTGGCGGATCAGCCACCCTTTCAATAACGTTGAAATCGGGTCTGGATCTTTGCGCCCCAGCCTTTTCGGTCTGGTTTGCCTTTTTTCAGTTTTTATTAAGATAACACAATGTTAGTAAATGTCAAGAAAAAAATAGGCCTATAGAATATACAAGGCTTATAGGAAAAAACCTTTCCCGTCCGAAAAATTACTTCGGTTATCAATATTTGTATTATCGACAGGTTGAGTAATTTTCTTTAATTATTGAGGAGTTTTTAAGAAGACTTCATTCCAGAACAGGCGGGAATCCAAATCATGCTTAACCAACTAAAAAACTGGATTCTCGTTTTCACAGGAGAATAAAAAATGAGTTATTGATGACATATTTCCATTCGGTTATTTAGAGTGGGCTTATTTAGAAACCTTCAAAGAACGGCCTGTTTTAGCAAGAACACTACGGACCTTGCTGTCTATCCTTGGGTCCGAACCCTTTCGATGATCAAATTTAACCTGGAGGCTGATTCGGTCGGAATCCTGTTCCAAAACTCGAAAGCACTTGGTCAGCAGGGCCAGGAGATCATCCCACTGCCCTTCGACCACGGTGCCCATAGGGTTCAGCCGGTAATCCAGCCCGCTTTGATCGACAATGGTCAATATCCGGGCCACATATTCGCTGAAACTTGCCCCCTTGTCCAGGGGGATCATTGAAAATTCCATCAGGGTCATTCAGAGACTCCTTTTTTTGTATCAATTTAGCTTTTTGAAATAATTGTTTTCACCGCAAAGCCGCAGAGAGCGAAAAGAAGAATTTTTATTGATTGCCGGCCCCTCACCGGCAATCAATAACCTTTGCTACCCTCCGGGTAAATATTTGGGCGGAGGCCAGAACTATTTTGTTCAATCACGCCTCTCATGTGATTAAAAATAATTCTCTCTGCTCTCTTTGCGTCTTTGCGGTGAACAAAAACTCTTTTTCAAACATCTAAAATGTTACCTTTTTTTCTTAAACAGATCGGCCATGGTGCCCAATTTCCCGGTTTCTTTGACTCGATTTCGAAATTCAGTTAACTCAGCCCTGTCCTGATTCTCCTCAACCGACTTCTGAGAAAGGGAAATTCTACCTTGTTCATCAATCTTGATGATTTCCACCAAAATTTCATCTCCTTCCTTGAAGCCTTTTTTTGAATGGGTTATTTCTGAAGCAGCCACCTGACTGTTATGGAGGAGGCCGCTCTGGTGGGATCCCAGATCGGGAAGGTCAACAAACAATCCATAAGGTTTAACGGAACGGACTATCCCTTTGGACATCAAACCGATTTGCGGAAGCCTGGGAGCCTGGGTTTCCTGCCGGGGTGGGACTTTCATTTGATCCGGCACATCAATGGATTCTTCATGCTCTAAACCTGGAAGGAACTCATCAGGACCAGTTTTAGCCCGCCTTCGAATCACATCACCGGTTCGGATCGTTTCCTTCTCAAAGGATTCCTGTGCTGGGCCCAATAACGGTGAGACATCCTTGATGGAAAGAGAAATCCTCTTTTGTTCCTTGCTGATTTCCAGGATTTTAACCTCCACTTCCTGCCCTTCTTTAAGCTTTTCCTTGGGATGACGGATGCGCTTATCGGTTATTTCCGATATATGAACCAGCCCCTCTATACCCGGGGCAACTTCCACAAAAGCACCATATGGAGCAAGGTTGCGAACTTTTCCCAAAACAATATCCCCTTCGTTAAAAACGAGGCCTGTTTCCCAGGGATCGGGTTGCAGGGCTTTAAGGGACAGGCTGATGCGCTCACTGCCTTTCTCATCTGACGTGAATTGTAAAATCTGAATATTCACTTCCTGACCCAGGGACAAGTGATCCGCCGGGTCATTAACCTGACTGCGTGAAATTTCCGATATATGGACTAGCCCTTCTATCCCGCCCAGATCAATAAAGGCACCAAAGGGTGTCAAACGGGTCACCCGACCCGGCAACACCACTCCAACCGCCAGACGTTTCCGTGTGTTTACAGCCAAGGCATCTTTTTCTTCCTGCAACACCGCCCGCCTGGAGATCACGATGTTTTTTCCATCCTCTTCAAATTGGGTGACTTTAAATTTTTGGACGGTTCCTACCAAGACTTCAGGCCGGTCCAGATAGGTCAAGTCCGCTTGAGAAAAAGGACAGAAGGCTTTGGTCCCTGAAACGGTGACTTCCAGGCCGCCCTTGTTGGTCCCGGTTATCGTTCCCTCAATGGATATCCCGGATTCAAAGGCCTTTCTCAGCAATTCGCCGCCGCCACCCCCGGAGGTTATGCGCAGACAATTACCCAATTGGGCCCCTGAAGGTCCATATCCGATAAAGGCCAACTCTACCTCCATGCCCGGTTTAATACTTACCTCACCTTTTTCATCGAGAAATTCTTTTAAATCGGCCCAGCCTTCTGATTTGGCCCCATAATCGATAAAGACCGTATCGGCTGTAATGAGAACCACTTTCCCCTTAATGGGTTCCCCAGGTAACAAGGGCCGATCCCCGGCTGATTGGGAACTGGCCTCAAAAAGTTCGGCAAAATTTATATCGTTATCATCTTGAACCATTCATTTTTCCTTTTCTTATTGCCTATTATGCGCCCGATTTCAGCACATAACGCATTTCATCTTCCAATGCCCCATCCAGACCGACTTCGTTGCCCCATTCATCAAAGACCCTGGCCCCCTTTTCTATTTCCTGAACAAGATCGGCCTGGATCAAGGCTTGACGGACTTTCATGCCTGGAACGAAGACAATGGGTTGATCATTAAGCCAGATACGCATCACTTACTTCTCCTTTTGAATTCGGCCGTCCACCGAGGCGGAAATTTGTTTTTTTTCTTTAGTATAACCAGTTACCAAGTCACTAACCTTACGACTGGAATCAAACAAAAGAACCCGATGATTTTGGGCAGAATCCTTTTCCCCTTTTTCTATTATGTCTTTCAAAACAAGATAACCATCACCTCCGGCTGCCAGAAAATCAAGGGTGGCCATGGTATACCAGGCCATCGAATCCAAGGGTTTTCCTCCGACCCTGATATTGGTGATCCTTTGACCGACAGGGTACATTGGGGAATAGGTAAACTGGATTCCAGAAACTTGAGGAAAACGGCCGCTTGTTCCATCCGGATCCGATATTCCATATTCAAAAATGGCCTTAAGTTCCTGTCCGTTGACTTTTAGGAGGACTGGATAATTAGAAAAAGGCAATACTGAAAGTACGTCCTTCATGCGTATCGGGCCTTTTAAAATATCCGCTCGGATAGTTCCGCCATTGATCAAAGCCACATCGGCTTGGGTTTCCTTTCTTAGAATATCCGCTATCAAATTGCCCAGATTGGTTTCCTGATATCGTGAACCTTTGCTGTCCAAGTCCAACAGGGCTTCACCGATAACTTCATCGAGGATGGAGGCCGTTTGCCTTTTATAACGGTCAACGATCTCAGCCACTACTGGATCAGGCCTGAATTTATCAGGTCGAATGACCACCAGCTTTCCTTCATACTTAATCACTTTTCGATCCTGTATCGTTAGATCCAGGACCCCCAAAACCTTGGCATGTTCCCAGGCTTGAACGATCAAGGTTTCATTAACTTGTATGGGGTTTTCAATCCGAGTATGGGTGTGGCCGCCAACGATGACCTGAATCTCCTTAACCTCTTGGGCTAGCCGACGATCAGCCTGGAGACCAAGATGAGAAAGGAAAATAACCAAGTCGGGCTGATCGCCCAATTCCTGCATGACTTTCTGGGCTGAATCGATCATGGAATTAAAAGCAAGCCCTTTAACATTTTTAGGGTCTGTGGATGTAGGGGTTTCCTCGGTGATGAGTCCGACAATAGCGATTTTTAGCCCGGCAATTTCTTTGAGTACATAAGGTTTGATGTCCGACATACCCTGAACATTGGCAGCCAGAATAGGGAATCGGGCCTCTTGAATACGTTTTTTAAGGACCTCCTGCCCGAAATCGAATTCGTGGTTGCCGAGGACCATGGCGAAAAAATCCATGGCATTCATGACTTCTATGGTCGATCTCCCTTCAAAAAGATTGGCCCAGGGATTACCCTGAATCATGTCTCCGGCAGCCAAAAGCAGGGTAGGGCGTTCTTTTCGAAGACGATTTACTTCTTCGGCCAAGAAGGCGATCCCTCCCAGCTTTTCCGGACTTCCTACCGGTTGATAAGGTTCGGCAAAACCGTGGAAGTCGTTTAAATAAAGGATGCGGAGTTGTACCGGTCCCCCGGCCCAGACGAAATTGATAAAAAAAATTAATGGCAAAAAGCTAATAAAAGGGGTTAAACATTTTTTTTTCATTCAGCTTACTCCGGTCTAAATACTTGAATCTGGGAGTCTAATATCTTGGGTAAAAATTTTTTTTCTTTACCTGTCACCTGTGACTTTTGCTGTCTCCGTTGATTTAGCTA
>Ga0209777_10009003_pt1 | contig 10821 bp, 7 predicted proteins | sample FrelakmetHBP12HB_FD_187147 | JGI IMG/M metagenome (GOLD analysis project Ga0209777, IMG submission 187147) | Freshwater lake sediment microbial communities from the University of Notre Dame, USA, for methane emissions studies -HBP12 HB (SPAdes)... | ecosystem: Environmental > Aquatic >... | reverse complement strand
CGCACTGCACGTACCGCTTAATGCCAACACCAAAAGAAGTCCTATACCTAGTATCTTCATCGTTTCACCTCCTTTCCTATAGATCACTTTAGAACAAAAGCTCTTTCTCGTAACGTCCACCTCCCCTTTCATATTAGTCTGTTTTCTATTCGATAGGCCGCATACCAGGACTTTACCCAATATTTGGCATGCAACCTGGAGTCAGTCCGCCAAACAAATCCAATGATGCGATACGGCTGCTCTATAAGTGCTGATTCCAGATGATGTTCCCCACGGTTGCAACCTGCCTGCCCCATATCAGGGGGAGAAAATTGCCGCCGGCCGGATTAGGACCGGCGGCAATACTGGTGCACCAAGAATCTATCTCTCTATTCTCTTGGAATTACTTCCTGCGGCGCATGCCCAAGCCAATGAGGCCGACGAGGCCGCTGGCCAGAACGAGAATGCTGCCCGGCTCGGGAGTCGGCGTGTAGGCAACCAGCTTGAAAGCCAGATCATGCGTTCCGTCGTAGTCGTACGCGCTGCTCGTGAACAGGGGTGCAGTGGAAGTGCCGCTTGTGGCCTTCTGAACGGTCCACAGCGGAGTCTTGCCCGATACGCCGTAGTCACTGGCGAGCCAGAGCTCGACGACCGTTGTCTGACTAGCATCGTCCAGTTCGTTGGCGCCGGTGGGAACCCAACACTTGAGCGTGAGCGTTCCGCTGATACCGCCGTTGAGGCGGCCATACAGATCAATGACCTTGGGGGCGTTCTGGTCCTGTGCCGTAGTCAGCGTTCCGAAGTAATCGGTAGTTACCCGAAGGTGAGTACCAATTACTGTGCCGACCTCGCCGTAGCCGCTTGTCGTGGCCGAATAGTCGGCATCCCCCTCGCCGCTCGCCCAAGCATCGGTCGAGTTGGTCTTGGTGCCGATGGTGAACGTGGACTGCGACTGGCCCGTGCTGTTGTTGGATTTCAACTGGACAACCCACTGCGTGTCGACAGTAGCGCTGGCCGCGATGGCGAAGCCAAGCACCAGCACCGCAACGATTCCGATAACAATCAGTTTCTTCATCTTTTCACCTCCTCCTATCAATTAAGGATTGTGTTGTTTATCCCTGTGCTCTGCAACTGTGTATTCCCTCATCATCATTCAGCATACTTAGACTGTCGTTCATTCGGTAAAGCCGGAATCCCGACGATCCTCTTAGCTCAACGGTGCACCACAAGGGAACACAAAAAGCACAAGACTTGAAACCATTAGGTCGAACAGGTGGATTGGAGAGGTGAGCCGGTGAGGCGCATAGCAGTGCCCTATCCGGCATGAGGAGCACATTGAGTGATCCTTTCTCCTCCATCCACTTACGAAAAGCCTAGAAAAACTCCTTCGGCTGCGGCGGTCTTTGATGTTGCGACCGCTCTGTTACTGTAACTGTAATGTAGCACCGGAATTCCAGCCTGTCAAGGGCTTTTTTGCAAATTTCATTACTTTTTTTTGGCGGACGGTCTTTTGGGGCGCTACTGAGCGTGAGTCCGCTATCCGCGGCTTACAGACTGATTGCTTTGCCTTCAATAGTATACTACATCTCGCCGGCAGGTGGGTCCACTCGCGCGCGAGACCGCAGGACTGTGCGGGTTCGCCAATGAAGACGAACCGGGACACGTGATTGAGGTACGCCGTTACCGGGTTGTCGAGGACGATGGGATTGCTTGGTTAGAAAGGCAGGATCTGTTTCCATCGATCTCCGGTCGTGCTATCATATATCAAGTGATGGCCGCTTTCAATGTAGCGGTCTGACGGAGTCCGGCGACTGCAAACGTCAGAAGTCGTTGGACTGCATTTGTGTTCCGACCTGCGAAATGGAAACTGATAGGGTCGAAGGTGTTCCGGAATCTTGGATAGATCTCGCGACAAACGAACCTTGTTCATAATGTCTCTGGCACTTGTTATAGTTACCCTGGCCGTATACTGGCAGGTGGTCAACTTCGACTACATCTACTATGACGACGACAGCTATGTCCTAACCAACCCCGCCGTAATGGACGGCGTCAACTTGCGGAGCGTGCACTGGGCGCTCACGAGCAACTATCAGTCCAACTGGCACCCTCTCACGTGGATGTCCCTCATGCTCGATACGAGCTTCGCTAAGATCAACTCTTGGACGCTGGATCTGCAGCTTGGTCAGCAGGGTGCCGGTACTTATCACCTAACAAACCTCCTGCTGCACATCGCCAACGTACTATTGTTGTTTCTGCTCCTTTATAAGATGACGGGCTACAAATGGCGCGCTGCGTTTGTGGCCGCGATCTTTGCTATTCATCCGCTGCACGTGGAGTCTGTTGCGTGGATTGCCGAGCGCAAGGACGTGCTGAGCACGCTATTTTGGCTACTCACTATGTTATTGTATCTGGACTACGTGCGCCAGCCGAGCACTAAGCGATACGGTCTGGTTGCCCTGGCTTTTGTGTTGGGGCTGATGGCGAAGCCGATGCTCGTGACTCTGCCATTAGTGCTCTTGCTGATGGATTACTGGCCACTGGCGAGATTACACGGACTATATAATGGGAAACCTAAGAAAGGGCCGGATTCGGAACAAGAGTGTTCTCAAGCAACTGAGCTTCTCTCCAGCGCCCAGAACCTAACACCTGTCACTCTTGTCAAGGAGAAACTCCCGTTATTTGGGCTGTCCGCTGTTTCGTGCGCGGTGACACTTTGGGCTCAGAACTCGGGCGGGGCCGTGGCCTCTCTTTCGACGTATCCTATCGGCGTACGCGTGGCGAATGCCGCGGTGGTGTCGATAGCCTATATCCTCAAGACAGTACGGCCGAGCGATCTCGGAGTCATCTATAGGCACCCGGGGGCTAGTCTGCCCGTATGGCAGGTTGTATGCTCCGTGCTGGCATTGATGGGCGTAAGCTTTGCAGCGATTCGATTGGCGCGGAGTGCTCCCTATTTGGCGGTCGGTTGGCTGTGGTATCTGATCACTCTGATTCCGGTGATTGGGCTCGTCCAGGTAGGATACCAAGCGATGGCCGACCGATACACCTATGTGCCCATGACAGGCTTGCTTTTGATGGTCGGTTGGGGCATTCCACGGCTCATGGGCGCTTGGGCAGGCAGGACGCTGGCGATTGTTGCGTGCATGGTGGTCGCGGGCATGGCTTTGGGTTGCTTCAGACAGGTCGGATATTGGAGTGACGGGGTCAACCTGTACAGTCATACCGTGGCTGTGACCCGGGATAACCCTAATGCCGAGTTCGGCCTGGGATCGGCTCTGTATAGGGATGGCGACAAAGATCGTGCTATAAAACACTTGCGCGAGGCGGTGCGAATTGCCCCAGAATACGACATCGCGCGCAACTACCTGGGCGTCGCCCTTGCTTCTTCTGGAATGAACAAGGAGGCGGTTGCCGAGTTCATGCAGGTGCTTCGCCATTCCCCCAACAACGACGGGGCTCGGACGAACCTTGGGATGGCGTTGATGCAAGATGGAAAGTTGAATGAAGCCACCCAAGAATTTCAAAAGGCCCTGAGAATCAATCCCTTGAACAAGCAGGCTCAGGCCGGGCTGGATGCCATCGAGGGCAGAAACTGGAAATGACATTGAGACTTGAGGCGTTTCTCACGTGTTTTGGATTTGAGGGCTAGACCGCCAGGTTGGGAAGCACACAGCCGATATCGGAAACAACGCACAAAGACCCCTCCCATGAGTCTCCCGCTTTTCCCATCGGGTTTCCGCCCGTCAAGTGGCGCTTTGCGCCCTGTCGAAACAGCAGCGATGGTTCGGAAACATCATTGTGTCGCCCTATATAGTGAGCGATATTTGATGCGAACTATCCATTCTGTGTTCGAGGATGGAGCGGCGGATTCCCGTGGATCGACTCTTGCAGAACCTAGAACTGCCCTTTTGTCCAATGAGCCCCAGCCATCAGTAGTATACTGCGTTTTTGGCATGTGATACACTGTAAGCATCGATTACGCCGCGAATGGGAGATGATAGCCATGCCACGCAGACCCGCGGTGGCGGGAACGTTTTACGAAGCCAATGAAGCCGAGCTGCTGGGAGACCTCGAAAGATGCTTTTGCGGGGATTTCGGGCCCGGACGGCTGCCGGAGGCGCCCGAGCATAGGATTGGAAACGTGATCGGGCTTGTGTCGCCGCACGCCGGGTATATCTACTCGGGCGGGGCGGCGGCTTTCGCATATCTGGCTTTGGCCGAGGACGGCCTGCCCGACACGGTGGTTATGCTGGGGCCGAATCACTATGGTATGGGCGCGCCGGTCGCGGTCAGCCCGGATGAGGCATGGACCACGCCTCTGGGCACGCTTGCACGGGATGACGAGACCGCGCGGGAGATAGCAAGGCTGTGCGGGTTCGCCCGGGAGGACGAGCTGCCACACCTCCGAGAGCATTCTATTGAGGTCCAGTTGCCTTTTCTGCAGTTCGTCGGCGGATCGCAAGTGAGGATAGTGGCGATATCGATTGCCCATCTGAGTCTGCGCGACGCCATCGAGGCCGCATCGGAACTCGGGGCGGCGATGGCATCGGCTCTCAAAGGCAAGAGCGCCGCCATTATCGCCAGCACGGACCTCAGCCACTATGAATCGCAAGCGCGGGCGGATGCGCAGGATTCACTGGCGATCGAGCAGATGCTGCGCCTCGACGGGCATGGTCTTCTGGAGACCGTCTACAGCCGCGACATCACCATGTGCGGGGCAATCGGAACGGCGGCGATGATCGAAGCGGCAAAGATTTTAGGCGCAACCCAGGCCCAGCAGCTCGTTCACTACACCTCGGGGGATGTGACCGGCGACACGCGGCAGGTGGTGGGTTATGGGGCGATCAGGGTGGAGAAGGGATAGCGGAGGGTGGAGAGTCCAGAGGGGAATTCGATTACTTGAGTTTCGGGAAAGGGGTTTCCCGAAACAACTCAAATGCTTAAAGCAGGGACAGTCCACCCCGCTGACGCTCTGGGACAGTCCTGTTTTCGCTGGCGCAGTTGCAATTCCCGCAAGACTGAACAGTCTCGGCAGCCTTGTAAGTGCTCACTCTTGATAAGTACTACGTGCGGCAACACGTCACCCTGAACACGTTTCAGGGTCCACGCCTTCGTAGCCTGGATGCTGAAACAAGTTCAGCATGACGTGGTACTCACGAACCGTGAGCACTTACGCAGCCTTGCCGGACTGGACAAGACGTTTGGGCGCCTGCTATACTTGCCATTACGTGGGCGGATGATGGACGCTTTGGTTCGGGAGGGTTTGGTTTTCACATCCCCCACGGATTAGCTTGTGTCGCGCGGGGAACCGACTCCCCCAAAGGAAGGAAACCATCCCACCGACGGCGAATGTATTCTTAAAAAAGTATGAAACCTGATTCCCTGACTTTCGGACCGAGGACTTGAAATTGGACATATCCGAAATACGCAAACTGATAGACCAGATAGACAAGCAGCTCGTGGAGATGATCAACGAGCGGGCCAACTGCGCCATCGAGATCGGCAAGATCAAGACCAAGGGCGCGAAAAGCATCTTTGCCCCCGAGCGCGAGGTCCAGGTGATGAGCGGCGTGCTCAGGAACAACAAGGGCCCGCTGAGCGATGCCACGATGTCCGCGATCTTCCGCGAGGTCATATCGGCCTGCCGGGCTCTCGAAAAGCCGATCACGGTCTCTTACTTCGGCCCGGCGGGCAGCAACACACACATCGCGAGCATCCTAAAATTCGGTGACTCGACCACGTTCGTGCCCGTGAACACCATCCCGGATGTGTTCAGCGCGGTCGAACGCAATGATGCCCACTATGGCGTGGTGCCGGTCGAAAACTCGACGGAGGGGATCGTCAACCACACCCTGGATATGTTCCTGCTGTCGGATATGCGCATCTGCGCGGAGATTTACGCCCCAATCTCGCACAATCTGCTGTCGGCGGGCACGGATATCTCGCAGATCAAGCGGATCTATTCCATAGGTCAGGCAATCGCCCAGTGCCGCAATTGGCTCGCGACCAACCTGCCGGGAGTGGAAATCCTGGAGGTTTCGAACACGGCGAAGGGCGCGAAGATGTGCGAAGGTTACCCCACCAGCGCCGCGATCGCCAGCACACTGGCGGCCCGGGAGTATGGGTTGAACATAATCGCCGAAGCCATCGAGGACAACCCGCACAATCGAACACGATTCCTGGTGATCGGCCACTCCAAGCCCGGGTCCTGCGGCAAGGACAAGACCTCGATAGTCTTTTCCGTCCCCCACAAAGCAGGCTCGCTGTTCCACGCGCTGAAGGTCTTCGAGGACGAGAACATCAACCTCACGATGATCGAATCCCGACCCACCAAGCAGATGCCGTGGGAGTATATCTTCTTCATCGACTGCCAGGGGCACGAGAGCGACGAAAACATGCAGCGCGCCATGGCCAAACTCGGCGAGATGGCGATGTTTGTGAGGGTGCTGGGGAGCTATCCCGAGTCGGAATAAGGGAAGGGAGTTCAAAGTTCAAAGTTCAAAGTTAAAGGTTGAAAGTTGCGGCTGCGTGCAGCATTACAGCCTTCCTTGATCCCTTCCTGGTTTTCTCCATTTCTGGTTTTCGCGATTGAATTCTCTTCCCGGCCTTCTGCCTTCCGCTCTCCGCCTTCCGCCGCCGATCACGCCCTCAGCCCCGCGCCTTCGCTCAGCCCGAGCATGATATTCATATTCTGCACAGCCGCGCCGGACGCGCCCTTGCCGAGGTTATCGAGCCTGGATATCACCATGATCTGATCGGCATGGCCGAACACGAAGATATCCAGCCGGTTCGTATCGTTGCAGCCCTCGGGGTTGAGCCGGCCGTTCTCCAAATCGTCTTCTCTGGCCGGCATCACGCGCACGAAGCGCTCGCCTTCGTAATGAGCTGCCAGCGCCTGCCTCACTTCATCCGGCGTGACGCTTTTCGGCAGCAGCCGGGGCAACAGCGGAACCGACACGGCCATGCCCCTCGCGAAGCTGGAGATTATGGGCGCGAACAGCGGCGGATGGGCCAGCCCGGTTATTTTCCACATTTCCGGCAGATGCTTGTGGTTGAGGGTGAGCGCATAATGCCTGGGGCTGCGCAGGCTGCCGTCGGCTTCGGCCTCCTCATACTCGGCGATCACCTTATTGCCGCCACCCGAATAACCCGTCACGGAGTAGAACGTCACCGGGTAGTCGGCTGGCACGATGCCCGCGCTGATAAGAGGATAAAGCGCCGCGATGAAACCCGTCGCGTGACAGCCGGGCACGGTGACCCGCTTCGAGTCCCGGATCAGACCCCTCCGGGCCTTGTTAAGCTCGGGAAAGCCATAGACCCAATCCGGGTCGGTCCTGTGGGCGGTGCTGGCGTCGATGATTCGGGTGCTCGGGTTTGAGACGAGCGCCACCGACTCCCTTGCCGCCGCGTCGGGCAGGCAGAGAAAGACTATGTCGGCTTGGTTGATGAGTGCCCGGCGTGCATCGATGTCCTTGCGCTTGTCGGGGTCGATCTCGAGGACTTCGAGGTCCGGCCTGGCGGCAAGATAATCGTGGATCTTGAGGCCCGTGGTACCCTCCCGGCCGTCCACAAACACTCTGTATTTCATGAATGACGCTCCCGTGGGAATCTTCTGCGTTAGTGTGCCTTGGGTGGGCCGGCGGACTCGCGCTCGATCAGCCGGACCGGAAGGATTACCGGCTCATCTGCCTCGCGAGTCTTGCGGATTATTGCATCGAGCATCTGCACGCACTGCATGCCGGCTTCTTCGTTTGCGCCCATGATCGTGGTCAAAGGGGGTTCGGCTATTCGGGCGAGCTCATCGTCATTATACCCGACCAGGCTGACGTCTCCGGGCACAGTCCGACCGCGCCTGCGCAGGGCCCTGAGGGCGCCCAGCGCTCCGGCATCGCCTCCAACAAAGAGCGCGGTGAAGTCTTCGCCCGCATCCAACAGTTGGTTGGTGGTGTCGAAGCCCATATCCATCTCTCTTCCCTCAAAAGTACCGACGGCGGGCGGGCAACGTAGGCCGGCCTCTTGCATTGCCCTGCGGAACCCGGCATACCTGCGGCCGTACCACGGCATTGCCGGGTCACCGATAAACCTGATCTTCGTGTGACCCAGGTTTAACAGGTATTGCCCGGCAAGATAGCCGCCGCGCTCTCCATCCGTGTACACGCCGTTTTTCACCTGCTCCCCCTTGTGCATCACCATGTTTGTGGCAAACACGACGTAAGGCAGATCGATCTCGTCCAGGGCCGTCAGGATATTCGGATAGTTGGTCCCCGCGACGACTACCCCATCTATGAGACCCGTTGCCGCGAGCATACGGGGCAGCTTGATCTCGTCAGGCGGGGTATCGGGCTGATAGGTGCAGCCGGCATAGATCACCTGAAGCCCCATCGCATCGGCTTTTGCCGAGGCTCCTTGAAGGACCTGAGCATGTATTGAATGGACGAACGGCCTGTTCGACAACAGAAAACACAGGGTGCCGGACTGGCCGCGCGCAAGCAGGCGCGCCCGGATGTTTGGCACAAAATCGAGCTTGCTGATGCTGGCGATAACTCTCGCCTTTGTTTCCGGCAAGACCCGCCAGGGCTCGTTAAGCACCCTCGATACGGTCGCTATGCTGACATTCGCATCGGCCGCAACTTCGTGAATTGTGATCGCGTGTTTCCTCAATTTACGCTTTCCTTTGAGCTTGTCCATCTCTGCCAGGCCACAAGCGCTCTCGAGTGCGGTATAACGAGCGCAAGTTTGTCGTGTCAACGGCCAAGTGTTCGACTATGAACTCTTTCTGCAAATGCAGCGCGTCGTGTCGGCATTTCTCACGCATTTTCGTGAGCCTGAGTTTTCTCCGGCTTCATCTGCGGAAACAGGATAATGTCGCGCACATTGTCCTGATTGCACAGGACCATGACTAGGCGGTCTATGCCGATTCCCAGGCCGCCCGTCGGGGGCATGCCGTATTCGAGGGCCCGCAGGAAGTCCTCATCCATCGGATGGGCTTCTTCATCACCAGCAGCTCTCATCTTGGCCTGCTCCACAAAGCGCTCGCGTTGATCGATCGGGTCGTTGATCTCGCTGAACGCGTTTCCGGTCTCTTGCTTGGCGATGTAGACTTCGAAGCGCCGGACCATCTTCGGGTTGTCCACTCGCTTCTTGGCGAGAGGGGAGGTCTCCAGCGGGAAGTCCGTTATGAACGTAGGCTGGACGAGATTGGGCTGGACGAACCGCTCGTGGATCTTCTCCATGATCCCGCCGACCATGTGTTCCTGCTCGGTCGGCAGACCCAGGCGCTTCATCGCGGCCAGCGCGGTTTCGAAGTTGTCAAACGCGTCGGGCTTGACGCCGGTGTAATGCTCGATGCCTTCGAGCATCGGCAGCCGCTTCCACGGGCCGGCAACGTCTATGACGTCGCCCTGATACTCGAATATGGTCCCCCCATATATATTCTTCACCACATGCCGAAAAAGCCCCTCCACAAGAGCCATCACGTCTTCAAGGTTCGCGTAGGCCTCGTAGCTTTCCAATAGGGTAAACTCCGGGTTGTGCCGGGGAGAAAGGCCCTCGTTTCTGAACACGCGGCCTATCTCGTAGACTTTCTCCATACCGCCGATAATCAGCCTCTTGAGATGGAGCTCCAGGGAAATCCTGAGGTGAAAATCGCATTCGAGGGCGTTGTGATGCGTGTTGAACGGCCTAGCGGCCGCCCCGCCCGCGACGGATTGCAGCACCGGGGTCTCGACCTCGAGATAGCCCCGGCTGTCGTAATACTCGCGCACGGCCCGGATGATCTTCGAGCGCTTCTCGAATGCCTCGCGGCTTTCGTGGTTGGTAATGAGGTCGACGTGCCGCTGCCTGTAGCGCTGTTCCAGGTCCTGCAGGCCGTACCAGTGCTGGTCGCCTTTTTCCTTGCCGAAGGGGATCGGGCGGATAGATTTCGAAAGCACGGTGATCCGCGTGGCATGCACGGTGACCTCGCCGGTGCGGGTGCGGAACACGAAGCCCTTGACGCCTATGAAATCGCCCAGGTCGAGCATCTTGACCAGTTCGTAGTCATCGCCGAGGTCGTCCGACTTGTGGTAGGTCTGAATCTTGCCGGCCCGGTCGGCAATATGCACGAACGCGGCCTTGCCCATCAGCCGGACCGATACCACGCGTCCCGCCAGGCTGACATCCACAGTCGCGGCGTTGCCCTCGCCCTCCTTGGGTTCATTGGCCTCATAGGCGGCTGTGACATCCACGCTCTGGGGTTCGACGGGAATCTCGACGCCGGCCTTTTTGAGCAGGGCGTATCTTTCGTATCTTTCGATCGCGAACGGGTCCTTGCCCAGCTCTCTCATGCGATCGAGCTTCTCGATGCGGGTCTGTATCAGTTCGTCTATGGGGATTTGATGCTCTTCCAAGTTGTCGCTCCGGTCTTAGGTCTTAGGTCCTAGGGCTTAGGAAGGGAAGGCGTCCGGCTCTGCTGCGGGAACGGCTGTATCCACCCAGCAGTCAAGTCCACACCGTCAAGACTGATCGTCCGGGATATGTATCCCGGACGGGCGTTCCCGGGACATTTGTCCCTCACAGGCTTTCACTTGGCGCCACACATCTTAAGGGATGAATATCCCGCATACGGCAGTCCCGGATACATATCCGGGACCATCGAAAGGGAAAAGCAGATTCCTCGACTACGCTCGGAATGACACATGCGGGGCTTTCTGCTTTCTGCTTTCTGCCTTCCGCCTTCGGCCTTCGGCTACTCTATTATACACTACCAGACAAGTATGCGAAGAGCCCCGCGGAGATCGATTCCACGGGGCTCTTCCAAGACTTCAGCCAGTGAGCTATTTTCGGATACTGAGAATCTCGTAT
>Ga0209777_10009002_pt1 | contig 10823 bp, 18 predicted proteins | sample FrelakmetHBP12HB_FD_187147 | JGI IMG/M metagenome (GOLD analysis project Ga0209777, IMG submission 187147) | Freshwater lake sediment microbial communities from the University of Notre Dame, USA, for methane emissions studies -HBP12 HB (SPAdes)... | ecosystem: Environmental > Aquatic >... | reverse complement strand
CTTCCGATCTGCTAACTTCCCAGATGCCATACTTCATCGAGTACTTCCATCGCCGCGTTCAGGCCGAAATCGAGGCTTGGCCGGTCGGCATCCTCGCCGACTACGCGCGCATCGTGGAGTTGCTGGTGGAGTTCGGGCCCGACTTGCGCATCCCGCACTCTCGCGCCATGGGTGGCGGACTGTTCGAGCAACGAATGAGCGTGACCTGGCGATCGCTCGCCAGAGACTGAAAGAGGTGCAACATGGCTGATTTCCGTCACGATCCCGTGGCTCACGACCACGACGCGTTCATCGAGAAGGCCATGAAGCGCAAGGGCTTCGGCAAGGCCTACGACGGGCTCGCGACCGAGTACGCTCTGGTCCGCGAGCTGCTCAGGGCGCGCTCGCGAGCGGGCCTGACGCAGGAAGAGGTCGCGCAGCGCATGGGCACCACCAAGAGCGCCGTGTCGCGACTCGAGGCGGCCGGCAAGAACTCTCCGTCGGTGACGACTCTGCAGAAGTACGCCCAAGCTGTCGGCTCGCGCGTGGAGATCCGGCTCGTGCCGGCTCCTGGTCCGGCCTCGCGCTCGACACGGACCGCTCGCAAGCAGGCGGCAGGCTGACGCCCCCGCATCGCCCTTGCCCCCGGCGCTCCTCTCGGCTATACTTCGGCTATCCGAAGGAGGTGAGCGCCATGATCACCAAGGTCCAGAAGTGGGGCAACAGCCAGGGTCTTCGGCTCAGCAAGGAGTTGCTCTCCGATGCCCAGATCGGCGTCGGCGATGCGGTCAACGTGGCCCTGCGGGACGGAGTCCTGGTCGTGACTCCCGTCCGCCGCGTGCGCGGTGCGCTCGACCTCGAGCAGATCGTCGCTCGCATCCCCAAGGGCTACAAGCCCGGGGAGCTCGACTGGGGACCCCCGGCCGGCGGAGAGGTCTGGTAGGTGGCGGCTCCGGTTCCCCGCAAGGGGGACTTCGTCGCTTTGACCTTCGACCCTCAGTCGGGCCATGAGCAGCGCGGCCGCCGGCCCGCCTTGGTCGTCAGCAACGACCTCTTCAACAAGCACACGGGGCTCTGCATCGCCTGCCCTGTCACCAACGCGCGGCGTGACTACCCCTTCCATGTGGCGATCCCCGAAGGCGAAGCCGTGACCGGTGTCGTGATGGTCGAGCAGGTCAAGTCCATCGACTTCCGTGCTCGCAACGTGAAGCGCATCGGAGCCGCGCCGGAGTCGGTGTTGCACGAAGTGCTCTCGCTGCTGGATGCGTGCATCTACTGAGCGCCACCTGAAGTGAATGTCACCAGGACGAGATCGCGCCCAGGGCAGAGCAGCGGAGCCACGCCAGTTCGGCGTTGACAACATGCAATACGTCAACCTTGCAATCCTGCAATCACGTGCTATCTTCAGGGGGCACCGTCGCGCGCATGCCCTGGTGAGCAGGGCATCGCCGTCAGCAGGAGGCGCACATGGCCCGTGCAGTGCCCAGCAAGGCCGGCCACACCGGCAAGCCCGGTAGCGCGAGCAAGCCGTACAACTTCCGGCTGCCGCCGCGTGCCTACGAGTTCCTCGAGGAGCAGGCGCAGGCGAGCGGCGAGTCCAAGACCCAGGTGGTGGTGGAGGCCCTCGAGTGCCTGCACCAGCGCCACCGGGACGAGCTCATGGCGCAGGGCTACCAGGAGTTCGCCCAGTGGAACAGCGCCCTGGCCGAGTCGGCTCTGCCGGCCACGCGCGAGGCGCTGCCCGAATGAGCTTCTCGCCGCTCAGGGGCGAGGTGTACTGGGTCGACTTCGGCGTGCCGCGGGGCAGCGAGCCCGGCGGGCGCCGGCCGGCCGTGGTGGTGCAGAACAACATCGGCAACCGCCTCTCCCCCACCACCATCGTCGCCGCCGTGGGCACCAAGCAGCCCTCGCGCGACTACCCGTTCGTGGTCGCGCTCGACGCCGGCGCGCTGGGCGAGCCCGCCGTGATCCACTGCGAGGGCCTGTTCACAGTGGCCAAAGAGCGCCTCACCGAGAAGGCGGGCGCCCTCAGCCGCGACGAGCTGGGGCGCCTCGACGCGGCGCTGCGCGCGTCGTTGGCGTTGTAGGCGCTGCGGGGCGCCTCACTCCAACAAGCCGAGGAACCGCCACTTTAGCGCCCACTTGCGGATACCCATACAGGCTTGCACGGTAACCGGGAACCCGTTAGTCTTGTTACGAGAGGAGGCTCGATGATCGCTTCGTTCGGCGACCGTGCAACAGAGGACCTCTACCACGGTCGACCGACAAGCCGCGCACGGCGGTTCCCGCGCGAAGTGGTCGATGCAGCTCTTGTGAAGATGGACTCGCTCAACGGTGCCGCCTCCGTGCTCGACCTGCGTTCGCCTCCCGGAAACCGTCTCGAGGCGCTCAAGGGCGAGCTCGAGGGGTCGCACTCGATCCGGGTCAACGACCAGTGGCGGCTCGTCTTCCGCTGGGAGGGCAACGACGCCCACAAGGTACGACTGGTGGACTACCACTGAGAGGAGGCTCGTGATGATTCCCGAGAACCGTGTGCCCACGCACCCGGGCGTGATCCTGAGCCAGGAGTTCCTCGCTCCGCTGCACATCTCCCAGGTGGCGCTCGCTGCCCACCTGAGCGTGCCGGTCCAGCGGGTGAATGAACTCGTCCGTGGCAAGCGGGGTGTCACGCCCGAGACTGCCTGGCTTCTTGCGCAGGCGCTCAACACCACGCCGGAGTACTGGATCAACCTGCAGGCGGCCCACGACCTCGCGCGCAGCCGTCCGGCCCGGCCGGTCCAGCCCCTCAAGGCCGCGAGCTGACCTCAAGAGCGAGCGCGAATCTTGAAAGCGCCCGTGGTATGACGTAACATCATACCCGGAGGTGCCCCATGGGACGCGCGAAGATAGGCATCACGCTCGATGAGGAGACACTCGGCGCAGTCGACCGGCTGGTGTCCGACCACCGCTTCCCCAACCGTAGTCAAGCCATCCAGGAAGCGCTCGACGACAAGCTCGCTCGACTGGCCCACAGCCGCTTGGCGCAGGAGTGTGCCAAGCTCGACCCGGACTCCGAGCAGGCCCTGGCCGAGGAAGGCATGGGCGGAGAGCTGGCCGAGTGGCCAGAATACTGAGAGGCGAGGTCCGCTGGGCCGGCCTGGACCCGACCCGCGGGCACAAGCAGTCGGGCCGGCGACCCGTCCTCATCCTCAGCGCCGACGTCTTCAACGAACGCTCGGGCACCGTGATCGCGGTCGCGCTCACGAGTCAGCCCCAACAAGCCGGCTTCCCTCTCACCCTGGAGCTGGCTTCCGCGCGACTCCCCAAGCCCTCGTGGGTCAAGATCAGCCAGATCCGCACCTTGTCGGTGGCGCGCATAGGCGGCAAAGTGGGCACGGTCTCCCCCGAGGAAGTGGCACGGGTCATCGAGGGACTGAACGAGATCGTGGGGGCCTAGTGGGCGGAGATAGAGGCGCCGACGTGGTCACAGGCTCAGACGTGCGGGACTTCGTCGAGGCGCTCCTGTCGGTGGACCGGCGCGCGGCGCAGCGCATCTTCGAGCGGGCGCGCGCCGAGGCGACCGTCATCGACGTGGTGGAGGGTCTCATCGTGCCGGCGCTGGAGACGGTCGGCGACGACTGGCAGCAGGGCGCCGCGTCGCTCTCGCAGGTCTACATGGGCGCCCGCATCTGTCACACACTGGTCGAATCCGCGATGCTGCCGCAGGAAGCGGTCCGCGACGTTCAGCCGCGGCTCGCCGTGGCCGTGCTCGGCGACGGGCACAGCCTGGGCAAGCAGCTCGTGCTGCTCTCGTTGAGGTCGGGCGGCTACCGCGTGCTCGACCTCGGCGCGCAGCGGACCCCGGAGGAGCTGGTGGCGGCGTGCGTCGAGCACGACATCCAGATCCTCTTCATCTCCGTGCTCATGCTGCCCGCCGCGCTCCGTGTCGCCGAGCTCAGGGCGGCGCTGGCGGACGCCGGCCGCCTCACCAAGCTCGTCGTTGGCGGCGCGCCGTTCCGGTTCGACGCCAACCTGTGGCGTGAGGTCGGGGCCGACAGCTTCGGCTACAGCGCCTCGCACGCCACCAGGATCGTCGCCCAGATGGGCGGCGCAGCGTGAACGCGCCGCCCATGACCTGCCTCGAGCGCGTGCTCACCACGCTGGGCCACAAAGAGCCCGACCGCGTGCCGTTCTTTTTGCCGCTCACCATGCACGGGGCCCGTGAGCTGGGCATGTCCATCCGCGAGTACTACTCCCGGCCCGAGAACGTCGCCGAGGCGCAGGTCACGATGTGGAAGAAGTGGGGCGACGACTTCCTCTTCAACTTCTTCTACGCCGCCGTGGAGACCGAGGCGTGGGGCGGGCAGACCGTGTTCTTCGACGACGGCCCGCCCAATGCCGGCGCGCCCATCGTCTCGCACCCGGAGGGCATCCCGCACCTGCAGGCGCCCGTGGTGGCCGAGGCGCCGTCGCTGCAGCGCGTGCTGCAGGCGACGGCAATCATGCGGGCGCAGGCCGGCGCCGACGTGCCCATCATCGGCGTGGTGATGTCGCCGTTCTCCCTGCCCGTCATGCAGCTCGGCTTCGGCCCGTATCTGGAGCTCCTCTACGAGCGGCGCGACCTGTTCGAGCGTCTCATGCGCCTCAACGAGGAGTTCTGTGTGGAGTGGGCCAACGCGCAGCTCGCGGCCGGGGCCACTGCCATCGGCTACTTCGACCCGGTCTCCTCGCCGACCATCATCCCGTACGACCTCTACGTGGCCACGGGCCTCGAGGTCGCCCGGCGCACCATCGCCCGCATCGCGGGCCCCACGGCCACACTCATGGCCTCCGGCGCGACCATCCCCATCATCGACGACGTAGCCACGACCGGCACGGCCATCCTGGGCGCAAGCTGCGACGAGGACCTGGCCGAGGTCAAGCGGCTCTGCAAAGGCCGCCTCACGGTCATCGGCAACCTCAACGGCATAGAGATGCGCCGCTGGACCGCCGCCGAGGCCGAGGCCGCCGTGAAGGACGCCATCGCCCGTGGCGGGCCCGGCGGCGGCTTCGTCTTGTCCGACACGCACGGCGAGATACCCTGGCAGGTGCCCGACGACGTGCTGTACGCCATCGTGGATGCGGTGCGCACGTGGGGCCGCTATCCGCTCGACTGGGTCCAGGCGGAACCAGAGGCCTGAGCGGCGCCATGGCGAGCGACGAGAGACAGACCGGCGGCGAGAAGCAGACAATCGCCGAGCTGCGCGCGCGCCTCGCCGACTACGCGCTGGCCGTCGACCTGCTCTCGCGCATGGCGCAGGAGGTCGAGGAGTCCGCCGTGGTGGACGATATCCTCAGGCTCTTCGTGGAGCTGTGCGGGCCGGCGTTCATCTCGTTCACGCCCGTCGTGGACGGCAAGCTCGGCGAGCCGGTCACCGTAGGCGAGCGGCCCGAGGGCGAGGTGGACCTCGGCATCCGCACGGTCCCGGCGGAGGGCCCCGCGCTCACGGAGAGCCGGCGCGGGTTCGCGCTGCGCCTCGACCACGGCGACGAAGTGCTCGGCGTGATCGTGGCGGAGGACCTGCGCTTTCCCGAGCACCGCGAGCACTACCTCGAGATCGCCGGCGAGGTCGCCGAACTGCTGGCGCTGGGCATCAGCAACGCCCGCGCGCGCGACATGCTCGTGCGCAGCTCCGCCACCGACGATCTGACGCAGCTGGCCAACCGGCGGAGCTGCTTCGAGCGGCTCGAGGTCGAGGTCTTGCGGATCCGGCGCCTGAAAGCGACCCTGGCCGTCGTCATGCTCGACCTCGACGGCTTCAAGCCGGTCAACGACCAGCACGGCCATCACGCTGGCGACGCTGTCCTGCGCCAGACCGCCGAGAGGATACAGGCGTGCATCCGCCCCTACGACATCCTGGCGCGCCTGGGTGGCGACGAGTTCCTGCTGGTGGCACCGGGGAGCGAGCTAGAAGCGGCGCAGAAGCTCGCCGAACGCCTGCGCCGCTGCATCGCCGACCGGGTGTTCGAGGTCGACGGCGTGGCCATCTCCCTGACGATCTCGTGTGGGGTCACCGTCGCGGCCGCCGAGGAGCCGTCGGTCGAGACGCTCATCGCGCGCGCCGACAAGGCGCTGTACGAGGCCAAGCGGGCCGGTCGCGACCGCGTGACCGTCGTGCCCGCCAAGGACGACGCCGGACAGCCATGACCCGCTCGCCGAAGACGCTCGCCGTCGTCCTTCTCGTCGCTGTGTCGCTCATCGCTCTGGCCGGCTGCTCGCACGCCGGCGGCTCGCCCAAGAGCAGCTCGCTGGACGGCACACGCTGGCAGCTGACCGACTGGATGCCGAGCTCAGTGAGTCGAGCCGACTCCATCATGGAGCTGAGTCCAGTGCACTTCACCATCACGGCGAACTTCGCCAACGGGCAGATCTCGGGCACCAGCGCCGTCAACAGCTACAGCGGGCCGTACAAGACCGGGCCGGGCGACGCCTTCTCGGTCGGGCCGCTCGCGAGCACCGAGATGGCCGGCCCGGAGCCGGCCATGCGCGCCGAGAGCGCCTACATGAAGCTGCTCACCGGGGCCAAGTCGTACAAGATGGCCGACGGCACGCTGACGCTCTGCGACCAGGCCGGCATCGCGTCGCTGGTCTTTGCCTCGGAGAACAAGTAGCGATCGAGCTACCAGCGCGTACGCGGTGCTTTCGAGCACTCGCTTTCAAAGCGCAGCGACCTTTGAAAGGAATCAGCCGATCTCTTTCAAAGCGACGCTTCGGCCTGGGCACGCCGCAAAGTGATCTCGCTTGCCCGCGTGGCCACGGCCGTGCGCAGCAGCGACCCAAGCTCATCGTCGGGGCCATACTTGGGGGCGTGCATGCTGATGACTCGATCGGTCTTCAGAAACTCGGTGAACGCCCTTCGGGCTGACTCGCGCCGACCCGGGTCGAAGACCCCGAAGGACGTGCCATGTTCCTTCTTGAGCAGCGAGAAGCAGGGGATGTCGGTGAGACCGTCGCCGACGTAGATCATGTTCTCGAACGGGACGGGGCGGTGGGCGGCAGGGATGTCGCGGTTCACCAGGTACGGGTTCTTCAGCGTGTCGGTCGGCTCGATTCCCTTGTTGATCTCAAAGAGATAGCGAGTCTTCTCGGTGAACGTGATGGCTCGTTTGATCGCCGAGATGCAGCCGGTCGATGGGTCTTGGGCGAACTCGCAACCGTTGACGGTCGCGAAATGCTCTTTGACGAGTTGGCTGCCGCGCATGACCTCGAGCAGCCCTCCGGAGATGATGTGGAACTCGACCGACACGTCGTGGTACTCGATGGTGACGGCTCTCAGGTCGTCAAACAGGCTGGGCAAGCCTGGGAAGAAGTCGCCGTCGAGGGTTGCGCCGAAGTCACGCAGAAGGGCATTCGACAGGCAACCGAGAGGGCGGGCGGCGCCGACGTAGTCGAGGATGAGCCCCAGGTACGCGAGGGTCGGGTCGAAACCATCGTCGACACGCTTGCGCACGTGCTTGGTCCAGAACTCGGCGGGGTCGATGCCGTAGGTCTGCAGGAGCTTCGAGGTTGAATCAGGCAGGAGGGTCTCGTCGAAGTCGAAGACGACGGCGAGGACGGCGGGCTTGCCGCGCATCATGCCTTCGGCCAGCCCACGGCGATGCTAAGTGCTGGACGTGGAACCGGAGGCTCTGCTGCTCTTGGTCTTGCCGTTGGCGGCGACGGCGGCCTTGTAAGCCTTGTTCAAATCGCGCAGCTGGGCGGTGATCCTGTTGAGCTGCTGCGGGGTGGGCATGGATGCGCTGCTCGCGTTCTGCGGCTGGGTCATAGATGCCTCCCTGATCGCCCCCTCGTGCTGACCCCGATGATTCTACGTGCTTGGTCGGACGTCAAGGATGACAATGCTGGCAAAGCGTTGTCCGTAGACAGGGTTTGACGGCAGACGATAGAGAACGTCTGACCTGAAGCAGCCCCTATGCGCTCGACGCACCGGCGCTGCGCGCGTCGCTGGGGTTGTAGCAACAAGAGGGGGGCGCTGGGCGCCCCCCTCTGACGATCACGTCTCGCCGCGTCTCGCGGCGGGGCGGCTTAGTCGTCCATCGGCCGCGGCTTGGGGGGCGCCGGCTTGCGGATCGGCACCGGCGCCACGCCGGCGAGCTCGCCGATGACGTTCACCAGCTCGCCCCCGGTCGGGATCACGACCTTGGCGTTGCTGCGCAGCGAGGTCTCCACGGCCTCCAGCTTGCGCAGCATCTGGGCGTTGCCGATGAAGTACTGGTCGGCCGCCTCGTTGACCAGCTTGATCGCCTGCGCCTCGCCCTCGGCCTCCAGGATGCGGGCCTGCCGTATGCCCTCGGCCTTCTTGATCTCGGCGCGCCGCTGGCCGTCGGCCTGCGTCTCGGTGGCCGTGGCGAAGTCGATGGCGGCGATCTTCTCGTTCTCGGCTTTGACGACCTTGTTCATGGTCTCCTGCACGTCCTGCGGCGGGTCGATCTCCTTGAGCTCGGTGCGCAGGATCTCGAGGCCCCAGTTGGCGGTCTCCTTCTCCAGCGTGCGGCGCAGCTCGTCGTTGATCTTGCCACGCTCGCTGTTGGCCGACTTGAGGCTCATGGTGCCGATGATGTTACGGAGCGTCGTGCGTGCGAGGTTCACGATCTGCATCTCGTAGTGGGTCACGTTGTACTGCGAGGCCTTCACGTGGGTCTCGTCGGCGCTGACCTTGAGGTACACCTGCGCGTCCACTTTGGCGTTGAGGCTGTCGCTGGTGATGATGACTTGCGGCTGCGCCTCCACCAGGATCTCGCGTATGTCCACCTGGAACATGCGCTCGATGACCGGGAAGACCCAGTGGAAGCCCGGCTCGCAGTAGCGGTTGTACTTGCCCAGCCGCTCGACCAGGCCCCGGTGGGTAGGCCGCACGATGCGGACGCCGGCGAAGAACAGCACCAGCAGGATGACGACGATGATGACGATTCCCACAGCCATGACCACCCCTTGCCTAGACATTGCCCTGCGCTGATTCTAGACCCGCGAGCCCGCCGGGGCGAGAGGCGAGTCACGGAGCGGTGCCGGCGGGAGAGGCGGCGCGGGCGGGCGGCGACGCCTCAGGCCTGGCCCACGACCAGGCTGACGATCATCACCGTCAACACCACCGCCGTCACCGCCGTGTAGCGCCAGTCGTGCTGGCGCAGGAACACGACCAGCGTGCCGGCCACACGCAGGAACGGCGTCAGGATCAGCACCAGCAGGCCGAGCGAGAGCAGGCCGGCCGCATGCAGATGAAGGGCCTGCTGCAGCGCCGGCTCCGGCTCGAGCACAGCCTTGGGAAGCCGCCGGCCGGCGGCCAGCGACCCGACCAGGCCGGCGATCATCAGCAGAGCGCTCACGGCAAGGCCGACGCCGAGCGTCCACTGTACGGCCTTGTTGATGCGCCGCGACTCGACTTCCATTGGCCGCTCGCCGCCTTCCACCTGCCGTTCGCCGCCCGCCACTAGCCGCTCACCGCCTTCCACACCATCTGCACCGCCAGCACGACGAGCACCACCTGCAATATGAGCCGCAGCCTGGCCGTGGGCGTGCGCGCGGCCACCCGCGGCCCCACCTGGGCGCCGACGAGGATGCCCAGCGCCGTGGGCACCGCCACGCGCGGCTCGATGAGCCCGCGCCCGAAGTAGACGGCGGCGCTGGTGGCCGCCGTCACGCCGATCATGAAGTTGCTGGTGGCGATGGCGGCCCTCAGAGGCACGCGCATGACGAGGTTCATGACCGGCACCTTCACCACTCCCCCGCCGACCCCGAGCAGCCCCGAGACGTTGCCGGCCACGAAACTGGCCGCCATGCCCAGGGGGAAGTGGCGCACGCCGTAGGCGACCTCGGCGCCGCCGGGCGCCACGAAGGAGGTGTCGAGCCTGCCGGTGAGGGCCGCGTCGGCGTCGCGGCCGCGGCCCATCATGCTGTACGCGGCCCACACCAGGATGGCGGCGAAGAGCCCCTGCAGCACGCGGCCGCTGATGAGTATGGCGGTGATGCCGCCGGCCAGGGCGCCGAGCGTCGTCGTCACCTCGAGGGTCATGCCCAGGCGCGTGTGCGTGGTGCCGCGGCCCACGTACACCACCTGGGCCGCCGACGACGTGGCGATGACGCTCACCAGACTGCAGCCGATGGCCGTCTTCACCGGCACGCCCAGGAAGAGCGTGAGGATCGGCACCAGCATGAGGCCGCCGCCGATGCCCAGCATGCTGCCGATCACGCCCACGACGGCGGACACCAAAAGAATAGCGACGAAAGTCATGGCTCCCCCGCCGGCCCTAGATCGCCAGCTCGGGCGCCCGGTACCGCCACTCGCCGCCGACCATGGTGCCCAGCACCACCGTGTCGCGGATGGCCATGGGATCGACGTTGAAGATGTCGCGGTCCAGTACCACCAGGTCGGCGAGCTTGCCGGGGGCGAGCGAACCCACCTCCCCCTCCATGCCGGCGGCGTAGGCGGCGCCGAGCGTGAAGCCCCGCAGCGCCTCCTCCACGCTCAGGCGCTGCTCAGGATGCCAGCCGTCCGGGCCTGGGGAGCCGTCGGCGCGCCGCCGTGTGACGGCAGCGTGGATGCCCCAGAAGGGGTTGATACCTTCGACGGGCGCGTCGCTGCCGCAGGCGAGCGACGCGCCCGCGGCGAGTTGCGTGCGCAAGGCGTAGGCGCCAGCACAGCGCCTGTGCCAGCGACGCTCGGCCGTCATCATGTCGCTGGGCGCGTGCACGGGCTGCATGGAGGCGACCACGCCCAGCTGTGCCAGGCGGTCGCAGTCGTCCGGCCGCAGGAGCTGCACGTGCTCGATGCGATGACGCAGGCGAGCGGCGTGCTGGGCGGAGGCGGCCGCTGAGACCGCGCCCGCCG
>Ga0209777_10009001_pt1 | contig 10825 bp, 5 predicted proteins | sample FrelakmetHBP12HB_FD_187147 | JGI IMG/M metagenome (GOLD analysis project Ga0209777, IMG submission 187147) | Freshwater lake sediment microbial communities from the University of Notre Dame, USA, for methane emissions studies -HBP12 HB (SPAdes)... | ecosystem: Environmental > Aquatic >... | reverse complement strand
TTCAATTTTCCGAGGCTTGCCAAGAGCTTTATGCAACCAGCAATCAGCTTAAAGCTATCAGCCCACAATAGTGCGGCTCAGTAGATGCTGTTTGCTGCTCCTGAATTTGGTCGGGAGATGTGTACATTCAGTCCCGATGTAATGGGGCAAGTATAGAACATAAGTTCTTATGCTGTCAAGGAGAAGATGTCGCAGGGAGAGGGCAACCAGCCTATTCGCGGCTTTGCGAGAAGGTCGGTCGGAAAGGGCTAGGGTTTTAGCGCGAATTGCTGAGGTATCCTTGACTTTGGAAGCTAGGTACTGTATATTCACCAAAACGACTCACAAGGTTCCTAGAGTACATAATTATGACGGTGTCCAACCGATTCTTAGTTATTGCGGCTCTGTTCATAACCTGCCTGATTACTGCGAATATCATTGCTGTTAAGCTGATAACCCTGGGCATTGAACCGATAAGGCATGGCGGGTTTCAGTTTCCGGGGCCGTTGCCTGCCGCCATCGTCATTTTCCCCATAAGTTATATCTTCGGAGATATACTCACCGAGGTCTACGGGTATCGCCAGGCGCGCAAGGTAATCTGGCTGGGCTTCTTGTGCAACCTTATCGCAGTGTTTGCCTTCTGGGTAGCGGGGCGGATACCTGCGCTTGATTCCGGTGTCCAGAATGCGTATGAACGCATCCTGGGCTATGCTCCACGGCTTCTGGTGGCTTCCTTTCTAGCGTACCTTGTCGGGGAGTTCGCCAACTCCTTTGTGTTGGCCAAGATGAAGATAAAGACCAAGGGGCGCTTTCTGTGGACCAGGACTATAGGCTCCACGCTTGTCGGCGAAGGGTTAGATGCCACGGTGTTTATTATCATCGCCTTCGGAGGCACGCTGTCATGGCCTTTAATCGGGGGCATAATCCTCACCCACTGGCTGGTGAAGACCGGCTACGAGGTGGTGGCCACACCCTTCACCTACATGGTGGTCAATTACCTGAAAAAGAAAGAGGGCATCGATACCTACGACCACGATACCGATTTCAATCCGTTTCTGGTAACCCACTGAAGATAACGCTCTGGTTGTTAGTCAAATAGCAGGATTTACTTCCCGCAATTGGCGCAACTCGTTGAAAAAAACCCAAGTATTGTGAAATCCACGACGCTTGTTTCGGTTAAAACCACGGAAAATGATCACTTCGATTCCCAAATTTCTACATACGGGACATTTGCAACTCTTCCAAGGCTTATCCTCCAAGGTCTTCTTATATTTATCACGAAGGTCTTGGACGTCAGACGTACGCAGAAGCAAACCGTCGTAAGCCTCGAGTGCATCAAGCACATCTTCCAGATTGTGCTGGTTACGGTCGAACTCCCGAAGCAATCGCAAGCAAGTGGTTTCAAGCTTTTTCAATTTCTTGACCGAGACGCCAGCCTCCAACGCATTTTTACAAAAGCGTGGGTCGTCACGGAAAGGAACACGAACTGCGCTGTACCATTTCCCCGTAATAGAAAGGTAATTTTTGTCTGACCTCAACCAAGCCTTTCTTAAATATGAACCGCTGTCGAAGCTCGCTATTCCAAGTTCTTTAAGTTTCGGGAATAATTTCTCGCGCAACACGCCAAACAAGTGTATACGAATGGATGAGGCACTACTTGGATAGACTTGTTCAATCCTCGAAACTACAGCTTCAGCAATTGCCTGAATTTCATCATCTTTCCTCGGGACTAGGCCTCCAAGGGCGATGTATCGATAACCAACCTTAATATAAGATTCGGCGAGCGAGGCAAATTCATCACTGGATTTAGCTTGAATAACGCCCATCGGAATAAAATTTCCCGTCTTTCTTGACTCAGCTAGAAAATCGCTCGCTAATTTGGCTGTTAGTTCTATACGCTCTGACATTTCATTACTTCGAAGTGGCCTTATCTTGCCATTATCTTTCACATCTCCGAATGGAATGTGATCTATAGATGCACCTATATCAACCCCCAAGGATGAATACGATTTAACAACCTGAGCAACAGTAAACGGAGGAACAGGATCTTGTCTGTAAGAGAATGCCCCACAGTCACCCATAACCATTTGTCGTTTGGTAAGGTGCAAATATTGACGAGCTGGAATAATTTCCGCTTCTGGTTTTAGCCCATTTCTGGCAAATCCTTTAGCCATATGTGCTTGGCCAAGACTGACAAGTATGCCATCATATAGTTGTCGCCGTTTGAATAATTCATGGGCATACAAACGTGTTCGCTCTCCACCGTCCCATGAGAAGCGGTCGTTAACAAAATCATACTCGGGATCAAGGTAATCATCCCAATCGGGAATGAAATATTTGAGTGGTTGGTTAGCAATGTGATCCACTCTCGAACGAATGCCTTGGGCCAAACCTTGATTGCTTGGCTCTGTCTCTGCTTTCGCCCAATATGCGCACCAGCCTCTGAGCACACTCAGTTTACGTCCTATAGAACCTTGGGCGATATCAACCTCGGCACGTGTCAGAAATGCTGATGGTAAGGCAAGCAGGTATTGCTTACCTGCCCAGATAAGAATCCTTCGAAATCTTCCGAGTGGAGCGAACCTCTTTACAAATAACTCGATTCCAGGGCGAAGTTCTTGAATCCTTTCCCGATCCATCTTGACGTCATAGGGCAGCAGCGGATAGCAGGACTCAATCAGTCCGTGTTTCGCTGACAGAATCCAGATTTCGGGTCTTGCGCCGGATCCATTTAGCCTCTTCCGGAGAATACGATAGGCAGGCCCGTCGTACAGTTCTAGAGCTGGAAGAGGTCCGTTTGTCTGCTTCTTGGTCGCTGAGCAAGCGATGATTAGTAGATCAGGCACATGGTTGCTCCCTATCTTTGTAGCTTCGTTGGATGAAAAAATGCGATTGTCCAGCATTGCGGACATTTCCCTTAGAGATGATGTGGTTAAACCATTCCGTTCACAGCCCCGGCTTGTGATACTCACTTAGTATAAAGCGCGTTAATTTGCATTAGAATAACGTATGACATCCATTATATATGGGGCAGATTCATTGCCTAAGGATAACGTATCTGCATTCGTGCTGCAAGAGAGGGGTCATTACACACAGTTGTACAATTCCATCTACGGTCACATGCAACGCATGTATCTTCACCTGGACCTTGCCCGACCAAAGGGGCAGGCCAATTTTGGTGAAGGCGGGCATCTTCTATGATTCTTACAGTTCCTTTGAAAGCATCGACGGCAACCTGCACACGCGCTTGATCAATAGTGACCTGTAGCAGAGCACGCTGGCGTCTCTCGTTCATAGGTCTGTGTTCGTCTACTAATTCATTGAGAAAATAGAGGTTGGCAACCCTTGGGAACACTCCATGTCGGCGGAAATATAGTGAAGCATATACTAGCATTTGGAACTCAAAGTCTTGCAGACATGGGTCATTAATTCCTGGACGTTTAACTCCTTTGTAGTCCCAAATATCCAAACTATTAAACCCTCGATCAGTATCATTGGGCGCAGTCAGTACATCTACAGTTCCATGGAGGATAAAGTCACCCTCATCGCTCTGCATTCGGTGTTCAGTGTCTACAACCCTAGGATACAAAGTTGGACCTTCTACTCTATTAAAGACCTTTATAAGTCTCAGAGCTTGCTCTTCCACAGCAACACGGGCACCACGTATACCACGAGCGCGTAAAGACGCTTGGACCTGACTAAAATATCTTTCGATGTCCTCATCAAGCGGCAATGTTCCTCTTGTTAAGGGATCCAGCAAGCCAGCAAAATGGGCATGTGCGCGGTCAAGAACCTGATGTACGATGGTACCATAAAATAGTTGTGATGTGCGTGATGGCTCGTAGCCGTGTTCAACTTCGAAACTATACTGGTGCGCACATCTGCGGTATGAAAGGATATCGGATGTAACGCTGTAGCGTCGTCTCGGTACGAAAGTAGTACGGCTGACTCCTTGGATATGCCGAAAATACTGCCACATAGTCAATGTGCCCCTTGCCTGTTTTCGCTCAGCGAACGGATGCCGAGAGTTGACAGCCATTGTCGGCCGCCAACACCCAATGGCAAGACACCAGAATCCTCATCACTGTACCTGGCGAGGATGAAAAGACCATATTGAGCTCTTGAGTAAGCCACATAGTAAAGGCGGGTAACGTCTTGTACAGCGCGCTCTATTTCAGTGAAAGGGAGATTAGGTTGTCCTTGTCTGAATTGGTGGAGTATCGTCTCGGCTTGGTGTGTTCCTGATGGAGCGCCATCCTCATTCCCAACTCCTGCTACAAATACAAAGGGGAATTGAAGACCTTTCGCTTGGAATATCGTCATTATTGGTAGTCTCCCTCTTGGAAAGAGTTCATACTCGTCTTCTTCATCATTAAGGCCTTCGTGTTCTAGAATGCTCACCAATCCCCAATAGAAGCTCTGGCGCCACGAATAGCTTGCTACGCCTGGGCTGCTCCTGCTTGTAGACAGCCATCCGCGAGTTCTAGTGGGGTCGTCTGGCCATGGCATCGATGTATACGTCTCAAGTAAACGAGTCAATTTGGCCAAACGTGTGCTTGTTGTTATATCTTGCTGCCAAGTAGTAAAGGGTTCGAATGATAGGAGAATATAAAATAGTTCTGCTACACTGATCCTAAACCTTTCAGCCGCAGGCTTCGCTGCAATATCAGACCGAGCACGGGTTACATATACATCAAGGTCAGGCGAGCGATTTTGACTGAAAGCTGCGATCCAAGTATTTGCCAGAGTGCGGATTCTATCTTGGTGTGGGGCCGCTGCCAATTGTGGATCAAGTACAGCAAGCAGCGCACCTAACGCGGTTTGCACTTCTTGCTGCTCCAAAAAGGTACGGCCCCTAGGATTGTATACATCAATCCCTAGTGCGCGCAATGCTGTCACATAGTGACGAGCCCAAGGACGGGTCTCACGAGTGCTGCGCATTAGCAGCGCGCAATCGGATGGATCGGTAATAATATTATTGTCAAGCATGCCTCGGACAGTGTTAGCTAAGTGGCGTGCTAGAGTGTTATGGTCAGAACCCGTTATAAGTGATACGGCTGGATAGTCTCCATATCGAGCTGTGATATCTGAGGCGGGTTCGAGTTCACTCGGCCGCGGCGTGCGAGCGCCTGGGCGTTGCATATCTGGGATCGAGCCTATGAATCTGTTACACCAACGTACAATTCGTTCGTGTGACCGATGGTTTTGTAGAAGCGTCCTGTATTGAACTGTGGTTTCGTCTCCCCAAGCACTATGACAGGCCTCCTCGAATCCGATAAGGCACTCGATTGTTCCGCCACGGAAGCGATAAATTGCCTGGTCGTCGTCACCCACCACCATCAAGTTGTGAGGTGCTGTCTGAGCCATACGAATATAGATTGCTTCTTGTATAGGATTTGTGTCTTGATATTCATCAACTAGTATGTGTATGATTCCAGGGTTATCGCTTGTCCCATCTCCGTTCAGAAAGAGCGCACCTCGAGGTGTGTCGAGGAACTCGAGAAATTTCGATTGAACATGAGAAAAATCACTCCTATAGGTAGCCTCTAGTTGATTAACGTAGTCATGATATCCTTCAGCCAAAATTCGCCAAATGCTACCTGCCCTTTCCATTTCCTGCAAATCCAATCGGTATTCCACGATACGGCCAACGACACTACGGAACGCATATGCTCGACAAAGACGGCTTTGTGCCCTACTGCCAGCTGGTATATTTGGAAATCCACCGAGCAGGCCCCCGAAAGTCACCCACAATTGAGTATCCTCGGCATTCTGACGACGTCTGACGAGGTCTGAGTGCTCGTTGATGAATATAAGTTGCTCAAGCTCGTCCATGAGCCTATAGTTCTGATATCCGCTATATCGAAATTCGTGCATGATATCGTTACACAAGCTGTGAAGAGTTCCAACACGGACGTGTGAAATGTCTATCCCTTCAGATTCAGAAGGAGCCTGCGAAGACACCCATGCACCGTATGCTGAAAGGCGATCCTGCAATTCTCTAGCTGCTTTCTCCGTAAAAGTAGATAGAAAGATAGAACGGGGATTCACATGGTCGACATACATTAAACGTAAGCAACGGAGAATTACAGTCTCGGTTTTGCCGGAACCGGGCCCAGCTATAACCCATAAAGGACCAGAGGTAACATCCAGAACGCTTCGTTGGGCAGGAGTCAGCGTGATTGGCCTTCGGCCTGGCATGCGAGTAATGATATCTATCAATTCATCTAGAGTCATGTCCGAGAACGCTTCTCCAATTTTGATAATATACTAGTCCATACCCCATAAATATCTTCAATTGTTGGATTATACCACGAAAATGCTTTAACGAGATACTCGTTAATTAGCGTTGCAGTACCAAATCAAAGGAACATTTTAGAGCCCGTTACGACTGTGTCAATAAATATGCAAGTATCCTTTTGTTGGACAAGGGCATAAACCCCCTTTACGAAGGGGGGACTGGGCACAGCCTGCTGTGCCCATACAAAGCTGGGAGCTTCGAGGGGCGAGAGAATTTAGCGCCTAATCCCTGTACAATCCAGACATGGGTTACAGTTTTGTAGTCACGAAGCGCTGTTCATTACTTTGAGGGCATGGCATGCCGTGCCCCTTGTTTCACCCTTACCTAGCCTCTCCCGTCAAGGGCGAGGAATAACTGGATTCCTGCTTCCGCAGGAATGACATGGGAAAATGTTTCTGATACAATTCAGATAGGGCTAGTCCGTTCGGCTAGCCCTTCAGGCGTTGAGTATGAATCTATCAGGTCTTCTACCCTTAATCGAAAACATGCCCGGCTACCAGAGGCTCATTAACGAGTTGCAGGCAGCGCAGGGCGAGAAAAAGGTGGCAGTGCTCGATGCAGCTAAGCCATATCTCCTGGCTTGCCTGTATCGCCAACTCGACTTACCTGCGCTGGTCATTACCTCCAAACCGGAACGGGCCCGGCAGCTTTACGATGAGATACCAGTATGGTGCGGCAGCAGCAATTCGATTCATCTTTTCCCCGAGCCCGATGTCCTCCCTTATGAACGCATTTCGTCCGACCCCTACACAGTCAAGCAGCGCTTGAAGGTGCTCTCCCGTTTGAACGAGGCTGGCAAAGCGCCTCTGGTTATCGCTTCGGCTCACGCTGTGGTGCGAAAAATCATGCCCCCTGCCGTCTTCATCTCCTCCTGCCACACCCTGAGCAGCGGCATGAAGCTCGACCTGGAGCAGATACTCAATAAATGGATAAGCATAGGCTACAGGGTAGATACCAAGGTAGAGCTTCCGGGCACTGTGAGCAGGCGGGGCGGCATTATCGATATTTACCCGCCACACAGCGATTCCCCCGCCCGAATCGAGCTCGTCGGAGACACGATAGAAAGCATCCGCCTCTTCGACGCCGTGAGCCAGCGCTCTATCGAGGTCGTGCCGCAGATAACCATCATCCCCGCCAGAGAGATGGTCATACCCCCTAACGAGATGGGAGACATGTTGCGCCGACTCGACCTCTCCACACTGAACACGGATGCCAGGAACAGGATGGAAGAGGAGATAGAGGGCCTGGCCCTGGGCAAGTGGCCTGATAGCATCGACCTGTACTCTTCCCTGGTTAACAACAGCGGTCTCGCCGATTACCTGCCGTCTCGGGCACTGGTTATCATTGACCAGCCCGACCTTATCGAAGCAGCAGTTGCAGACCTAGATGCTCAGGCCACTGAGCTGAGACGGTCCCAATCCGAACGAGGAGAACTGCCAGGCAACTTCCCCGTGCCTTACTTCACCTGGCCCGATTTGATGAACAGGCTCGATAGATTCGACCAGCGCCTTACCCTGGAGCAATGGGGAGACGACAGCCAGGCCTACAGAATGAGCCTGGGGCCAGCTCCCAGCTATGGCGGACGCCTGCCCGTGTTTCTCAAAGAAGCCAAATCAATGATAGAAAACAAGCGCAGAGTTATCATCGTCTCCCAGCAGTCAACCAGGCTCGCCGAGCTGCTCGAGGGACAGGATATACTCGCCTTTCCGGTCACGGATATAGAATCCGCCTCTGGCGGACCGCCTCCCGGCTCTGTGACGCTGGTTCAGGGGTCTTTGAGCGAAGGCTGGACGATGGATGGCCCCGGTGGAGACATCCTGCTCACCGATGTCGAACTTTTCGGCTTCGCCAAGAAGCGGCGCATGGTGCCGAAGCGCCCCGTGCGCAGCGAGGCGTTTCTCTCCGAACTTGCCGTGGGAGACTATGTAGTGCACATAGACCACGGCGTCGCCAAGTTCGCCGGGCTTACCAGGCTCTCCCTCGATAATGATACCGGCGGGCGCGAGTACCTGGTCCTGGAATATGCCGCAGGCGACAGGCTGTACGTGCCCAGCGAGCAGGTCGACCGGGTTACCCGCTATATCGGGCCCGGAGGATACAGTCCGGCGCTGAGCCGCTTGGGAACTCAGGAATGGAACCGGGCCAAGCAGAGAGTAAAAGAGGCAGCAGACATCCTGGCTAAAGAACTCCTCGAACTCTACTCGGTGCGCGAGGTGCTGCCCGGCTTCGCTTTCTCCCCCGACGCGGTATGGCAACAGGAATTCGAGGCATCTTTTCCATACGTCGAGACTCCCGACCAGCTTGAGGCAGTGCAAGAGGTCAAACGGGATATGGAAAGAGCACGCCCTATGGACAGACTGGTATGCGGCGATGTCGGCTACGGCAAGACCGAAGTCGCCCTGCGCGCTGCCTTCAAAGCGGCGATGGACGGTATGCAGGTAGCGGTATTGGTGCCCACCACCGTACTGGCCCAGCAGCATTTCACCACCTTCAGCCAGCGTCTGAGCGCGTTCCCGGTCAAGGTCGAATTACTGAGCCGCTTTCGCTCGCCTAAGGAGCAGCAAGAAGTCGTTCAACGGCTGGCTAACGGGAGCGTGGATATCTGCATCGGCACTCACCGGCTTCTGCAAAAGGACGTATCCTTCAAGAATCTGGGGCTGGTCATCATAGACGAGGAGCAGCGCTTCGGCGTGGCTCACAAGGAACGTCTCAAGCAGTTGAGGAAAGAGGTGGACGTCCTGACCTTGAGTGCAACACCTATCCCGCGCACCATGCACATGGCACTAGTGGGCGTGCGCGACATGAGCACTATGGAGACCCCGCCGGAGGAGCGCCTGCCCATAAAAAGCTATGTTGCCCCTTACAGCGAGAGGATGATACGCGAAGCAATACTGAGAGAGCTGGAGCGCAACGGACAGGTGTTCTTCGTCCATAACCGCGTGCAGAGCATCAACTGGGTAGCGAAAGAGCTGGAGAAACTGGTGCCCGAGGCCAGAATAGGCATCGGCCACGGCCAGATGCCGGAGGAGACGCTGGAGTCGGTGATGCTCGATTTCACGCAGGGCAAGATAGATGTGCTGGTGTGCACCACCATCATCGAATCCGGCCTGGATATACCCAACGTCAACACTCTCATTGTGGACGATGCCGATAGACTGGGGCTGACGCAACTATACCAGCTTCGAGGCAGGGTAGGACGCGGGACAAACCGCGCTTACGCATACTTCTTCTATGACAAAGGCAAGCAGCTCACCGACGCCGCGGAGAAGCGGCTCAGGACTATATTCGAGGCCAGCGAACTGGGGGCTGGCTTCCGTGTCGCTATGAAAGACCTCGAGATTAGAGGCGCAGGCAACCTGCTGGGGCCGGAGCAGAGCGGACATATAGGCGCAGTCGGTTTCGAACTATACTCCCAGCTACTAACGGAAGCAGTGGAAGAACGCAGAGCAGGCGGCAAAGCGAAAACAACGTTACCACCTATCTCCACCATCGTTGACCTGCCCCTGCCTGCACTTATCCCAGAGGAATACGTGCCCGACCTAAACACACGCCTCTCTCTGTATCTGCGCCTGGCCAAAGTAAGCTTACCGGGAGAACTCGATGAACTGGAGAGCGAGCTTGAGGACAGGTTCGGACCTCTTCCTGCGGAAGTCAAAGACTTGCTCTACATGGTAAGGATAAAGTTGCTGGGCAGCGGAGCCGGCATCGAGTCTATCTCCACAGAGGATGGGCAGGTAGTGCTGACTCTGGGTGCAGCAGTCGCGATAGACAGGCAACTCCTGCAAAGTGCCTTCGGCGGCAGGTTGAAGATAGGCACGAATCGACTCAGATTGGACATGAAGAGAGCCGACAAGGAATGGAAAGACGAATTGGAGCAAGGATTAAAGAAAATGGCAGCATCTAAAGAGATTGTTAAACAATCTCTTTTCAACCCCCTGTGTCCCCCAGTCTTGGGGGACTTATGAGCTGGGGGATACCCCCAGACCCCCTAGCAAAGGGGCTCTGCCCCTCTGCACTCCCTATTTGCTAAACGCTCCCAATTTAGAGGTGGTTCACAATCTCGCTAAGGCTCCGAATCCGGGGGCAGTCATTGACCCCTTCCCAGAAGCCATCGCGGTCGAGTAGCAGGGGGCTGATGCCGACGCCTTTGGCCCCGACTACGTCCGAATGATACTGGTCACCTACATGGATAGCTTCTGAGGCACTCACCCCGGCACGCTCCAGAGCAGCGAGAAATATAGGAGGGTGGGGCTTCTCCGCTCCAATCTCAGATGAGGTTAGGGCAAAATCTATATAAGGGGTAAGGCCGAGCTCGTTACAGTCTCCATCAAGAGCTCTGTTCAAATTCGAGACCAGGCCCAGAACCATGCCCCGACCCCTGATAATGCGTATTATGGGGAGCGCATCATCGAACAGGGCAAGCCTGCGGTCAAGCTGGCGCGCCCTGGTGAATATGCGCAGGGCCAGGTCTTTGCTGATGTCCACCCCTGCTTTCTTCAGGATTATGGCCTCGTAGTCAGACCAGAAGGCCAGCTCGTCTGCCTG
>Ga0209777_10009000_pt1 | contig 10826 bp, 9 predicted proteins | sample FrelakmetHBP12HB_FD_187147 | JGI IMG/M metagenome (GOLD analysis project Ga0209777, IMG submission 187147) | Freshwater lake sediment microbial communities from the University of Notre Dame, USA, for methane emissions studies -HBP12 HB (SPAdes)... | ecosystem: Environmental > Aquatic >... | reverse complement strand
AAGGGCCTGCTCGAGCGCGAGCCTCGGCCGTCAGATTGGCAGGAGGATATGCGCGGCGGCCTGGGAGTCATCGAGGCTCGGGCGGAAGCCCTCAGTCGCTTCATGGACGCCTACGCACGCCTCGCGCGCTTGCCCACGCCGCGTATGCAGCCGGTGGAAATCGGCTCGTTGGTCCGCAGGGTGGTCAGCCTGGAGACGCGCCTCAAGGTCGCTCTCAAGATGGGCCCGGAACTGACCGTTCGGGCTGACCCTGACCAGTTGGAACAATTGCTCATCAATGTTTTGCGGAACGCCGTGGATGCCGCCCTGGAAACCGGCGGGGGTGTGGAAGTGGGCTGGGCGCGCAACGGGAACAGCATGGAAATCCGCATCGAGGATGAGGGTCCTGGCCTTTCCAATACTTTGAACTTGTTTGTCCCCTTTTTTACGACCAAGCTCGGAGGATCGGGTATTGGCCTGGTTTTGAGCCGCCAGATTGCTGAAGCCCACGGCGGAACGCTCACCCTCGAAAACCGTCGCGCCACACCCGGATGCGAGGCGCGCTTGCGCCTGCCCTTCTCGCCTATTGAAGAATGACGATCAGTAGAAGGTTTTCAGTGGTCAGCCTCTAGTCTCCAGCTTCAGGCAAGGAAGTTTTTGACTTACCGTTCCTGGCCGATTGCCGACGGCTCCCTTCGACTCTGCTCAGGGACGATGAGCGAAGTCGAACTCCGATGGCTGGCGGACTTTCTACTCACCAATCGCCAATCGAGAATTGTCAAAGTGGAAGGCATGGAGCCGGCGCGCGGACTTGAACCGCGGACCCTCGGTTTACGAAACCGATGCTCTACCGACTGAGCTACGCCGGCCTGAAGAGATAAAAATGCTCACCCAACAAGGTATCCCGCTTCGCGGAATCAACTTGCGGGTGAGCATTTTCAGAGGAGAATAGAATGGCGGACGCGCCCCGCCAACTAAACTCCTAGCGAGTCTATGAGAAAGATTCCGGCCGTGTCAAGAAATTTCTCAGGATTTTTTTCTTTAGTTAACTCATGTATTTTCAATAGGTTGAGTTGCACGACAAAGTGCACCTCGGAAGTGTGGGGAATCGGCAGAGAAACCCTGAGTGAGGACCGAAACTCACCCTAAGTTGTTTATTTTACAAAGATTACAACTACCTGAGGTTGAGTCTAATGAGGCTCTCGCCTTCCGGGTTCCCCCACTCCCACTCCGGTAAGTACTTATGCGCCAAGCGCTTGGATAGGAAGACCAGGATCCCGCCTGCGATGCACGCCCCGACCAGAATCACTATGAGCATGATGTTGGCGAGAATGAGTTCAAGCAACTGTAGTGCGAAAGGCTTGTCGCCTGGATAGCGTTGATCCCAACTCACGTTCTGCGCCACGCTGAAGAGGTCCATGAGTTTTGTTGCCGCGGTTTGCGTGCTCGCGTTCACAACCAGGAACACAAAGGAACCCTGACGTCGTCCGTAAAGTGGCGCGGGGCCACCCTCCTGGTTCAGGCTCAGGAAGCTCGACATCGCCCCAAAGCGGATGCGTGCGATTTGCGGAGTGGGATAAGTAATAGCGACGAGCGTGGATCGTTCCTTTTCGCTTTGGTATTCGGCCAACTGCACTTCGGCTCCTTGACTGAAACCGATGAGGTCGGGGCGGACCGAAGGCAACACGCGGCTAGCCGCCTCGAGCCCGAGAGCGTATTTCTCAGTTCCAGGAATCAAGCCGGGTTTGGGCATGGGGGAGGGCAGGCTGGCCAGGGCGTTTGCGGATGGCCGCGTTCCCCCCACAAGAATCAGGAGAGCCTGCCAGTCATTGTCGGAGAGGGAAGAAGCCTGGGGTGGCAAGAACCTGATGAAATTCCGCCCGCGCGCCATCAGCGACTCTCTCGGATCGCTGAGAGCGTATTGGATGCCTTTCACCGGCACCATGGATGTGGTCTGATAGTAGGTGAACAATCCGTAGGCAGCGGAGGGGTCTGGGGCAGCCTCGACGACGACCTCCACTCTTTTGCCAGCCAACGCGTAGGTCCGGTCTTCAAGGGAACTCACGCCGTACTCTCGTTCGATGGCTGGATCACCGCCATAGTTCGTGACGACGGGCAAGGGCAGGGTTTTGGAATCGACCTGCCGCCAGTTGGCAGCAGGCAACAGAGGAATGACAGTGGGCTTTTGCGCCAGGCTGGGAAGGCATACCCCCAACAGGACAGCGCCTCGCGCCACCCATTTGGAAAGAGCCGGCCTCATCAGTTTCCCAGAATATCAGAAATCCGGTCGGGTAGCGGAGGAACTTTCTACAGTTGCGGCCCGCTGGACTGCCGCGACTCCGCTCAAGCGGTTGACGTAATCCAGAACCCCACGGTACAAGGCGTCCGCAACTCGCTGGCGGTAGTCCCCGCGTTTAAGCAGGCGTTCGTCGCGAGGATTGGTCAGAAAAGAGATTTCTGACAGTATGGAGGGCATGTTGGCGCCGATCAGCACCACGAACGGCGCCTTCTTGATGCCCCGATCGCGTAGCGGCGACCCACTCGCCTTGGCCACGCGTTCCTGGACATCGTGCTGGACCCTCCGGGCAAACTCCTGCGACTCTTCGATCTTTTCCGTCATGGCGATTTTCTTGATCAGGTCCTGCAGCTGATGCACGGACTCTTGAGAGGTGGCGTTTTCTCTCGCTGCTACCTCTAAGGCGTCCGGACTGGAAGTGAAATTCAGGTAGTAGGTTTCGATGCCCCGGGCGCTCTTGTCGCGGCTGGCGTTGGCGTGAATGGAGATGAAGAGGTCGGCGGCCTTTTCATTGGCAATCGCCGTTCGTTCCTCGAGGGGAATAAACGTATCGTCGCTGCGAGTCATGATAACCGTGCAGCCCGTGCTGCGCTCCAGAAGCTTCTTCAGGCGAAGGGCGACGTCCAGCACGACATCTTTCTCTTGGAGCCCCGTGGGGCCGATCGTTCCGGTATCGTGCCCTCCGTGGCCGGGGTCAATCACAATGCGGCCTATCTTCAAACCGAGCGCGCGCGTCAGCGTACGTGACCCCGCCTCCGTCGGTGCCGCAGGCTTCGGGACGCTCACGGCACCGCCCCCTCCCTCAGTGCCGCTGGCATGGGCCGCCGTCTCTGGAGGGGGGTGAGACCGCGCCGTGGTGATGTCAGTCGTCGCCTGAGGGATAACCTTTGGAGCTTCCCCTCCAGCGCCCGCTGGAGCTTTGGGAGTCTCACTGGAAGCTTGGGTGCCTGTTGCAGTTTCGGCGGGGGGACCAGCCGGCGGGCCAGACTCGGGCTTCGGCAACCTCCCCTTGGTCCCCTCCTTGACAAGAAGTGGATTCTGGGGTGGTTTCGCGGGCGGCGCGCCGCCCTCAGCTTTCGCAGTTGAACTCCCGGGTGTAGAAGGGGGTGCTGGGAGGTCGGCCTGCGGGCGTTCTCGCGGAGGTTTCTCCGCCCCCGGCGATTCAGCTTTGGCCACAAGCTGTGCAGGAGTCCCGTGGATATCCACCACCAGGCGGAAAGGGTTGGGCAGCGGGATGACGGAGTAGTCTTCGATTTTCTGCACGTCCAAAACTACCCGGGTAATCGTAGGCGTGAATTGCGCGACGCGAATTTGGCGCAGGAACCCGTCCTCGATGGGGAATGTCTTGCCCACCAGTGCGGGGCTCAAGCGACTGTTCTGAAGGTCCAGCACGATGCGGTCAGGACTTGCCAAGCGGACAGTCTCGAACTTCACTTCCCCTTCCACGCCAATCACGATCCGGGAATAATTCGGCCCCACCCAGCGCCGGATGGCCGTCACTTCCGGCGGCCCAGCGGGGCGGCGCTCCTCCGGCAGCACGGGGGGCGGACCCACGCGGCTGGAGGCCCGCTCCGTCAGGAACTGGTCAAGCTGCTTCAACTTTGCGCGGGCTTCGGGGGTTTTCTCAGACTGGGGGTGTTTTTCAAGGAATTCTCGGAAGGCCTTCCGGGCTTCTTCCGGGTTCTCGAGGTCGGTCCGGTAGATCTCCCCGACGGTAAAGAGCGCGTCCCGCGCCACACGGTTTTGCGGGTAGTTGGAGATAAGGAATTCGTAGGTTTTGACGGCGTTCAGGTAGTAGCGGTCTTGGGAGAATACCCGGCCCATCTCCTCGTACAGCTCGGCGATCGCCGCGAGGGCGGCAGGGGTCTTGGTGTAGGCCGGATTCAGATTAGCGACTTCACGGAAGGTTTGGATCACCCGTTCGTAATCGGCCTTGGGACGCTGGTTTTCAGGCTGGGCTTCAAGTGTGGTCCGCATGCGGGCCGCCCGCTCGAAAGTGGCGATGGCGCGGGCGCGCCGTGCAGCGGTAACAGCAGGGAAACAAATCTTCGGGAAGGCCAGCAAACTGGCGAGCAGAAGGACGTGCCAAGCCCGTTTTCCTCGGGTGTTCAGGTTCAACCGTTTCGTCTCCGCTTCCACCCTCCGCGTCCCACTGTCCCACGTCTGCCTGCCGCAGGCAGGCTAGCCGGACCGGGGACTTCCTTGAGCTAATAGATGTTGGTGAAGTGCACTACACCTTCCGCATCCACATACCGCATGATGGGCAGCTTCTGACCTTGTCCGGACCAAGACTTCGGGGCCGTCGGCGAAAAGCCGTTCTGGTAAAGCGTGGTCACTTTGCGCACGTAATTGCGGGTTTCCGGAAAGGAGGGAATCCTCCCCGTCCGCAAGACGGAGTTTTCGCCGGCGTTGTAGGCGGCCAGCGACAGCGCCAAGTCGCCGCCGAAAATATCCAGCAGGTATTTTAAGTAGGTGACCCCGCCTTCGATGTTTTGCTGGGGGTCGAAGGGATTCTCCACGCCGAAGCGCCGGGCTGTGGCCGGAATGAGCTGCATCAGGCCCATGGCGCCCCGCCGCGAAACGGCATTGGGGTCATACTCCGACTCGACTTTGATGATGGCGTGCACTAACTGCGGGTCAACCCGAACGCGCTCCGCCGTCTCCTTGACCAGACGGTTGACCTCCTGGGGCGGGAGCGAGCTCGGGACTGAGCGGGTCGCGCCGAAGCTTCGCGCCACCCAGTCTACCCGTTTCGATTTTTCTCCGGTGTTGATGTAAACCTTATGGCCGTGCGCGTCAACGAGGGCTACGATCTGATCGGCTCGCAAGAGTGGTGAAAAGAAGAGTGCCAGCGCCAGCCCACTGGCGACGGTGCAAAGGTGAGAGTAAGGATGGCTGCGCATTGAGCACCGAAGCCCCAGCCCACCTGGGCTTGGCTATTCTTGTTCCCCGAAGCCCTGGGCATTCGCATTCTTCTCCGCGGGCTTGGGTGTCTTCCGGGAAACAAGGTCTGGCGCTTTAACCTCTCCTGCCTCTTCCGACCCCCCTCGGGTCGGCCGTGTTAAGGCGATTATAGCACCCTGCGGGTTGCCGAGCAAACGGGCGAATCAACTGGGTCCGCGGTGTAAGGGTGGAAACCGCCGGCGTCTTGCGAGGCGAGTTTCCGGTCACTTCTTTTTCCCTTGGTTGGCGACGGCCTGCGCGGCGAGCTTCACCGCTTCCGGGTCGCCCAGGTAGTAATGCCGCAAGGGCTTCAAGTTGTCGTCCAGTTCGTAGACCAGCGGGATTCCGGTGGGGATGTTCAGCGCAACGATCTCCTGCTCCGAGACGTTGTCCAGGTATTTCACCAGCCCGCGCAGGCTGTTGCCGTGCGCCGCAACGACCACGCGCTGGCCGGACCGCACCGTGGCGGCGATGGTCTCGTGCCAGTAGGGAAGAGTGCGGGCGATGGTGTCCTTCAAGCATTCCGTAAGAGGAAGCTCTTCCGGCCGCAGGTTCGCGTAACGCGGGTCTTTGCCCGGGAAGCGGGGATCGTCGGGAGTGAGTTCCGGCGGGCGCACGTCATAGCTCCGGCGCCAGATGTGGACTTGCGCCTCGCCGTATTTCTCCGCAGTCTGCGCCTTGTTCAGGCCTTGCAGCGCGCCGTAGTGGCGCTCGTTCAGCCGCCAACTGTTATAAATGGGAATCCACATCAGGTCCATTTCCTCGAGCGCCAGCCAGAGCGTCTTGATGGCGCGCTTCAGGACGGAAGTGAAAGCCACATCAAAAACGTATCCCTCCTTGCGGAGCGTGCGGCCCGCCTCGAGCGCTTCCTGCACCCCTTTTTCGCTTAGCCCCACGTCGGTCCAGCCGGTAAACAAGTTCTCCTTGTTCCATACGCTTTCGCCGTGCCTCAATAAGACGACCTTGTACATGAATGCCTCACCTTCCTGATTTAGGGTTCACAGAACGAGCCGGCTATTATATGCGGAAAGCTGTTTGCCGCTAATAGGCAGGAGGTCAAGCGGGCCGGGCCGCGGAGGCTTTCTTCAAGGGAAGCAGAACGGAATCGAACGGCCCGATTCAGGCTCCAATTTGGGTTCTGTGGAAATCCCACCTTGTGTTTTCAATAATATAGTGGGTTCGTTTTTCCATTTTTGAAATATGCGTTGACGTTATATATAATTCAATTAAATAAACAATATGGTAACTTGGACAGCGTCATGGCGGGAATCCTTGGCAATATACGTGACGGCCTGCTCGAAGTCATCCCAGGCGCTTTGGGTCCATACTACTCTCCGGTCCATATGCGCATCCTGCGTTCAACCTCCTCTTGCGTTAGCACGCGGCCATGTTCAACGTCCTTTAGCGCGCGCTCGATCTTCTCCCTCACATAGATGTGGTACTGGATGTCCTCCAAGGATGCGTCATCCGGAATCTTGTCCAAGATTCTCCGGACTTCCTCTTTCGCCGAACCCATACGTTCCTCCGCCCGGGATGTCGGGTGTTGATAATGATACGCTGCCCGGCGAGTGGTATCAAGCATGTGCAGATGGGCGAGGCGCAGCCTGTCGTAGGGGCTCGCTAAGGCGTGCCCCTACAGCATCTTCTCGACGATGGAGGGAATGGCTTGGAGGGCTTCGGTGAGTTTGGCCGGATTTTTCCCGCCGGCTTCGGCCAGGTCTTTGCGGCCGCCGCCGCTGCCTTCTACAAACGTCGCGGCCTGCTTCACGATTTTGCCGGCGTCGAGTTTGTCGGTCAGGTCCTTAGTGACGGCAGCGATGAGCGAGACTTTCCCGTCCGCAACGCTGCCCAGCACGATCACGCCGGATTGGAGCTTGGCGCGCAAGTCGTCCGTAAGCTGGCGCATGGCGGAGCGGTCCGTGACTTCCACTTGCGCCGCAATCACCCGTACGCCCTTGACCTCGCGCGCCTGTTCGAGCAACCCGCCCGCCTGGGATGCGGCGCGCTTCATCTGCTGGGCTTCCAGTTCCTTGCGAAGCTTCTTTTCCGCTTCCGTGAGCTTTTCGGCCGCTTGGAGCAGTTCGTCGGGCTTGGCGCGCAGCGTGTTCGACAGTAACGCTAATGTTTCGCTGTATTGCCGTAATTGCTGGAGCACTCCCGTTCCCGTCAGCGCTTCGATGCGCCGCGTGCCCGCCGCCACGCTGGCCTCGGAAACGATCTTGAAGAGCCCGATGTCGCCGGTCCGCCGCACGTGCGTGCCGCCGCAAAGCTCCTTGGAGAAGTCGTCAATCGTGAGCACGCGCACCTTGTCCGCGTACTTTTCCCCGAACAGCGCCATCGCGCCGGTATTGACGGCGCTGTCGAGGTCCATTTCGTTCGTCACGACCTCTTCGTTCTTGAGGATGTGCTCGTTCACCAGGTCTTCGATGTCCAGCACATCTTGCTCGTCGAGCGCGGCGTAGTGCGAGAAGTCGAAGCGCAGCCGGTCCGGCGCTACCAGCGAGCCGGCCTGCTTCACGTGCGTTCCCAGCGTCCGCCGCAGCGCCGCGTGGAGCAGGTGCGTTGCCGTGTGGTTGCGCCGAATGGAGTTGCGCCTTTCCGCATCGGCTTGGGCCGTCACCAGATCGCCGACGTGCAGCGTATCGCGGGCAATCGCTTTGTGGGCGATCAGCCCGCTGACGGGATAGTAGGTGTCCGAGATGTGCGCAACCTCGTGGTCCGACCCCGCCGCCAGGAAATGCCCAATGTCTCCCACCTGCCCGCCTGCTTCGGCGTAAAACGGCGTATGGTCGAGCACGATTTCGACTTCCGCCCCCGGCTTGGCCTCGTTGATGGACTCGCCCTTCTGGACAAGCGCCACAATACGGCGATCTGCCGAGGTCGTCTGCTTATAGCCTTCAAAGATCGTTTTACCCTTCTCGGCAAGCTGAAGATAAACAGGCGGGGCGACCTTCTTCTCCGCGCCCTTCCAACTCGCCCGCGCACGCTCTCGCTGGTGGGCCATCTCCGCCTCGTAACCCTCGCGGTCGATGGTAAGGCCGTAGTTTTTGACGATATCCTCGACGAAATCGGGGCGCAGCCCGAAGGTGTCGTGGAGTTTGAAAACCGCACTACCCGGAAAGGTCTTGAATTCAGCTATCATTACCTGGTCGCCCTTCTTGAATACGACGTCTGGCTGCTGTTTGGGCGACCTGTAGAATTCCTTCCATTCCGCAAATGTCAGGTTCTTCCCGACAAGTATCTTATCGAGTTGCTCGAGTCCATATCTCGTCGTATGCGAGTACCGTTCTTCCTCGATCTTGATGGCCTTAGCGACGTACTGCTCTGTTTCGAGCAGCTCTGGGTACGCGTCTTTCATCATCTGCACGACGTGGCCGGCCATTTTGAAAAGAAATGGCTCATTCAAGCCGAGTGTCTGGCCATGGTAGAGCGCGCGGCGCATGATGAGTCGCAGGACGTAGCCTCGGCCTTCGTTCGAGGGCAGCACGCCGTCGGAAATGAGGAACGTCGCGGCGCGGGCGTGGTCGGCGATGATACGCAGGGAAACGTCGGCATCGTGGTTCGCGCCATATTCGACATTGGCAAGTTCCGCCGCTTCCTGAATCAGTGGCCAGAACAGGTCGGTGTCAAAGTTCGAAATCTTGCCTTGCAGAACCGCGGCGATACGCTCTAGCCCCGCGCCCGTGTCGATGGACGGGCGGGGCAGGGGAGTCATATTCCCCTGCTCGTCGCGGTTGAACTGCATGAAGACCAGGTTCCAGAGTTCGACGAAGCGCCCGCAGTCGCAGGGAAACTTGCAGTCCTGGTGGCCCAGATCGCTCGCTCCAGGCCCCATATCGTAATGGATTTCCGAGCAAGGCCCGCAGGGGCCGGTATCGCCCATGGCCCAGAAGTTGTCCTTCTCGTCCATGCGGAAGATGCGTTCGCGCGCCACGATCTTGGCCCAAAGTTCCTCCGCCTCATCGTCCTCGCGGAAGACCGTGGCGTAGAGCTTTTCCTCCGGAATCGCGAAGTCCTGGGTGACCAGTTCCCAGGCCCAGGGAATGGCTTCCTTTTTGAAATAATCTCCGAAGGAGAAGTTTCCGAGCATTTCGAAGAAGGTATGGTGGCGGGTGGTGCGCCCCACCTGCTCGAGGTCGTTGTGCTTGCCGCCGGCGCGCACGCATTTCTGCGACGAGCAGGCGCGCGAGTAGTCGCGTTTTTCGCGCCCCAGGAAGACGTCTTTGAAGGGGTTCATCCCGGCATTCGAAAACAGCAGCGTCGGATCGTTCGCCGGAACGAGGGAGGAGGAGGGCACGATGCGGTGGTTGCGCGCCTCAAAAAACTTTAAAAATCCGCTTCTGATCTCACTTGCTCTCATCGTTCGATCACCAGTTATGAGTTATGAGTTCTGAGTTATGAGTTGTCACGCCCGCTTCGTTGGCCTGCGGCCCTTTGTTCGTCTTGGTGCGCCTTCGTGGTCAGGGTGATGGAGGCCAGAATGCGCTTCAGTTCCTTCGTTTCCTCGATTAGCGAGTCGAGTTTCTTCTTCGCAACGATGTCCGATTCCCCGAGTAATCGGAGCCAGTAGAGGCTCTCGCGAGTTTCCTTTTGCGCAATGCCTAATTTATGGACGAAATCCGCACGGCTTTCGCCGGCTTGGGCCTCCTCAACGTTTGCCCCAACGGAACATGCGGCGCGGAGATATTGTTTGCCGAGCAGCCAGCCCGCTGCGTCCTTTTGCTTCTGCAGGAATTGGTAAAGCTTGATGGCGCGAAGGGCGTAGGCAAACGAACGCTCCCGAATCTTGCGGGGGCGCGCGTTGGTCGCAGGCGCACCGGGTGGCTTCGGTTTGTCCCCAGTCCTTTGCGGTTTAGCATCGGCCGGTCCCCCCGTTAAACTGGGCCGTGCCGCGGCCTTTGACAATTCAGTGTCCATCACTCAACCACTCCGACGGAGAACCCATAACTCAGAACTCATAACTCATAACTTTTCCTCAGAATCCGCCAGCTCCGAAGTATCGACCACGTCGGCGACCGGTTTGAGTTCCGGCCTTGTGCGCACCGCTTTAATAATATCATCGGCGCGGAAGCCGCGGCGCAGCAAGCTGCGGCAGAGCGAAGCGAGCTTGGCGGGGGTGAGGGGCAGGCGGAGCGTGCGGAGTTTGGCTTCGATGGTTTGCGCCAGGAGTTCGTGCTCGTCGGCGTCCTGGTAAGCCTGCTCGAGGGCGGAATCGATTTGCCGGTAGTCCACCAGCTTGGCTTTAAGCTCGCGGCGGACGCGGTAGCGGCCGAAGGCGCGGTTCCGGACCAGCGAACTGGCGTAGTGTTCGGCGAACTTGCGGTCGTCCAGGTAGCCGAGCTGGCGCAGGCGGGCCAGCGCCTCGCGAACGGCGTCGGAAGGGCCGAATTTTCTCTGGAGGGCCTGCCGGAGCTCGGCCACGGAATACGGCCGGCGCGCCAGCATCCGAAGGGCTGTCGCGAAGGGGCTGGGCGGAGCCTCCTTACTTTTTTGCAAAGCGGTCCGCCTTGGCGCCTCTCTCCATTTCTTCTCGCGCCGCGTCGGCGGTACTGGCAATGCCCGCGATGCGGAGCTTGAACTCGTCGGGGTTGCTGGAGGTGGTGAGCGC
>Ga0209777_10008999_pt1 | contig 10827 bp, 13 predicted proteins | sample FrelakmetHBP12HB_FD_187147 | JGI IMG/M metagenome (GOLD analysis project Ga0209777, IMG submission 187147) | Freshwater lake sediment microbial communities from the University of Notre Dame, USA, for methane emissions studies -HBP12 HB (SPAdes)... | ecosystem: Environmental > Aquatic >... | reverse complement strand
TATCTAAGTGGAAACCCACTTGCATAATTATTTATTTGTAAAAATGAATAGTTTGTGATGTCTACTTTACCGTATGTCCTAGTAACTGGATCAATTTGAAACAATTGATTTGAAATAGTATTAACAGTTGTGGATGTATTAGTGGATAAAAATCCTTTACTATTATCTTTAATATTTACTAATATTTCATATGGCTCACTAATTAAATTAGAATCGTCATAGATGTATTCCATCAAGATATTAACATCAGGCTTTATGTATTTTGAAACTCTCATGTGTTATATATAAAAAAATCTACCATATATGGTAGATTTTATATTAATTCTCTAAATAAGAATGTATTTCGTTTATTATTTCTTGTTCGGAAAGTTTTGGATATTTGTCTTTTATTTCTTTAAATAAAGAAGATTCTTCTATTCTAAGTTTTTCTATGTTTTCGTTTACAGGCGACACTAATCTTAGTAATTTCTGTTCTTCGGCATCTATAACACCTAGCTCTTTTATAATATGATCACTTATGGTTGTTATGTCCGCTTTATTCTTAATTCCGGAAACTTCGTTATCCGAATAATTAGTCAATTCAGCCATTTTATTTTCTAAGAAAATGACTAAATCTGCTAATTCTTTTTTATAAGAATCCAATTGTTTAGTTAAATTTAAGAATTTATTCCTAATATTTTTTGCGCTTTCTAAATAAATTTTTGCTATCATAATTATTCCTCATTATTTCTTTGAACACCTTCATTCATTTCTTCGGTGTCTTTAATATCCACAACAGGTAAAACTCTTTTAGTTGGTTTTTTTGCTGGAGCTTTTACTGCTGCGGTAGTTTTCTTTGCAACTGGTTTAATTTCATCATCTCCTTTCTTAAATATCTTATTATGAGTTGGTGTTTCCATCATTCCTCTAATTTTAGCAACTATCATATCTTTTATGAGATTAGGATTTGCTAAAATACTAGCAGTAAATTCTTGAGCCAAATACTCTACGATAGATGTTTCGCAATTTTCTTCCATCATTTCAATATAAGAAATCTTAGGTATTTTTTTAGCGATTTCAATATTAATTTTGAAATCGGTATTCATTTTTGATTTTTTAAATATTTCTATCATAGGATCTGAGTATCTTTCTTGGTAAGCATTACCGCCCATTACTGGATTTATTTCCTTAGTTGATGCTCTGCCTTCTTCTATGTGATTTACGTTTACGTTTACGTTTGGATTTTGTGCGTGTTCTATATGAACTGGTGCATTTTTAGGTATTGCTTGCGCAGATTGCCTAATTTCTTGTTCATCGCCTTCATCTAAGTATCTTGAAAAAGCCGAAGCTTGATTATTTATCTGCTGTTTTGTATTATCGAATAAATGACTATTCCTTTTTGCTATTTCCTCTGCTTCAATGTCTGGATTGTATGGTATTTCTATATTAGAAGAATTGGCAACATCATAAAATTCATTTCTTGGAGAATTATAAGAATCATTTCTTTCGCCTCGTGGATTAGCTCTTTCTTCAGGAGTTATAGGTATTTTATTAACAAAATCGCTCGGCATTGAGCTAATCTGCTCCATTATACTATTCTGCATTACACTCTTTTTGCTGAAAAACTGGTCAGGGTCTATTCTTTCCATTTTTAACGGATTCTGCTGAGGTGGTTGTTGTGTCTGTTGTACTGTTTGTATGTTGCCTTGTGGTAAAGCAGTAAAATATTTTGTATCTAAAAGAACATTAGTGTTTATTTTTGTACCATCTTCAAAAACGGTTACATTACCGTTAATTTCTTTAACAGCGCATATTTTTCCAGAAGAATTAATAAATTTCCTACCTTTCATATTGTGATTGCGATTTAGATTATATATTATAAAATAAGCCTCTTGTTTAATAAAACACAAAAAAAATACCTGTAAATTAATACAGGTATTTTTTGATAATTTAGATTTAATTAAAAATCCTTGAAGAAGTCATCATCTTCACCTTCTGCTACTGTTGAAGGCGCTGTTGTAGCTGGTTCATCGTAATCGAAATCACTTGAAGTTGCTGCGTTAGCCTTAGCATAACTGTTAGAACTCTTACCTGTTAGGTAATTTGCAATTTCAGTTATTTTAGCCTGTTGTGCTTCTGTTAATACTTTAGGAGCAAAAGCTTCCAATTCGTGTTCTCTCTTCAATAAGAAATCCTTTACAGCACTTCTCATTTTTGGATCGATATTACCATCAACTAATGGTACATTCTTGAACTTGTTTGTATCTGCGTTATACAGAGATAAAGTTGAAGGATTTGGTTTGAACTGTGAACTATTGTAGTCAGGGAAACTATCCTCACCACCTGTTTCTTTAACAATAAGTGTTAAATCTTTACCAGTTGCCAATTCGAATACATTACATGGCTCACCACTAATATCTCCGTTCTTTTCAGCTATGATCTTCTCTCTGATTTGTTTACCATACTGAAGAATCATTATTTTACCAACTAATTCAGGCTGCTGCTCATCTTCAATGATTAAACAATATGAGTAGTATTTTTTAGAATACTTTAAGCATTTTGATTTCTCCATAAGGATTGCATTCTTAGAATTTTGCATCTGATAGTATAAATCAGTTAATGCACATTTTCCGTCAGGAAAATTCTTTGCACTATCAAACCATCCTGATAATTCTTTGTTGTTTTTGATGTCCACGTAATGTGTAATCTTTTCGATAGCTACTTGTCCAAGTACGCCTTCTTGTGATAAGTTTGGTAAAAGTCTTACAACTGATCTCCAACCTTTCTTTTTGTCTTTAACTTTGTCCATCGATACACGATAGATACCGTCATTGTTTCCTGTCTTTCTATCTTCTAAGAAAGATACTTTGTCGCTTAAGCCACCACTGTTAAACAGTGAGTCTAATTCCATTTTTTCTGCCATTTCTGCCGTTATTTGTTTTTAATATCAAGTCTGTTTGTTTGCTTGATTACTTATTATATTGTCTAAATCAAAGAAAGTTTAAGTTTTTTAACAATTTTTTTAGTTTTTTTTTCGTATTTTTGTAAAAAATATTAAACATGTCAAAACTATTTATAACTTCTACATTACCTTACGCCAACTCTTACCGTCCGCACATCGGGCATCTCTTTGAATTTATACTTACTGATTCTATTACAAGATTCAACAAAAGTTTTTATTCAAAAGAAAATGTTTGTTTTAATACGGGTCTTGACCAGAATGGCTCGAAAATACTACAGAAGGCAACTGAATTAGGACTTCCTATCGGAGAGTTTCTTAGCGGAGTGACCGATGAGTGGAAAAGTTTCTGTGAAAAATTTCATATAGATTATAATAATTTCTATGAAACCTCTTCAACTACACATACAGAAAAAGTAATAAAAGTATGGAATCTTTTTGTAAAAAAAGGATTATTATATGAAAAGGAATATACTGGTAAATATTGTGTTGGCTGTGAAGCTTTTAAGTTAAATAAAGATTTAACCGAGGGTAAATGTCCTGACCATTCTAACCTAATATTAGACACAGTTACAGAAAAGAATTATTTCTTTAATCTTTCGACATATAAAGAAACCATTTTGGAATGGCTAAAAACTAATCCGATAAACCCTGCAAATAAGGTTAATGAGTTATTAGTCTTTATTAATGACTATGATGAAATATCCGTTTCAAGAAAGCGTACTGAATTATCATTGGGAATAGGAGTTCCTAACAGAGATGATCAGGTAATATATGTATGGTTTGATGCTTTATTGAATTATATATTTGCAGCAGATGAGTTTGCAGATTGGAATGATTGCAAAACTATTCAATTATGTGGACCTGATAATCTTCGTTTTCAGGCACAGATATTTCAATGTTTGCTAATAGCATTAGGTAAAAAGAATACAGGAACAGTGTTCATTCATGGTACTATTTTGGATAAAAATGGAAGAAAAATGTCCAAAACAGAGGGGAATGTTATCGATCCGATAGAACAACTTGAAAAATATGGCATAGATGCTGTTCGTTATTATACATTGGCTGGATTAAATACGACTGATAATTCTTCATGGGATGAAGCTAACTTGGTAACACAATTCAATTCGGAAATTTGTAATGATTGGGGGAATTTGGTTAGTCGTACTTTGCATTTAATTGATACAAAATCGGTAGATGTTAATTACATTGTATTGAATCCTTTTACTGATAATGTAAGGAAATGCGAAGAAGAGATAGTCAAGTTATGGCAGAATCTAAAAATAAAAGAGGCATTACAAAAGACAAATGAATTAGTAAAATCAGCTAATAAATATATTAATGATGAAACACCTTGGAATAATGAAAATTACGAGGTTGTATTAAAGAATTTGTATTATTTAATAACCTTTGTAGCTGCTTTGTATCTTCCCGTTTTTCCAAATAGACCTGATGTTTTTCAGGCAATTGAAAGTAAGAAAAAGGCAATTTTATTTACTAAATTGTAATTAAAGTCCCGCAACCCCATTTGAACCAAGTGGTGCTTTTTTAGCACTCTTGGTTTTTTGTGTTGGTTGCTTATTTGGTTTTATTGGATAGTTATGTTTATTGGTAGGTGTAAATTTCTTAATACTGTCATCATAATCCGAAGAATTATTCAATTCTTTATTACTTGCCATATAATCTTGATAACTTTCAATACCAGTATCTATTGGATTCTGAATATATTGAATATTAGCACCTTGATGGTTCATATCGGCAATTTTGTCCCCAATATCAATTCCCTTAGTTAGCTTTCTAATTCTCTTTAACTGATCAACTGTACTTTGCTGCGGTAAAGATTCTGTTATATATTCAATAAATCTAAATATCTTCATTACATTTCATTTTTTTGTCAAGTAATTTTAAGACGAAATAAGCGTTAAAAAATACTTCTGATACTCTGTATTCACTTTCATTTTTAAGTTGAAATTTGAGCTTTGAAATAGCGTTAATGCTATTTGCACTTGCTTTCTGTCTGTCAAATAAAATAAAAATTGAATACATAACTATATATTAAATTACCAAACACAAAAAAGCCTTGCATATATTATGCAAGGCTTTTTTGTGTTTGGTAATTTAATTACGCAGATGTATCTTCTGGGAAAATATCACCCTTTTTCTTTCTTGGTTTTTTAACCTTTATTTCCAAAGGAGCGATTGTTTCAACAACTATTTCAAGTACTGGTAAAAGTTCAGGTATTACTACTATCTTTTCTACTTTTTCCTCTGTTATAACCGTATGATCTGAATCCGCATTATACGTTACATGTAATATAGAACCTTCTTCTGGGTTATTTTCAAGTATAAAATCTGTCAAATAATCATCTATCCATCTCTGTATAGCTCTTTTCATTGGTCTTGCGCCATATTGTGGCTCATATCCTACTACTGATAAGTGTTCTTTCGATTTGTCATCAATAGTAATACTATAACCAATGTTATTAACTCTTGAAACTATCTTAACTAATTCCAATTCAATTATAGATAATATTTCACTTACACCTAAATCACGGAAGTAAATAATATCATCAACACGGTTAATAAACTCTGGAGCAAATGTTTTCTTCAATTCTTTTTCAAGTTTATCTTTTATATCCATATCTTTGCCTTCTACCTTAGCCTTAGTTGAGAAACCAACGCCTTGACCGAATTCTTTGATAGTCTTAGTACCAACATTTGATGTCATTAATATAACTGTGTTCTTGAATGATACTTTTCTACCATGCGCATCTGTCATATAACCATCATCAAATACCTGCAAGAATAAATTCCAAATATCTGGATGAGCCTTTTCGATTTCATCCAATAATATAACTGAATATGGCTTAGTTCTCACTTTATTAAGAATAACAGAACCATCATCATAACCAACATAACCTGCACTTGAACCAATTAATCTTGATGAAGATATTTTATCCATAAATTCACTCATGTCTAGTCTGATTAAAGAATCGTCAGATTCAAATAATTCTCTAGTTAATTGTTTAGCAAGTTCAGTTTTACCAACACCACTGTTACCAATAAGCATACCAACAAAGATAGGCTTATTAGGATCTGCCAAGCCAATTCTGCTTCTTTGGATAGCTCTGGCTATCTTATTTATAGCATCATCTTGTCCTATTACAGACATCTTCAAATTTGGTCCTAATTTAGATAATTTACTATTTTCATTAGTAGTTATCTTCTGCAAAGGAATACCGGTAATCATAGACACCACTTGCGAAACATCATCTTCTGTTACAGTTTGTCTGTGTAACCTTTGGTCATTTTCCCAGATTATTCTAGCGACATCTAATTTTTCGTTCAGAATCTTCTCTTTGTCTCTTAGTTTAGCGGCATCTTCATAACGCTGACTTTTAACAACCTTATTCTTTTCTTCCTTGATAGCTGCAATATCTGCTTCAATATCCACAATTTCTTTAGGAACATTTATATTAGATATATGCACATGAGAACCTGCTTCATCTAAAGCATCAATAGCCTTATCCGGTAAAAATCTATCCTGCACATATCTCGCTGTTAAGGTAACACAAGCCTTGATAGCTTCTGGTGTATAAATAACTGAGTGGTGATTTTCGTATATTTCCTTAATATTAAGTAATATTTGTAAAGATTCTTCCTCTGAAGCTGGTTCAACCAATACTTTTTGAAATCTTCTTTCCAATGCGCCATCTTTCTCAATATGCTTACGATATTCATCCAATGTAGTTGCGCCTATAATCTGCATTTCTCCACGAGAAAGTGCGGGCTTAATCATATTAGATGCGTCTAATGAACCAGAAGCACCACCAGCACCGATGATTGTGTGTATTTCATCTATAAAAAGGATAATATCTGGTTCTTTTTCAAGTTCAGCCATCAACGCTTTTATTCTTTCTTCAAATTGTCCTCTATATTTAGTACCAGCGACCATAGCTGCTAAGTCAAGTGTTACAATCCTTTTGTTAAAAAGGACTCTTGAAACCTTTCTTTGAACTATCCTAAGTGCTAATCCTTCTGCGATAGAAGATTTACCAACACCTGGTTCGCCTATTAAAATAGGGTTGTTTTTCTTACGTCTAGATAATATCTGAGATACACGTAGTATTTCTTTATCACGACCTACGATAGGATCAATTTTTCCCTCTTCTGCCATTTTCGTCAAATCTTTACTAAAGGTATCTAAAACCGGAGTTCTTGATGACTTTGTATCCTTTTTACTCTTATTGTTGAAGGGTTTACTATTTGTATCATCCTCATCATCATAGTCGTCATTTGCGGACGCTTTAATAACTTTAACTAATTTGGTGTAATCAATGTTAGGGTTTTTGTTCATATTTTACTTGTTTTAATTGTAGTTTATAGAAACGAATTATTAAAAGTTTATACAATATACTTATTTAATAATGTTTCAAGTGATTTGACATATTTGTTTATAAATTCCATTTCGACAGACTGCTCACCGTCTATACGATATAGACGAAAATTCTTTATAGGAAAAAACTCCATAATATAGTTATGATTTTTATCAAAAACCGTAAAAAGAAGTTGTGTATTATTTGGTTTGTTACAACCTTGAACATTTATTTTAGTATGTTCACTATTTAACCTATTATTTAGGTTAATGCTTATTTGATTTAATGTTTCTTCAAATGGTGTCATTTTTCAAATTTTTCTTTTAATAATAAATATTGTTCTAATTCCTTTTTTGTCACTTTTCTTTTTTCATCCAAATCATATTTTCTTAGTGAGATAGGAAGCAAATCTGTTACGTATTTATTATGACAAATAGAAATACCTTGATTTGTCATTGTTAAATAAGCTAACGGAATTTTAACCTTATCATAACCATAATCCCCATCGCCATAATCCCTATAATATCTTACCAAGATATAATCTTTTTTAATTGTAGATTATCCATGTCAATAGTTTCTGGATATAAAAGTGGCTTAATATGTACCGGTATTCTATGATTAGGATTTAGTTGAATAAAATTTTTAAATACCTTTCTTTCTTCCAAACACATTATTTCTATAATATTCGATAGAGGTGATGTTATAGCTCTTCTGGCAACCTTGAATAATATTTCGGATTCTACCAATTTAGTTTTTGCTAATTTATATTTCGCAATTAATTCGAATGGTGTTTCTTTCATTATGTTGTTCTTAATGGTTCTGATAGATTTCTGTTAGAAAATTCTTGTATTCCGGTAACTTCGTAAATCAATTTACTTTTTATATAATCTGGTATTTCAACAGGATAATCTAATTCCGGTATTTCAATTTCGGCTACAACTAAATTGAAATTGAAAACATCAATCTCCCATTTCAATTTCTTTATTTCACCATCAAAATCAGCTTCGATATTTGTTAGATAAATATATCTTGTTTTCCTTAAAGCGGTACATTCATATTTACCAGAATGTATTTCATCCATCAATGACTTATATTCCACATAAGTGTAATCACGCTCTTCTTCGTAACAAATACCATCTATATAAGTCTTTATTGTGTGTAAATAAGTGCGTAATTTAGAAAGGTTAGAATCGATCTCTCTAATTCTATACCATACTTCTCCAACTAAATAATAATATTGTGTTATGTCCTGAACTTCAATTCTAGGAAATAAACCCTCTGACATTAAAATATATGGTTGTACAGGTAAATCCTTTAATACGAACTTCCTTTCTATTTCTTTTTTCATGTTCTTAACTTTTCTTTAACATCGTAAAGATACGACAATTTTTTGACAAAAAAAAATCTAATATCAAAGATATTAGATTTAATTTTTTAAGATAATTCAGAGAATTATGCAGAAACCGCACCGTTTACAGATGAAGATAGCGCACTACCTGGTCTGAATTTAGCAACAGTCTTAGCTGGGATAAGAATCTCAGCACCGTTCTTTGGGTTACGACCCTTACGAGCCTTACGGTCTGCTGTCTGGAAAGTACCGAAACCAACTAAGGTAACTTTTTCTCCTGCGTTTAGTGTAGCCTTAATAGCTTCTACTACTGCATCAATAACTTCTGATGTCTTTGTCTTTGTTAGGTCAACCTTAGCTGAAACCTGATTGATTAAATCTGCTTTGTTCATAATTGTTTGTTTGTTTTTAACTTATAGTCTATATAAATCAAAGGTTTTGTTTTTGTTAAAAAAAGTTTGTCATTTTCTAATTTTTTTATAACTCCAAGATTCATACTGATATGTCTTTTACAATAAATTATAAAAAAGTTTGAAATTTTTACAAAAATACCCGAAGTAATTCGGGTGGTTCTGTCTAACAGCTTGAGATTACAGCGTTTAGGCGATGATTCTTTCGGAACATTATTTTTTCTTTCCTTGTCCACTATACTTTCGTACAGTATACCATCAGTCTCAGTTATTTGAGTTAACCACTCTTTTCGTACCGAACTTTCTCGACAATTACTTTACCTACTCAAAAGTATCCTTCTGACTATGCCTTGCGGGCTTATAAGTTTTTCATTTATCAATATAACTTACCTTGCGGGTAGATTATATCCTGATTTACTTTCGTATCAGGAATTAGAAACCTTTTGTTCAGACACGCCACAACGATTGTGCTTGTCTTTAATGCCAAAGTCCCACTAATATGAATGACGCTGTTGTGGAGTAGTTAACTTTCTTTTGAAAAGTCAATTCTACACGCCATTCTGTTGTCTCCCAACAACGGTATTACCAGCGCCGAAGCGTAAGGCAATACTGATTCATAACATTTTACCTATTGGGTAGGTATTACATCATAACCTCAATCTTTCTTATTGTCCTTTGGACTCAATTACCCAGAAACAATACATAGTAAGACTGTTTGCTCTGAATAATAATTACTATGCCACTTGACCGTCGTAATCATACTTGATATTGCATAGTTAAACTCTTTCGAAGTCGGGATTTTAGCACCCCTTTATTACCATTACTGGTTTTATTTGTATCCACTCCCCGAAGGTCATGTGCGAGCCTATGCGCTCTTTTTGTGGGAAATTGGAATTCAATCCTACCTTTTGCAAGGATTTCCCGTAAATTGTAGATAAGGTTAAGAAGTTAAGCCTGCTTGTTAATATATTTCTATATAAATACTTATCCTGACTGCTCTTACAGTCCAATATATCATGAATAACATGGATACAATTTGAGCGGACTGAGGATTCAACCTCTATTCTTTCGAAAGTCCGCATGTAATAGGCTACCACAATCAGGTAAAAACTACCACTTACTGAAGGTGTGTTTTTAGTAATCATGTGATAATTCGGATTAGATTGCATTTCGTCCCGGCGGACTTCATTATTCAATCATTTTATACCTTAACATCCTATTAATCAGTAGTGGGTGCGTGTTTCCCGTATCACCAATGCGATCAAAGTGACCACATACAGGATTCGAACCTGTTACTCTCCCCGGTAGCGTGTGCTGGATTCGAACCAACATCTATATCTGAAAAGATATATGTCCTTTTCCATTGGAAAGTCTGATTAACAAACTCCTGATAGACGAACACGCCGTTTTATTTATTCGGTTAAATCTTCCTGCATGAGGAACCTTGACTGCTTTAGCATTCAAGTTCGGTTGATTACCCCGAATAAATAGTAGCGTGTACTGGATTCGAACCAATATCTGTGTCTGAAAAGACACATGTCCTTATGCTTACGCATAGTCTGAATGAACAAACTCCTGATAGACGAACACGCCATTTTAATATATCCACACCTTTAGTCGCTGCTTGTTAAACGTCATTAAAGCATATTTGTGTGAGACTTAATTAAGTAGCGTGTACTGGATTCGAACCAATATCTGTATCTGAAAAGATACATGTCCTTTTCCACAGGAAAGTCTGATTAACAAACTCCTGAT
>Ga0209777_10008998_pt1 | contig 10827 bp, 11 predicted proteins | sample FrelakmetHBP12HB_FD_187147 | JGI IMG/M metagenome (GOLD analysis project Ga0209777, IMG submission 187147) | Freshwater lake sediment microbial communities from the University of Notre Dame, USA, for methane emissions studies -HBP12 HB (SPAdes)... | ecosystem: Environmental > Aquatic >... | reverse complement strand
CTTTTCTCAATGCGATGGCGATGGCGCTGGCGTTCTTCGTGTTCGGAAGCAGGAAGGCCAGGGAATATGCGGTCAGGTCGTTCTCGCTCCTGATGTCGTTCAAGTACGGAAAGGAGGCGATTGGGGCGATCCGCGGGATAGGGCCGCTGGAGACAGTGCCGAAGGAGTCCCTTCCGGAAGGCGTGATGCATGCCGACATGAGGAGCGGGAATTACGCCCTGTCGAGCAGGCGCGGAAAGATTGCCTCGATGGCGCATTCCGCGCTTTCCTGGGCTGGCAGGGACGTCGCGGTCGACGAGACGTACAGCTTCTCCGGAATTGTGCTGAGGGGGATATTCTCAAGGCGCACGTTCGTAAGGAACGGGGATGCCTACATACCGCTGTTCGACAACTCCAATCCTATCATGCATGCGATACGGCTCGCGCTGTTTGCCGTTGCGTTCTTCCCATTCGTAGGCCTGATGTCGCTTGCTTATATCCCGATAAAATTAGTGCGCATGCCGAAGACGCTCGGATACGGGCTGGATTGAGAACGGCTTGGATATCAAATGCCTATGACCTTGCCAATACGTCAAATATCCTGTCCTTATTCCTTTCCATCGTCCTAATGGCCTCTTCAGCGCCATATTCTGCGTCATTCAGAAGGAACCGCGAGAATCCGAGCCTTTGAAGCTGCGCCATGGCCCTTGATGGAGTTTCTTTTCCGTATCTGAACGTCATCTCAACGCTTATTGCAGGGATTTGGTATGATAGACCCTCAAGCGCTTCTGGTTCATGCCCTTCTATATCCATGTTGATATAAGCCGGCTTTCCGTATCTTTCGATTATCACGTCCAGCGTAACCGTGCATACTGTTATGGAATTAAGCGCCTTGCCTTCCCCGTACCTGATGCTCAATGACGAATTCCCTCCATGATTTAGACAATGCAACTCAGCCAATTCGTTCCTGCTTGAAACAGCCGCATTGACTATCTCTATGTTCGGGTAATACATTGCCGTCTTTGCCAATAGCGTAAGATTATGATAATCAGGCTCTATCGCAACTATCTTGCATCCAAGCAGGCTGAAAGCAGCCGAGAACGAGCCATCAAATGCGCCAACATCAAAGACAGTATTGCCTTCCTTAACTATGTCAAGGCCCTTGTAATACTTCGCCAGCTTGTTCGCGCGGTCATCCAAATCCTGCTTCCACAGCGGGGAAATGCGGTAAATCTCCTTTATCGGCCTGCGGATTGCGTCCGGGACGAACAGCCCTCTGCCCATCGCCTGCAACAGATCATCATGGATTGTCATGTTTTCCCGCCTGCCTTATTATCCAAGCTAAAGCCGCCATGAGGATTGCGACAATCCCTAAAACAATCACACCCTCAAAGTTGCTCATTTCTTATCCCAGCCCTCGCGCTTTGTCTTGCACTTAAAGCAGATGCCTTCGTCATAGCCTGCGATTATTTTTTCTTTCTTGCAGGCTTTGCATGTGTTGGTTTTCATGTTTTCATCAACTTCTTTCTAATTATCATGCTGCATCGCAATGTAGAGATAGTGTGCATTCCCTCTATTCTCGCAGTTCGGTTGCCCGTCGCACTTCTTCTTGAAGCGTATTGAGCCGTCTGCATCTTTGTAAGTTACGCAGCCACACCAATGCTTCATGGTTTATCCGCCGTTAATTTGATTCCATATGCAGTGTATTGCTCAAATAATGACAATATCGGCTTGAGTAATCTTACCTTCAAGCTTGTTCCATAAATATATTCTATCTTGGCGTTCTTTAGCCCAAATCTTTTTGCGTAATTTTTTAAATGAGACGGAAAAAATATCATGAAATGGCAGTCATCGCCATCGCCACTAGCATATACATGTTGAAAACGCGGGTTGCACGGGATATGAAACAATAAATAGGAGGCATTGTCTGTTGTTATACTTAATTTACCCCCCCCCTCGGAGCACCCGCAGGCTCTCCGCGAAATAATGCTCCGGATTGGTCAGATGCTCAAAAACAAACGTGGAATACACTTCGTCAAATGTTTCATCGGGATATGGCAATCTGTCAGTATCTATATTGCATTTTTTAACTTCTGGACGCTTTGGGTATAAATCTACAAAATCAGTGCCGTATGTAGTTTTATCGCAGCCAATATTCAGGATACGCTTCATTTCCATGCACCTAATTTCATTTATACATTATATGTTTTAAACGGTTTCGGTTTACGACATTTGCTTCTAAATCGACTTTTTTATCAAAGTCTGACGCAGCAAAGCCGGCTATTCAAACGGCTCTATCTCCTTTATCGTTTTCAAGGCCTTGTCCTTGTCTGACAATATCGGGTTTGAGATGCCCCAGTCTATCTTGAGGCTGGGGTCGTTCCATATTATTCCGCCCTCTGATTCCGGCTTGTAGTCGTTGTCAGCCTTGTACATGACGTAAGAGTCGTCCTGCAGCGCCAGAAAGCCGTATGCAAAGCCCCTTGGGACATAAAGGCAGGCCCTGTTTTTCTCTGAAATCCTTATGCCCTGCCATTTTGAGAATGTGGGGGAGCTTTTCCTTAGGTCAACAATGACTTCGTATACCTCGCCCCTGATGCAGTGGATGAGCTTTGCCTGCGAAAATTCCCCTTTCTGGAAATGGAGGCCCCTAAGCACGCCCTTCTTGGATATTGAAAGGTACTCTTCGTTGAAAAACGGCTTGACGTTGAATTTTGACAGAATCTCCTTTGTGTAGAGCTTGAAGAAGCTGCCCCTTTCGTCGTCAAACCTCAGCGGCCTTATCATGAATGCGCCCTTCAGCTTGAGCGCCTCTGTCTCCAATTTGCTGGTAATCATGCAATCGCCTTTTTCAGCATTTCAAACTGCTGCTCCAACGAAGCCGTTTTTCCAGTAACTCTTTCAACCTTGGATATGTCAACTTTGAGGAACTCGGGAATGGCCAGTTTCCTGTCCTTCACTGAGAATGGCTTTATCGTTTCCTTGCCAAAATTGAAGCTTTTCACCATCCTCAGCCCAAACTCGTACCTTGAAACCAGGTCAGGGCCTACTGTGTTGAATATGCCGTTGGCGCCCTTTTCAATCAGTGTCCTGATTATCCTTGCCAATTCCCCGGAATAGATGGGCTGTGAAAACTGGTCATCCGTCAATTGCACCGGGTTTGAGGCCGTCGCGTTCCTTATCCTCAGGAAAAGGTTGGTCCCTTTTTCGTCTATGCCATAGACGCCTTCCGTCCTCGCGATTATGTAGTCCTTTGATATCAGCCTTATCCTTTCCTCTGCCAGCAGTTTTGTCAGCGAATAGTAATTCTTCACGTATGTCAGCGATTCCTCGGAATACGTTTCCCCTTTTTTGCCTTCATAGACCCAGACTGTGCTCATATGCACGTATTTGAACATGTGCCTTTCCTGCATCTGGGCTATTCTTTCAGGCAGGAGCGTATTGACCTTGTACGAGAGTTGCTTTTCTTCCTCCATCCTGTCTGTTGAAAGCGGCGGCTTTATCGCATTTATGACGACGTCCGGCTTTTCGTCTGAAATCAGGTTCTCCAAAGACTGGAAATCCAAGGCGTCAATGTTGTATGAGCTGCTTTTTGACGTTTTGGACACTGTTTTGACGTTGTGCCCCTTTTTCAGTTCCAAGTCCAGATGGTGGCCAACGACGCCAGACCCTCCCAAGATCATTATGTCCATGTCCTCACTTCACGTAAAACAGGTCCTTGTCAACCGCGCCCTGTTCCACAAGGGCCTTCAGGAACGCAAGCCTCGTGAATCTGCCGCCCTCAAACTGCTCCTTTGTCAGATTATATTTTTTGAAGTCGCCAACCAGCTCCTTTATGCCGTCCTCAAGGCTTACGGACGGCTTGTTGAAAAATTCCGAAACCTTGGAAAAATCAAGCTTGTACGACCTTTCGTCAGGCGTCTTTTCCCTGTTTATTTGCAGCTTCGCGCCGGTTATGCCGCCTACGCCCGCCCCTATGTCCCTGACCTGGACGTTAAGCGCCTCAAAACCTACGTTGTAAAGCCCGAAAATCCCGTCTTCAAGGAACGTGCCGGTTATTTTTGCGTAGTCTTTGACATGTATGATGGGCCTCCATGGCGTGCCGTCAGAGAGTATCTTGATGCTGTTGTACAGGAACGCGCCTGCCGAAAGGTTATTTACGACAAGGTCAAGCCTGAGCAGCGGAGAGGAGCCGAACATCGTGGAATATCTCATTATGCTTGCCTTGAACTTTCCGTTTTGCTCCTTTTTCAAAAACTCTTCAGACTCCTTTTTGGAAACGGCGTATGCCGTCAGCGGAGCTGTCTCCGTCGTCTCGGTTGCAATCTTTCCCTCAGGGAGCCTTCCGTAAACCGATGCCGAAGAGGCGTAGAGAAGGTGCGGAATCCCAAGCTCCTTCGCAATCCTGACAAGGCTCTTCGTGGAATTGGAGTTTATGTCCATCGTAAGCCCTGCGGACAGGTCGCCAAGCGGGTCGTTTGAAAGCGCGGAAAGGTGGACTATCTTCTCTATATTGTGTTTTTTCAGGTCGTCTGTTGATATCCTCCTTATATCCTTCATTATCTGGACGTCGGGCAGGTATTCCCTAAGGCCGTAGAACGACGCATTGACGAAATATCCGGAATCGTAGCCTACTGTAAAATGCCCCCTTTTCTTAAGCTCGTTGACAAGGATGCATCCATTATACCCAAGATTTCCGGTTATGAAAATGTTCATGCAGCCACCATATTCTTTATTGCCATTTGTTGCTTACCATTTTTTCCATGGCGCCTTGCCTGAATTCCATATCTCGTTCAGTTTCATATAGTCCCTGTATGCGTCCATGGGCTCCCAGAAGCCGTCGTGGATGTAATAGCCGAGCTTGCCTTCCTTTGCCAGGTTCGTGAGCAGCGGGTATTCCATCATGTCCTCTTCCTTTATGTCCATTTTGTCCATGTACTCAAACAGCTTTTTTGAGAAGACCATGAAGCCGATGTTGATGAAGTCGTTTGACCTGGGCTTTTCCACGAAATCGGTCACCTTTTTGTCATTGAATTTGACGACTCCGAAACGCGACATGGGCCTGTAGATGGAAATTACGCCAAGGCAGCCGTTGGCAAGGGCGCTTTTGTATGCGGTTTCAAGCGCAGGGACGTTGACGTCGGCCAGGTTGTCTCCGTATGCCACGATGAATGAATCCTCGGATATCATGCCTTTCATCTGGTAGAGCCTGCTCGCAGTCCCGTTCTCAAGGCCCGTGTTCCTTATCCTGATTTCCCATTTTTCCGGGTTGCCGTCAAAAGACGCCTCGCCATCGGCCGTGTTTATCGTCAGCCCGTTGGAGCTGTGCCTGTGGTAATTCGCCCAATAGTCCACAACCTGCTCGTGCTTGTAGCCGCTCGCGATTGCGAACTTGTTGACCCCAAAACATGAAAGGTACTTCATTATGTGCCACATGATGGGCATTTCGCCTATGTTGACAAGCGGCTTGGGCGTTGTTTCGGTTACAGGCATAAGCCTGGTTCCCTTTCCGCCTGCGAATATGACGGCTGTTGACACCATAACGGCATTTAGACACGAAAGTATAAAAGATTAGTGATTAGCCGCCGCATTGGCCTAATCCAGCCCATAGCCCATTGTGTGCGGCTGCTTGGCCAGTTTTGAGGGAATGTAAACTACCATCACCAAGGCGCAATAAATGGCAGCGAAGAACGGCAGAAGAAGAAGCTTCGCAACGTGAAGCGGTGCGTTTATGTTGCGGGATATCAGCAGGTAGTGGTCTTCGTCCAGCCTGAAATATAGGGTCCTGCAGAAGCAGCCGAGCACCATGACCTTGAAATAGCTGAAGGTGTTAACAACAATGACATCCTTCCTGAAAAACGGCAAGGCACCCTTCAGTATGCTGAGCATCTTTGTTCCGGAATCGCTTTCAAGGTAGCTGGTGTCCGAATCGTCTATTGTTTCCAAGCCGGCCGGAATCCCGCTCTTGGGCAAAACGGTTTTCTTTATGGAACGGTCTATCCTGTCATACGCCGGCTTGCCGAATTTGTACGAGAACAGCAGGCTTGTCATCGTGGCAAACAGGCTTAATCCGTACATCGGTATGAAGAACGCCGAAAGCGAAAGCAAAAAACCGAAAAACACGGCAAGTTTCAGCCTGGGCGCGTCAAGCCTCATCATCACAAGGCCTGACAGCATGTTGAGCCAGAGCCTGGGGGGGTATTTCATGGCCGACTTGCCTGCAAAGCTGTAAGGATGTTCCACGACATCAGGAACCATAATGGATTTTTCATTGGCTATCCGTTCGGCAAACTCGGCGTCCTCAACCCCACAGTAAAGAGGGGCGTAGCAAAAGCCGTACTTTTCAAAAATGTGCCTTGAAAAAAGGGCGTATTGCCCGATGGTCGGATATTTCATGACCATCCTGTACTTGTCGCCGACAAGCAGGTTCGGGGTTGAGGAAACCCAGCCGTATCCCTGCTTTGCCTTCTCATAAAGATGCTCAATGAGCGTTGGGGTTACGGGCATGCAGTCATCATCCGTGTTTACCATGTACCCATATCCGTTATCAAACCCGTATTTCTGCCCAGTGAAGAAGCCGCCGGCGCAGCCCGTGTCATCTTTCCTTTTTGCCGCGATTATGCCGAAATTGAACTTGTTGCTCTTGAGGTAGTCAAAAAGCCTCGCGTCGTTGAAATCCGGCCCAAGCACGAGAACTGCGTCAAATTTCTGAAAGGTTTGTTTTGAAAGGTGGCCGAGGTGCTCAATTAGAGCGTCATAATTCATGAAGCACGGTATTATGATGAGCAGGTCGTTGCCGCATCTGCCGTACTTTTTTTCGTATGAAATAAGGCCTGAATATTTCATGATGCGCGAGTGGAGCAACAGATTTTTAAAATAACCGTCTTGAGATACGGATTAAACGTGATTACATGGTTCGATGCCGCATCTGCAAAAGCGCCAACATGAAAAAATTCCTTGATTTGGGCGTCGTGCCCCTTGCCAACAGCTACCTGAAAAAGGAGGAGCTGGGAAAGCCTGAATACGCGGAGCGGCTGGACGTTTACTTCTGCGTGGACTGCGGCCTGGTGCAGTTGGGCACAGTGGTCCCGCCAGACAAGATGTTCAGCCATTACCTGTACTACTCATCCAATTCGCCGGCCCTCATGAGGCACTTCTCGGATTACGCAGACGCCGTGGCTGCCATGCATGAAGACAAAAATAAGGCGTTCGTCGTGGAGATGGGGAGCAACGACGGAATACTGATTCGCAATTTCAAGAGGCACGGCATACGCTTCCTTGGGGTGGATCCTGCCGCGAATATAGCAAAGAAGGCAAACGAGGAAGGCCTGCCCACTTTAAACGAGTTCTTCAACTCAAAAACCGCGGCCGAAATAGCCGGGAAGCACGGCAAGGCGACGGCGATAATCGGCAACAACGTCTTCGCGCACATAGACAACATACACGACGTCGTTGACGGCGCCAATGTCCTCCTGTCAGAGGACGGCTTCCTTGTCCTGGAGTTTCCCTACCTTGTCAACCTGCTGGAAAACGACGAGTTTGACACGGTATACCACGAACACCTGTCGTATTTTTCCGTGACGCCGCTTATCAAGTTCTTTTCCATGCACAACATGGAGATATTCGACGTCCAGAGAACCGAGATACACGGCGGCTCGATACGGGTGTTCGCCCAGAGGAAGGGCGGGCCGAGGAAGGCCTCGGATTCTGTCTCAAGGCTGCTTGAGCTGGAAAAGAAGCTCGGAATAGCCGATTTCAGGACTTACCAGGACTTCGCTGGAAGGGTGCAAAAGCTAAAAGCAACGCTGGTTTCCGTGCTTTCCAAGCTGCGGGCGGAAGGCAAGCATGTGGCGGCATACGGGGCCCCGGCAAAAGGCAACACGCTCCTTTGCTTCTGCGGCATAGGCACCAAACTCATAGACTTCACTGTCGACAGGAGCCCTTACAAGCAGGGATTGTACACGCCAGGCTCCCATATCCCGATTTTCGCGCCTGAAGAGCTGCTGAAAAGGAAGCCGGACTACGTCCTCGTCCTTTCGTGGAACTTTGCGCAGGAGATAATCAAGCAGCAGGACGCGTACCTCAAGGCAGGCGGAAAATTCATCATCCCCATTCCTGAGCCCCGCATATTTCCAAAATAAAACGAACCTGGACAGCCCCGTTATGCGCAAGCGTAGCAGCAGATTTTTAAAATGCAGGCGCCAAATAAACAGCCATGAAGGGCATAATACTTGCCGCAGGCTATGCCAAGCGGCTCTACCCCCTTACAAGGAACTTTCCGAAGCCGCTGCTTGACGTAGACGGGAAGCCGATAATAGACCACGTCCTGGCAAGCATGGAATCAATAGGCGTGAATGACGTTTACGTAGTAACTAACGCCAGGTTTGAGGAAAGGTTCAAGGCATGGGCAAAGGACAAAAACGTGACGCTGCTCAGCGACGGCAGCACGTCAGAGGGGGACAAGCTCGGCGCAATCGGGGACATAAGCTACGCAATCAGCAAAATCGGGATTGACGACGACATACTGGTCATAGGCGGGGACTCCATACTCACGTTCGCCATAGACGGGGCATTCAAAAAGTTCAGGGAAAGCAACGAAAACCTGATACTTGCCTACGACCTGAAGAGCTCGGAGGCAGCAAAAAGCTTCGGGGTCATTGAGATGGATGGCTCAGGCAAGGTGCTGAGCTTTGAGGAAAAGCCAGAAAATCCCAGGTCAACGCTTTGCTCAACATGCGCATATTTCTACCCAAGGAAGACGCTGCCGCTGATAAAACAATACCTTGAGGAAGGCAACAACCCTGACACGCCAGGCAGCTTCGTCCAATACCTTCTGGCAAAGAAAATCCCGGTGCTTTGCATGAGCTTTGACAAGCCGTGGTTTGACATCGGGACGGTTGAAAAGCTGGAGGGGGCAAGGGAGCACTTCTCAAAGGCCAGGCGATTCCTGAACGACATTGCCAAAAAGGACGCTGCAAGCAAAAAACAGGCAGCAGCCAGGCAAGCCGGCGGCAAACGGCAGGGAAGGCCACATTTTTAAACAAAAACCCATAAGGGCGCAATATGGCGCTCGGCTGGAGAATACTGAACGAGGGCGAGTACAGGGTAAGGATGCCGGCGCTTAGCGCGGACGAGGAGGAATTCGTCTCAGGCATGGCTTCGCGCTTCAAGGAGCACATACGGGTTTCCGAATTCAGGGGCGAGGCCGAAATAACGGAAATGCTGCACAGCATCCTACTCGGCATGGCGAAAGACGACGGAATATCGCTTGACGCGGGGCAGAAAAAATACCTGGTCGAGGCGGCGTTCCGCCACATATACGGGCTGGCCTTTTTTGATGAATTGCTAAAGGACCCTGAGATAGAGGAAATAGCGGTAATAGGCCTTTCAAAGCCCGTCTACGTCTTCATCGCGGGAAAGGGGTGGAAAACCGTAAATGCCGCCATAACGGACGAGCACACCCTCATGGAGATAATAAACAAGATGGCAAAGGGCATCGGCAGGCGCATAACGCTGCAGCATCCCAGGCTGGACGCCTCGCTGCATGACGGCAGCAGGCTGCACGCGTCCATATCGCCTGTTTCGGCAGGAGAGCTGACCATAAGGAAGTTCAAGACGACGCCCCTTTCGCCAAGGCAGCTGATTGACAACAGGACGGGGAACGCGCCTATCTTTGCGCTGCTTTCCATGTTCATGCAAAGCGACAGCTCCGTCATCGTTTCGGGAAACACGGCAGGCGGAAAGACGACTACGCTGAATTCGCTTTTCACGTTCGTACCGAAAGACGAGAGAATACTCATAACAGAGGAGACGCCGGAGATAAGCATACCCCACGAGCACCAGATAAGGATGGTTGCGAACAAGGACATGGGCATATCGCTCATGGACCTGATATACGACTCGCTCAGGATGAGGCCAGACAGGATAATAGTAGGCGAAGTAAGGAACAGGGAAGAGGTCAATGCGCTTGTCGACGTGCTGCTCGGGGGCCAGGCAAGGGGCGTATACGCGACGTTCCATGCGCAGTCTTCGCAGGAGGCACTCAACAGGCTGGCAAGCATGGGAGTCCAGCGCATGGACCTTTCCAGCATAGACCTGATTGCGGTGCAAAGGAGGATGATGGCGTACGACAGGAAAAGAAGGGCGACAAAAGAGGTCAGGAAGATAAGCGAGCTCAGCCTTGTTGAAAACGGGGCGCCCGTGACGCTTGCCAGGTATGACATGCAAAAGGACGCGTGGAAAACTGAAAACATTGAAAAGGCGCTCTCGCTGCTTGCAGAAAGGATGGGCTTCAGCGCGCAGGAGGCTGAAAAAGAGATGAAATTCAGGGAAAGGCTGATTGAACGCGCTCCGGAAGACTTCGTGGGATTTTACGCTGCCGTGCAAAAGGAGCTTTACGGGGAAGCGAAATGATAGAAAGCGCAATACGGGTTTCGGAAAGGCTGCCCCCGCTTGACGCGGACGTCTCAAATACGAAGAAAATATTTTTCTGCCTGGGCATCGCAGCTGACGCAAAAAGGTATCTGACGTTCACAATATTGTCAGGCGTTGCCGCGGCCGCGCTGATGTTTATTTTGACGTGGAGCCTTGCGCTTGCTGCAATCTGCGGCATGGCGGCGCTCGCGTTCTTCTATTTCCTGCCAAGGCTTGAGAAGGACAGGATGGAAAGCGAAATGGAAGCGGAGCTGCCGCTCTTCCTAAGGGACCTTGGCGCGCTCATAAACATGGGCATACCGTTCCTTTCCGCGCTTTCCATGCTCTCGCAGAGGGAAGGCACGCTGAACAGGGAAATCGGGAACGTCGCCAGGGAGATATCCAAGGGCGCCAGCCCCGCGTCCGCGCTTGCCG
>Ga0209777_10008997_pt1 | contig 10827 bp, 7 predicted proteins | sample FrelakmetHBP12HB_FD_187147 | JGI IMG/M metagenome (GOLD analysis project Ga0209777, IMG submission 187147) | Freshwater lake sediment microbial communities from the University of Notre Dame, USA, for methane emissions studies -HBP12 HB (SPAdes)... | ecosystem: Environmental > Aquatic >... | reverse complement strand
CCTGTCCGAGGAAGATCGGCGGATCCGGCTGTGGACGCAGTGGATGGAACTGTCGGGCGGCGATATCGTCGAGTGCGACTGTCATGGCCTGGACACCCTCAATTGGTTCGCGAACGCCCACCCGGTGAAAGCCGTTGGTCAGGGCGGCCTGCGCTACCCGATCTACTACGGCGACGTCACGAGCGATCACTACAACATCATCTTCACTTATCCGAACGGCGCAGAAGGCTATCTCCTTAGCGCCAGAGGAACCTGCGGCTTCCGCGACGTGAAGGAACAGTTCTTCGGCTCGAAGGGCGTGCTTGAGACCGCTCGCACATACTACAAGCTACACGGACCGATTGCTGCCTCCCGGCTGGCCAATGACGACAAACTGGACGACACCAGCCTGATCGAGAAGGTTCCTACCAAGCGCGAAATCACGATAGACGCGGTGGAGGCTTTCTTCACCAGCATCCTGGAGGGCAAACAGCGGAACATGTCGCATGATGCCGGGATCAGTACCCTCACCTCCATCCTGGGGCGTATGGCCTACGAGTTCCACCGCGAGATCACCTGGGATGAAATGTTGCGTACCGGGTGAGTCGGCATGGAGTTGGCGGACGACCTGACCGACTCCCACCCACTTCGCTCGCCCCTTCCAGATCGCGGACACCGCGGTGATCTGGGTCAAGGGCCGTCCTGCCGGGCTGGTGCAGGCTACCCGGCCATCGGACGACCCCCGGCACCCGGCAGCCTCACCTGGGGTCGTTCGGAAAGCCCCTCTCGCACGGCTATCGTGTTTCCACCGCATCCAATCTTCAATTAACCCAGTGCTACCCCTTAACCGAACGATTAACACTTCTATCGTGCCCCAGGTGAACACCGGAGCACCTCAGTGCCAGCCTTGCACACTGCCCGGACCGACGCCTGCCGCATAGGCTCTGAACACGCCCACCTCGCGGGCGATCCGCAGGCCGCGAAGTGCCAAGACATCAGCGTGTGAACGGCCCGCTGGCAGGGCAGCCCGGCGGTACAATTGACCGAGCAGACAAGGTGTAGCTCTCCTTTTCTCCGAAAGCGGAGTTGCCCATGACCGGCCAGACCATTGCGCACTACCAGATCCTCGAGAAGCTGGGCGAGGGCGGGATGGGTGTGGTCTACAAGGCCCGCGACACCCACCTCGACCGCTTCGTAGCCATCAAGGTCCTGCCGCCGGAGAAGGTCGCCGATCCCGAACGCAAGCAGCGGTTCGTTCAGGAGGCCAAGGCCGCCTCGGCGCTGAATCATCCCAACATCATCACCATTTACGACATCGACAGCTCCGATGGCGTCACCTTCATCGCCATGGAGTATGTGAAGGGCAAGACGCTCGATCGGTTGATTCGCGGCAAGGGAGCGCCGCTGGGCGAGACGCTGAAGCATGCTGTGCAGATGGCCGATGCTCTGGCGGCGGCGCATGCGGCTGGCATCATCCACCGGGACATAAAGCCGGCCAACATCGCGGTCACCGAGACGGGCCTGGTGAAGGTCCTCGACTTCGGTCTGGCGAAGCTCTCCGAGCCATCTGACATCGGCGAGGCCGAGGCCACGCGGACCATGAGGCCGAAGACCGAATCAGGAGTCATTCTCGGCACAGTGGCCTACATGTCGCCGGAGCAGGCCGAAGGGAAGCCAGTGGACGGCCGATCGGATATCTTTTCGTTCGGCTCGGTGCTGTACGAGATGACGACCGGTCGGCGGGCGTTTTCAGGTGAGACGAGGGCATCCACTCTGGCCGCGATTCTGAGGGAGGACCCCAAGCCGGCGAGCCAGATGGCGCTCGAGACCCCGCGGGAGATGGAGAGGATCATCAGCCGCTGTCTGCGCAAGGACCCGTTGCGCAGGTTTCAGCACATGGACGAAGTGAAGATCGCGCTCGAGGAATTGAAGCAGGAATCGGAATCGGGGAAATCGGCGCCGCCATCGAAGCCGCGGCGCGGCTGGTTTGTGCCGGCGGCCATCGTGGCCGTAGTGCTGGTGCTTGCCACCGGAATGGGCATCGTCTGGTCGCTGCGGCAAGCCAACACACCGGCGCAAGCCCCGGCGCTAACGCGCCTTACATCGGATTCCGGCTTGACCACCAACCCTGCGATTTCACCCGACGGGAAGCTCCTGGCGTACGCCTCCGACCGCGGCGGCGAAGGGCATCTCGACATCTGGGTGCGGCAGATCGCCGGTGGCGACCCCATCCGCGTGACCCACGATCCGGCCGGGGCCAGCGAGCCGTCCTTCTCTCCGGATTCGAGCACAATCGTCTTCCACTCCGGCCGTGACGGCGGCGGCATCTACGTGGTTTCCACGTTGGGCGGTGAGGAGCGGCTGCTCGCAAAACGCGGGCACAGCCCTCGTGTCTCGCCAGACGGAGCCTGGATCGCCTTGATCCGCGACGAAGCAATCGGCATCATCTCTTTGACCGGTGGCCCGCCGCGCTCAATCGCACGCGACCTTGACGCTGCCCGCCGTCCGATGTGGTCAGCGGATGGAAAACACATACTGTTTCTTGGCAGAAAAGGCCCGCTCGAGCTTGGAGAGCTTGACTGGTGGGTAGCGCCTCTCGACGGCGGCCCGCCCGTGAAAACAGGGGCCCTCGAAGCGCTACACCTTTGGATGGTGGCACCCGACGATTGGGTTGGCGATCAGGTTTTCTTTTCCGTCGGGGCTGGGAGCAGTACAAACCTCTGGCGGGTTACACTGTCCCCGAAGACCTGGCGAGTCGCCGGCCCAGCCGAGCGCCTCACGTTCGGGACCGCCGCGGAAAGTGAGGCCTCCGTCACGGCAGGTTCCCAGAGTACCCTGCGGCTCGTCTTCGCGAGCCAAACTTCGAACCTCGACATCTGGAGCCTGCCGGCGGACACCAACCGCGGGAAGGTTCTCGGCGACATACAACGGCTTACCGATGATGCGGCGCTGGATGGGCGACCCTCGGTTTCGGCCGACGGAAGGAAGATGGCATTCGTGTCGGAGCGGTACGGCAGAGGTGACATCTGGATGAAGGATCTCGAGACCGGAAAGGAAAGAGCGCTGACGGCGACACCTGTTTATGAGCACCATCCGGTAATCAGCGCCGACGGATTGAAGGTGATTTACAGCGCCGATCCGGATAACAGGCCCACATACGTAATACCTGCTGCCGGCGGCGAAGCCGAGAAGCTGTGCGACGACTGCTGGGTCGCGGAGGGCTTGTCAGCCGACGGCAGAAAACTGTTATTTGGGAGTCCGGGACCTGGCCCCAGGCATTTATTCACGGTATTCCTGCTGAACCTGGACTCGCGGAAACGATTTCAGTTACTGAGCCACCCGCAATGGGATCTTTGGGGCCCATCCTTCTCTCCGGATGGACGGTGGATCAGCTTCTTCGTGACACTGGGCTCTGAGCCGCACGGCGCTTACGTCGCGCCATTTCGAGAGGACAAGACCCTCGAGGAGAAAGACTGGGTCGCAGTGGCGGACGGCTCGGCGCAGCAGCCGCGCTGGTCGCCGGACGGCAACCTGCTCTATTTCCTTTCCAATCGAGACGGATTTCTCTGTATCTGGGCGCAGCGTCTGGAGCTGGCGACGAAGCGGCTGAACGGTTCCCCCTTCCCGGTGTATCACTCGCATTCCGTGAGACATTCGATCGCCGGGGATCCGCCGGCAGTGGTTCGAGGAAGAATCGTGTTCACTCAAAACGAACTCACCGGCAACATCTGGATGATGGAACTGCCGAAGGGGAAGTAGCATGACCGGCCGCACCATTGCGCAGCACCGGATCCTCGAGCAGTTCGGCGAGGGCGGGATGGGTGTAGTCTATAAGGCCCGCGATACCCACCTGGACCGCTTCGTAGCCCTCAAGGTCCTACCTCCAGGGAAGGTCGCCGATCCCGAGCGCAAGCAGCGGTTCGTGCAGGAAGCCAAGGCCGCCTCGGCGCTGAATCATCCCAACATCATCACCATCTACGACATCGATCAGGCCGGCGGAGTTGACTTCATCTTGATGGAGTCCGTCGCCGGCAACACGCGCGACCGGCTGATCCCCCGCCACGGGATACGGCTGAGTGGGGCGCTCGAGTGCGCCCATCCCGATGACCGGCGCGCTGGCCCATGCGCACGCGGCCGGGATCACTCACCGGAACCTGAATCCCGGCAACCTCATGGTGGACACGTTACAGGACAAAGGGGAACTGTAAGGTCCCAATGCAAGCGGGGGAGGAAAACCAAAACCTATGTTTAGGTCGCATCGAGTTTTGCTCCTTCTTGTCGTTGGTCTAGCTTTGGCAACGGTGGCAGCGTACGGCCAGGTCACTACCTCGACCCTGACCGGCATCGTGTCGGATGCTTCGGGCGCGGTCGTTCCGAAGGCCAACATCACGCTCACCAATGTTGCCACCCGCGACCAGCGTAGATCGATTACGAACGATTCCGGGTACTTCAGCTTTGTGTCAGTGCTGGGCGGCGATTACGCCTTGACGGTGGAAGCCCCCGGCTTCCAGAAGATCGAGCGCCAGGGCATCGGGATCAGCGGCGGCGACCACATCACGATGAACGATATCGTGCTGCGGGTCGGCGACGCGAGGGAAACGGTGTCGGTCTCGGCAGTGCTCGAGACTCTGACCCCGGTGGACAACGGCGAAAAATCCGCTGTCCTGTCCACCCGGCAGTTGCAGGATTTCGCGGTGGTCGGCCGCAGCGCCGCCGAGTTCATCAAGATCATGCCCGGTTTCGCCATCAACAGCGGCGTGCAGAACAAGATGGGCTACAACGGTGAAATCATCGGCATCAATGGCGGGGGCGACGCCGGTGGCCAGAGCGCTCTCAACGGGGCGTTCGCTCCGCAGGGGCTCAGCCCCGGCGCGATTGATATCACCGCCGATGGCGCCCACGTTTCGGATCCCGGCTGCAACTGCGCCACGCCGGTCAACCCGAACACGGACATGATTCAGGAGTTCAAGGTGATGACGAATGCGTTCAGCGCCGAGAACTCCAAGGGCCCGATGGTCATCAACACGGTGACGAAGGCCGGTTCGCGTGACTTCCACGGCGAAGCCTACCTCTACGCCCGCCATTTTTCGATGAACTCGAATGATGCCATCAACAAGATGAACGGCCTTGCCCGCCCGGAGAACAAATACTTCTTCCCGGGCGGCAACCTCTCGGGTCCGGTGCTTTTCCCGAAGTCCAACTTCAACAAGCACCGCGACAAGCTGTTCTTCTTCACCGGCTTCGAGTACTACCTCCAGACCCTCGACACGGGCCTGCTGTCCGCCACCGTCCCCACCGAGGGGATGCGGAACGGCGACTTCAGCCCGGCCGAGCTGGCCAAGCTGGGTAAGACCTCGAGCGGCGGCGGCCCCGAGCAGATCATGGATTTCACCACCTGCCCCGGCGGCATCTGCCCGTCGTCCTCGTGGTTCCCGGGCGGCCAGAACCAGCTCAAGCTGTATCCCCTGCCAAATAAGGACCCGAACGCCACAGGCGGTTACAACTACGTGGACGCGGTGGTTTTCGACCAGAACAGCTGGCAGTCGATGTCGCGCGTGGACTACAGCATTAGTGACAACACGAAGCTGTTCATCCGCGCCAACCTCCAGGGCGAACTCCAGTACTTCCCGGTCTCGTTCTGGTTTCGCGTCTCCGGGTCGGTTCCGTATCCGACCATGGTGGATGCCCCGAACACCTCCAAGTCGGTCTCCACGAGCTTGACGCACGTGTTCAGCCCGACCCTCACCAACGAGGTGGTGTTCGGCTACACTTTCATCGACTTCAACAACAAGTTCCACGATCCTGGCAAGGTCTCCCGCAAGGCCCTGGGCTTCAACTTCCCAGGCGTTTACAACAACGGGGTTGACCAGATGCCGTCCCTGGGATCCTGGGGCCAAGAGCTGGCGACCGTTTACAATACCGGTGGCTTTGAAGCCGGCCATGGCGATCTTTACGCGACCAAGCACCTGTTGAGCTTCGCCGACAATATCTCCAAGGTCTGGGGCACGCACACGATGAAGGCGGGCTTCTTCACCGAACTCGTCGTCAACGCTCAGCCGGGTAACGCTGATACCGAAGGCTGGGCCATCTTCTCCAACTGGCAGGGCAACACGTCGGGCAATACCTACGCCGACCTGCTGCTGGGCCGTCCCGTGCAATACAATGAAACCAACCGCGTCGCCATCCACAACGAAGGCTACAGGACGTACGAAGGCTACCTGCAGGATAGCTGGAAGGTGGTCCCCCGCCTGACCCTGGACTACGGTCTCCGCATCCAGCACCTGGGCAACTGGTATGACCGCCTCGGCAAGGGCTTCGCGGTGTGGGATCCGGCGTCCTACGACCCGAACGAAACCGACCCGACCAAGTATACCGGCGTCCTCTGGATGGCGCGCAATTCCAGGATCCCGAACTCCGGCCGGCCGACCAAGCCGCTCTGGTTCACTCCGCGCGCCGGGATCGCCTATGACCTCTTCGGGAACGGCAAGACCGTTCTTCGCGGCGGCTTCGGCATGTACCGTTACAACAACGCCTCGTCTACGGCAGGCATGGACGAAGCCTGGGGGCAGCTCAACTACAGCCAGTTCGGCTCCTATACCTGGAACGACTACCTCAACATCGTCCAGATCTACTCTCGTACAGGGATCAGCCTGGTGGATCGGAACGACGACCGCAAGCCCCTCACGTACAATTACAACTTCACCATTTCGCAGCGCCTGCCCGGAGCCACCCAGTGGGAGTTGTCATACGTCGGCAGCCAGAGCAGGAACGGCAGCGCCGGAACGGGCGGGTACTTCGTCGATATGAATAAGGTCCCGGTCGGCACGTTGTGGCAGTTCGCGGACCCGAATAACCCGCCCGGCAACTACGACGACTACCGCCCGTACAAGAATTACCAGAGCATCGGCGTCGAGCACTGGCTGGGGTATTCGAACTACAACAGCTTCCAGACGACGCTGGCGCGTCAGAAGGGTCGTTGGGATTATCAGTTCAACTACACCTGGTCCAAGGCCTTGGGTGTCACAGGTAGTGCCGATCCGTGGAACCTGGACAACAACTACGGCCTGCTCCCTTATGACCGCGCGCACATCTTCAACGGCGCGTATTCGGTCCAGCTCGGGAACTTCGTGAAGGGCAACAAGCTGGCGCGGAGCGTCGTGAACGGATGGCAGGTTTCCGGTATCACGCAGGTTCAGAGCGGCGTTGACCTGGCTTCGAACGTGGGCAACTTGGGCATCACCGTCAATAACGTTCCCGGCGGCGACTTCGTCAATCCGTATTCAACCCGGTACCTGTTCGGCACCGACGACATGACGGTCGAGCCCGTTCTCACCTGCGATCCCACGAAGAGGCTGGGCAAGAACCAGTTCGTCAACGGCTCGTGCTTCGCCTATCCGACCCGCGGGAACAACGGCCCGACGCGCCTTCCGGCGATTCGCGGTCCCTGGTTCTTCAACAGCGACCTGGCGCTGTTCAAGAATTTCAAGATCAGCGAGTCGAAGAAGTTCCAGTTCCGGTTCAACGCCTACAACTTCATGAACCATCCGCTGACGAGCTTCCGCGATGGTGGCGACAACGCTCTGAAGCTCACCTACAACTACAACCCGGATGGAGCACCCGTGCTCGCGAACGACCGCTTCGGCTATGCCGACTACAAGTTCGGCCATCGCGTTGTCCAGCTCGCGTTGAAGTTCTACTTCTAGGTTTCAGCCGCACGGCGGAACTCGAAGTTCGAGAGGCGACCCTCCAGTGGCCCTGCCGGCGTCTTGGGACGGTGCACAGTGCTTCAAACGCGATGATCCGCAACTGGGATCTCTCGTTAGACGGCCAACGCTTCCTCATGGTCAAAGACGATGACAGGAAGCCCACTCCGGTGATGGAGATGACCTTCGTCGCGAACTGGTTTGAGGAACTCAAGCGGCTCGCGCCTACCGGCAAGAAGTGAGTGCGGCCCGGCAGCCAGCGCCGTGTGTGTCTCAAGCCGGAGTGCAATCTTGTGTTGCGCCCGTGACGGGTGTTACGCTTCCGTTACCATGCCTCGACCACTAGCACTCGACCCACTGATCCTGACCGCTGCACTCCAGGGCCTCCAAGCCCAGCGTGCCCGGATAGACGACCAGATCGCGACCGTCCGGCAAATGCTCGGCAACCGGCCTGTACCCGCAGCCGGTGCCACACCTCCCGGCGTCAGCCCCAAGCGTGTAGTGAGTGCTGCTGCCCGGCGGCGCATGGCCGCGGCCCAGAGGAGGCGCTGGGCCGCCGTCAAGGGCGTGCCGGAACAGACGAGCAGGGCCCCGGCGGCCCCCGACAAGGCCGCACGCCCCAAGCGGAGGCTGAGCGCGGCGGGAAGGCAGCGGATCGCAGCCGCGCAACGAGCGCGATGGGCTGCATTGAAGGCGCAGAAGGCAGCTACTCAGAAGGCGAAGGTCACACCACCGAAGAAGCGCAGGCTCAATGCTGCGGCGCGAACGACGATGGCAGAGGCCGCGAAGAAGCGGTGGGCAGCCGTTCGGGTCAGGGCCGCCGCCACGCAAGAAAAGCGCTAAGAGGGCCGGTGGCCAAGCCCGCCGCGACCAAGGCGGCAGATAGAGCATCGGTATAGCACCGCGCACGCAGTCCGCACACCCGACGTTTCGCACCTCGCGGGCAAACCTGACCATGCAGGCTGCTGCCCAGGTCGCCAGCGACGCCCTTCGCCTCCGCCATTGACATATCACCCGCCCCTGAGAGAAAGTGATTGCGGCTGCGACTACCGTATGTCTCTAGTCCGATACTTAGCATCGCAATTGCGGCAGCCGAGCGGACCATTTGGCTCGCGTGTGCTCGCTCGGCTGATGAACCGCGGTAACCGCCGGATCATCGAGAGCACTCTCGCCCTTCTGGAACTGGACCCACAACACCATGTCTTGGAGATCGGATTCGGGGGCGGCATCTCGCTGGCGCTTGCGGTCGAGCGCCTTAGCGGCGGCGTAGTCTCCGGCATCGATGTTTCCAAGGACATGGTTCGCCAAGCCGAGCGCAGGTTTCACCGTGAGATCGAGGAAGGCCGCGTCCAGATTCGATTCGGGGATATCTCAAATCTGCCGTTCGCCGATGCTGCCTTCGACCGAGTGTTTACCATCAACACAATCTACTTCTGGCCTGATGCCAGCCGTGGAATTAGCGAAATTCGCCGCGTTCTGAAGAACGGCGGCATTGCAGCTGTCGGCCTTCGGTCGAAGGGGAAGATGGAGAAGTGGCCAATATCCAAACACGGCTTTCGTTTGTACTCGGCCCAGGAAGTAGCCGACCTGATGTCCCAGACCGGCTTCCGCGAGGTCCGGGTTGACCATCGCGATCAGAATCACCGGCTCGATCAGTTAGTCGTACTTGGGACTCGCTGACGCAGGCTTCTGCAGGCCCGGTCTGGGGTACCCAGGGCCGGAAAACGGATCATCGAGGCGACGAAGAGGCGAGGGCTGCGATTCGGGCCAAGGCTGCGAAGGCCGAGAAGGCGGCGGCCAAGAAGGTGGCCAAGAAGACCTCACCACCAGCCGCGAAGAAAACCCAGGTCAAGAAGGCTGCCCCGGCACAGCCCGCCCCGAAGCGCATCGCCAAGAAGGTCGGCAGGAAAGCCGTATCGACACTGGCACCTCCGGCACCACAGAGCGAGGCGGCGGAGGCAGCGTCGGCCTAAATCCACACAGAAGCCGCTGGTTGCATTACGGACGGGGTAGAACGAACCGCTTTTCTTCCGCCCTCGGTTCCCGCACAATACGGCGCGGGGGGTCCCTGCATCGGTCCCGAGGCCCTGGAGCGGTACGCTCTTGCTCGCACATCCGAACCTGAGGAAGGGTCCATCGAGCTATCGAGGAGCACCTACTCCTCTGCCCCGACTGCCAGGAGCGGCTACGGGGCAGGAGGTGTACGTTCGGGCCATGCAGTCTGCCCTGAAGATCGTTGGCCCTGTACGTCACGCTTAGAATCTTGAGTTCGTCCGGCCTAACGACCGCATCCTACCAAGAGCTAAGGTCGGGGGAACAGCACGGCGAATACGCCACCAGGGAGGTCACGCCAAGTGAACCACTGGTTTCTTGTCTCTGACGCCTCCTCGAAAGGAATTGGCCGCCCGTGCGCTGCTTTGTTGCGGGGGCCGACGATGTCCGAGAGAGCTGCCCTGACAAACTCAATATTCAACCCGCGCTCGTTGAAGAAACCACCGATTCGCGGATCGGGGTGTCGCAAGAGCCGCTCGATCTCTCCCAACGCAAACTTCTCCGGCTTTGAGGACTCGGTGAATAGCGGTCTGGTCCTGTCAGTGTCGGACCAATCCGGCTGAGGCATCAACCGGTGCAAGCCGTGTCTCCGAAGGTGCGCGAAGAGGCCAGAGAGCAGACAGAGGCTGACTTGGCGCTCGAACGCCGTTGCGATCCCGATGACGATGAAACTCGGCGCGGCGAAATCTCTGGTCCTGAAGACTTGCTCAGAGGCAAGCAGGTATCGTCGCGCCTTTTCTTCAAGACACCCATAGACTGGACCCAATTCCTCGATGAGACACTGTTCGCACGAGTACGTGTCGGTTGCAGCCAGGAACTGCACTACCTGCTCGAACCGGCTGATGAGCACGTTCTGCCGCTCTGCAACCTGCTCCAGCGTCGCCTGATGGATAGTTCCCAACTCCAGGTTGGCAGTTCCCAACTCCAGAAGCTGCGCAAGCTGCCCAGATATTTGGGCCGCAATGCTATAAACGGCGGAGCAATAATAGACCACATGCCGCCGCGTGAGCGGCGGCTGGTGGCGGTCCAAAAGTAGACCACCCCCGAGCAAGACCAATCAGACAAGACAGGTGAGGTGTGTTTTTGCGACACC
>Ga0209777_10008996_pt1 | contig 10828 bp, 8 predicted proteins | sample FrelakmetHBP12HB_FD_187147 | JGI IMG/M metagenome (GOLD analysis project Ga0209777, IMG submission 187147) | Freshwater lake sediment microbial communities from the University of Notre Dame, USA, for methane emissions studies -HBP12 HB (SPAdes)... | ecosystem: Environmental > Aquatic >... | reverse complement strand
GATCTGCCGGTGGCAGAGCTTACCAAGCTCCGGCATTTGTTCGACTTCTTCGCGGGTTCTGACGTAGGCAAGCACGGACAGCTCATGGCGGCTGGAAAGGGCCTTGAGAGTGTAGTACGACTTTATCTTGCCTCCCGAGTCCAACGGCAGGGGAATTAAATGGGCCAGGAAGAGAATTTTCAAGCGATCCGGCAACGACGTTTTCCTCGCGAAATTGGTCTCAGAACCGTTGGCTTACGCGGCTTATTTCCCAGGCTTCACCGACGTGAGCGCGGAAACAAGCGGGCCTGACGCAGCCTGCACAAAGTCGCGTATGCGTTGCAGCGCCTCTTGCTCCGAGCCGGACACTTCAGTGGTGACCCTGATAAATGCCCAGCCTTCCTTGGGCGGGTTGAGGCGCGCGAGAGCCATGTACGCCTGCTGCTTCCAGAAGTTGTGCTCGGCCCGCGACCCCAGCGCAAACCAGTAGACGGACATGACCGTTGCTCCGGTCTCTGTGCTCTTGGCAATCAACTGAACGCCAAGCTGGTCGCGGCCGGCATAGGGAATGTTGGTCACCGACTGGCGCACGTTGTAGCCCGAGCCGCTGAAACACATCTCGGAGACATGCCAACCGCGCCTGTCGAGGCCCTTATAGACGAGCATGAGCGTGACTTTCTCGCCGTCGCCGTTCTGATAAGTGCGGCTCAGGAAGTTCTCCTTGGAAACCAACCAGCCCTCCAGAACGTCTGTATCGGGTTGCTGGTCTTCGCCGAACTTATGCCATTTGCCCACGTTGGCAGGCATGGAAGCGACATCCGCGGGAAGAAGCGCTATGCCCGGGCGGGTTTGTGCCCAGAACGTGATCCCTGTGGATATAATGAGCAGTACCAGGACTAGCGTGTAGTTCGGCGAGCGCTGAGCCATTCCAATCCCCCATTGATGGCAAAGAGAAGCACGATTGCTATCAGGAACAGAAGTGGGCTGGCGAACTCATGATAGATAGTCATGGCCTTGTCCCAGTCCCAAAAGTAGCCGAGCAGTCCGATGCTGGTGATCCGCACAATATTGGCCGCCAGGGCTACGGGCAGAGAAAATGCAAACAGCGCCCACTTCAATGGCGGGCTCAGTCGGGTTAGATAGGCAAAGACCGCGGTCACTCCGACCAACGCAACAAGCGAACTCAAGCCGCTGCACGCCGGCGCCACCACGAATTGATAGCCAGCCACATTGATCTGGATGCCGGCCCGGCTCACATCGGAAATGAACAAGCCAAGTATCTTCGCGGTCGCGCTGCTGGCCAGAAGCTGCATGGGCAGCCCGACACGATCGATAAGGCCGCCCGGAATCGGGATCATGAAGATCATAAAGGCGATTGGAAATGCCATGAGCTTCAACAGCGCCTTGCCATGCAGATAGAGGCAAAAGCCGATAACCACAATTAGTATCGACAAACTTGAAGGGCCGGAGACGTCCAGCAGCATCCCCGCGAGGTGCAGCAGGAGTCCAAGGACAATTACCAACAGCCCCCATGCGCTCGGAGAGCGTTCCAGACTCCGCGCCTCGGGCCACTTCTTCCACACGAAGTACCCACAGACAAACGGTACCAGAAAACCCAGGGAATACTGGGAGTCCTCTATCCACTTGCCCCAGAGGTAGCGGAATGTGGGGAGATACATAATAACGGCCGCCGCGACTACCGCGATCAACCAGTACCGCTCACGCGGAGAAGCCACTTTACCTTTAGATAGCATGCAAGAATACCCCAACTGAAGGCTGCGCAAGTGCCATTATGCTCATATCATGGTTCGACACTTCAGCACAAATGGCCTTCATAGGCCGCAGTGGACTTCGGGATCAGGATACCGAAGCAACTATTTGATTGTCGCCCTGAATGTTCTTGAGCCGGTCTCGCCTGCCTTGATGAGAGGCACCGACCAGGTCACTTTCCTGGTGGTCGGATCGTAAGTACCACCTGAAGCTTCGGCGCTGCCGGCCACGTAGTTCATTTTATCGGACACGGTGTCGGTCAAGACCACGTTTCTACTGTCTGAACCACCCATATTGGTGTATTCGTGAGTAAAGGTGACGGTTTCTCCGGGAATGACTGTGCCGGAAGACGAGATCAGTCGCTGAGTGATCTTGTCGGCCGCGGGCGCAATCTTGCACGCCACGTCGGAAACCACATTCGAGATCGAAAGCGACAGGCTGCCCGCGGAACTCCCAACGATTTCGGTTCTTGTTACTGTCCCCGCCGTCGTGTCCCACCATTCCACCGTGTAGAGGCCATCTTTGAGCCCGGAGACCGTGACGCTGCCGGAAACAGGCGGCGGAAGCGGCGGATTGTTCGCCGCATTGAACGCGCCGGTGTCCTGCCACCAGGCGGTGTCGTTGAGGAGATGGTTAGTGTTGGCGGCCTGCAGCGACTTATAGACGTGCGTCGGCGATCCGCCTCCGCAGGTGGAATCCTTCGCATAAGTGGTGGAAGCGCTCCACGGCTGTGGACTGTAGTTGTGGTCGGCCACCGCTTTCCAGGTATAGGGGGCGTTGTCGATCCAGAGGTGGGCGCGATTGTTGGTGAGGTCTTTCTGGCCCCAAGCACGGATTGACGAGTTGGAGCCTAGCGCCCGAGCATCCTCGTAGTGTCCATTGTTGAGGGCCGACGTGCTAATGAAGCTGTAGAATGGGCCCAATATCGGCCATCTGTTGTATTCATCTAGGATATCTCGCCAATAGAGAATTTCTATTACTCCGTAAGGCAACAGGGTAGCCCAGGCCTTCTTCTTAAGCCAGAGATTGGAGATATCGGACCGCATTCCTTCCCACTCAGAGGGGCCGGGATAAGTTATGCCGGTCTCCCCAACAATTATGGGTTTGGACACCGGTCTACTGCTTGGTCTATTGGATGCCACGATCTGTCCAAATGAGTAATAATCCCCGGCGCTATCACCGTATACCGGCTGTGTGTACTCGAAATCAGAGTTGGGTGCAATAACATCCACTCCATCTATTAGATCTCTGATCGAAACATCATCGAACCACACCGTTCCAGCGGTTGCGTTCTCAATGAAGAAATATAACTTGACGTAGTGACTGGACGCACTAGCTGTGAATGTGCCGGTGTATTGCTCCCAGTCGAAGCTGCCTTGCCTGTCGAGACCAAGATAGTGACTCCCAATCCCATTCGGCAACTGCTCTCCGTGCCACCCGGTCGACTCCCTCACAAGCATTCTTGCCCTGCTCTGGTTGTCGTGCCCCTGCCACACAATCCCCTGTCCTTTACACCACACTTTGACCTCATAGGTATGACCAGGAGCGATGGGAACCGTTTGGAACGTTAGCCAGTCGCCAACCTGCACTCTAAGACTATGGCCGGCACTGCCACTGGTATTTCCACCGGTTACTATATTGGATAATGCTTGAGAATCGTTACAGTCCGGACCGGTCTCACGATCATAAACACCAAACCAGGTGGTATTATTGCCGGACACGGTTACGTAACGATGTATGTCTATGTAGTCCGGTTCCTGGTAGGCGGGATTACCCCAGAATTCCGCACTGGGAAAACTATGCCAACACGATGTAGTGACAAGCTGTCTGTCGGGATTGTTTGTGTGAACGTAGAGGGCAAATGCCTGGGTGGCTTCTTGGTGGTGGCTGTTAAAGGGATCGGCCTCGTTGAAGAGCTCCCAGGAATGTACTGCGCTGGAATGGCCGAAGCGGGCGATTAGGTACCTCCAGTAGTAGGTTTGCAGGACCCGGTTAACACCGCCGGCGGCTGAGTACTCGTTAACCCCGTCGTTTGTGGAAGGATCGCCGAAAGTGCCATCCGACAGTATTCGGCCAAAAATGGAATCCTGCTTTTCTTGGGCCACGATCTTTAGAGCTATGCCGTTCTGCTCCGCTATCTCCAATTGCCGATCACACTTCCACGAAACCAACTGACCGTAATAGCGGAACACGTCGGGATGCGGCTTGTCGATGAGTTCCGGTCCATAGCTGCCGTCTTGTAGAACTTCCTTGATCGAGAAGTCCGAAAAGTAGACATCCCCAGCGACAGCGCCATCAAGCTGAATCTTGCAATGAAGGAGGTAATCGTCCGGTCTTGTCGTGACGAATGCGGTGAGGTCCTGCCACTGCCCATTGGTATCCTTCATGTAGATAGGGCTGCCGGAATCGCTGGTCACCGGCCCCCATTGTGGATTGTAGGCATACCAATAGACTCCCGCCTGATTTGAACCTGTTACTTGGGCGGCCCGCACTTTCACCGAAAGCCGGTACCGGGAATTTGGCTTGCAGTAGACGTCGAGCGCGCCACTTTCGTTTTGCGGATAGGAGTAACCAGTGAAACGCCAGCTCAACAATCTGCCCGGCAGCGCCGCCGCATTCGACAACAGCGTCGTGGGCATGCCATCGCCACCAACTCTGGATGAGTTGGCGTAGCCGAACAACGACATACCCGTCATCGACTGCCACCACACGCGAAGCAGCTTGACGCCATTAGCCGCCAGCGACGGATAGTCTGTTGACATAATTGCAGTGTCCGAGCATGTATTGTCGTCAAGGCCGACAGTAGTGTAAAACGGTTTTCCGTCCGCATATTCAAAGTAGCGAGGGTCGGCGGCGGAAACCCTTATTGGTCCATGCTTTGTGCTTGGGACGCACCCAAACTCGAGATCGCCGGTTTCCGGATAGAGAGCGGCGCCGCCGGCATCTTTCACACGGATCTTGTAGCGCCAGTCACCAACAGTGATGGGAGCAAATCTGGCGCACCACACCGGATCACCTTGCGGATAAATCCACTCTCCCGCCGGACTTCTGGGGTTTGGATGGTTCTCATAGACATATCTTTGATAATAGAAAGCAGGTTTGGTGTAAGTGGTTTGCCAATTGTCATTACTCAACAGGAGATCAACGGATACACCACAGCCTGCCTCAACCCCCGTCGGAGGCGAGGCGTCATACGGCCAGTACAGGTTTGTGGCGACAGTGTTGACCTTGAAAACGATCTCGAACTTGTCGTAAAGACCCACGCTAGCGGGAGCCACCAAGTTGCTCACGCTCGGCGCACCGAATGCCACACCCAACGCAAGCGTAAATATGACTGCTATCATCACGGCCGTTTTACTCATTCTTATTGCCCCTTTCGGCTCGGGCGTCCCATTCGCACTCGGACAAGACATTTATTACAACGAGCCCATCTGCTTGAGCTCCCGTTCGGCTTCGGATTTAGATACGAAGTCCACCCAGAACTTGATCCAGCCGGAAGCTTCATCGCGGCGCCGCGGCGCGCATAAATACACAAAGACCCATTTAATCACGCTCAGACTGCCGGCGAAACCGTATGTGCACAGCAGTAGGAATTGCATCAGCCGGCCATAATGCCTTCTAAAGAGATAAGACCTGGTCAACATCCATTGCCGAAGAAGCGTCCGGTAGTGTTTGCCCTGACTGCCACCGAGATAGTGGCGAATCGACACCGATGGAATATATCCCACCTTGCCGCCGGCACGCTTGATTCTCAAACACAGGTCAACATCCTCCGAATGGAAGAAGTAATTCTCATCTAGTCCACCCAACTCCACGATCTTCTCTCGATCGATCATCATGCACGACGCCGATACGTAGTCCACAAATGCCACGTCAACAGGCGAGCCGGCATCGGCGGTCACAGCAATGGAACCCGACTTATCCACATTTGTAGCGGAGCGCAGTTTACGGTCCTTGCGCACGTTTATGAGCCATTTCACCGGCGGCCAATTGAACGCGCCGGTCATTGTGATAAACTCGGATTTGAGAGTAGGGAATCTTCCAAACGGTCGCCACGGCTCTCCAGTCTTTGTAATCTGCTCACAGCCGCAGGCATAGAGATCGGGTATGGACTTGATCGCATTGAGCATAGCAACAAGCGCATCCGTGGTAACCACGGTATCACTGTTCAGAAGCAGGGCATAATCGGTGGTAACCCGCGCCAGTCCGATGTTGTTTGCCTTGGTAAATCCGAGATTCGTGCCGGTCTCGATGAGCTTTACGCGAGTATAGTCGCGTCGCAGCATTTCTATGCTGCCGTCAGTGGAACCGTTATCCACTACCACTACATCGCATAACCCCGCATCAACGCTTTGGGTGAGCGATTCCAGACAATCCGCCAGGAAGCCACGCCCATTCCAGTTTACGATTATGACACTGACCTGGGCCAATTAAGAGTCTCTCCATTCAGTTCCACAAGCCATGCTAATGGACTTCTCGAGACCGTCCACTAGCGTATCCAGTGACAGTCTTGTTTCGCACTCGGCTCTGGCAGCCGCGGCCACTCGCTGGGCCACGGAACGATTCTCCATCAATGTCAATATTTTCGCGCGCATTTGGGCCGCATCGTGTGGTTCCACAAGAATGCCCGAAGATTCATCCACAATATAGTCTTCCATGCCTTTGGTGTGGGTAACAACAACGGGTTTACGGCAGCACATTGCCTCCAACGCCACCGAGCATCCCGCGGCATCCTTGCGCGCCGCGCTGAGCGGGACAACCACAACGCAGGCGCCGCGATATAGTTCTCTCATTCCAACGAAATTCGTTGACGCGAGCAACTCCACGTTTTCGGGGGCCTGTGGAAGCATCTTGGCGGCATTAGGGCCATAAGCCCTGCCGGCCGCGGCCACCTTCACCGTAGCCGGTAGACCGCGCGCCGCTTCAAACAGCGTGGGATAGTCTCGGCCCTTGATCCCACCGGCAGAAAACACATAGTGACCACTTTGTGATCCGGGAGTGAAGTACCGCTGATCACAAGCATAGGGCGCGTACAGGATGCGGTCGTCGGGAATGCCCATCTCGTGGACAAGGAAATCGCGCTGCGCGTGTGTGTTGCTCACCACTACATCCAGACCGGCGGCGAGCCCCAGCGATCTCATCAACTTTGCCTGCCTGTCGGATGAATGCGTACTCACATACACCGCGCGTGACCGTTTCTTGCGTATCTTCTGAAGCATCATGTAGGGTATGGCTATACGTTCGGACATGAGCATGACGACATCATAATGCTTCGTCAATCGATGCCCGAGCGCGGCAAGGTGGAAGTCGAGCCTCAGGTTCTTCTCAAATGACCTGTAGGCAGCCAGAAGAGAAGAAGCGCTGTCATAGTATCCATAGTCGATAATCTTCGAGTCTACTCGCTTGGCCAGTTCCACATAATCCGTGCGCGGGCAATCCGGGAGACGGTGCGCATTCGCGTGTGTCTCCGGCGCATAGGATGTGGCCAATATTAGTACTGTCGGTTTGCTGCTCATATTCAACTGTGCACACTAAGGCTTGGCGACATAGCCATACCAAATCGCGCGCAGCGAGTTCGCTGCCCGTGTTATGCTCCGGTGCTTCGCCAGCGCAATCGCTGCTTCGTTGATCAACCCCATGATCAGGCACAGGTTTGTGGCCGGCACGCTGGACCTGCCCATTCCGTGTTTCCTGCAGAAGTAGTTGTAGCTCCGAATATAGTAACCACCCGAGCGATCAAGAATATGCAGCATCGACTGCTCGCCAAGATGTGTGATTCTCGCGCCCACGTAGTAGGCAATTCTCCACCCCATCTGCTGGGTCCTATAACACAGGTCGGTCTCCTCCAAGAACAGAAAGAATCTTTCGTCGAACCCATTTGTCTGATCGATGACCCGCCTTCTGACGAGCATACATGCTCCCAGAAGATGGCGTGTGTATATCCAGTCTTCCGGCTCCCGTGGAATCATCAAGAACTGCCTCGCCAATCTTGACTTGGGCGCGATCCGCCATATTCGGATCGCGTGCAGGAACGCTTCGCGCAAAGAAGGAGCAATCCCGAAACTCGATATCTGAGGGCAGCCGTCCTGCCCAACAATCAATGGGCCGACTATTCCCACATCTGAATGCGCCTCAAGAAACGCCACAAGTTTGTCGGCTGCCTTCTCGGACACTATCGTATCCGGATTCAGCAACAAGATCGATTCTCCACTGGCGCGCGCGAAGCCCACGTTGTTTGCCGAAGCAAACCCGAGGTTCCGATCGTTTGCAATGACCGTGACGTTCGGATAAGCAGATCGCACGGCATCCACCGACCCATCAGCGGATGCGTTGTCAACAACAATGATCTCGCATGGAACCGAACAGCCGCCATCCAATATCGAACCGATGCACCGCAGCAGCAGGTTTCGGGTGTTCCAGTTCACGATGACTATCGATACCAGTCCCGCGCGCTCAGCTTTCAATCGTCTGCTCCCCGCAATAAAGCGCCGTGCCAAGTCTCCTATATTCTCTTCTAAGCGCACGCCAATAGTCGGGTGACGTAACCCGCGACGAATCACCTTGATTGAAGACTCCAATGACCGAAAAGAAGCACCACTTCAACAGACCCGATATCGACAAGAAGGCGATATACGCCTTCGCCTCCGGTCTGGAACGAAACTTGCTGATGAACCTCACTTTACTTCGCGCCAACTCCACTCGTGCTCTGATCGGCGCCTGCTTGCTACTCTGGCCTCCGAAATGCACTATCGTGACGCACGGCGAGTGCATGACCCGCCACCCAGCCTCGGCAAATCGTCTGCACCAATCGGTCTCCTCGCTGTACATGAAGTACCCTTCATCCAACAGCCCAACCTGTTGGGCGGCAGTCCGCCTCACGGTCATACAAACCCCCCCAACCCACGCTGCCGGGAATCTCTTATCGGCCTGAATTTGGGGATCTCGAATTCGCCGTCTGTCTCTTATGCCATTGTAGAGCACTTCGGAAAAAAGACTCGGATAGTGTTTGTTCCACGAAATCTGGACAGACCCATCGGGATTAAGCGACTTACACCCAAGCACACCGACATCGAGGTTGCAATCCATATACTTGACCGCCTCATCGAGGCCGCTCTTGATGTAGGTGTCCGGATTCAACAGCGTGAAGTATCTTCCCTGAGCGACCTTGAACGCCTGGTTGTTCGCGCGGGCAAATCCGACGTTCTCATCGTTTTCAATGAGCAGGACCCGCGCGTATTTTGCGCGGACCATATCCGCGCTTCCATCCGACGATTCGTTGTCTACAACTATGACCTCGAAGTCGATCCCGTGCGTCGTTTCAAAGATGGAACGCAGGCACTGGTCCAGAAGGTCGCGTGTATTCCAGCTAACTATCGATACCGACAGATCCATCAGTTTGTTTCCCAGATATACGCACGTGCGCGATCGCCAGCCCCCAGATGAGCCATGAATACACGGTAGTCGAGAACGTCCCGAGCCCCCCGTTATGATATGAAGGGATGATGTAGTCGCCGACCAGCGCGGCAGCGCCGATGCCCGCCATTTGCCCTATCGCAACCAGGAGAAACGTCTTTGAGTAGCCTTCCGGGAGGGAATGGTAGCCGCGAACCAGCCAGGCAAAGCCGCCCAACAGCATCGCGCCAAACATAATGAGACCGGGGAACCCGGTTTCCGACAGCGCCTGAGAATAAGTGCCATGAGCGGACGTGTAGGACTTCGTGCCCCACTTCTCTCCATAGTGGTATGTATTATAGGTGCGGTAATTGCCAAGTCCAACGCCGAGCGGGAATGTGGTGGCGTATTTCACGGCGCCGGCCATCAAAGAGAAACGGTCATAGTCGCCCCCTTCCTTTGATTCTTTAATTACTTTGACTTGCAGGACGGGCCACGCCGCGATGACAAATATGCCCAGCGCGACGGCGGCAATAACGAACAGCTTCCTATTCTTTATGACGAGCACCACCGCGAGTGAAGTGAGCAGTGCAAGCCACCCCGACACCCACCCGATGTTGAGCCATGCCACAACAAACACACATGCCGCGACAAATGCTCCGGCCAGAACGCGTTTATTGGTAGGCAGGTTGTTATCGAGAGCCAGCAAGCAGCAATAACAGGCGGGCAGCATGGTGAAGAAGGGCCACCACGGGGCCTGGAATGGTATGAACTGGCCGGTCATCGCATTGAGCGTGTTGTAGGTGGCTGCCAAGAACAGACCTATGGTGACACGCCTCAACCAGACCTTATTGCGGATAGTCGTGGCCATCAACAGTAACGCGCCGACACTCAGGAACCTCATGCCCAGGTCTATCGCATTGACCGCGGGCTTCTGGTAAATGCGATCGACGGACGCGTCCCAGAAGATGAATGAGTTCACCACGTTGATGACACAGTATGCAAGGTAGAGGCCGGCGGCTTTGTAAAATCCCGTTGGGGGGCGCGGCACGGGGAGCGACCGGAGGAGGTATTTGCCGGCCCATACCACGATCATAAAGCCCAGCATGGCCTCGCTGACAAAAATGCCTTTGCTCATTCCGGACCCGCCAACGGCGATGCCGGGAGTCTGTCCCCAGGGCACGAACGCGACCAGAATGTACACGGTGAGCACAGCCTCATACTGCCAGGCGACAAGCAGAGCAAGCACAGCGCCGCCAATAACGAGGGCGACATAGTACAATTGCGCGTTTACCGCAAACAGCCCGGCAATGATGCCTCCGATAGTTATCAGGAGCACGTTTCGGGACACGACAGCGACTCTCTCCGGGGTCCAGTAGGCGCCCGAAGAGCGTTCATTCGCCGGAGAAGTCAGGTTGATACGCTCAGAATCTTGCATTGCTTTCAGCCAATATGCTCAGCTAATTATTCCATCACCCATGGCCCGCCTAACATCCTCGGCGGCAATTTCAACGAACTTGGGGCCGACGATGTTCCAGTCGTGGCATTCTTCAACAAGACGCCGCGCGTTTCGCGACAGGCGGTCCGCGCAGGCTTTGTCCCCAAGAACGCGCGCAACGGCCCCGGCAAACTCGACGGGCGTGTCCGCGATCGCCGCATGCGTGTCGTTTATGATATCGAGGCCCTC
>Ga0209777_10008994_pt1 | contig 10830 bp, 9 predicted proteins | sample FrelakmetHBP12HB_FD_187147 | JGI IMG/M metagenome (GOLD analysis project Ga0209777, IMG submission 187147) | Freshwater lake sediment microbial communities from the University of Notre Dame, USA, for methane emissions studies -HBP12 HB (SPAdes)... | ecosystem: Environmental > Aquatic >... | reverse complement strand
GGATTATTGTTAAAGATTTGTAAAAAACCATCGATGGGACTCATTGCCAATAGAGTGGATGCTTGTTGTCCTGCAAATGCTGCCGGAAGACTCATTCTGTTAGTAGGAAAGCTCTTATCTGCTCCGTATTGTATATTCGGATGACGCTCTATCCCTAACGGATTAATAATTAGTAAATGGTGTAATGAGTACGTTCATGTCACTTAAATAAAAAAATACGATAAAGGCAATGATAATACCGACACGAGGGCACCACATGGCGGAAGTAAGAACAAGAAGAACAACTAAAATACGCCACCAGGGATAAATGTAGAGTGATGTTAATTTCGTACTGTATTGTTCTTCAAAGAGTGTGCTATAGTTGATAAGGAAAAGACTGGCAAGTAAAACGGTGACAGCTCGGAAGAGTCCATCGGAACCATGTTGAAAGGACAAAAAATCAGGACAGGAAGGGGTTTTCATCTCTATTCAATAGATCCCTTTATCTAATCCTGTATGGCAGTCGTATTCACTCGATCTGTTGCGATTTTCTGTGTGCATTCTCCAAGGACTTTCTCTACAAACCAACGATTTCCAATGCTTTTCTTCTCCGAGACACTGCCGCCTCCATCAAATCCCTCAGAAGGAGTGGGAGAAGGGGCGCCATTGATAAGGAGAAGAAAGGCGAGAGCGGTTAAGAGTCCATAGACCCAACCCATTCCTTCGACGACTCCGTACACTACAGCAATTCCGAAGACACGTCCTAGCATAGAATCAGCAAAGGAACGATATTCAGATGGGATCAGGGTAGAATAGACAATCAGAACAACCAATACGAATCCATATAACAATTTTGCAGGAGAATCCATGGTTGCTATGAATGCATGAAGTGTATCAATCATTTGATGGGTGCCACCCTGTTGTGGTAAGGGAGCGGACATTCTAATTATACTATGGAATGATTACATTATGATAATTGAATAAAGCCCTATTTACAATAGAATATCACATCAGACGAAAAAAATCAAAAGGAAGCATGGCGGAAAACAAAGCGGATTTATCGGATATAAGAATGATTGCTTTTGGTAGTAGAGGCAATGAACTATTGTGCTTTAGACGATGCCTTTCAGGAAATAGGAGGGGCGCCATCTCCGGGATGTGTCACCGATTATGCTACCCGAGCTGCCAGAAAGGAGGAACGTAAAAAGGCAAGACGGTGCAAAGGACCTGCAGCGACCTATTTGGATCTGGAGGAGAGAGATCCGGATCGCCAGCAATTCACAAAACTACCTGAGATTCCTCCCATGAATCCAAATACAGGGTTACGTGAACATGCACCTGTAGGAGCACCACAAGGATCATGTGAACCATTTACGAATCGAGAAGCCATGGAACCGTACAATCCGCCCAACCCGCTTTCAGAGATTCCGACCAATGTTCCAGGACCAGCCATGCGTCAACAGACTTGTGGTAATACAAAAAAATATTTTGGACGTGGAATCGATGATGAACCCTTTGCCGATTACATCCCCGACCAAGCCGATTATAAATTACAACCCGATTTTTCAAAAGCATTTGAGGAATCAGGTGTTGCTCGTGCTGGTACAGGCGCGACTCTTCCCAATCCATCCGTTAATATGTATTGGAAGCCACTTACAAAGAGTGGAGCTCAGACATCATTTGTGGAGCACTTACCACCACCAGGTGGCAAATATTATCAGCCCCCCGCGGATGGGCTCGGTGACTTTTCTAGTGCGGAAATCATGAAGAAAATGGATAAAATCTTTGCGCGATTGGATGACATGAATCAGTCGTCTCCTGAACAAATGGCATCGGAAATCATGATGTTCATTTCTAGTGGTATTTTTGTACTCTTTCTAATGGATTTACTAGTGAAGAAGGGTGGAAAAATGCGATTGTAAATAGGATTTTTAGAAAATCACATTATCTTGAGCCATGAGAAGATAATATGATTTGTGTTAGAAATTGGTGTGAAGAATTAGTATTACGAATAAGTGTTATATTTGCGTCGTGTATGATTACGTTTTTTTGTGTAACATCCGCCTCGTCTTTTCATACGTTCTAAAGCAGTTTGTAATCTTGATAGAGTATTTCTTGTTCTATCTATTTCATTTTTATTTTGTATATTTATAGGATTTGCCTCTAATGTAGAAAGTTCTTGTTGTATAGTACGTATTTTATTTTCTTGTTGGGCGATTTCTTTCATTTTTAAGAATGTAAATTGATTACTTTTCTCTTTCTCTCTTTGCTTTTCTGCCTTCTCTTTCTCTTTTTGTAATCTTTCAAATTCTGCTTTCCTTTTCGCATTGGTTTGTCGGTTCATTTCATTTGCGATTCGTTGTATTTCTGTCTGTTCTTCACGTTCTCGTTGTAGATCTATGGCACGCTGTTCATTATTTTCTAATTGTTGTATCTTCTTCATTTCAGAACGTTCACGTGTATTGATTTCTCTACGCTTCATTTCATTTCGTTCTCGTTGAATTTCATTTCGTTTTCTGGCAGCATTTATTTCTATTTTCTGTCTGGCGTTCTTTTCCGCACGTAATTTGATATCAAACGCTGCTTGCTCATTTGCAATACGTTGTCTTCTTTGAGCTATTTCTTTCAATCGTGCCATACGAATTGCTTCCTTTCTTATAGCCTCTTCTGTAGCAAGTTTATCTCTTTGTTTCGTCAACCCTGCTAGAAATGCCTGTTGAGATGCAATTTGTTTTGATGTTATGTTTTCAGATGGAATATGGCTTTCCTTTTTTCTTGTTTGATTCAATGATGTTTGATTCAACGATAGAGATTGTTTGAGCGTTCCTTTCATACGTGCTTTATATTGTGCTCGTGCGTTTTCTACTGCTGCTTGACGCATTTGTTCTTCTATTTTTTTAGCATCACGATTTGCAATTGCTTGACGCTTTCGTTCTACGTTCTGTTCCTTTCTGATCACATTGAGCTTTGCTTGTAGAGCCATTTTTTCTGATGCGATTCGTGAAGTTTCCGCCTCTTTCTGAACTGCTATTTCAGCAAGACGAGCAGCTTCTGCACGAATATGTGCCTGTGTTTTTTCTTCTAGATTTCGTTGTGCTTGTTCTGTCTTTTCTCTTGCAAGTGCAAGTGCCTGTCGTTGTTTTAATGATGTTACTGCGACAGTATTCGCAATAGTATTCGCAACAGTATCCACAGCAATCGCAACAAATTCAGCATCATTGTCTTTGACAACAGGTTTCGCAGTTTTCTTGCGTAGTGATGGAGGTGGAACAGAAACTACTTCTGCTTCTACAGCGTCTACTATGTCTGCTTCTATTTTTACGTCATCTATTTTTGCTACTGCATTGTCAACTGCTGCTTCCAGTGCTTCTTCCATAGCAGGTGCTACGATTCCAGCGGATTCAACTTGTTGAATAGCTTGTTCTGCAACCTTCTCTGCTTCTATGACTTCTGGAAAGATTGGATCTTTATCGATTATATCGCACGTTGTTTTTATCATTTTTTTCTCCGTGTAGGATATAAGATTCTTGTTACGAAGATATAATCCAATCTCATGTATGAGATTATGAAGAAGTAGATCGTATGCCGCTGCTTTCGCACATTCAAGGTTTGCTTCGCACACATGAAGGGTTTGCTCATAAATATGTTTGTGAAATATGGCTCGTTCCTCTATTTCTCCTGTAATCGCATGACGTCTGAAGATTCCAGAAAGGGAGGGAAACCAATCGGCAGCATTGGCAGCACGAGATTCTTTAATTTTTCTAAAAAGTTCACTTAGTTTATCATCATTAAAGAGTACATACAATGATCTATTTTCTTTTTGGAGGATCTTACTTTTCTTAAAATAAGTCCCATCATACTCTATCATTCTCTTTTCCAATTCATTCATAAATTGTGTATAGATGTATGTATGAACCTCAGGTTGTTCTTTTATTTCACGGATGGCAGCTTGAATCAGTTCATCATAGGATTGAGGATCAAATGTTATGATTACTTTGGGTGGGATGATTCTGGAGACATCATACCATGCTTGATTTCCATTCAAATCTTCAAACGGTTCAAGGGCAACAATATCGCCTTTTTTTGTTCTAAAATAGCGTTCTGCCCATTTAATTATTTCATCAAATTGTTTCAGCGGATTAGTAACTGTTTTACGTATTTCTTGTAATGTATCTATTTTATACTTCTTTATGTCATCATTTGGTTCCATTTTATCAACGATTGTACGTAATAAATCAATGTCATATTGTTGTGCGCTCTTTATATTTTTAACTAACGAATTACTAAACGTATTAATTAATTCACGTGATCCTTGTCCCGATTTACTCATATTCTGGATATAGTGACGTAGTGTAGTAGGAGCGATTCTATTTTTCATTCGTTCTATCATCCGTTTTAGCATAACATCCAACACACTGAGTTGTGCATTTCTAGAAGCAATTTTGAAATTATTCTGATATATGGCAAAGAATTGGTCCACCAACGATGTAACCATCAAATGAATATCATACTTATCAAATTGAATAAAACCTTCTAATGTGCGTGGATCGATCATGATAGTCACTTCTCCAATAAATGGATTTTTTTCTACCATCTGATTCAATTCTATCTGTGCTTGTTCATACAAAGCGACTAAATGATATACGATCTTATCTGGAAGAATCATGATGAGTGTGTTATATTCAGCTGGTTTTATAAAAATTAATCCACTGATGTCATGTATGTAACTTGAAAAGATAGAACCATATAAATGCTGATTAAAATTACATACGATCTCTGCCAATTGGGGTGATAATTGTGTCATAATAGGAATGACCTCGTCATCTCGTTGCTGTTCAGATAGACGTTCATTACCATGAATGGTAAATGTATTGTCTTTGGATATAAATGTAAAATTTTTATAACGTTTTAAATCTTCTTTAAGATTACGCACCAATGGGTTGTTCTCTGTAAATTGTTCTTGTTGATCACGTGTTTGTATTCGTTGATATTTATCTTTAACCTCTTTATATAGGAAGGTTCGGAAAAAATCTAACATATGATGTGTATCCGTTGTTTTTAATTGCGTATGAAAGGGGGAAGGTTTGGTCTTTGTGAAGAAAGAGAGTATTATATCACGACTATATGGATCCATATGACTTGAATTGCTTTCAGGTTCGCGATCATAATAATCAATGTTTTGTTCTAGTATGGATTTATTTTGCTTTATCCTTGCGGCAGGCAAAGCTTCAGATACTTCAGATGCTTTAAACGCATTATCTTCATAGGCAGAAACAGCAATCCCAGCAAAGATTGCTTCAAGCTCTTCTGAAGGTGAAGGTATTTCCATTGGTGCTTTTTCACGATTATGATATACATTATCTAGAATTGCCTCTATTTCTGGAGGTTTGACTAGTACAGTTTCAAGTTCTCCAGATGCGACCGCAGCAATGGCTGCTCCAAGTACTCTATTTTCTTCATCTTCTGCTTCAAGTGCTCCAACTGCTTCAGGTGCTTCAATAGGAACAGGTGCTCCAACTGCTTCAAGTGCTCCAACTGCTTCAGGTGCTCTATTTACTCTATTTACTCTATTTATTCTATTTACTTTTATTCCAGGTGCTCCATTTATTCTAGCTAATATAGATATTCCATTTACTGCCCGTTCCTCTTTTACTTCTCGTATCTCTTTTACACGATTTGTGCTATTTGCTCCATTTTTTTGTTGTATTTTTGATGTAGCATTTTCAACACCATTTTTTAATTTTGTAACTTCAATGGAACGTTGTGTACGATCTTGTAATAAATAGGAGGGGAATAGAATGGATAATCCAATGGTATGATTCTTTTTCTTTTCATAGATGAGTTCAACAGAGGAATCATCCATTGCTGATTCTTTTAGAATCTGAATGTCAGGATGCTGAAGATGAATGAGATCAATGAGTAATGGTTTTACAATCTGCTGGATGTCAGGATAAGGCTGTAATGATAAAGTGGTCGTACTCTCGGGCGGAGTAACATAAAATGATCTCATGATGATTTGTTTATCCTCCTCGGACACACCTTGTAGTCCTAATTTTTCTAATATGGTATAGTCATTGCTGGAATGTTCTAATGTAACAGGTGTTCCTAAAATAGTGCCTGGTTTTGGGGGAAAATTGGCATTTGTAATAGGGCGTGCCATTCTATCTATATGGTATTTTAAAAATCATATAAAATAACATGAACAGATGGTATTATGCGTGTTGTCGTATGATTCTACGTTTTCTGGCTTTTCGTGTACCACCTGCTGTAGGTGCTGTTACTTCAGTTGTTTCCGTTTTTTCAGTTGGAATCATCATTTGAAATTTTGTTTCACTTAATGCTTTTATTTGCTTTTCAGGATCAAATGTAATATTGACTTTACTCTTAGAAGAATCATCCATGTATCCGCTATGTAATAGTTCTAAGGAGATCATCCGAATAATATTTCTCATGGGATCGCATGTGATTAGACTACTAATGGGTAAATCGTGTTCCAAACAAGTTGGTTGGTCATAAATCATTCGTTTTATTTTCTTTTTTTTGTCTCCCCTGAATACATCAAAACGTAATTTTTTCAATAATTTTTTCCATCCATCATTATCATCTGCGTCAGGATCTGCCACATCATATTTCTTTCCATATACTATGATAGTTTTGAGCGATTCATCCGATTCATCTGTTACTTTTTTAATAGAGACAGCCGCAACCGCAGCAATCGCAAAAGGATCTGTAGCGCTTGTTATAGCAGATGATTCTGGTTGACTTGTTGTAGCACTCACAGGACTTATCGTAGCACTTGGCATTGCACTAACACTATTTGATGGTATTTGTTCGATGAGATCACTTTCAGGAATTGAAGAACTTGCTATAGGACTTGTTACAGCACTAGTCGCAGCACTAGTCGCAATTGCAACTGCTGCAAGAGCATCATCCGATAATATATGCGGAACAGGAATGATAGGTCTTGAACCATTTGCGGGTATAGAACCATTTGCAGAGCTTGCTATATCACTAGTCGTAGCAACAGGAATAGTACTAGTCATAGCACTAGTCGTAGCAATAGGAACAGCACTAGTCGTAGCAGCAGTCGTAGCAGCAGTCGTAGCACTAGTCGTAGCAGCAGTAGCATTAGTTGCAGCAATCGCAACAGCAGCATTATTTAATGGACCACCTCCACGATAATTGGTAATATCACCAGGAGATGCAGGGGGTGCTCTTAATAGGGAAGTATCAGCAGATATACCTCCTGAATAGGGTGATGTCATTGAACCACCACTCATGGCATGGATTGTACCACTCGTAGAGGGAAGCATGGAAGCGTCCGCATTATACCCAGAAGGAGCACTCATTCTATCCTTACCTTTTCTTTAAATCTTTGGATAATCTAACATGATATGCTGCCTTGTTTTCAACACGTTTTTAATGGGAGGTAAGAACCTAAGAGCCTAGACCATCTATCCATCAGACATGGATGCCTATACATCAGACCCACAAACGAGAAAGCGAAAGATTGAATGCAAGCCTGAATTAGTTATTTCAAGCCTTCAACGTTTTTATGCCAATCATCCGGAAATTGATAAAGTACTTACCTATCTAAATGGGGATGCGCCACTTAGTTTGAGAATCATTGATTGGTTTGTCACGAAATACAGCCGAAAGGGATTTGTTCGCTATCCGCTCCATGGTCAAGAATTTCTAGTGTATCTAAGCTATAAGGGTCAGCTAAAGGCATATTCTAAGCAATATTTTGATCCCAATTGTCGCAGAGAGCGTATTATGTTTACGATTCCTGGTCATGAACAATTTATGACGACCATTGGAAAGCTCAATTTCTTTCGTTGGGCGTTGGAATCAAAAATCCTAGATTATATGGAAGCCCACGAGGATGATATTCGCACGGGATACAATACGTATTTGAAGGAGACAACACAGACACAGAAGCGAAATAAAACAGAATCAGCAGAAGAACCAGAAAAGGAGAAGACAGAGAAGACAGAAGTGAGAACAACACGTCGTCGCACCAAGCAGACCCCATCGTCTCTTACCAAACTACAGGTGTATACGACACCGATTGAATTGGATTTTAATTAACATCTAAAGGTCCTTGCTCGCGTTGAAAACGCGGACAGCATATTCTGTCCGAAGGACAGAGGGTCATATGAAGTTTATTCGTCTTACCACGATGTTGATTCATCCATCGTCTATTAAATGTGTTACCATTCAACCGAATAGATATACCATTTATTTTCAACATCATACCATACATGGTGCGATGTTTATCGGATCAGGTAGTGTTAGTTCAGATGAGACGGTGATCGATATTAGCAAAGAGAAGAACTCCGTGGATTTTGAGGCAATGAGTGCGTGGATAAAACAGGTAGAGTAAGGGCAATTACATATCCGCATTACATATCCGCAGGTTTATTTTGATAAAAGAGACGAATGTCATCCATTTTGGGGCGCAGCTCTTCTGCCACAACGGCTTGTTGGATGGCGACGGTAGGGTTTAACCAGCGATTGTCAAAATTTCGTTGGAGTAATTTATTGGATTCTTCGACATAACCCGTGTTTTTATCTTCATAGACGCTGGCTTTGAGTTCACGTGTCATGTTTCGCGCGTCATCCGTCACTGAATATTTATCAAAGTATGGATTTTGGGCGCCACGAGAGGAATCGGCATCGAACCGTGGCTGAGAGCGATAACTACGACTATTCATTCGGCTGTCATTAGGTTGCATATCATAAAATGGTGCTTGCTTGTTGATATCCGGACGATCATTGGTGCAGAACTTGCCATCTGTTTGCCAGTGTTCAAATTGACGAGAATTAATGGTGTCAAATGTGTTAGATTCACGGCGGGTTCGGGTAATAAATTGGGGATGAGGAAATGCGTTATAGGAAGAAGCAGTATGTTGATCTGGAAAAACAGGTTGCGCCATTTAAAGTACCTTCTTAATATTAACATAAGATGTTTATTATTCCATTTATTCACAGAACCAAACAGCTTTCCAATATGACGATTCATATCTTTCAGATTCTAACCATTGGTGGAACTACGATGTGGAAAGAGAATCCGACAGCATCGCTGGAAGAGGATATTCTTCATCCGAATGGGATCTATTTGGACAAACCGGTTACAAAATGGAAGGATGTCATGTTATGTCATGTCGATTCGAAGAAGACAGATATGAATGATTTTTATCAATGGAATGAACTTCCAAAAGAGAGTGATACATTTTGTTGGAGAACCTTTTATACATTTGGGGAGAAAGAAGAGAAGAACCATACAGAGTATGATAGTTGGTTGCCTATCCCATCTCAAGAACGAATGGAACCTTATCGATGTAAAGAGGTATTTGATATGATTATGAATGCCATAGCATGACGTATCCTAGGAGGTCCCTACCTCCGTTGAAAACGGAGGATAGAAGGTCATCTAAACGCAGGACGCGTAGATAAGATAGTATGGATATTCATCGTCATCAAACACAGAAGAAGAGTGCAATGGAGTCTGATCATCCTGTCACGGATGAAACATTTAAGATATTATTGGAGGATAGTGCACGAGAAGCGTATATGCGTCCATGGCATCGAATTGAGCGTGGTCTACGTCTGAATCGTCTCCGTATTTTTGTAGAAGATGTGGCGCCACAATATAATATGACAAAGGAGGAAAAGGACCACTTTTTCATTTATCTTCAGAAAGCGCTTGATAAGAAATTATTGAATACCTTAAAAGTGGTTCTCTATAATCAAGAGACACAGCGAATTACAACGATTAAAGGATTAGAGCTGAGTCGGTCAGGGGATGGAAATATAAAGTGGGCATTTTCAACAAAGAAACCACGTGTAGAGGGTGTCAGTGGTACAAGAAAGAAAAAGAAGGATGATGTCTTTTCGGTGTCGACGGATGTTCCCGCTAAACTAACAAAAATTGAGGAAGCAGCCGTGTAAGAGTAATAGATATTAAATAGAAATAGTACATATAATATAGATATGAATATAAAAGAAAAGTTACAGATTCTGATAGACCTTATTGAAAATTGGCTATCTGATCCTGAAGATGAAGCACAACGTATGGAATGGCATGAAGCAGTGGATGAAATCATTTATACGTTAGAATGTTCGGAGTTGGAAGAAACCTGTCTGAATAGAGTAGTAGAGATGTATGACGAACAAATTAAAAATGGAATAAAGAGAAAGCATTCCCAATTATCAGTTTCAACAAAGGAGGAGCTAGATGACCTTGTAGGAAGAAAACAGATAGAACAGCGGACACCTGCATGGTATGCACAAATGGCTACTATTCTTTCTGCCAGTGAATTGGGTCATCTCTTTGCTTCCCCGTATGAACGTGGGAAGTTAGTCTTATCCAAGACGCTGCCACCCCCACCACGACATCAACAGCTTGCCATTCCTTCCGATCGGATGAGCGCATTTGATTGGGGCATTCGTTTTGAACCTGTTGTCAAACAGATTTATGAAGATAAGTATGGAGTTACCTTGAAAGAATTAGGTCGTCTTGTTCATCCTGTCGATCCTCGTTGCTCCGCCTCCCCCGATGGATTGATTTATCATTGCCCTAAGGGGGAAAGAACAGGTCGCCTGATTGAAATCAAATGCCCTGCCACAAGAGAAGTGGATGGAAAAATTTCAAAAAAGTACTATTGGCAAATGCAAATGCAGCTCCATGTAACACAGCTACAATATTGTGATTTTGTAGAGGCTGTCATCGTATCCAAATATAATAATACAGTGCATCAAGAAGGTCCCTCTCAATATAATGGATATGTAGCAGTTGTTCGGTATGCGGAATTGAAAGGTGACCAAGAATTCTATTACGAACAACTG
>Ga0209777_10008993_pt1 | contig 10831 bp, 9 predicted proteins | sample FrelakmetHBP12HB_FD_187147 | JGI IMG/M metagenome (GOLD analysis project Ga0209777, IMG submission 187147) | Freshwater lake sediment microbial communities from the University of Notre Dame, USA, for methane emissions studies -HBP12 HB (SPAdes)... | ecosystem: Environmental > Aquatic >... | reverse complement strand
TGATAGTATAGCTTGGGAGCAAACTGTTGTTTTCCCATCATAGGCTGCTTCCTCCTTGAAGGGGGTTAGACAGCCCACTTCAATCATACCACGCATCATACCTAGAGTCGAGTTCGGCAACAGTCCCAGCATCATTGAGACTGCGACGGGGCTTGTTCCGGCTCTCTGGTGCCCGCTGAAGTATGGAGCTGCACAGTTAGCCAAATTGTTACCAGTCAACGAATCCGCCAACTTGGCTTGCCTGACTGACGCCTTATCTGCCCCTGAGTCTTGAGGCTTGGCCTTTAGCCCAGCTACGTTAGTTTCTGTCAAAGTTAAGGGTACGTGTTTTGTTTTGGGTACTGCGAAACATGCACCTGACCAGTGCTACCTTTCAGAAGCTCGACAAAACCAGGTTCACCGGAAGGCGCAGGAAAAGCCTCTACTCATCGCCTTTAGCTTTGACTTTCGTTTGTTCGGCCTCAAGAAGTTTTTCCCGTTCATATTCCTGCATCACCTTTAGGACCAACGCATTCCAAGCCAATTGCGGCGGATTTCTAAGGGTGAGGCCACACTCAGGGCATTTGAGGTCTCCATTTTCAAGCATCTGGAGTGTAACAGTCCTGGATTCCTGGTTTTTGCGCATCTTGGAAGGGAAAAGACAACCAGGGCAAGGGCTCTCGCGAGGATTACGCAAGTTAGCCCAAAAGACTATGCCCCAACGGGCCAAATCCAGAACGACTTTATGAAGCTCTGAATCAAGTTGAGGCTTCTGGTCGATTTTCCGTGATGCTAGTGTGGTGACTCTTTTTTCCACCATCGATTGCTCCCTTCCTAAACTATCTTTTACGAAGTCAGCAAAAGTACATCCCGTGCCCTCAAGATGGTTCATGAGGCGGGCCTTTGTTTCCCTACCGAGCCTGAAGCTCACAGTCGGATGCTCCTTTTCATATCGAACTCTGCTCGGCTTTCTCTTAATTACTTTGGTGCTTGCCATTTTTTATCACCTCGCTTACTATATTGTTTAGCCCCCGGTTTACCACCGGTGGTCTGCCACCCTTTAGCCGTGGCGAGTAGCCACCTACCCTGGTCAAGGGAAAATCATCCTCTTCGCCCGTGGAGGAGCACACGGCTCCGCTACACAGTTCCTTTTCCCACAGACAGCCCGGCCAAGACGTCGTCGCCATGCAGGATGCGGCCTCAGTACCATGTTATCGGCAGGGCTGAACCTCGTGTGGCAGGCTTTCACATCTGCCTCTGCTAAGTTGACATAACATTTGACAACCTCGAGGCTGGAATGCCCCAGTATCCGTTGCAGGGAGAACACATCGCCGCCATTGCGCAAGTAGCTGATGGCGAAGGTATGCCGGAAGGTATGGGGTGAGCACCGGACGCCCTCTATCCCCCCTTTTGCCCCATATTTCTCGATGATCGCCTCAAGGCGGTTTACAGTCAGAGGCTCACCGCTTCTGGTCAAGAAAAGATGGCTACAAAGGGGATTGGCTGGTTGGGCCCGATAGCGCTGGAGATACTTCCACATCGCCCTTTGAACCCTGGCCCCGATGGGAACCATCCTCTCCTTGCCCCCCTTGCCATTGACCTTCAGGACACCGTCCTCCAGGTTAATGTCCTCTAATCTGAGCCCGGCCAGCTCGCTGGCCCTGAGTCCTGTATCCAGAAGTGTGAGAATCATGGTCCAGTCCCTGAATCCCTCGGCTGTAACGATGTATATCACTCCCAATAGGACTTCTATCTGGCTTTCTGAAAAGGTGGGGATGATCTTCTTTGGTGGTTTGGGAATCCTCAGCTTGGCGAAGGGATTCGACAGGATGATTTCCTCCCGGACAAGCCAGGACCAGAAGGCTCGTACTGCTCTAAGGTAGCAGTTTATGCCGTGTCCTGATAATCCCCTTTGCTGCGGTCTGGTGAAAGGGTGGTGCTCAAAGGCTTTCACTTGCTGAAGGTGCAGGATGAACTCTCTCAGTTCCTGGGCGCCTATCTCCATGACATCGGTGGGGAACCGCCTGGACTGGAGGAAGTCTCTAAGAGTGGTGACCGCTGTGGTGGTAATCCTTATTGTTTTCGGGCTTTTGCCCTCGGTTTGGGCGTAGAGCCGATAGCCCTGGATCAGGGTATCGAGCTGGGTTGCCCGGCTCTTCCTTTCGATAATCCTGTTGAGTTGCTCTTCAAGGTGGGTTGCCATCTTGTCCCCCTTTTTGCCGAAGCAGTTGGTCTTTTAGCAAAAATCCCTGGGTTTTTGCCCAGGGATTGGGGGATAAAATAGCTTTGGGTTAGCTGTGAACTGGCGTCCCCGGGGAGATTCGAACTCCCGACCCACTGCTTAGAAGGCAGTTGCTCTGTCCTTCTGAGCTACGGGGACACCATCATCTCGGCCACCGCTCATTATAGCGTCTGACGTGAAGCTCTACAAATGTGCAGTTGGCCGCCATATTCGATACTTCTATCTACGTGTTTGGTAGTCCTTGTAGCGCTTATCCCTCTCGGCGTACATGCCCTTTTTGCCTTTATCTCGGAGCTCCTTCATCAGGTTGAACTCTCCAGGCTCGAACTTCAGATTGCTCACAAGTGTATGATGTAAGCTGGCCAAATCATAGCCAACAGAAAGCCCCATCATATCCATTGCCAGCAGGAACTCTTTCTTTCCCATCACTATACCGTCCAGCGGGCGGCTGGCCACGAGCTCAGCTAGTTTACTAGCTTCTTCCTCCAGCTTGTCCCTGGCAACCACACTGGTAAGTATGCCAAATTCCTTGGCCTCCTGAGCCGTTAGCGGCTTTCCGATAAACATCATCTCCTTGACTCTCCTCCACCCCATCATGAGTACATAGAGAGGAATAGGCCCTTCAATACCCAGATAGGTGTATCCGGGATGGGTGAACAGAGCCTCCTCGCTGGCGATGGCCAGGTCGCAGGCACACATTATCTCAAAGTGACCGCCATAACAGTATCCGTGCACCTGGGCGATGGTCACTTTGTTGCAAGTAAGGATTTTTTGCAGGATGGCCCGCCGACCCCACCATTCATCAACTCCCCAATACCTTCGCCTCTGGGTAGGACGCTGCCCCTCGTGGAAACCACGCCTCTCTCGGACTGTCTCCAGATCATAACCTCCACCAAACGAAGGCCCCGACCCCTTAAGGATCACTGCCGCCACATTGTCATCCATATCAGCTTCCAGCAAACGTTGGACCACTTCTTCGCAGTCCTCAGGCCTTGTGGCATGTTGCTTTTCCGGTCTGTTGAAGGTTATCCTGGCAATCCTTTTCTCTTTGTCCACTTCGTAGAGACAGTAGCTCACTTTTCCTCCTTCATTATCTAATTGACATAATCACTTGACATAACTAATCACGCGCACCCACGACTGTTAATATGCAGTGAAAAGCGCCGGGATGACCGCCCTGGCTGTGTGCCATGCCCAGTTTTGCATTCTTGAGCTGACGCTGGGGCAATTGGGCTTTACCTTGAATCTGTTTATAAAGCTCATAGACCTTTCTTACGCCACTAGCGCCCACAGGGTGGCCAAAGGACTTGAGACCACCATCGCTATTGATCGGCATCTCCCCATTAAGGTTGAATGTGCCTGCATCAACCTCATGACGTGCCTCACCTTTGCGACAGAGACCCAGGCCTTCATAGATTATCAGCTCGCTGATGGTGAAGCAATCATGCACGCTGGCCAGGCTGACTTCCTTTCGGGGATTCTTGATGCCCGCCTCAGCATAAGCCTGGCGAGCAGCACGTTCAGTCTCCTCCCAGTGAGTAAAGTCATAGTCAGTATCCATAGAGCCAGTGCCCGGGCCAATAGCCAGGCCTATACCCTTTATCAGGACGTAGTCACTGCGGAACTTCTTGGCCAGGTCAGCCCGACAAATGATGGCAGCCGCAGCACCATCTGTAGTGGGACAACAATCGAACAGCCCCAGCGGCCAGGCTACCAGAGGCGCATTCATAACCTGCTCCAGGGTTACCGCCCTCTGGAAGTGCGCCTTGGGTGACATTGAGCCATTGTAGTGATTTTTCACCGCTATCTTGGCCAGAATCTCCTTGCCCTTCTGAGGCTCAATGCCGTAGGTATAGAAATAGCGGGTGGCGGCCAGAGCATAGAGAGCAGGGGCGGTGATAGCCGAATCAGCCACCGGGTGCCAGAATCCCAGACCACCGGGTGTCGGTAGGCCAGCCAGCCCAGAGTCCTTGAGTTTCTCCACCCCCAGGGCCAGCGCTATGTCATAGACGCCGGCTGCCACAGCATAGGCGGCTCCCCTAATAGTCTCCATGCCGGAGCCACAGGCATTCTCCACATGGGTGACAGGGATGTAATCCAGCTTGAGCGGGCGGGATAGAGTCTCTCCGGTGCGGCTGGAACTGGTATAGCCGACCCAGCCAGCCTGGACATCGGATGGGGCTATGCCAGCGTCCTCAAAGGCCTCATAAGCGGCCTCAACAATGAGGTCATTAATGCTGGTATCCCAGCGCTCCCCGAACTTGGTGCATCCCATGCCAATTATGGCGCATTTGTCTTTGATGCTGCCCATTTTCAGTTTCTCCCTATCTTATCGGTCTTGCTTTCCAGAAATAGTTGTGAATGCCAGCGGCATCGTGTATCCTGCGGAAGGTCATCTCCACAGGCATACCGATTTTAACTGCCTCCGGGTCGCGGTCTGTCATATGGCAACTTATCCTGCCCCCGACTTCAAAGTCCACAATGGCTTTGACCAGGGGTGGGTCTGCTGTAGGGGCCAGATTGTCCCTGCAGAAGGTGAATACACTTCCCTTCTTATCCGAAAGGCGTATATCCTCAAACTTGTCCTTGGTCTTGCAGGCAACACACACACGTTGAGGTGGGAACTGGACACGGCCACAGGCCTTACATTTGACACCATATAGGCCAAAGAGCATTTTGCGGTCCCTCCAGAGCATCACTGCCGAGGCCAAATCAGCAGGGCGGCGGGCTGCCTCCATAGCCAGCATCTGCCGCGTTCTAAGATACTTCTCATAGTTGGGCATAGGCCTCTTGGAAGCCAGATGGCCTTTGATGCCCCGCCTCTGCCTGGCCTTCTCTATCTCCTCAGTCACCTTAAGGATAAGGGCATCAGCACCATCACCGTAGTTGACGAACAGGATACGGTCGCCGGGCTTGGATGTCTCCAGGGCAGCAACCAGCATCATCAGTCCCAGGGCAGCGCCTGTACAGCCAACCGAGTTAAACAGAGGATCCTGCACCTGGGACTTGGGATCAAATCCAAGGGCACGTACCATCTCGGCGTGGCGGCGGCCATCTGGGGCATAGATCACAGCCTTGGTGAAGTCCTTAGGAGTGAGCTTTTGCTGCTTCAACAGGGCCGTCACCGCCTCCTGAACGTTGCTCTGGTAGCCCTCGCTGTATATGAAGCGGTCTTCCCAGGAGCGGACATAAGTGTCCTCCTCAATCCTCCACAGGTCAACAAACTCATTGGTATGACTGTGGCTGGCTTCCACCGTGGCGATGGGGTTAGAATCTCCTATCATGATAGAGGCTGCACCATCGCCGAAGTTCTGCTCAAACTCAGACTGGGGATAGCCCAAGCGGCAATCGGCTGCGGTAATCAGTACCTGCCTGGCTGAGCCAGCCTTAACGCTGTCCAGGGCTAGTTTCAGAGCAATGCTCCCCGACCTCAGAGAGTTGGTGAGGTCACTGGACATTATATCCCGGCGGAGGTCAAGGGCAGCAGCCACTACAGCGGCTGCCTGTTTCTCCTTGTAGGGCGACGTGGTAGTTGACAGGAAAAGTCGATCCACCTGCTGACGGTCAAGGTTAGCCAGACAATCAATGCCGGCGGCCACAGCCATGGTGATAGTATCTTCATCATAGTTGGCCACCGCTTTTTCCCCGGGGGAGGCCCCACCACCCCAGGCTCTCCCCAGTTCAGCCCGGCTTAGTCTATGCAGGGGGATATAGGCACCGTAGGACGTGATTCCTAACATACGACATGACCCTCCTTGCGCAGTCCGGTTAAAAAAGGCTCATAATGCGGTTATTGAAGACACAACCTAGTTTATCAGTATTGTCTGAATCAGTCAAATAAGGCATAGAGGGAAATCGCACCTGAAGTAATTGACATAAGAATTATTGTGCGACCCTGCACATTTGTATAAAAACCAAGCCCTAATCATTCGGCCTCAGAAACCGGCTTTGCACTAGCCTTGAGCTGGCTCAGTTCGTTCAATTTGCTAGCTACCAGGTCAAGAAGCTGGGGCAGCCCCCAGCCCTTTACCGCTGAGATAAGCACCACCCCCTCAGGAACATTGTCAGTATACTGGCGGACATAGGCCTCTGCCTCCCCACATGAGGCTGTTCCCTCCATCCCAGGGAGCAAGTCTATCTTGTTAAGTGCCACGGTGATTGGCTTGTCTCCCAACCCGAGTTCCTGGAGCGTTTTCTCCACCGTGTGGCTCTGCTGCACAGCATTGGCGTGGGTTATGTCTACAATATGTATTAGCAGGTCAGCCTCCTGCAATTCCTCCAGAGTAGCCCGGAAGGCGGCTACTACGGTTAGAGGCAGTTTCCGAATAAATCCCACTGTATCGGTGAGCAGTACCTGACGCTTATCAGGTAGCATCAGACGCCGTGTGGTGGGGTCTAGAGTGGCAAAAAGCTTGTCTTCAACCAGTACATCAGCATGGCTCAGAGCATTGAAGAGAGTGCTTTTGCCAGCGTTGGTATAGCCCACCAGGGAGACCACGGCAATACCGCTTTTTTGGCGCTGACGGCGGTAGAGAGCACGGTGCTGGCGCACCTGGTCTATTTTCGCCTTGAGCCGTTTGATCCTATCTCGAATAAGGCGTCGATCAGTTTCTATCTGGGCTTCGCCAGGTCCCCTGGTGCCGATACCGGCCCCCAGTCGCTCCAAGTGGCTCCACTGCCCGGCCAAACGGGGTAATAGGTATTGATGCTGCGCCAGTTCCACCTGAAGCTGTCCTTCCCTGGTCTTGGCCCGCCGTCCGAAGATATCCAGTATCAGGGCAGTGCGGTCTATCACCTTTACCTTAAGGGCATCCTCCAGATTCCGCTGTTGCGACGGGGTTAGCTCATCGTCGAAGATGACCAGATCATAGCGAGATTTTAGGGCGACAAGCTCCTTGACTTTGCCCTCACCTATGTAGTTACTGCTAGAGGGATGGTCCAGCCGCTGCACCATGGTGCCCGCCACCTCCGCTCCAGCAGTAGTCGCAAGCTGGGATAGCTCTGATAGCGAGCTTTGAGCCGACCAGCTATCCCCGCCAGTCCGTTTGCTTTCTACTGCTACCAGAAAAGCCCTCTCGGCTGGTGCTCTAGTGCCTCTAATGGTCTTGGCGATCTTTTCTCCTATGTCAACTGATTTATGTCAATATATTATGTCAATTACATCCTAGTATTATGTAAGCAAAGACTCTCCAGCAGACTTCCTGTCATGCCAGGCTCTCAGCCGGGCCAGTCCCTCCTCCAGCCGGGAGTCCGGCGTAGTCAGGGAAAAGCGGATGTAGCCATCACCGTTGGACCCATAACCTACCCCTGGCGTGACCACTACCCCGGCCTCATCAAGAAGCCTGGCGGCAAAGTCCAGTGACTTTTGCCCCTTGGGAAGCCTGACCCAGACATAAAGGCTCGCCCGCGGTGGCCTGGCCGTCAGGCCGATATAACGCAGGGTTTCCAGCATCAGGTCACGGCGCTTTTGATAAATCCTATTGTGCTCATCAATACAGTCTTGAGGGCCATTTAGGGCGGCTATAGCTGCCAACTGGATGGCTTGGGGGACACCTGAGTCCAGGTTGGACTTCAGTCGCATCAGAGCATCAATCATCCGGGCATTGCCTACTGCCATGCCTATACGCCACCCAGTCATGTTATAGCTCTTGGAGAAAGAATGAAACTCTATGCCCACTTCTTTGGCCCCAGGTATTTGCATGAAGCTCACAGGGTGATAACCATCAAAGGCCACTTCGCTATAGGGACCGTCGTGGCAGACAGCCAGCCCGTGTTTGCGTGCGAAGGCCACCGCCTGTTCAAAAAAACCAGCATCAGCTACTGCGGCGGTGGGATTATTGGGATAATTCAGCCACAACAGCTTGGCTCTACGGGCGACCGCATCAGGGATAGCCTTCAGGTCTGGTAGAAAGTCATTTTCTTCTTTTAAGGGTAGATAGTAAGACTCACCACCGGCAAACATAGTGCCCATGGCATATACCGGGTAACCCGGGTCAGGCACCAGGGCCACGTCGCCCGGGTCAATGAAGCATAGTGCCACATGCCCGATGCCTTCCTTGGAGCCAATAAGTGGCAGCACCTCTTTATCCGGGTCGAGGGTGACGCTAAACCGCCTCTGATACCACCCGGCGATGGCGCGGCGCAGCTCAGGCAAGCCCTCGGTCTCCGGATAGCGATGGTTGGCCGGGTCGTGGGCAGCCTGGCAGAGGCATTCGATGATATGCTCGGGGGTGGGCATGTCCGGATCGCCGATGCCAAAGCTTACCACATCCTCGCCACGTGCCTTCTTTTGGGCTATCTTGCGGCTTATCTCTACAAACAAATAGGGGGGCAGCTTCTCAATGCGCTGGGAAAACTTCAAGGCAAATCCTCCTCAGGCCAATCTCCTGTGAACACCGTCTGGGCAGGGCCGCTGAGCAGCACTTCACCCTGCCCATCCCAATCAATACCGAGATCGCCACCGGGCAGGGCTATCTCTATATGGTCATCGATGTAGCCCCGGAGACGGGCGGCCACAGCAATAGCGCAGGCTCCACTGCCGCAGGCCAGAGTCTCCCCCACCCCTCGCTCCCACACCCTAGCCCTGGCATTTTCTCTGTCTATAATATTGACTATCTCAAAATTAGCGCGCTGCGGGAAAAGAGGATGATGCTCCACCTGTGGGCCAAGCTCAAGCAGAGGGAAATTGTCGACCGGCTGGTTGACAAAGCAAACAGCATGTGGGTTGCCCATGGAGACAAAAGTCAGGCGCAACTCGCTGCCAGCCACATATAAAGGATAATCTATTATCGGAGTTATGTCAAGTAATTTGGCGATACCCCGCTCCCTGGATAGAGGTATATCAGAGGCTTTCAACCCAGGCTTACCCATGCTTACCTTTATGAGCCCTGATCGCCCTGCCGCATTTAACACCACAGCTTTTCTGACACCTGCCAGCGTTTCAACAGTTAATTCTTTCTTAGGTGCCAGACCGCTATCAAACAGGTATTTGGTGAAGCACCTAAGGCCGTTGCCGCAGGCCTCGGCCTCCGAGCTATCCGAGTTGAATATGCGCATACGGAAATCGGCCTGCTTTGAGTCCAGCAGCAACAAGAGGCCATCAGCGCCCACGCCAAGGTGGCGATGGCACATAGATCGGGCCAAAGCAGCCCAGTCCCGCTGCTGGGAGCGGGCATCGATGAGCACAAAATCGTTGCCGCTGGCTTGAAGTTTGGTGAATTTCATGACTTGACCTTTTCGACCTGCCTAACAAAATTCCCAACCATCTCGATTGCTTGAGACATGAAATCCTGCCTGACATCAAACCAGTGAATGCGCTTATCATTTGCACGGAACCAGGCGAACTGATGGCGGGCAAAGCGGTGCGTCTCAAACTTGATTTGTTGGATGGCCACATCCAGAGTCAGCCTGCCTTCCAGAAATAGCCCTATCTGCCGGTAGCCCAGGCTGGACAGGGCAGACAAATCAAGTCCGTAGCCTTTGTCCAGCAGCCCCATTATCTCGGCCACCAGACCCTGCTCAATCATTCTATCCACCCGCTGGTCAATGCGGCGATATAAGTCTTCCCTGCCTGTTGTCAGCCCGATGATAAGGGTATCGAAATCGGGCGGCTGCTTATTCTGCAATTGGGAGAAGGGAACGCCGGTAGCCTGGCAGACCTCCAGGGCGCGGATCACCCGCCGCAGGTTGCGCCAGTCTATTTGCCGGGCAGCCTCGGGGTCAATGGCTTCAAGCTCTTGGTAAAGGCTAAGGCCACCTTCATACTGCGCCCGAGACTCCAGGTGATGCCGCAAGTCATGGTCTGGCGGCACTTCAGGTATCTTCCAGCCCTCCAGAACCGACCACACATAGAGACCGCTGCCGCCCACCAGAAAAGGCAAATGGCCCCTTTCCAGGATAGCTTCAATGGCCTGAATGGCCAGTCTTTGATATAGCGCCAGGCTGAACTCCTGCTCTGGGTCTAATAAGTCTATTAGATGATGAGGTACCCCTATCTGCTGCTGGGGACTGGGCTTGGCAGTGCCGATATCCATGAAGCGATAGACCTGACGGCTGTCAGCGCTCACTATCTCCCCACCAAATTTTTCAGCCAGAGCCAGGGCTAGTTCGCTTTTACCTATAGCGGTAGGCCCTACAATGGCAACTACAGACCTCATCTCTCCCCTTTAATAGCCGCCGCCTGTTCTACCATGCTGACAAACTCAGTAGCCTTAAGACTGGCCCCACCTACCAGAGCACCGTCTATTTCTGGTTGCTTCAGGAACTCAGTGATATTCTGAGCGGTGACGCTGCCCCCGTACTGGATACGTCTGGCCTGGGCTATGTTGCTCCCGTATAACCTGGCCAGAGTCTCGCGGATAATTGCTACGGTAGCATCAGCGGCTTCGCCACTGGCTGCTCTGCCGGTGCCAATGGCCCAGACAGGCTCATAGGCGATAACTACTTCATTACTGGCTGCAATGCCCTCTAGAGCGCCACTGGTTTGAGTAGTAACTACTTCCTCTGTCCGGCCAGCTTCACGCTGCTCCAGAGTCTCCCCTACACAGATAATTGGCTTGAGGCCAGCCTTCAGTGCCGCTTTGACTTTCTTGTTGACCAGCTCATTGCTTT
>Ga0209777_10008992_pt1 | contig 10831 bp, 8 predicted proteins | sample FrelakmetHBP12HB_FD_187147 | JGI IMG/M metagenome (GOLD analysis project Ga0209777, IMG submission 187147) | Freshwater lake sediment microbial communities from the University of Notre Dame, USA, for methane emissions studies -HBP12 HB (SPAdes)... | ecosystem: Environmental > Aquatic >... | reverse complement strand
TACCGACCGAGTTAAGATTGCTCAGGCGGCCCGGTCCGGCAATCTGGAGTGGGACACGCCTGTGGGACATGCTCACTTCACTGCAGACGGACAGTCAAACTTGGTGCCTGTCTGGGTGCGAATAGAGAATGGGAAGCAGGTGAGCCTCGGCTGGTGAAAGACGCCCTGCGGAAACGGGAAATCGGAAATTAAGCCCAACTTCGGCGGCTTGAGGTAGCAACGATTCGTTCAAAGTCATTTCCCCGTTTGAGTATCCGATTGGCGGTGCGCCTGAAGGTAGGGCAAGACGGTGCCGAAGCGTTGAATGTATTGTGGGCATCAGCGCTTGATCTGTATAATTGTTCATGAAGACAGTGATCGGTACAGGAGGAAAGAATGCCAAAGAATGTTGATGCTGTGGTTATTGGAGCAGGTCCAGGTGTTGTCAATCAGCGAAAATGGGACATTTCGGAACCGAACACTTTGGTCTTGTCAGGAGAGGCGAAAAAGCTCCCTGAGGGTCTGATTGTAATCTCGTCTGTTTCGGACTGTCTGCGCCTTTGCCTCCTTTCTGCGCTGTAGAATCTGCTCTGCCCTCCCATAAAGTACGTCCGCGGGCGTCACATCGCCCAGCGCCTTGTGGTACCGGCTGAAGTTGTAGTATTCAACGAAGTCGGCGATGGCCCTCTCCAACTGGCCAGGGAGTTCATAAGGGATCTGGTTTACTTCCCGCTTGATGGTTTGGTGGTAGCGCTCCAGTTTCCCGTTGGTCTGAGGGTGGAAGGGCGCCGCCAAGATATGCCTGATGCCAACGAGGTGCAGATAGTCCCGAAAGGCTCTGGAGACGTAACCGGCACCGTTGTCCGAGAGCAGTTTGGTGCGGTCCTCGACAGGCACCTCAGTCATGCCCGTAGCATCAATAGCTTCTTGGATCACCTCGATGAGGGAGTCGGCCGCCATATCTCGTTGCAGCCTCCAGGCTAGAATAAAACGAGAGAAATCGTCCATCACGGTCACGAGGTAATAGAAGCCCCAGCCCACCACCCGGAAGTAGGAGGCGTCGGTGGCCCACATCTGGTGAGGCTGTGTGGTCTTAGTGTGGTATTCCTTCCCCGCCACAAGTTGTATCTCTGGCCGTTTCACGAGTCCTTCCTTTCGTAGAATACGGTACACCGTGGACTCGGATACCGCAAAGGCAGCGTTGTCCGTGATCCAGGCTGCCAGTTGCCGACTGCTGAGTTCAGGGAAGTCCCGGGCTACTGCCAGTACCTTTACTCCTTCCTCAGGAGTGATCCGGTTCCACGGTCTTCCCATGCCTCCTGAGTGGGGCTCTAGGACATCGCCCCGTTGCCACTGCCGCCACCGGTAGTACGTGCTTTTGGCTATCCCCAACTCCGATAGTGCCTGCCGCTTGTGCCTGGCCAAGGTTTCTACCCTGGCTATGACAGCGGCCTTGTCGACAGTACTCATGCGCCGGCACCGTTGTGGTCCTCCAGCAGAGGAATAGCCGTTTTTTTAAGACGGTAAACTTCCAGAGACAGGTCAGCTACCAGGTGCTTGAGATCAATGCTCTCCCGCTTTATCTGCTCGATCTCTTGACGCGTGGCATCTCTTACGGCGTCCCGGGAGAGCCGCTCCTTCCCTGCTTCCATGAAGTCCTTGGTCCAGGCGTAAAAAGCTCCCGGCTTAATCCCTTCCCGGCGACAGAGATCCCTTACCCCCACCTCCCGACGAAACCCCTCCAGCACGATGCGGACCTTCTCTTCCGAGGTGTACTTGCGCCTCGCTGCCACTCTAACCTGCTGCATGAACCCTCTGGTTTCCTGGGTTCTGGCCTCAGCAGCATCAGCTTTATCTGCAACGTTCTGGGACATGTTTAGCTCCTTTCCATTTGAGGTTATTCTACTACCTCAACCGGAGCTCACTCCACTCCCCAAACTGTACGATTCTCTTAACCCCTTTTGTGTCCCATTATCGCTGACGGTCTACACTCTAGCTGTCGTGGAACTGACAGTGCGGGTATGCTCCTGCACCATACCCAGGCTCTCTCCCCTACCAAGGTCTGTGAAGGACTCCGAAGCTTGACAGGCAAGTGAAATAGGCATATTATTGTGCCAGGAGCTATGGTGCTGTCTCAGCGAACTCGTAGAGCCGTATGATCTGCCCTAACCCCCCAGGAGGTAAGTTCATGCGTACTGCCGTTATCTACTATTCCCAGACCGGGAACACCAAGCGTATCGCCCGGGCCATCCAGCAGGGGCTGGCCCAAGCCACCGGGAGGTGTGACTTGTTCCCACTGCGGCAAGCTCATTTTCGAGAGGTGTTGGGCTACGACCTCATTGGCGTGGGCTGCCCGGTGTGGGAGCTCAAGGAACCACTGAATGTGCGCATCTTTATGGAGACCCTACCCCAGCTCTCCGGCAAGCACTGCTTCCTCTTTGCCACCCACGGGGCTGACCGGGGCGGTATCTTCCCCAGCATGGCCAGAGTCCTCGCCGAAACAGATGTAAAAATAGTGGGCTACCGTAGCTGGTATGGCACAGTATGGGACCAAATTAGTCCCAAACCCTACCTCACCGACGGGCACCCCGACGAGATTGACCTTAAGGAGGCCCAGGACTTTGGCCAGGCCATGGCCGAGGCCAGCAAGCGGGTGTCTCGGGGCGAGGCTGACCTCACCGAGGCCCTAGTCACCGCCCGCCAGCGGCGTCTTACCATGCGTTTGTTCACCGAGATCCGCTACATCCCGGAGAATTGTACCTACCCGAAGTGTACCCTGTGCATGGACTGCTGCCCTACCGGAGCCATAGACCTGGCGCAAAAGCCGGTAGAGTTTATGAGGCCGGGCCGCTGCCTCCGCTGTAACTATTGTGAGCTCATCTGCCCCACCGGAGCCATCGAGGGAGACTTCGAGCCTGCAGCCTCCCGCTTCCGGGAGGTTATTTTCCCCGCTGCTAGGGAATTATTCAAGCGAGGGCAGGAGCGGGGATACTTCCGCCAACTCATCCCAGAAGAGCAGGTGGGAACACTGGGGCCTCTCTACCTTGCCTACCCCCGGCGGCCCAGATTCAAGCTGGCTGACCTGCTCCAAGCCTGATTCAAGAAGACCGCTGCTATTAGTCAGATTAGACTGATAACTGTGTCGGTGTGATTCTCGCATCCGCTGCCAGCGGCTATTCTTGACCTCGCACACAGACGGTCCTTTCAATATCACTCGCTCAGCCCCTTCTCGTGTTTCGCCAACCAAGGCCTATTCATGCATCATGATGTCACCATTGACCGCCACATTCGGAACATCAAATCAAACAGGTCTCATAGTGTTCCACAGACTCTTGATCAATCTTCTAAAGTTGTCGCGCCCGCTGACCTTTTCGTACTCGGGACCCTCCATAGTCACATCCTCAGCCCAAATGTCCAGATAGACATCTATGTCGCAGGCAAGAAAAGATTGGTCCTGGAGCTCAATTATCTTCATCGCCTCATTCAGTGTCATCTCTCTTCCTCTTGTCACACTTGGGCACGGAGATTTGCCACTTTGACCGCTGATAAGACTGTATCCTGACAATGCACTTCTCTTATAGAAATTATATAACAAACATCAACGGTCCCAGGATCTGGACTGGGAGAAAAAATGTTAAATCTCATCGGGAGGTAAGTGGAGCACTAAACCATCCGACAATTCACCGGATGGTTACCTTTGCACGTCTTTGGAACCAAAAGTCAAGAAAAATACTCCCTTCTACCCACGGAAATCAATTTTTCTTGACGACTAGGTATCCCGAATAACCACGAGGTTTAGACCACCTCCGCCATGAAGTTCAATGTCCTTGAACTCTACCTTTACCATGTTCGTGACCGATATCCTTTTCCTTTGATCCAAGCTGGTTACCCACACGTCTTTTTGAGACTCGCGGCCTGTGAAAAATTGCGGGGCTTATTGTGGAGGCATACTCAATCGGAGGGACCTCTAAGGGTCATTGCACTGGCAAACTGAAGCCAAGACCGAAGCTTTTTCTCAATTATGCTTCTATATCTCTCGTCCAACGGCGGAACCGGCGTGCACAGCCTCCAAGATGCGCTTAGCTTCAACGCAGTCGCCGATAGCGTGCAGCTCAGCAACCTTCCCTTGTAGCTGCCCAGCAAGCTCGGTGCGAGGTCTTAGCCCCACCGCCAAAACCACCTCGTCCGCTTCCAGAGTTTTCTGCTCGCCGTTTTGCTCAACAACAAGTCCAGAGTGGCTAATTGCCACTGCCTTGGTGTTGGTGAGCATCTTAATGTTCAGGTCACGCAGCCTGTCAATGATGCTGTAGCGAACACTCAGCCCGATGTCGTGGCCTATCCGTGGCAACATCTCTGCTATGCTTACATCCATACCCTTTACTCTCAGAAATTCGGCTGTTTCACAGCCGACGAGTCCGCCGCCGATAACGACCACTCGCTCTCCTACCTTGCTTTTGCCGCCGAGCACATCGCTGGCAGTAACGACGTTGTCGCGCTCTACACCTAGGATGTTTGGAATGATGTGGCTCGCACCAGTGGCCACCACTACCACATCAGCCCCACTGTCAATGACCGCCTCGGCACTTGCCTGCCTGTTGAGCTCCACCTTGACGTTGAGTTTCTTCAATTGGGTAGTCAGATAATTCTTCAGGTTGTTGATTTCCTCTTTGTGTGGAGGAACGGCTGCCAGAGTCAGGGCACCGCCGAGTGCCGTGTCCCTCTCCCAGATGGTGACGTCGTGTCCCCTCAGAGCAGCCACGCGGGCGACCTCCATGCCAGCGGGGCCCCCGCCCACCACCAGCACCTTCCTTCGCTTGCGGGCATGCTTGATTTCATACTCTGCTTCTCTGCCCAGAGCAGCATTCACTGAGCATGACATCTGTCTCCCATCCGCCTGGCTATCAAAACAGCGATTGCAGGCTATGCACATCCTGATGTCCTCCAGCCTGCCCTCGGCCGCCTTCCTAGGCAGTTCTGGGTCAGCCAGCAGGCCACGACCAAACGCCACCAGATCCGCCTTGCCTTCCTTGATCACCAGGTCTGCCAGCACGGGGTCATTGATCCTGCCTACGGCTACCACGGGAACGCTTACCACCTTCTTAATTGCCTCAGCAAGGAACACCCAGGCACCCCGTGGTACCGACATCTGGATCGTGGGAACACGCGCCTCGCGCCATCCCGTCCAGGCATGGATAATAGTCGCCCCAGCTTCCACCAGCCTGGGTGCCATTAGCTTGGTATCCTCAACAGTATTGCCGCCAGGCACATATTCGTGAACACTTAGCTTGCATGAGATCGGGAAGTCAGCGCCCACTCGCTCACGTGTCTGGGCGAGTATCTCGGTTAAGAAGGTCAGTCTCCTGTTGAAGTCCCCGCCATACTTGTCGCTGCGCTTGTTGGTGGATGGAGAGAGGAATTGACTGATCAGATAGCCACTGCAAGCGGCCATCTCTATGGCGTCGAAGCCCGCCTGTTTGGCCCTGCGCGCGCCTTCGGCGAAGGCGATTACCAGCTCCTCTACCTCCTCGGTGGTCAACTCCCGTGGTATCTCTCTCGTTACCTTGGAGTAAAGGGCAGAGGGGGCAACCGCTTGCGCACCGAGAACTCTAGAGGGGGAGTACCTACCTCCGTGACCCACTTGCAGCGATATCTTGGCACCCCCGGCGTGCACTGCCTCGACTAACCTTCTCAACGCCGGAACATGGCTATCATCGCTCACACCAAGACCTGAAACCATGACCCTTCCAGAGGGATGAACATAGGCAATGCCGGTGGTGAGCAAGCCCGCTCCACCCTTGGCCCGCTCCACAAAGTAATCAATAAGTCGCTGGCTCACTGTACCGTCCGGGTTGGCATAGCCTGTGCCCATTGGGGCCATAATTATCCTGTTCTTAAGTTCTAAGTTTCCGACCTTAATTGGCGAAAACAGACTTTTCAGTGCCATGAGATATTCCATCAGCTACTTTTTTCGCTTCTTTCGCGTAGCCAAAACTCCGAGGTGGTCAAAACAGCCCGATCGTGCTATGCGGCATGCTTTGATTTGCTTAATCATAGATTAGAAAGCAATAACGCACTTGCCAGAAAACGCGCCTTCTTGGGCTTGTTCTTACACAAACAATTGTCTCGGACATTCAATCGTCATCGCCTGGGGAGTACATGGGTGAATGGGGCACGAGACGCGTCCCTACACCAGTTAGTTCGCATAAGAACATTATACCAAGGAATAAAACTCTGTCAAGGGTTCTAGCACGGCCGTAATCCGCGGGCTGTGCAAAAAATGAAGCTAAACAGATTTAGTGAAATATTCACCGTTCAGATGACTATAGCAGAAGATGATAGATAATTGGACAAACTGGGAGTTCTTGAAAATAGTAATACTTTGTAATACCATATAAGCTATGGTAAAAGTAGTAGTAACGTTCAAATTCAAATTGGAAGAGGAAATTTAATCCAACCTGAGAGATACAGCCAAAAAAGAAGGAAGAGGTATCGCAGAGATTCTGAGGAAGGCCCTGACTGATTGGCTACAGAACAAAAAGCACATTTATGTCACTGACTTTATTACTTTCATAAAGGAACAAAAGAGTAGCGGGATGAGTTGGGCAGAGATATCTTCTCACGTACTCGAACGATACGGAATCTCTTTGGACAAGGAACAGCTAAAATCGCTTTCCAGAAATTAGTATTACAGCGTATGACACCAACTGACTCTGCAGTTTGAAATCCATGGCTTATGGCCCTACTTGCACCCCTTGACAAAATTCTATACGCTGGTAAAATATTCTTATACGAATAATTGGTGTAGGGACACGATGTCCGCTCACCTATTTAGCTAAGTGGTTGCCAAGTCAAGTATTATCGGGGCGGCGAAAGGCATTTCGTTCGTATGCGGAGAGCTGAAATTTGAAGTGGCGATTGTAATCACGTTGGGTGTTGCAAAGGAGCGAACAAATGGCAATGGCACTAGATGGTATTCTGGTTGTTGATTGGACGGTGTGGAATGTAGGTGCGGCAGCGGCTACTGTTCTAGCTGATTTCGGGGCCGAGGTTATTCATGTCGAGGAGCGCAAACATGGCGACCCTATGCGGGGATTTAATCAACTATTTGGCATGTCAATGGAGCTGCCCGGTGGCCGCGTGCCAATGTTTGAAGATACTGATCGAAACAAGAAGAGCATTTCTATCGACCTCAAGAAGCCCAGCGGCATGGAGATTATGCACCGGCTCATTGACAAATCAGACGTTTTCGTGACTAACTATCGAGTGGAGGCAGCAACCAGGCTCGGTTTAGATCCTGAAACCGTGTCAAAGCGCAATTCTCGGATTATCTATGTTCAGGCCTCTGGCTTTGGGCCAAAAGGATCAGAAAGACATAAAGGTGCGCTCGAATGGATGGGTTATGCTAGGAGTGGCCTAATGACCAGTTCGGGAGCGCCCGGGATGCCACCGATAGTGATAACCGCTGGCGCCGGTGACCGAGCAGCAGCAATCTGTGGGGCTTGTGGCATCCTAGTAGCCCTGTTAGCTCGGGAGAGGCTAGGGGTTGCTCAGACAGTGTCATATTCTCTGCTGGGCGGTACAATAGCAATAGCCGCCCCCAGCGTCGCGACAGCTTTTCTGTGTAAAAGAGAACTGCCCAAGCATGACCGTGCTAGGGCTCACAATCCTCTGGGTAACTATTACCGATGCGCAGATGGTCGGTGGATAATCTTCAATAGTCTTGAGGACAAGCACTGGACACGTTTTTGCCAGGCGCTAGGTCTTTCTGATTTACAGGACAACCCCAGATTTGCCACCTCTGTCAAGAGAGCTGCGAACAAAGAGCTGCTAGTTTCCCTTTTCGACAAAATTTTTGCGACTAAGACGTGTGAAGAATGGGAAAAGATCCTGGGTCAATCTGACCTCATTTTTACCCATATAAGTGATATCTCTGATTTGGCGTCAGATCCTCAGGTGCTAGCGAACCAGTACGTTATCGATGTGGACCACCCTGCTTTAGGCTCGGTGAAAATGCCGGGGTTCCCTATTGAGCTGAGCAAAACCCCTGCCAGTTGGAGAAGGTGTGCTCCCGAACTTGGTGAGCATACTGAAGAGGTGCTCTTGGAGATTTGCGGTTACACTTGGGATGATATTCGGCGGTTCCAGGATGAGCAGGTTATTTGAACCTCTGGAACTGTTGAAAGATGTGGGCTAGCTTGCAACCAGTTTGAAGCAGAGGCGGTACACTACCCGCTGGTTTCGCAAAGAGAGCTTAAATCAGCGGCTGTGGTTGTTTCTCTTGACGGGCCTGTGATTCTGACGAGAATAACTTCTCCGGTTGAGGTACCTATTTGTGTAGGCTAAGGAGGAGAGCATTGATAAGAGCTATTGATATGCAGGTCTATTGTAGCACTAAGAAAGGTGTGCTAGTCAAAGACACTACAATGCTAGCAAGGGCAAAGCAGTTCTTTAAGACAGATACGCAAGTGACAAATTTCAAAACTGAAGATCAAATGGCCAACGATTTTAAAAAAGCCGGCATTATGGCAATAATATGTCCGCCGACTATACCACTGGGTCCTCTTCAAACAAGAGATATTGGCGAGGTCAGGGAGTTACATGACTACGTAGCCCAGCTTAAAAGGGATTACCCTGATTCTATTCTTGGTTCTTGGGTAGGTGTTAGTCCTACGTGGGGTATCAATGGTATAAAAGAGTTAGAGAGATGTATTAAAGATTTAGGGTTCTTTGGCGTTGCCGCGTGTGGAGCACTCAACGGCATTCCTCTTAATGATAAGCAGTGGTATCCATATTATGATATGTGTGCTCAGGCAAGAGTCCCTGCAAAGCTTTGGGTAGGTTTTTTAGGTCTTGGCGCTGGTTTACCTGGAGGTGGGGGAATCCGCCTATACAGCGAGAATCCGATTCCTCATGTTGATGATGTAGCAGCGCAATTCCCGGAACTAACTATTATCGGTGCTCATGTTCCGTGGCCGTTTCACCATGAGATGACCGCAGTGCTTTTACACAAAGGTAATGTGTATTGTGAAACACACGGCTGGTCCCCAAAATACTTTCCTGGAAGCTTCAAAAGGGATGTTAATAGTCGGCTTCAGGATAAGATTTTGTTCGGTTCAGAATATCCATTCTACTCTCATGAGCGCTTATTCCGCGATTGGGAGGCTGAGGGTTATAAGCCAGAGGTACTAGAAAAAGTTTATTATAAGAATGCACAAAGGATTTTTGGCTTATTAAAAGATAAGGGATCCGGCGGGAGCGAATAGCTGAAGATAAAGTGGAAACAGCAGAGAGATATTGGGTAAAAGCCAGTGGCAGAATGAGAATAGGTTGTTCGCCAGTATCCACCCAGGTTTCTTGTCTGAGTGGAATTGAGAGTCTGAACCACTATGCTGGCGTTGAGAGGATGTTTCATGATAAGTGCAGAACTCAGGACGAGATGGCTTAAGGAGTGACCCGGCATGATGTTCAATCTGCTTGCCTAAACCACCTGCTGATAAGCTCTAGCATGCAGCGCACTTTGCAGGGAAGATGACATGCGCTTGCGACAGAAATACGGCGCACACTCATTTGCATCCGGCTCCTCAAGTCTAAGATTAAGCCTGGGTTTTCAGTTCTGAAGTAGGAGGCACCTGACATGACAACTAATCCGAATCCAGAGGTTGATTTCAGCAAACCAGTCTGGCTGAAGACCTGGGGAGGGATCCCCGTTAAGGCTGTGTATACAGCGAAGGACATAGAGGGGTCAGATGTTGATAAAAGTGTGGGGCTCCCTGGGGAGTACCCTTTTACAAGAGGAATACACCCCGAGATGTACCGATCACGCCTCTGGTTAAGGCGCCAGCTTACTGGCTATGGCTCGGCCGAGGATACCTATGAACGGCAGAGATTCTTAGAGCGTGCAGGCCAGACCGGGCTACACCCCGTAGTAGATATTCCAACTCAATGTGAAATTGACTCAGACCACCCTTTAGCTGAAGAAGAGGTGGGGTTAGCTGGGGTTCCTATGTGTTCACTCCAGGATATGGAGGAGTTAATGCGGGATATCCCTCTAGACGAGATAAATCCTTCCTTGGCTGGTAGTCTTAACATGACATTTGGTGTCTTCTATATAGCAATGGCGGAGAAGAGAGGATATGATATATCGAAGTTAAGGGGCACCCACGAATTCTGTGGCTTGCTTGGCACCTATGCGGAGGGCAAAGAGCGCAAGCCCGCTGAAATAAGGATAAGAGTAGTCGTCGACGCTGGAGCATTCTGTGCTGAGAGGATGCCCTTCTGGAGTCCGTTTAGTCTGAATTCTTACAGCTGGCCTGAGGGCGGATTTGGAGCTGCCGAGGAGATGGGCATAACGCTTGCAGAGGCCAAGGAATATCTTCGAGCTGCTCTGAAGAAAGGGATAGATATAGACAAGTTTGCCCAGAGGATGACATTTACTTCAAGTGCCCACGTAGATTTCTTTGAGACTTGTGCCAAGCTTCGAGCTACTAGAAGGATATGGGCTAGAATGCTGAAGGAGGAGTTCGGGGCAAAAGACCTACGCTCTTGTAGATTCAGGGTCCAGACTAATACCTCGGGATGTGCTCTGGTGCGGCCGCAGCCCTTAAACAATATCATACGGTTATGCTATCAAGCGCTGGGGGCGATTTTGGGTGGGACTCAGTCCTTGCAGGTCATGTCCTACGATGAATCTCTTGGCCTGCCAACAGAAATAGGCCAGATGCTCTCTCAGAGAACGCAGCAAATCCTTGCTTATGAGACTGGGGTGGCTAACGTCGTCGATCCCTTAGCGGGATCATATTATGTGGAGTGGCTGACTAATACCCTGGAAAAGGAGATCAATAGAGTAATTAGA
>Ga0209777_10008991_pt1 | contig 10833 bp, 12 predicted proteins | sample FrelakmetHBP12HB_FD_187147 | JGI IMG/M metagenome (GOLD analysis project Ga0209777, IMG submission 187147) | Freshwater lake sediment microbial communities from the University of Notre Dame, USA, for methane emissions studies -HBP12 HB (SPAdes)... | ecosystem: Environmental > Aquatic >... | reverse complement strand
TTTGTTTCTATGAAATCTGAACTCATACTTATCCCCCGCAAATCATTTTACCAAATAAAAAAATAAACCATTAAATTATTCAATTTTGTTATCATAGTACATGAAACAGTTCAAGAAATATATGATAATTTATATTTGTTCAGACTTTGATTTATTTAGTAATTTATTGATGTGGTGTTTATTAAATATTTTTATAGTTGACATCTTCAGGGTGTTTCATGTTTAATAGCAAAGATAAAAAAATACCATCTTGAATGATAATATGAAATGATGAAACGTATATTAATTACCGGCGGCGCAGGGTTTTTAGGTTCCCATCTTTGTGAACGATTGTTACGGGAAGGCAACGACATCATTTGTCTGGATAATTTTTTTACCGGCAACAAAGAAAATATTACCCGTCTTTTGGGTGCTCCTCATTTTGAATTAATTCGTCATGACATTATTAATCCGATTTATCTGGAGATCGATGAAATATACAATCTGGCCTGTCCGGCTTCACCGGTCCATTATCAGTTCAATCCGATTAAAACCATTAAAACGAATGTCATGGGAGTGATAAACGTTTTAGGCATTGCCAAAAGAACAAAAGCAAAAGTGCTTCAGGCTTCCACATCGGAAATTTACGGCGATCCCGAAGTACATCCGCAAAATGAATCCTATTGGGGTAAAGTTAATCCCATCGGAATTCGCAGTTGTTACGATGAAGGGAAAAGAGCCGCCGAATGCCTGATGATGGACTACCACCGCCAAAATTCCGTCAATACAAAAATAGTGCGAATCTTTAATACATACGGGCCACGCATGGCGATCAATGACGGTCGCGTGGTAAGCAATTTTATCATTCAAGCCCTGCAAGGTAAAAAGATTACGGTTTATGGAGACGGTTCGCATACCAGATCGTTTTGTTACGCAGATGATATGATTGAAGGGTTAATCCTGATGATGAACTCGGCCGATGAATTTTATGGTCCGGTTAATATCGGCAACCCAGGAGAATTTACCATTTTGCAATTGGCGCAAATAATCATTAAATTAACAAAAAGTAACTCTAAAATAGAATTTCAGCCGCTACCGGCGGACGACCCTGTTCAACGCAAGCCGGATATAACTCTCGCCAAAAAGAAGATTGGTTGGAGCCCCAAGATAGGTTTAGAAGAAGGATTAATAAGTACAATCAAATATTTTCGTGACGTTCTAAAAATATCATAATTAGCTGAGGCAATCCAAAGCAAAATGAAATTTAAGAAAAAAATCCTTTGTATCGGGGCGGGTTATGTCGGTGGACCTTCTATGGCCATGATAGCCTACAAATGTCCTGATTACAGAATCACCGTAGTGGATACCAATCCTGATCGCATTGACGCCTGGAATTCGCCGGAACTTCCCGTTTATGAACCGGGACTCGATAAAATTATCAAAAAAACACTCGGTAAAAATTTATTTTTTACCAAAGATATTGAAAACCAAATAAAAGAAAATGACATAATTTTTGTCAGCGTCAACACTCCCACTAAAACTTACGGCGCCGGCGCAGGTATGGCAGCAGATTTACAATTCGTGGAAAAAACAGCTCGACAAATTCTAAAACACTCCCGATCATCAAAAATCGTAATCGAAAAAAGTACACTGCCTGTAAAAACGGCCCTCGCGATGGAAAGAATACTGGCTTCGGGAAAAGGTAAAATTACTTTTGAAGTTCTTTCTAATCCGGAATTTATGGCGGAAGGAACGGCTATTAGCGATCTGGAAAACCCTGACCGTGTTCTCATCGGTTCTCATGAAACAAAAAGTGGATTGAAAGCCCGCGCGGAATTGATCGAAATCTACGCCCGGTGGATTCCCTTGGAAAAAATAATTACCTCCAATATCTGGAGCAGTGAACTATCCAAACTGGTCGCTAACGCTTTTTTGGCTCAACGGGTGTCATCCATTAATTCTATCTCTGCTCTGTGTGAAAAAACCGATGCCGATATTTCCGAAGTAGCCAAAGCAGTGGGAATGGATAGCAGAATTGGCGACAAGTTCCTTAAGGCCGGTATTGGTTTTGGCGGGTCATGCTTCAAAAAAGATATTTTAAACCTTGTTTATCTTTGCAGCTACTATAGTTTGCAGGAAGTTGCCGCTTATTGGGAAAGCGTCGTCAAAATTAATGAATACCAGCAAGAACGTTTCACTGCGAATATTCTCAAAAATATGTTCAGCACTTTAACCGAGAAAAAAATATGTATCTTAGGATTTGCTTTTAAAGCCAATACCGGAGACACCAGGGAAAGTCCGGCAATTTATATTACCCGCAAACTAATTGCGGAACACGCCGAAGTAATTATCTCCGATCCCAAGGCGTTAAAAAATGCAGCTATTGATCTTGAAGGTACAAAAGGAAATGTGAAATATATTGAAGATCCTTACCGGGCTGTTGCCGGATGCCACGCTCTGGTCATCCTTACCGATTGGGATTTATACCGGAAGCTGGATTTCCAAAAAATATATAACTCCATGGCTAAACCGGCCTTTCTTTTTGATGGCCGTAATATTGTTGATCACAGGAAATGTTTTTCCATTGGTTTTAATGTTTATCCTATCGGAAAACCAGCCTTGAGTCATTTCAAAACCTGATTCCATTTCTAAATCAAACCGCTATTTTTGTTGGCAGAGCAACCCGGCGAATGATAGTCCCACTTAGCTTTGCACGTGGGATATTCCCGCGTCCCTGCCAACTACATTGGCGGGATTGTTCCTCTTGCGCTTCAAGCTTCACTCCATTCGCTCTCAGCGAAAATCACGATCGCTTCGCTCCTGGGATCAATTTCATTTACGCTTCAAATTTCGTTTCACTCATTTTCAGCGAATGTCATTGTTTCGACTAACGTTTCCTATAGTCAGAGAGTCTCATGAAATAAAGTCGAAGGCATTTTTTATTAGTTTAATTTCGTTTCCGGAAGGTGACATTGTTATAGCCACTACATCAAAACGTGCGTCGGCACAGGTTATATTTTCTTTCTGCAAATACCATAATGCCAGTTGGGACATCTTTTTTTGCTTTTTTATTCCCACCGCTTGTTCCGGATAACCCAATCCTCCGGACTTTCTGGTCTTAACTTCAATAAAAACAAGTTCGCCTTTATCTCGTGCGATAATGTCTATTTCTCCCAAAACGCAACGAAAATTGATTTCGCTCATCCGGTAACCGTTCTTTTTAAGAAAAGCGGCAGCGATTTTCTCACCTTCTTTTCCAGTATTAATTTTCGCAGTATCTTTCATTTTAAATAGTGAATTCAAGAGTGGTCTGGTTTAAATTTTTGATATGAAATGATTTTCGATGAATCTTACACATGCCAAATTGTTTAATAGCGCTGCAGTGTTCTTTAGTTCCATAACCTTTATTTTGCCGGAAATTATATTGTGGAAATTGGCGATGATATATTTCCATAATCCTGTCGCGGGATACTTTGGCAATAATTGAAGCTGCTGCAATAGAAATGCTGCGAGAGTCCCCTTTTACCAAGGGTTTTTGCGGAGTGAGGAGAGGAATACAATGAAGACCGTCTATTAAAAGAAAATCGGGGGAAGTGGAAAGTTCCAGAACCGCTTCGCGCATGGCCTGAAGAGTTGCTCTCAGGATATTAAATCGATCAATTATATCCGCATCGACAACTCCCATACCAATTGCAACCGCTTCCCTCTTAATTGTTTCGTAGAGTTCTTCTCTTTTGCGGGCTGAAAGTTGTTTGGAGTCGTTTATTTCAGCATTTACATAATCATGTGGAAAAATTACGGCCGCGGCCACAACTGGTCCAGCCAGCGGTCCCCTGCCCGCTTCATCAACACCGGCAATTAACTGGTAGCCTTCTTGATAGGCAATTTTTTCGAAAGTGTCCAGTGGATCCCCCTTCGGAAGGAGCCGGAGGCTCCCAATAATAACGCGACCTCCCGAGGAGTACGGCGCATTCATTCCCCACGCGTCTGGAGTTTAGGGATTCAAAGTAGCGGGATTGAAAAAATGAAGGAATAATTCCTTCCCGTTTCTGCAAGTCGGCTATCCCAAGTCATAAATTCAAATGAAATTGATTTTGAATTTAATACAAAGGTTTATTATTGTTTTGTTGCTTCTTTAATCCTTGCTTTTTTGCCTCTCAGTTCTCTCAAATAGTAGAGACGGGATCTGCGCACCTTACCTTTGCTAATCACTTCAATCTGGTCAATAATCGGTGAGTGCAAAGGAAAAGTCCTTTCTACACCAACACCGTAAGAAATTTTTCTCACTGTAAAATTAGCCCGGCTATTACCGTGTCTTTTACGGATTACAACTCCTTCAAAAGCTTGAATTCTCTGCTTTTGGCCTTCAATGATGCGCACATGTACTTTTACCGTATCACCCGTTTTGAAACCGGGAATATCCCCTCTCATGTATTCTTTTTCAATCATTTCTATAACATTCATTTATATTTCCTCCTGCAATCTTCGTATTATATATAATACACTTTAAACACTCATAACTCTATCTAAAACAATCGCCACTGCCGAACGCACTGCAAGGTGATTATAATTTCCATAACCTTTTATCGGTTCCAACCGGTAGGTTGCCTTGTTTACCACTTCCACCGCAATTCCCGATCCTGTTCCAAAAATAAGAAGATAAGGTGAATTGCCGTTTTGCAGCATCTCTTTCAGTTCAGTAAATTTTAAAAGATCACCTTCAAAATTAGCGCCGGTAACGATAGTTCGTGGCACACATCCTGATTCCTGGACAATATCAGCAAATACATCCGGCAAGTGCTCCTTTGTCCGGATTAATTCAAAAGCATCGCACCGGAATTTATTGTAACTTGCCCCGTAACCTTCCCGCCAATGGCTGATAATTTCTTGTGCTAAATTCAGCTGTTCCAATATGGGATTGACTATATAAAATCCTTGCACTCCGTATGTTTTGGCAAGTCTGGCAATATCATGAATGTCCATATTGGCAATGGCTGTGGTTACGATCTTGCCTTCTTTATTATACACCGGATAATGTAAAAGAACTATGTAAAGCATTCACGCTTTTCCGTTTAGGATTGAATTGTCCTAATTAATTGGGGAAAACCCATACATTATAAACTTCTCAAAATCAAGACTTTATATGTCGTCTGACTTAATTTTCTCCATAATATTTTTTTCTTCTGCTGAAAGTTTGATTTTTTTCAGTAAATCCGGCCGGCGCTGATACGTCCTTTTAAGCGATTCGCGCTTATGCCAGAGTTCAATCTGCGCATGATTTCCGGAAAATAAAACCTCCGGCACCACCCAACCCTTATATTCCGCCGGCCTGGTATATTGAGGGTATTCCAAAAGATTATGAGAAAAAGATTCACCAATAGTTGATTCGGGATTTCCCAAAACATCGGGAATGAGCCGTGAAACAGCATCAATTAAAACTAAAGCGGCCAGTTCGCCTCCGGTTAAAATATAATCACCAATGGATATTTCCCGGTCAACTAAATGTTCTCTTATCCTCTCATCCACGCCTTCATAACGACCGCAAATAATTATTATCTGTTTTTTCTCGGCCAGCTGGGCCGCAATTTTTTGATCAAAAGTTTCTCCCTGTGGTGTCATCAGCACTACTAGGGAATCATTATCATGGCTCCTAATCGCCGCCAACGCTTTTTCCACTGGTTCTACTTTCATAACCATCCCGCAGCCGCCACCGTAAGGGGCGTCATCAGTCATTTTATGCTTATCATCCGCACAAGTGCGTATATCGTGCAGGCAAATATTTAAAAGACCTTTTTCTTGAGCTTTTTTTAGCAGGCTGAAATTGAGGGGAGATTCAAACATCTCGGGAAAAATGGAAAGGACATCAAATTTAATCACTTTTACAGCCCTTCCAGCAATCTTACCGTCATGACACGGCGATTTACGTCTATCTTTCGAATTACCTCGGCAATAGCAGGGAGAAGTATTTCTCTTTCTCCCTTACATACATAAACATCATTGCTGCCCGTGGGGAAAACGTATTCTATTTTACCGATACATTTACCTTCTTCAGTGTAAACATCAAGTCCGATAATATCCCGCCAGTAATATTCTCCCTCCGGCAATTCCTCCAGTATGTCTTCCGGCAAAAATACTTTACAACCAACTAATGCCTGTGCTGATTCTACATTAGATATGTCTTCTAATTCGACAAATAAAATTTTTCCGGACACATCAATTTTTCTGAGGCCAAAGCGATCTTTTTGCCCGGAACTTTTTTCAATATAAACAAATTTAAGTTTGGCAAAAGTATTTTTCGTTTCCACATAACATAAAACTTTCAGACAACCATGGAGACCGCGAGTTTTTACAATCTCCCCAATTACAAAGAGATCCATTATTTTCCTATTCAATAATTTCTAAAACTGCCCTTTTGTGAGCCTTAGCTGAAGCGGCGCTTAAAATCATCCGGATAGCCTTGGCAGTTCTTCCTTGTTTCCCTATTACTTTACCCAAATCTTCTTTTGCCACACGCAATTCAATTACAGATGTTTGTTCGCCGATGATTTCAGTTACTTCAACCTTATCCGGAATGTCCACCAAAGACTGAGCTATATACTTGATCAATTCCTTCATCGCCATAACCTCCACTGATTTTGATTAATATTTTAGAAATCATATTATCAATTATAATTTCAACGCTTAAACTATACGTGGACACATAAAAATTTCCGTTATCCTGCCCTATAAAATGATCAAAACCACAAAGCTGTCTTATTTGATTCTGGCTTCAATACCTTTTGTTTTCAGCAAATTAGCTACCGTCAGGGTTGCTTTGGCGCCCTTGTCCAACCAGTCACGAACTCGTTCTTCTTTCACTATAATTTCCGCTGGATTTTTTTTCGGATCGTAATTACCTAAAATTTCCAAAAACTTTCCATCCCGGGGGGAATCGGTATCCGCTGCGACAATACGATAAAAAGGTTTGCTTCTCGCACCTATACGAGTCAGTCTAATTCTAACAGCCATTGATTTTAAATAATACCTCCTTAAAATAATAATTTTTTTACATTATTTGTTTTTCTATCATAGTTTATTCTATTTTAAAAGGGAAAATTCCTCATCAGCGATTTAATGCCGTCTTTTTGATTAAATTTTTTCATCATTTTCTTAATTTCTGCATAATTTTTCAATAAACGGTTCACATCTTGAACGGAGGTTCCGCTGCCCAAGGCGATTCTTTTGCGCCGGCGGCCATCAATGATCAGATAGTTATAGCGCTCTTTTTTTGTCATAGAATCAATGATCGCGGTCACTTTAATCAATTCCTTATCATCAGGCTCCATGTCTTTAAGCGCTTTCATTTTCCCCAATCCTGGAATCATACCTAAAATATCTTTCATTGATCCCATTTTTTTAACTTGCGTCAATTGATTACGGAAGTCTTCCAGTGAAAAATCATTTTTCCTGATACTTTTTTCCAGTTGAAGCGCTGTTTTTTCATCAATGGTAGCCTGCGCTTTTTCCACCAAAGTGAGTATATCGCCCATACCCAGAATGCGAGAGGCCATTCTTTCCGGATGAAATACTTCCAGATTATCGATTTTTTCGCCGATACCCACAAACTTTATCGGTTTTCCAATGACTGATTTGAGGGATAGCACCGCGCCACCGCGCGCATCACCATCCATTTTCGTCATAATGACGCCATCGATACCGATAATTTCATTGAATTTACTGCCTACATTGACGGCATCCTGTCCCGTCATTGCATCAGCTATATAAATAATTTCCGCCGGGTTTACTTTTTCTTTAATTTTTTTGAGTTCTTCCATCAAAAGGTCATCGATGTGCAACCTTCCTGCAGTATCAATAATAATTACTTCATAACCATTTTTTTTGGCATGTTCTACCGCCTGAACACAAATTTCCACAGGATCTTTCAAACCGTTCGCTTCAAAGACACCCGCGTTAATCTGTTTTCCCAACACGGCCAATTGTTCTATTGCCGCTGGCCGGTAAACATCCGCTGATACAAGATAAACCTTTTTTTGTTCTTTTGATAACAAAAGGGCCAGTTTTGCGGCAGTTGTTGTTTTTCCACAGCCCTGTAAACCGATAAGCATGATTGGAGCTGGAATCCGCGAACCGAACTTGATATTGGCGCTGACTCCTCCCATAAGATCAACCAGACGGTCATGGACAATTTTTACCATTTGTTGGCCGGGAGTAATGCTTTCGAGAACTTCTTTACCGATTGCCCGCGTACGGACATCTTCGATAAAATCCTTGGCCACTTTAAAATTAACATCAGCTTCCAGGAGCGCCATGCGGATTTCTTTAAGCGAGGCATTGACATTTTCCTCATTTAAAATTCCGCGTCCCTTTAATTTTTTAAAAATATTTTCCAGTTTTTCCGATAGATTTTCAAACATAGTTACCTGATATATTATTTAATTTTTCTTTGTTTCCCTATTGATGCTTTTGATAATGCAATTTGTTCCTGTTTCCCGTGAAATTTTTTGCGCAGCCTCATCTGCTTTAACTTTATCGTCGAAATCGGAAACAACCACGCGATACAAAGTGCCCTTTCCTTTGATATCAGTTTTAATCACTTGCGACATAAAACCTAATGACGATATTTTTTTACTCATTTTATTCGCAGTGGTTTTATCCTTCAAAGAAGCGGCTTGAATTTTAAATTTCTGCTTGTTGGAGGCGATAATCGATTCAATTTCTTTTTCTTTGGATTCGCCTTTCTCCTTAGTTTTGTCATTTACCGGCGATGGCGGTTTTTGAGTTTCTATATTAAAATTTCCGGTAACAGTTTCTCCTCCATTCTCGGGCGGCAAAACTACCGGCTGTTTATCCTGAACCTGTTGCTCTTTCAGAACGCCTTTTTTACCGGTCAAGGCATTGTAAAAAGTCAGATCAATATTTTCTGGGGATTTAGGAGCTTGATTTTGTCCGCTTTTATTATCCGGTGTGTTTTGGTCAACTCTGATTTTAGCTGGCCGCCAAACCAGCGCCAATGCTTTTTGGGGAAGAGCGGCAATTTTATCCGGATAAGTATCAATATTTTTTCCAACATCAACACCAAATAAAAAAGACGTACATAAAAGAACGGCCATTCCAAAAACGATGATGATTAATCCCGCTTTTCCCACTTTCAGTTCAAAGTTCTTAATGTTTCCGGAAGCCATTTATTCTACTTTAAAATTATTATTTACATTTTTTCCGGTGCGCTTACACCTAAAATTTTCAAAGCATTTTGTAAGACAATTCCGATTGCCGCAATCAGGAACAGCCTCGCCGCGGTTAACCGATTATTTTCTGAAATTACCTTATTCTTATTATAATAGCTATGAAAACTTCCGGCTAATTCATTCAGATAAAAAGTGATGCGGTGCGGCTCTAAAGATTTGGCGGCGCCATAAATAGTTTCCGGATAACGCACCAGTAATTTGATCAAAGTTTTTTCTTCCGGTTCATTCAAGACAGAAAGGTCGCAATCAGCATAAACCGGCAGAGCAATGCCGCGTTCCTGCGCCATTCTCTCAATGCTGCAAATCCGCGCATGGGCATATTGCACATAATAAACCGGATTTTCATTGGATTGTTTTTTAACCAGTTCCAGATCAAAATCCAGATGGCTGTCGGAACGGCGCATGAGGAAATTATAGCGGGCAGCGTCTTTGCCTACTTCATCAAGGACTTCCCGCAGGGTGACAAACTCACCGGACCGCGTGGACATGGCTGCGGGAACTCCGCCCCGGAGCAGATTTACCAGTTGCACCAGAATTATTTTCAAGGAGTTTTTATCGTAGCCCAGCGCTTGAATTCCCGCCCACATACGCGGCATATAGCCATGGTGATCCGCTCCCCAGATATCAATAACCATCTCAAAACCACGGGAAAATTTATTTTGATGATAGGCAATGTCAGCGGCAAAATACGTCGGCTCGCCATTTTTGCGGACAACAACCCTGTCTTTTTCATCACCAAAATCAGTGGTTTTAAACCACAGTGTTTCTCCATCGGAATAAACAAAACCCTTTTTTTGCAGTTCATCCATAAGCTTGGTCACGCCGTTATTTTTATACAATTCTTTTTCGCTGAAATATTTATCAAAGACAACTCCAAAATCCCTTAAATCAACCTTGATTTCTTCCAGAATAGCCCCTCCGGCCAATCCGGTAAAGTAGCTGATAGTTTCTTCTTCGTTGGAATGGAGATATTTATTCCCTTCCCTTTTAATAATGTCACCGGCAATATCTTTGATATAAGCGCCACGATAACAGGTTTCAGGAAATTCAATTTTCTCACCCAGCAGTTCCCGGTAACGCAGCAGGACGGATTTGCCTAAATTATTCATCTGATTGCCGGCGTCATTGATGTAATATTCTTTGGAAATCCGATACCCGGCTGTTGTCAGCAAATTAGTAATTACGTCGCCGACAACCGCACCGCGGGCATGACCGATATGCAGAGGTCCTGTTGGATTGGCGCTGACAAATTCCACCTGCACTTTTTTGCCGCCGCCTATATCAAGGCAGCCGTACTTTTCTTGTTGTTCATCGATATTCCGGAGGGCTTGATGCCAGACACTATCTTTAATAAAAAAATTAATAAAACCCGGGCCGGCTATTTGCGTTTTTTCAATAATACTTTCCGTATCGGAAATATTATCCTGAATTATTTGTGCAATTTTACGCGGATTTTGTTTGGCCTGTGCGGCCAGAATCAGCGCGGCATTGGCGGCGTAATCCCCATGTTCGGGATTACCGGGGACTTCCACTTCTATGTAGGGCAAAGAAACTTCGGGAATCTGACCCTTTCGGACAGAAATATTTAAAGCGTTCTCCAGAAGTTTAG